>Ga0075272_1000226_pt1 | contig 12671 bp, 11 predicted proteins | sample SF_Rice_5C_0N_40_FD_69776 | JGI IMG/M metagenome (GOLD analysis project Ga0075272, IMG submission 69776) | Rice paddy soil microbial communities from Twitchell Island, California, USA - SF_Rice_5C_0N_404 | ecosystem: Environmental > Terrestrial > Soil > Paddy field/soil | place: USA: Twitchell... | reverse complement strand
GTGTACGTGACGGCCGTCGCGTTCGGATACCCCTTGCTGGTGAGCCGCTTGAGGTGGTCGTAGGTGTAGCTGATCGTCTGGTTTTTCCGGTCGGTCTTCGACTGGAGCAGGCCGTCGCTGAAGTAGGCGTACGTCTCGTAGGCGCTGTCGGGGAAGGTGGTCCGGGTCAGCCGGCCCAGACCATCGTACGCGTATGTCGTCGCGTATCCATTCGCGTCGGTGATCGCGGTCAGCAGCGCACGCGTGTAGCCGTAGGTCGTCGTATTGCCCAGCGCGTCCGTGGTGCTCACCAGGCGACCGAACGCGTCGTACCGCTGAGTCGTGACGTTGCCGTTCGGATTCGTCACCGTCGTCGCAAGCAGACCGGTCACTCCGTCATCGTTGTCATAGGCATAGGTCGTGGTGAAGTCGAGGTTCGATCCCAGAGATGGTTTCGGCAAAGTGACCGTGAGGATGCGATCCGCATTGTCGTAGGTGTAGCTGGTCTGGTGGCCGAGTGCGTCCGTCACCGAGGTGACCCGGCCGATGGCGTCGTAGGCGTACGAGGTGACCGGACGAAGGGCACTGTCGTTGTTGGCCGGAGCGGTCACCGTGGCCAGGTTTCCCTGCGCATCGTACGTATAGTCGGTGCGGCCACCGGCGGCGTCGGTCACGGCGGTGACTCGGCCGTGCGCGTCGTACTCGTAGGTCGCGATTGTGTCAGCCGTCACGCCGTCGTCACGGAGCCGGTCAACGTGGAGGCGCATTGCCTTTTCAAGGGCCCTGGAATGATTGCCCGACGCCATCTTTGCGGCTCCGGAGAAGAAGTGACCGGGGAGGGCATTTCACGACCCACAAAAGTGGAACTTCCATGGAATGTTTGTGGGCGAGAAGCAGGATCCAACGGGGGCGAGCCAATACGGAGAACCTTGCGCCCCGGGAGATGGCGCGTTCGCGCTGGATCGTCCTCTGGAACCGTGTTGGGTCGTACGCGACTCCCATGTTCACCGTCTTGTGGAGTGCGCCGGTGTCGTCGACACCGGCCCATGCGCTCGTATGCGACCCGCCTGCCTCGTATCCGCGTTGACGATGCCGGAGTTCGGTGGCTCGCAGGTCGCCGGGACGTGGCCGAGGTTGGGTGAGGCTGCGACAAAAACTACGTGAGGGCCTTTGGGCGGTGTGTGTGGATGTGAGTGGCTGGTTGTTGAAGGCGTCGAATGCACAGAAGTGCAACACCCAATCGACCACCGCACCGGCTCGATGCCTCGAGGACGGGCTCGCGAAAGCCGGGCAGGGCGAAATGCTACTTCTCTCGATCCCGCATCGCCTTCCGGGGCCGCCCCCCGCCCCCCACCCTCACCGGCCGCTGGCGGCACGCTCGTTTCGGCTGCGCTCGAGAACGGGGACGCGGCGGGGGTCGTCGATCCCGCTGAAGCGGCGCAGCAGCGCCCAGTAGAGGCTGATCGAGCGTTCGATGAGGGCCACCGGCGCGAGAAAGCAGGCGTGCAGCGGAACGTAGCGGAACGCTCCGATCCATCCCCGGACCGCCAGCGCGACGGCGGCGAAGGCAACCGCGGCGGCGGAGAAGGCTGCCAGATGCACGCCGCCGATCAACACGAGCAGCGCGAACAGCGGCAGCAGCGCGCAGTGGAATGCCGCACGGTGCGGAGCGTCGAAGTCGCCCGCGGCATGCAGCGGACGATCGCGGAACCACGCCCTGAGCAGCTCCGGGACGCGCCGCACGAACACGCCCGACGCGGAATGGACCTCAGCCCCCTGCGCCGCCAGGCTGCGGGAGCCCTCACCGGCGAGCAGAACATCCAGGCCGTGCAGTCCGCGCACGGCACTCCGCCGCAAACCGACAGCCGCCGCCGGACCGCTCACCCCTCCCAGCCCCCGCTGCATCAGATTCCGCGCGGCATCGATCCCGCCCCACCAGGGAAGCGGCGCGACATAGGGTTCCGGCTCGACCACCTCATGCGTCTCGAGTAGCGCGCAAAGCCTGTCGAGCGCCTCCGGCCCGAACCGCGACCGTGAGTCGGCCACGATCACCCGTTCGCAGGAAACAATGTCGAGCGCGGCACGAATCGAATCGGTTCGATGATTTGGCCCCGGCACCAGGTACCGTCCCACCCACCGCAGTACCCGCCGATGCTCCTCGATCACCGCGGCCGGCGAACGGTCGAGGATGATCACCTCGAATCCGGCGAGCTTGATTTCCGACAGATACGCCGCCAGATCGAGCAGCGCATCCAGCGGCGCCGGCCCGCTGTCGAATGCCACCAGATACGTGCCACGTGCAGTCATGATGTTATTTCTACAAAGCGAGGGGTGTGCCATCCGGCGGCGCTCCTGGGCACGTGAATTGCCGAGGTTGCAGCGGGTGAAGATCCGGCCCGGAAACCCCTACCCGCTCGGCGCGGCCTACGATGGCGCAGGGACGAACTTCTCCGTCTTCTCCGAAATCGCGACGCGGGTGGAGCTCTGCCTGTTCGACGAGCACGGCGTACAGCGCTGCGTCGACCTGCCGGAGGTCACCGGATTCATCTGGCACGGCTATCTGCCGAACATCGCGCCGGGACAGCGATACGGATTCCGCGTGCACGGACCGTGGGAGCCGGCGAGCGGACAGCGCTGCAATCCGTCGAAGCTCCTGCTCGATCCCTACGGCAAGGCGGTCGAGGGAACGGTGCAGTGGAACCCGGCGGTCTTCCCCTACACACTCGGGCAGTCCGACGACGTCCGCAACGACGCGGACAGCGCTCCGTTCATGCCGAAGTCGGTCGTCGTCAATCCATACTTCGACTGGGGGAGCGACCATCCGCTGCGGACGCCGTGGCATCAGACGGTGATCTACGAGCTGCACGTCAAGGGCTTCACACGCCGGCATCCGCACGTGCAGGAGGACCACCGCGGAACCTACGCCGGCCTGGCGCATCCCGCGGCGATCAAACACCTGAAGACCCTCGGCGTGACCGCCGTGGAGCTCCTCCCCGTCCACCAGTTCGTCCACGATTCGCGGCTCGTCGAGCGCGGGCTCCGCAACTACTGGGGGTACGACTCGATCGGCTACCTCGCACCGCACAACGAGTACTCGTCGTCGGGACAGACCGGCCAGCAGGTGCAGGAATTCAAGCAGATGGTCAGGACGCTGCACGACGAAGGCATCGAGGTCATCCTGGACGTGGTCTACAACCACACCGCGGAGAGGAACCACCTCGGCCCGATGCTGTCGATGAAGGGGATCGACAATGCAGCGTATTACCGCCTCGTCCCCGACAAACCGCGCTACTACATGGACTACACCGGGACCGGCAACAGTCTGAACATGCGCCACCCGCACGTGCTGCAGCTCATCATGGACTCGTTGCGGTACTGGCACCTGGAGATGCACGTCGACGGCTTCCGCTTCGACCTCGCGGCGACGCTCGCGCGCGAGCTGCACGACGTCGACCGCCTCTCCGCCTTCTTCGACATCATCCAGCAGGACCCGGTGCTCAGCCAGGTCAAACTCATCGCGGAGCCGTGGGACGTCGGCGAGGGCGGCTATCAGGTCGGCAACTTCCCGCCGCTGTGGTCCGAGTGGAACGGGAAGTACCGCGACAACATCCGCGACTACTGGCGGGGAATGGACGAGACCCTCGGCGAGTTCGCCTACCGCTTCACGGGCAGCTCCGACCTCTACGCCCTGACCGGCCGCAGACCGTACGCCAGCATCAACTTCATCACCGCGCACGACGGATTCACGGTGCGCGATCTCGTCTCCTACAACCAGAAGCACAACGAAGCCAACGGCGAGGGGAACCGCGACGGAGCCGACGACAACCGCTCCTGGAACTGCGGCGCTGAGGGGCCGACCGACGATCCGGCCATTCAGGTGCTGCGGGCGCGCCAGCAGCGGAACTTCCTCACGACGCTGCTGCTGTCGATCGGCGTGCCGATGCTCTGCGGCGGCGACGAGATCGGCCGCACGCAGGAGGGAAACAACAACGCCTACTGCCAGGACAACGAGATTTCGTGGTTCGACTGGGAAGGGATGGACGACGAGCTCTGCGCCTTCGTGAGGCGCGTCATTCGTTTCCGGCACGAGCACCCGGTCTTCCAGCGCCGCCGGTGGTTCGTGGGACGGGCGCTGCGCGGCGCCGCCGCGACCGACATCGGCTGGTTCAAGCCGGACGGCACGGAGATGACCGAGGAGGACTGGAACACCGGGTTCGCGCGATCGCTCGGAGTCTTTCTCAACGGGAAGGCGATCCCCACGCCCGACGCGAACGGCGAGTCGATCGCCGACGACAGCTTCTATCTGCTGTTCAACGCACACCACGAACCGATCGAGTTCCGGCTGCCGGCGAATTCCTGGGGCGCGCGCTGGGCCAAAGTGATCGCCACCGACAGCCCCATCCCCGACCTGCGCGAACACCATCAGGTCCGCGCCGGCGACATCGTGCCTCTCGAGGCGTATTCGATGGCCGTCCTCCGCCGCGCCGACTGAACTCGAAGCGGCGTCGTGTAACATTCCGCCGGCATGGACGTCACACGGTCGTTGAACTGGGGACGGTACATTCTGGAAGCGGTCACCATCGTCGTCGCCGCGGTGATCTGCGCGCTTGTGGCCAACGCGCTCGCGCCGCGCGATCGAAAGCTCGTCGTCGTCAGCCAGTACTCCGCGCCGCAGCGCGCCGCCGCCCCCGCGCAAACCACGAATGCGGCGATCACGGCGCCGGCGGCGACCACAGCGACGATCCCGGCGGCCCCGACGACCCGGCGATCCGACAATCCACCGACAGCCACCGCCGCCCAACCAGCAAAAAGACCGGCGAAGACGCCGCCGCCCGCGAGCCACGAGCCCGCGGCCGCAACGAAGACCTTCGCTCCCCATCCCGACAAGCCGTACGTGGAGATCGCCTATGCCGAGGTCGTCGCCCTCCACGACAAAGGGGCGCTGTTCCTCGACGCCCGCCGCACCTCGGTCTACGAGGAAGGACACATCCCCGGCGCACGGCCATTCTCGGTCTGGGAGTCGGACATCGATCAGAAGGTGAACGGCCTGTTCAACGAGCGCAGCGATCCGCGGGCGCAGAACGAGCCGATCGTCGTCTACTGCTCGGGCGGCGACTGCGAGGACTCCCACATGCTGGCCCAGAAACTGTGGGGCATCCAGTTCAACAACGTCTACGTCTACAAGGACGGCTTCCCCGACTGGCAGGCGCACGGCGCGCCCGTGCACACGGGAGCGAAGCCTTGAAGGAGCGACCCCTGCTCACACATCCCTGGCTGACGGTTCGCGTGCAGATCGGGCTGGGGATTCTCTTCATCATCGCCGCGCTGCCGAAGATCCTCGATCCGCCGTCGTTCGCGCACATGGTCTACAACTACAAGATCGTGCCGTGGGCGCTGATCAATCCGATGGCTCTGATCCTGCCGTGGATCGAGCTGCTCTGCGGAGTGGCGCTGGTGCTCGGGATCTGGAAGGGGACGGCGCGGACGATCATCGCCGCGCTGCTCGTGGTCTTCATCGCCGGAATCTCCATCAATCTGGCGCGCGGCAATGCGATCGACTGCGGCTGCTTCAACGTGGCCGACGCCGGCAAGACGCCCGCGCAGCGAGTGGCCAGCATGTGGTGGGATATCCTGCGCGATCTGGGGATGCTGCTGATGGCAGGACAGCTGTGGTGGTCGGCGCGGGTTTGGCGGCGGGCACCGTCGCCCGCCGCCTGATCGAGCCGAATTACTTTTCGCAGTCGCCGAGGCGCTTGCCGGTGTACTTCATGGTCATCTCGTGTTCGGGCATCTTGATGTGCGCCTCGCCCGTGTAGGTCTCGCTCTCGAATACCATCTTGCCCTCGCCGGTGATCTGACGTGCATCGCAGTTCATTTTCCAGGTGAGGGTATTGCCGTCGACCTTGACGTCCTTCATCTTGCAGTCGGATTCGTTGCGACCCTTCGGAATGGCGTTTTGCGCGTCGGCGATTTCTTCCTTCGTGACGCATTTCGTCATGGTGTGAGCGGGCATGCTCATGCCGGGCATGTCCATTTGAACGCTGATTTCCCACTTGCCGGGTTTCATGGGACTGGCCGGATTCGCGGCCAGCAGCGGCACGGCGAAGAGAGAGAGGACGGCCGCAACAACGGTGGCGAAGCGCTTCATCGTTTTCTCCTATGAGTTCGATTTTGGAGGAGAAAGTATACGCCGGCTCAGCGCTGGGCGACGCGGACGCGCGTCCGCTGCTCCAGCCGCAGCGCACCGGTCAGCGCCGCCGATTCGTTCCCGCTGTGCACCAGGATGACCAGCGAGCCGGGCGGCGTCTGTTCGGAAATGCGGAACAGGGCCCAGACGTAGTTGCCGGACCACGAGAAGTCCGACACCCGTTCGAACCCGCTGTTCGGAATCTCGAAGTTGGTCATGCCGCTGGTGAAGCCGTCGCCGCCGACAGCGATGGCCAGCGTCTGCCCCGCGGCGATCGTCAGCGGGCAGGAACCGAGCGAGACCTGGCTCCGCCCCGGCACGAACGCACCGACCCACTTCGGGTTGAGCGTCTCCGAGCCGTGCGTGTCGATCACCAGATTGCCATAGACGTTCCCCCGCTCGACGTGGATCGGGTCCGCGGCGGCGAATACCGTCGGGAACGACGCCGTGTTCGCGGCACTCCAGATGCCCGAGAGATTCCGCGCGTCGACCGGACCATCGAGCGGCTCCGCGTACAGCCGGTAGTTTCCGGGCGGGACGCCCTCGATCATGAAGCGGCCCTGACGGTCGGTCAGCACGGTGGCCACCGGCTCGCCGGAATCGTTCATGGCCACGACCTGCGCCCCGAAGATCCCGCCGTCGTCGCCGTTCACCGCGCCCTCGAGCGTTCCTCCCGCCAGCGAGGGATTCCCGGAAGGGTAGACCGTGGAGATGGCCACGCGGTCGTCGCTGTCGAGATCGGGCGATCCGCTGCGGCCGATGTAGGGGTACATCACCGACGAGATCACGCCCGAGTGGTCGAGCCCCAGCAGATGTCCCGTCTCGTGCGCCACCAGCAGTTGGAGGTTGTATCCGCCGGCGACCACCGAGGGATCGACCTGGATGTCGGCCTCGATGACGTGTCCGGAGTCGTCGTACCAGTTCGTCGTCAGCGCCAGAAAGTTCTGGCCCTTGAAGAGATCGTCGACGGACGTGACCGCGTTCTGCCCGTCTTTCCCGGGGCGGATCCCGTCGCCGACCGCGGGCGGCTGGAAGCTGACCTGGGCTCCCGGGACCGCCGCCCATTCATTCTCTGCTTTGGCGATCGTGGCCGTCCCCTGCGGAAAGGCGTCGGCGACCTGCCGGTCGACCACGCATCGGATCGGAAAGGCCGACGGCTGCCACGACACCGGCACCGGCGTTCCGTTGACCTGATACGTCAGCCGCACGGAGGCGCAGAGAGGAATCGGGGTGAACACGAGGAAGGCAGCCAGGAGCTTCCAACCCATTTGCCGGGCAAAGGCTGCAACGGGGGTGCCACAAATAACTTGATCAGGGCCGGCTGGAGGGCCTACGTTCTCCCGGCCGGCTGGAGAGCCGGCCCTACATCGCTGGAGAGGCGGCCCTACATTCCGGCCGGCTGGAGAGCCGGCCCTACATCGCTGGAGAGCGGGCCTACATCGCTGGAGAGCGGGCCTACATCATGGCGATCAGATCGATCTCTACAGCGGCGCCGCGTGGGAGGGCGGCCACTCCGATGGTGGAGCGCGCCGGTTTGTGCTCGCCGAAGACCTCGGCGTAGATCGCATTGAGTGTCTGGAAATTGCCGAGGTCGGTCAGATAGACGGTGGCCCGCGTCACGTTCCGAAAGTCGGCCCCGGCGGCGCGCAGCACGGCTCGGAGATTGTCGAACACGCGCCGCACCTGCGCGGAGAAGTCGCCGGAGATCAGATTGCCGGTCGCCGGATCGAGCGCGATCTGTCCCGAGGCATAGATGACTCCGCCGTGCCGGACGGCCTGCGAATACGGTCCGATGGCCTTCGGCGCGTCGTTCGTGGCGATGAAATCCATTTGTCCTCCTGTCGTCAAAGGGCGAGACAGTATAATCGCCGTACCACCTTCGGAGCCCGATCGATCCAAATGAGCAATTACCCTGGCAATGCCTCTCTCTCCGACGCGGTCAAGCAGCGCGTCGTGTCGACGTTTCAACAGACCCTCACCCTCTACAAGCAGGGACGCAGCGACGAAGCCGTCCAGGGATGCGGACTCATCCTGAGGATGGATCCGGCATTTACTCCCGCCAAGAAGCTGATGGAAAAGGCGCGCAATCCCGCGGCGCCGATCGATGTCGAGACGCTGATGACTTTTCCCTCGGCCGACCCGCTGGGCGATGCCCGCAAGGCCATGGCCGCGCGCGACTTCGAGAAAGCCATCCAGATCACGACCGAGATCCTGACCAACGACCTCATGAATGAGGAAGCGCGGCTGCTGAACGAGCAGGCGCGCGAGAAGGCCGAGGCCTCCCCCTTCGTCGAGCAGTTCGTCAAGAAAATCGACCAGGCCATCGCCTCCGGGAACGTCGGCGCGGCACGCGCGGGGCTCGAGAAAATCAAATCGCTCGACGGGGATGACACGGCGATCTCGCGGATCGAGCAGGCCATCCGGCAGATGAAGCCGCCGCAGGCGGCCGCCTCTGGCCCCGCCCACGGCAGTCCCTCGTTCGTCGTCGACAATCCGCCGGCGGCGGCGGGAAGGGGAACGGCGCAGGCCAGCGACTTCGGGTTCACGTTCGAGGAAGACAAGAAGCAGCAGTCCGGTTCGGCGCTCGAAAACTTCTCGTTCGATTCGCCGTTCTCCACCGATACCGGAACGGTCCCTTCGATCACCCCGCCTGCCGGCTTTTCGCTCGACACGCCGCCGGCGCCGAAAAAGCCCGAGGCCGCACCGCAGAAACCGCAGCAGCCGTCGGGCACGCCGTTCTCGTTCGATACTCCCCCGCCCTCGCCCTCGCCCGTCGGGGGCTTTTCGTTCGACACGCCGCCGCCGCAGCCGGCGATGGTTCCCGGAAGCGCGCAGGAATTCGATTTCGCCACCGCGTCGATCGAGACCAGCCCCGACGATCAGAAGAAGGTGCAGGAATACCTGACGCAGGGCGACACGGCGTTCGACGCCGGCGATTTCCAGAAGGCGATCGACCTCTGGTCGCGGGTCTTCCTCATCGACGTCACGAACGAGCAAGCCTCGGAGCGGATCGAGAAGGCGAAGGCACGCCGCCGGGCCATCGAGCAGGACCTGGACGGAATCCTCGCCGCCGGTACCGAGGCGTTCGACCGGGGCGATCAGAAGACGGCGCGCGAGAAATTCACCCAGGCGCAGCAACTCGACCCGCGCAATCCGACCGTCCATGAGTATCTGGAGAAGCTCCAGGCGCCCGCCCCCGCACCCGCGGCGCCCCCGCCCTCTGCAGCCGCACCGAAGGCGGCCGCACCGATCGACGACATCTTCGCCGACGACTTTTCGGGGGGCGTCGAGCCTCCGCTCGTTTCTTCCTCGGCTGCCCCTTCTCCGAGCGCGGCGGCGAAGCGGTCCGCGGCGGGCAAGACGAAGCCGGCGGCCTCCACGCGGGAGTTCCCCGTGCGGATCGTCGGGATCATCGCCGTGCTGGCCATCCTCGCGGCCGGCGGATACTTCGCATGGTCGAAGTTCATGGCCAAGCCGGCCTACGATCCCGCGGCCACCGACTCTGTCTTCCGCCAGGCGACGACGCTCGCGGACAAAGGTCAGTACGACGCGGCGGTCGGTCTGCTGCAGGACGTGAAAGTCAGTGATCCGCAGCACGACAAGGCGCTGTCGATGATCGCCGACATCCAGAACAAGAAGGCCCAGGCGTCGGCGAACATCGCCGAGCGCCCCGCCACCGCGGTCTATCAGGACTCGCTGAAGAAGGGGAAGGCAGCATACGAGGTGCACGATTACGAGGCCGCCAAGAAGGCCTTCGACGCCGCGGCGAACGTCAAACCCCTTCCGCCGGACATGAAGGCCATCTACGACACCGTCTCCAACCAGGTGGCGAAGCTCGAGGGGGCGAAGGCGCTGTTCAACGAGCAGCGCTATCAGGACGCGCTGGCCAACCTCGAGACGCTGCACCAGGCCGACCCGCAGAACCAGAGCATCACCCGGCTCATGGCCGACTCCCATTTCAACCTCGGCGCGACGGCGCTTCAGGAGAACCGGCTGCAGGATGCGGCGCAGGAGTTCGGCGAAGTGCTGAAGATCGATCCCAACGACGACCTCGCCCGCCGGAGCAAGGCGCTGGCAGAGCGGTATGACGGTCAGCCACGCGATTTACTGTATAAGATTTACGTGAAGTATTTGCCGATGCGCAGACTGTCCTGAGCGGGAGGGTGGGGGATGCCCCGTTTCGATGAGATCGAACTGACGCCGGCCGTACTCACGCCCGAGCAACCGGCGCCCCCTCCGCCGGCCGTGCAGCACGCCCCGCGCTTCCGCAGACTCCTCGCGCTGCTGACCGATCTCTCCCTGTTCGTCGCGCTGGCGCTCGCGCTCTCGCCGCTGCTTCCCCCATCCCCCGATTGGACGCGTATCGCGTCGCTCGCCGGGTTCGTCACGTTGGTGTCGTACTACTACTTCGCCGGGACGTGGCTGCTGTGGGGAAAGAGCATCGGCGGAGCGATCTTCGACGTGCGCATCGCCGGCAGCGAGAGCCGGAGCATGTCCATGAAAGGAGCGACTCTGCGCTGGACCGGCGTCGTGCTTTCGCTGCTGACCGGCGGGCTCGGGTTCCTTCTGGCGCTGCTCCCCTCGCGCCTCTCTCTCGCCGACCGCATTTCCGGCACGCGCAGCGTCGCCTCGTCCTGAGGCGGGACCTCAGCGCGGGGCATTGCGCGCCGATGCGCGGCCGGCCTTCACCCAGGCGAAACGGGTGATGAGTGAGCCGGCGAGCGACGACACCGCGGCGGCCCGGCGGGCGCGCTTCGAACGTCCGCCGAGGAGGCGCAGGAGCAGCGGCAGCGGACCGGACAACAGTCCGCCGATGCGGATGGTGGTGCCGCTCGCGCCGTGGCGCAGCGGCTCCGATTCCTTCCCGCCGCGCATTTCGATCCTCGCCCCGACAAAGGTCTCGAACGCGTTCGCCGCGATGCCAAGCGCCTTCAGCGCCGGCTCCTCGTGTCCGAGGAGCTCGAGCATCGAGACGGCCGAGGACAACGCGGATGCGGCGAAATGCAGCGGAAGTGTGGAGGCATGCTTCGACCACGCCGGAATCACCGTCGCGCCGATCAGCACGCCGGTGTAGGTCGCCATCACCGTCCCGGTCGCCGCGGAGAGAAGCGCCGCCGCGTCGCCGACGGCCGTCACCGGCAGATCGGTCTGCCGGCGCATTTCCTCGGCGAAGAGCGAAGCCGCCGACGCCGAGCCGAACGCGGCCAGCGTCCAGGCGCCGACCGACATCGGGCTCTGCACCTTGAAGACGCGGAGCATGTTGAGGAAACGCTCCGGCCGTCCGAGGTCGCCGACCAGCAGCGGCGCGGAGATCGCGCCGCCCGCCGCGGCGATCCATCGCGCATCGCGCACGATCTCCTCGTTCGCGCCGCTGATCCGCGCCGCCACGCCGACGACCGCTGCCGCACCCGCCATCCCGCCGACGAAAAAGTACGCCGGGATTTCCCACGTCCACACCGGCTCCTTGAGCAGCGGCAGTCCGTAGTAGCCGTTCTCCGCCGTCGCCTTCGGGAATGGCGCGCCGGCGGCGCGAATCCCCGCCGCCGCGACGCGGCCTGTCTGCTCGGCCTCGCGGCGGATCTCTTCCAGACGCCGCTCGCCGATCACTTCCGTCCTCCGAGGGCAAAGGCCAGCAGCGATCCGACGACCAGCGCCGCCGCCCCCGCTGCGGCCGCTGTCCACGACGATTGCAGCAGCGCCGTCGGGACCTCCGGCCTGGGCGGAAGGTTGTAGGCGCGCTCGTCGCCCCGGATCAGGAAGAAGGCGTGAATGCCGCCGACACTGGTGTCCGTGGGGTTGTAGATCTTCGCGTCGGCCATGCCGGCGCCGTGGAGCTGCGCGATGCGCCGGTCGGCGACGCGCTGCATCTCCTCGAGATCGCCGAAGAGGATCGACTCCGTCGGGCAGGCCTTGGCGCACGCCGGCACGAGCCCGGCCTTCTGGCGGTCGTAGCAGAACGTGCACTTGAACGCCCGGCCGTCGTGGGGGCGGCGGTCGATCACCCCGAACGGACAGGCGACGACGCAGTATCCGCATCCATTGCAGATGTCTGGCTGCACGAAGACGCCGCCGAACTCGGTGCGGATGATCGAACCGGTCGGACACGACTCCAGACATCCCGCCACTTCGCAGTGCTTGCAGACGTCCGAGGAGAACTCCCAGGTGAGGTGGTGCGGATCGTTTCCCCCCTTTCCGATCTCCGCCTCACGCTCCACGAACTTCACGTGACGCCACGTCGAATGCCCAAGGGCGAGCGTGTTGTCGTACGAGAGTCCGCTCCATGCGTATCCGTCCTCCGGCACGTCGTTCCACTCTTTGCAGGCCACTTCGCAGGCCTTGCAGCCGATGCAGAGCGTCGAGTCGGTGAAGAATCCGGTGGTGCTCACGCGCTCTTCCTGACGCTGCATGTCAGCGCTTTCGATTCGAAGATTCGCACGTTCGGCTCCTCGGAGATGGCCAGCAGGTCGTTGACCACATCTCCCTGCACGATTCCGCGATAGCCCCA
>Ga0075272_1000225_pt1 | contig 12688 bp, 10 predicted proteins | sample SF_Rice_5C_0N_40_FD_69776 | JGI IMG/M metagenome (GOLD analysis project Ga0075272, IMG submission 69776) | Rice paddy soil microbial communities from Twitchell Island, California, USA - SF_Rice_5C_0N_404 | ecosystem: Environmental > Terrestrial > Soil > Paddy field/soil | place: USA: Twitchell... | reverse complement strand
CGCCGAACCCGCCCGTTCCGGGATTGCCGCCGATGCCACCAGCGCCGCCGGTAGGATTGATCGCGTTCCCTGCCCCGCCGTTGCCGCCGTCGCCGGGCAGACCGCCATTCCCGCCGCTGCCGCCGGAACCATTGACACCGATACCCCCCGTGAGTCCGGCTACGGCTGTGCCGCCAACTCCGCCGTTGCCACCGGCGCCGCCAATACCACCGGGGCCGCCGTTCCCACCCGATTGGCCGGTGCCGCCACCGAGAGGTCCATTCGCGCCGTTCGCTCCGGTTCCACCGGCCCCTCCGCTGCCGCCGAGCCCGCCGACCCCGCCAGCGCCACCGTTGCCGCTGATCGACCCACCGGCGCCGCCTTGTCCACCGACGCCGCCGACGCCGCCGGACGAGCCGCCACCGCCTGCGCTTCCTGGTGTCGTCGCATCCGTGCCGTTGCTGCCGGCTATACCCGTTCCTCCGGCTCCGCCGCTTCCACCGATCCCATTGCTTCGGCCGTTCCCGCCGACGCCGCCGGCCCCACCGAGGCTGCCGGTCCCGCCATTGCCACCCGTGCCCCCGATGCCATCGTCCCCGCCGTTGCCGCCCACGATGGTGGCGGCATTGGTCAGATCAAAGCCGCTGCCGCTCACCCCGGCGCCGCCGTTGCCGCCCCCACCGGCATTGCCGCCCGCACCGCCGGCGCCGCCTGGACCGACGGTGTTGTCGCCGCCAGGGCCCCCGCCGCCACCGTCGCCACCGTTTCCGCCACGACCGCCGGTGATTGTGGTGGCTGGATTGATATTCAGTATGTCGCCGGGGTTCGCGGGAATTGCGCTGTTCCCATCTGCCCCGGTTCCGCCGTCGCCGCCATTGCCTCCGGGCGCGCCGTTGATGCCGGCGGCGCCGCTGCTTCCGGTGCTGCCGGCGGCACCGGGGCTGCCGGTGATTGAACCGGTCACGTTCACACTGGCAACGCGGCGGGAATCGTTCGTACCCGTACCGCTTCGGGCGGAGCGATGACTTGGCTTGGCAGTCGGTACGAACGGCGGGCCTGCCGGGAGATCCGAACCGAATATGCCCGGCGCCAGCATTGCCGCGCAGGCCAGCATCACGCAGCGGCGCACAGAAGGTGGCCTAACCAGCCTGACCATCGCCGCACGCCGACGTCCGCTGCGTCGAAACGTCGTTTCGGATGTGATGCGAGACGCCCCGATGATGATCCGAACCAAGCGGGAAATGCGGTTGATCACAACAATAATCTCTTGTCGAATGGATGACGGGCCGGTTCAGGCCGATCAAAAACCCACCAGATTTCACGAGCAGGAAGCAGACGCGCGTCGAATGTCGGTCAGGGTACCACAGCCGTCAAATTGACGGTTCGCCGCGGGTGCCGCCGGATTTGGGAACGGCGGCATCCTGTCGATGCGGATCCGCTGTCGAAGCAGCGTTTGTGACATGCTCGTCGAGGTTCGTGATGCCGATGGCCCAGTCGGAGTTGTACGTGCCCACCGGCGTGTCGACCTCGAACCAGTTCGGGAGCTTGATGTAGAGCCTCACGTCGTGCCGGCGCACTCCGTGAGCTGCGCGACTGCACTGGCTCGACGGCACGATTGATCAGGAGTGCTGCCCGATGGATGCTGCACTGCATGGTCGTGGATTTTTCCGACGAGCTGGCATTGTCTGGCGTGCAACATCGAAGTCGTTTTCTGCTTTCTCACTGCCGACGGCAGCGGTGGCGGAGGCAGCGGGGGCGGTGGTGCCGGCGGGTGTACGACAAGTGGTATCACGCCATGGTGTCCTCCGGAATGCATGAGTTGCGGCGGTTACCTCAACTGACATGCGTTACGTCCTCGCGGCTCTCATTTTGACGACCGGATGCGTAGTCCACACGGTCCCTCCCCTACTGCCGATGGAGACCGAGTGCCACACTTCACCGGAGGTTACCGCCGTCTGGTCGTCATCGGGGATGTCGCAGCTGGTCCCGCGCACACCAGGTTCACGTTCGGCTGTGATTGCATCGGGAAAACGCGATCGTCGCTTCTGTGGACCCGTCTATACGGCGAGTTTCGATACTCGATCGCCGGTCACACCATTCTTCTGCAGCAGAAGACGCCGACCGAGCTTCGGTTCAGTCGGGAAGAGAACATGCTCACGATCGAATGGCCGGGTGGCGCGCGCGAATCGCTAAGACTGACGCAAGCAATCGATTGCTCAACCGGACACTGATCGTCGAACGGCTTCTGCGCAGTCGCGGCGCCAGGCGAGGCGCCGCCGGCGACGCCTTTCGCCAGCCACGGCCATGAGAAGTAAATCCCCTACCCCACGGTCGTCGTGAAAGCCTCGTCGTTCGAGCACCAGGCCGGACGACCGGCGCTTTCGGGGGGTCGAGCAGGCCGGCCAGTCATCAAATGCGCCCGCCACTGCGATGACCTCGCCGACCCTCGTCGATCTCCAGCTCGAACGCCTGGACGACAGACGTCAGCTCGCGCTCGATCTGATCCGCGCCGATGATCGATTCGACGATCAGCGGACACCTCTCCGGCAGGTGCGCTGCGATCCCGTTGAATGCGATCCGCGCAAGAGCGCCGACGGCGCCGTGCTCCCCCAGCGGCCCGACGTCGCTGAGGTGAACCTCCACCAGTCGATCAGCAAAACGCGTGAGCATGAGAAGGGCCCTGGCCATGTCGGGTCGACCTGCCTGGCATGGCCCACATCGAGGCAAAACGTGGCATCCGGGAGCAGCTCGAACAACGACGCCAGTTCGTGGAAGGTCCGGCCGGCGGCCTTGCGATTATCCATGTCTTCGATGCACAGCAGGGGTGTCGAAGTCGCGCCCGTCGTTGGGGTCGATCAGAAAGACGACCGGCGCTTCGAGGCCCTTCACCTGATGCAGATTCATGAGGCGCACGGCGTCCTCGCGCGCCGGGTCGACGTCCAGCTCCTCGATCTCCGCTTCGCTCTCCAGCAGCTCCTCGAAATGCTCCACGATCGCGGCGAGCGATTCGCCGCGCGCCGACAGGTCAAAGCGACGAGCGCGGAACTGGCGGCAATCATGGCGGTGAACGGATGCCAGATGAGCTGCCCCTCGTATGCGATCAACGAAATCGCGGCTAGATACCCAGTCTTCGCTTTTTCGAAATCTGCCGCCTTTTCTTCTGTTCGCAAGGTCGTTCAGTCGAACACGATCGCCTTCGCGCGAACCTTCATCGTGGTTGTCGTGCCGCCTTTGCCGCCGAACATCCCGGCGTCGAAGTGCCAACCCTGTGTTTCGGACTCGGACTCGATGAAAATCGCATCTGCGCCGTGCTTCGCCGCCTCGTGCCTGAGAGCCTTCACCAGCTCCGCCTCGGTGTCGTACTCGTCCTCGGGCGGCGTAAGGATCCCGATGACGTGATACGGCCGTGTCGGTAGGGCCTCGAGATACTGGACGTGCTCCACGGCCACACCGGGACGCGGCGCTGTTTCGATCGGTATCCACATATCAGCGGGACATGCGGTGAGCGTCGCCACAGCAATGACCGCGAACGCGGAAAGGGCCGCCGATCTCTTCATCTCTCCTCCGATCTCGCGCATGTTAGATCGGTTCCGGCGAGACCGCGAAAAAATGTCGTCCCCCCCCATGCCGGACGAGGGTAAACCCCTCCCTCAGCAATGGGTCCCATCCGCGAAGAAGCATCCGTCACGCGACGAGTCTGCGCGGAGTGTCCACGCTCACGGCCGTTTCGGCGGGCGGTGAATGGTAGTCGGATTGTCCGTGAATCCCGCGCGCTGAAAAAGCTCGGGGGCGTCAGCCGGCACCGGAGGCCGCGGGTTCGAGCGCAGTCGGCTGTTGCCGAAGCCGGCAAGAGGCGAGGGCGCGTCTGACGTGCGCAGCGTAGTCACCGACGCCAGCGTCTTCGTCCCATTCTTCGTCGAGCGAAACAAGGCCAGGTTTCCCGGCATGCAGATCGTCGGTGACTGCCCATGGAGACGCGTGCTGGACCTCTGGCCCGAGCCTCTCTCCGGCCTCACCGACCGCGATCGTGGCCCTCGCCTCCAACAACCGTTACGTCGCGGTCACGAACTTCGACCGCAAGCTCTCGAACAAGCTCGAAACGTTCGGCCTCGACGCGTACTTGAGCAGCAAGTCATCGTTTGCGGGTTCACCGCCGCTGGGCGATGAGCAGATCGATCGGCGCGTAGTCGTCGGTCAGCAGGGGGATGTCGTCGCCGAAGCGGCCGACAGGGTGCAATGCCGCGATGAACTCCTGGAGATGCGGCAGATGCGCCACCGGAGAATGCGCGGCCCGCTCGGCGATCTGTTCGTTCGTGATGAGGATCGGAGCGTTGCTGGCCACGATCTCCCCGTCGGTCACGAGCGTTGCGGGAAAGACCGCGCGCATCGTCTTCTCCAGCGCCGGCAGCAGATTCGACTCGCCGAACGCGCAGTGGAAGTGCACGATCCCGCCGGGGTTCAGGTGCGCCGCGACTTCACGCAGGAACTCCAGCGTCACCAGGTGCGGCGGAATAGTCGCCCCGTAGCGATTGGTCGTGTATGCATCGATCAGAACGAGATCCCACCGATCGGAACTCCGGCGGAGAAAGGTCCGGCCGTCCATGACGTGAATGCGCAGCCGCTGGTCTGGCTTCACGTCGAAGAAGCGTTCCGCCACGTTCGCCACCACGGGGTCGACCTCCACGGCATCGACGGTCACGTCGGGGTAGTCGTGCGTGAACTGCTTGGCCGCGGTCCCGCCGCCCAGGCCGATCGAGAGCACGCGGCGGGCTCCGGGGCGAATCAGCCGTCCGATGTGGAACGCGGCGGAATACGGACGTCCCGGCCCGAACGGGTCGCGGACCTCCATCGACGACTGCACGCCCAGCCCGAAGGAGAGAAAGCGGCGCGTCGCGTGCCACTCGCGCACGTTGATGTGGTGGTACGCGCTGTCGCCCACGAAGAGCGTTTCCCATCCAGGTGCGTCCTGCAGCAACGAGGCGTCGATCCGCCCCGAGCGGACCACCACGAAGCCGGAGATGAGGACCACCGCGACGACGCCGCCGGTCGGCAGCGCCGCCGCCCAGCGCAGCTCGATCCGCTCCGGATGCAGCGAACCGACGAGCAGAAACGCGGCAAGCACCGCCGAGGAGATGGCGATGACGATCACGGTCCGGTTGATGCTCTCCAGCCACTCGAGCAGGAAGAACGCGGTGGCCACGCTGCCGACGATGCTGCCGACGGTCGACAGCGCGGAGATCGAACCAGCAGTCGATCCGCTCTGGTCTGTGCTGCGGGTGAAGAGGCGGACGGCGATCGGAGAAACCGACGCGAACAGGGCGCTCGGCACCGCGAAAAGAGCCATCGTGGCCACGAATGCGTGGAGACCGAGGGGAACCGAAGAAGTGGCCAGCGGCTCCGCGACCAGCGGATCGAGCCACGGGATGGCCACCAGCGTCGCGGCGGCGCAACTGAGCGCTGCGGCGATGGTCGACGGAAGCGGCCAGCGGTCGCCCGCCCGTCCCCCCGCCCAGTACCCCACGCTCATCGAGGCCAGAAACACGGCGATCACCGCGGTCGTCTCGCGCAACGCGGAACCGAACGACTTCCCGATGATGCGGAAGGCGACGATCTCCGTGGCCATCAGCAGCGCGCCGCCCAGAAAGACGACCGCCAGCGTGGCGAAACGCTGGAATCGAGTCACGCTTTTAGAATAATGCGAAACGCCTGGCCCGAACGTGGCCACGCTCACATTCCGCTTCCCGTCCCCTCGGCCGGCGGCCTGGACCAGCCGCTCCGCGACACGATCAGCAGGGCCGCACCGTACAGCGCGAACGAGACCACCAGCACGGCCGCCCTCCCCAACCTGAGATCCTCGGCAAGGAGTTTGACGCCGCCGATGATCAGCACCGCGCGTGCGAGCAGCGACGCCTCGCGGCTGTCGATCAGCCGGCCGAGGACCGCGAGCAGCGACGCCGCCGCCGCCAGCACCGCGGTCCTGAGCAGCGCCGTGTTCGTCACGCGCGGCCCCAGGACCACCAGGGTCCCATTGAACACCATGCCGAGGAAGATGCTCGCGAGGACCAGACGCTCGGGACGCCAGGCCGGAAGGCGAACGCAGGCCACGAGCGCGGCGATTCCGTTCCCGAGCGCCGCGGCCGGCAACTCGATCGACGGGCCTTCGCTGACGAACGCGCCGACAATCGACAACAGCAACCCGCTGGCGAACAGCGCCGCGCCGATCCACAGCACGCTCTGCACCCCCATGATCCGCAGGCGTGTGTGGTGTGCGACCTCGGCGGCCAGGACGCCGAAGCCGCACCACAGCAGCGAGGCCATCCCAGCGGGAAGGAGCAGCAGCGTCGCGCCGCCGATCCCGATCAGCAGCGCCGCAGTGGCCTGGACGATGATGACGATGTCGCGCTCCCCGCGGCCGATCGCCGCCGGAACGATCCAGATCGCACAGTAGACGATCAGCGTAGCGGCGGCTCCGGGGCCATGCGTGAAGGCCAGGACCAGCGCCATGGCGTTGGCCGCGAGCGCGGCGGGCCAGGAAGCAAATTCCCATTCTTTGGCAGCGATCATCGTCGCGGCCCCGAGCACGCTGAGGACCACCAGCACGCTGATGGAGACGCCGACGCCGAAGCCGACGAGGACCGCGGCCACGCTCCCCGTCCAGGCGAGCAGTTGCTGCCGGTTGCGCACAGCGATCCAGAGAAAGAGGAGCCCCAGCGTTCCGTCGATGACGCCGGCGACCTCGGGCGGGATCGTGTGGAAGCGCACCGACGTCTCCCACACGAGGGGAAAGGCGATCAGCGCGGCGGTGACCGCGTGGAAGAGCGCCGCCCGTCGCCGGCCGGCGCGTGCCAGACGGTCGGCATTCCAGATCCAGACCGCGGCGTACGCCAGTCCGAAGACGACGCCGCCGAGCGGCGGAATCATGCGCGACTCCGTGACGGCGCGCAGGACGAACGCGCCGCCGAGAATCAGCGTGCAGATGCCGGCCAGGCCGAGGAGGTTTCCCTCGGAAGGCGCGGGGACGGCAGACGGCGCGGAGGCGGCGGACGGCGCGGGCGCCGCGGCGGGATGCGCCGCGGCGGGACGATGCTCGAGTCTGGCCAGGCGCGTGTCGATCTCCAGGAGCGCCATTTCCAGGCGCTCGATCCGGGGTTCGAGCTCGCGGCCGTCGCTCACAAAGTACGGATCTTCAGCGCCAGGGCGATCAGCGCCAGAACGGTGATGGCAATGGCCACTTCCAGTCCGTGGCGCCGGTAGAGCAGCTCGTGAATGGCATTGTTGCCGTCGACCAGCGCCGCTCTGGCGTGATCGAGGCCCTCCTTCGCTTTCTGCTGCACGGGATCACCGCCTGGGAACGACGCGCGCTGCGCGGCCGGGGTGAAGGTGTGCACCAGCGTCTCGATTTCGATCTGATTGTCGACCGCGGCATCGAGCTCGGCCTGAGTCTTGCGCACTTCGACGCCGCCGCGCTGCGCCGCCAGGAGGATCCGTTCGGCGCGCGCGACCATGCTGGTCAGGTCGTGCGTCGTGGTCAGGTACTCGAGCGCGGTCGCGCGTCCGTTCGGATCGCCGGCCGGATGGCAGTCGATGCAGCGGCGGACGTCGACCGTGACGTGATCGAACTGGTAGTGCGTCTTTCCGATGCGGAACTTCTCGAACAGGCGGGCGAACTCGGGTCGCTGCGCCGCGGAGAGCACGTGCGTCGGGAGCTTCTGCGCCTGATCGACGAGCCAGTTGAAGCGGTCGGTGCCGCTCAGATGCAGCCGGCCGGCCTCGGCCAGGAGCTGCTTGCGCATCTGCTGGTAGTGCGCGGCGACGTTCGGGAGCTCCGGCACCACGCCGGCGAGCGGGCCGGTGCCCTCGTGGCAGAACGCGCAGGGGGTGTCGGGCAGGGGGCCGAGCATGGCCACGCTCGGCCGGATGATCGAGTGGTTCTGATGGCAGGTCACGCACTCGTTGAAGCGCGGGATCTGCAGTTTGGCGCGCTGATCGGTGTGGCAGTCGCCGCACTTCGCGCCGGTGGCCAGGTAGGTGTTGTGCTGGTCCCACCCCTGATACTTGGCGCTCTTGCGGAACAGCTCGGCCTCGCGCAGGTGGCAGTTGCCGCAGACGAAGACCAGGCGATCGACGCCCGGAGGCGTGGCCCCGTGGTTGCCGTGGCAGTCGTTGCACGTCGGCGCGCTGAGGTCGTCCTTTTCGAACATCGCGTTGGCGTGCACGCTGACGCGCCACCGCGCGTACTGGTCGGTCGGGATCCCATACTGCGCCATGCGCTTGGGGTCGGAGTGACAACGGCTGCAGGTCTCGGCGACGTGCGTCGGATAGACCGGCGACTCGGGCTGTGACTTCCGCTTGATGTCGTGCACCGAGTGGCAGTCGATGCACGTGGCGACGTTCGGGTCGCCTTTCTTCAGCAACTCGCCATGCTTACTCGTCCAGTACTCCGTCACCTGGTCGACGCGGATGCTGGGATTGAACCGCTTCATGTAGTCGGCGGAGGAATGACAGCGGCCGCAGAACTCGGGGATGGCCTGGCGCTTGGGCGCGCCGCGAAACGGGTTCGGCTTGCAGTTGGGGTCCATCGCCGCGCCCATGTCCTCACCGAGTTTTGGATCGGGATTGCCGCCGTGACAGTCGTGACACGACAGTCCGACCTGTCCGTGGACGTCGGAGGGGAAGCTCTTGACTTTGGCGCGCGCCGCGGCGTCGAACATGTCGCTGCCATGGCACTGGACGCACGACGTGGCCTGCGGCGCGGGTGGGGCCGCCGTTGCGCCGAGGGCGGATGCGGCGACCGCGAGTGCAACCGAGGCGATCGTGACGACGAGCGGCCGGTTCATCGCTCCTCCTTCCGTCCGCGGGTAATGAAGGCGAAGATCAGCAGCAGCACCGCGGTGGCCATCACCACGTAGAGCGGGACGAGCGTCGAATAGCCGAAACAGGTCAGGATGACCATCGCGGCGATGGCGATCGCCCCTCCGATCGACCACGCCGGACTGCGGCCGGTGCGCGCCGCGCCGCGGTCGAGGAAGGGGATCAGGATCAGGAACAGCCCCGCCACGCCGAAGAGCACGATGGGGATGGCCTCGTATTCGATCCCCAGGATCTCGCCGCCCGGCACGAGCTTCAGCGTCTGGAACATGAAGATGAAGTACCACTCGGGGCGGATGTTCGCGTACGCCGGAGCGAAGGGATCGGCCTTCTCGCCCAGTTCCCACGGGAAGAGCGCGGCCAGGGCAGCGAGGACGCCGAGGGCCAGGATCCAGCCGGAGAGATCGCGCAGGGCGAAGTCGGGGAAGAACTTGAACGGCCGGCGCTGCTTCGACTCGGCTTCGGCCTTCACCGGCACGCTCATCCCCTTCATCTGCACCAGCGCCAGATGGATCACCAGGAAGACGAACGTGATGGCCGGGAGAATGGCCACGTGCCATCCGTAGAATCGCGACAGCGTCGCGCTGCTCACGCGGTCGCCGCCGCGCAGGAAGCGGAGCATCCACGGCCCCACGCCGGGAATCACGCCCGGGATGTCGGTGCCGACCTTGGTGGCGAAGAACGAGAGCTGGTTCCAGGGAAGCAGATACCCCGAGAAGCCGAAGCCCATCAGCAGCAGCAGGAGCACCACACCGCTGATCCAGGTGATCTCACGCGGCGGGCGATAGGACTTGAGGAAGAAGACGCTGCACATGTGCACGAAGGCGAAGAAGACCATCAGATTCGCCGACCACGAATGGATCGAGCGGATCAGCCACCCGAAGGGAACGGTGGTCATGATGAACTCCACCGACTCGAAGGCCTCGTTGGCCGACGGGTGGTAGTAGAGCATCAGCATGATCCCGGTACACACCTGGATGAGGAAGAAGAAGAGGGTCATCCCGCCGAGGTAGTAGAAGACCATGTAGCGGTGCATCGGCACCGTCTTGTGCGATGCGACCTCACGGATGGTCGGCAACGCGAGGCGGTCATCGAGCCAGCCGGCGACGCTGTTTTTCACACTCATCGTTCAAGCCTTCGACACGACGATCGACGACACGCCGGGCCCCTTGGCCACGAGGTTGACCTTGAACGGGGCGAGCGGGCGAGGCGGAGGGCCGGCCACGTTGCGCCCCGTCATGTCGTAGACGCCGCCGTGACAGTTGCAGTAGATCCGCGTGCGCGCCTTCTCGTACGTCACGATGCACGCCAGGTGCGTACACGTGGCGCTGAAGGCCCGGTAATCGTTCTCCGCCGCCTTGAGCAGAATGACCGGCTCGGCGCCAAAGCGGATGATCTTGAAGCCCTTCTGCAGGAGCTCGGGATCGTCCGTCTGTCCGGCGTCCACCTGATTCGTGCTCGCCTCCGGCACGCGGGGCGGCGTGATGAAACGGATCACCGGGTAGAGAATGGAGAGGATGAGGGCGCCGAATGTCGTGCCCAGAAACCAGTTGATCAGATTCCGGCGGCTGAGCGAACCGCCTCCCCTGCCGGAATCGTGTCCCGTGTCTTGCGCCGGATTCGACATTGCCTGCTCCGGCTACTTCTTGGCAAACCCGCGGATGAAACCGACCACCGCCTGGATCTCTTCATCGGAGATCTTCCCGGAGAACGCCGGCATCTTCCCCTTGCCATTCTTGATGACCTTTTCCAGATCCGCATCGCTGAGCTTCTGGACGTCGTTGCTGGCCAGCGAGGCGACGTGCAGCGCCTTTCCGACTGGCGTGTTGCCCGATCCGTCGGGGCCGTGGCAGGCCTGGCACTTCGATTTGTACACTGCAGCGCCATCGGCGGCCATCAGGGGAATACTGACCAGCAATACGAACAAAGCAAGAGCTACGCGTCGGACCATGTCTTTCTCCTCTTTCCAAAATGCGAGCGCTGATATGAAATTACGAAATGAACGACCTTTTTCTTGATGATCGCTAGCATATGCCCTTGTGTTGAAACGCACAGAGCGATGTGAAGCCGGGGTTCGGGGGCCTCCGGCCCGCCGCCCCACTGAAACCGTTACAATCCCGCTCCCCCATGGCGAAGTTCTACATCACCACCGCGATCCACTACGTCAACGACGACCCGCACATCGGGCACATGTACGAGAACATCGTGGCCGACGTGGTCGCCCGCCACCGGCGCCGGATGGGCGACGAGGTGTGGTTCCTCACCGGCACCGACGAGCACGGGCAGAAGATCGAGCGCTCCGCGGCGAAGGAGGGCATCCTCCCCATCGAGCTCGCCGACCGGGTGGTGAAGACCCATCACGAGCTGTGGAAACGGCTGGAGATCAGCCACGACGACTTCATCCGCACCACGCAGCCGCGGCACCGCCTCGGCGTCCTGGAGCTGATCCGCCGCATTCAGGAGCGCTGGCCTGACGACATCTACCTCGGCGAACACGCCGGGTGGTACTGCCAGAACGAGGAGACGTTCGTCCCCGAAAACCAGGTGCGCGACGGACGCGACGACAGCGGCCATCCGGTCGAATGGACGACCGAGCAGAACTTCTTCTTCAAACTCTCGCGCTTCCGCGAGCAGTTGCTCGAGCACTACCGGGCACATCCCGATTTCGTCGTCCCGGCGACGCGCATGAACGAGATCCATTCGTTCGTCGAGGCCGGGCTGAAGGACCTCTCGGTGTCGCGGACGTCGATCTCCTGGGGAATCCCCTGGCCCGGCTATCCGAACCACGTGGTCTACGTCTGGATGGAGGCGCTGACGAATTACATCTCCGCGCTCGGATTCGGCAGCGCCGACGATGAGAAGTTCCGCCGCTACTGGCCGGCCGACGTCCACCTGATCGGCAAGGACATCATCCGCTTCCACGCCGTCTACTGGCCGGCGTTCCTGATGGCCGCCGGAATCGAGCTGCCGAAGCACGTCTACGGGCACGGCTGGTGGCTGCGCGACAACCAGAAGATCTCGAAATCGCTGGGCAACGTCGTGCGGCCGTACAACATCCTCGACGATTTCGGACCCGACCCGCTGCGCTACTTCCTGCTGCGCGAGATGGTCTTCGGCCAGGACCAGAACTACTCCGACGAGGCCTTCCTCGGGCGCTACAACGCGGATCTGGCGAACGATCTGGGAAACACGATGTCGCGCGCCCTGAAGATGGCCGACTCGTACTTCGGCGGGAAGACGCCTCCGGTGCCGTGCGACGACAACGATCTGCTCCGCGCGTCGGGCGAGATCGTGCCCGAGTACCTGCGGGCCATGGACGACTTCGCGTTCCAGCGGGCCCTGGAACAGACCTGGAAGCTCCTCACGGCGATCAACGGCTACATCGTGGCCCGCGAGCCGTGGAAAGCGTTCAAGGAACGCGGCGCGGACGAGTCGCTGTCGCGCGTCATCTGGAACTGCCTCGAGTCGCTGCGGATCGTCTGGGTCCTGCTCGCCCCCTTCATGCCGGGGCTCTCGCGGGACGCGCTGCAACGGCTGGGAAGCGATCCCGGCCGCATCGGACCGGAGGCCCTGCGATGGGGCGGGCTGCCGAGCGGCGTGCCGATCCGGATCGGCGATGCGATGTTTCCGCGCGCCGAGGCGGCGGCATATATTGGAGGAACGATGTCGAACCCACCGATCGAGACCACGCAGGCCGCCCCTCCCGATCTGGCGAAGATCACCATCGATCAGTTCAAGGAGATCGATCTGCGCGTCGCGGAAGTCCGCACCGCGGAGAAGGTCGAGAAATCGAAGAAGCTGATCAAGCTGACCGTGTTCGACGGCGAGGGCGAACGGACAC
>Ga0075272_1000224_pt1 | contig 12743 bp, 10 predicted proteins | sample SF_Rice_5C_0N_40_FD_69776 | JGI IMG/M metagenome (GOLD analysis project Ga0075272, IMG submission 69776) | Rice paddy soil microbial communities from Twitchell Island, California, USA - SF_Rice_5C_0N_404 | ecosystem: Environmental > Terrestrial > Soil > Paddy field/soil | place: USA: Twitchell... | reverse complement strand
CGCGCTGGTCATGTTTCTGGCCACGATGGCGGACGACGGGGTGGTCAACGGCACCACCGGCCACGTGGTGGACTTCCTGCATCCGTCCGGCGCCCGCATCACCGAGCAGGGGGACGCCGAGTGGAACGCCGGCACCACCTCGTGCGCGCGTGTGCTTGTGCGGCTGAAGGACGGCCGGCTGATCACTGTGGGTCCGGCGACGCGCGAGGTGCTGCTGCGCAACGACGTGGTGGCCAAGCGCACGCAGATTACGCTGTGTGTGGCCGCCGCGCTGACGGTGCACAAGTCGCAAGGCATGACGCTGGACGAGGTGGTGGTGGATGGCTCGGACATCTTCACCGACGGCCACTTTTACGTGGCCGTGTCGCGCTGTCGCTCGCTGGAGGGCCTCACGCTGGTGGGCGTCAACTGGGCGCGCGTGACGGCGAGCCAAAAGGTCATTGATTTTTACGTGCGGGCGCTGGAATGCAAATGAAGTTGCTGGTGGCCGTTGCGACTCTTGGGTGCGCATGCGCGTCTTTGCGCTGGTCGGAGTGTGCCTTGTGGTCTTCATCGTCCTCGGAAAGCTCGTTCTGCACCTATAAAAGCGCACGCCCTCCCCGTGACAGTACAAAATGGAGGCGCGGAGCTTCGACGGTTGCTTCGCCAGACTCGACGAGATCGCCGAACTCAAGGACGGCTGGCTGCCGGGCGCGGAGGAGAGCGAGGCCCCCACAGCGCGCAGCGTGGCCATCGCGCGCGGCATCGTCGGGTACATGCGCGCCCACGGCCACCCCGTCCCGGATGTCGGCGTCGCGGAGGGCGGGCAGGTCGACGTGGCGTGGGGCGAGCCGCCCGATCTGAACTGGGTCATCATTTATCCCGACGAGGCGACCATGTACGACGAGGACGACGCGTTCGTCACGCTGCCCGTCCACTGGGACGCCGAGGAGTGCGCGAAGGCCATCATAAACTACATTTGGTGATCCCAGTCCGCCGCCACGGCCGCCGCCACGGCCTCGACGATCTCGCCCGGCGTCCTGTCCGCCACCGGCACGGCGCCGCGCCGCACCTCGGCCAGCTCGTACGTCAGGCGGTCGGGCCGGCGCTCCTTCCGCTGCACGATGAACGTGACCGCGCCGTCGTGCGGGGCACCAACCTGCACGCGCTGCCGCTTCGTGTTGAGGTACGCGAGATAGCCCTGCGCCTCGAGGATGGTGTGCACGCCTCGGCGGATGGAGTCTTCGCCCGCCCCCCTGCTGTCGGTCGCCGCGGCGGCGCAGTCGCACACGAACCTTCGCCACGCCACGGCGGTCCACGCATCGATCCGCCCTTCGAGAACCGGCTCGAATATCCACAGCTTGTGTTTGGTGCGGAAGTTCCACGCGTCGCCACACAGAACCGGCGGCACAACCACCTGCGATGCACGCAGCGTGAGCCCGGGGCGCACATTCCACTGCCCCCGCGGCGGTAGGCCCAGCGCGACGCGGCACCGCACAGGCGCGCTTGTTTTGAGGCCGCTTCTCGTCTCCAGTAAAAAAAATGTCTGAGCGCGGCGCGACGATTCGTGAGCGCGCACAGGCCCGCGCCGTGCGGCAGCGCGTTGAGCTCGCGCGTCGTGACTTGCAGGAGGCGCGGGCGCAGCAGCTCGTGCACCGCCGGGCGGGCGGCCCTGTTGAAGTAGCCCCCGGCGATTTCCGGCTGCCGGACTTTGCGAACGCCGATCAGGTGCGCCGCTGGATCGACAGCAGCGGCGAGCCGGTGGCCGTCGAGCTCGAGAATAGTGTGTGGAACATGAAGACCGGGCTGGCCACCACCTTCGGGCAGCGCGAGGCGCTGCATAGGGCCGTCGCCCCGGGGCAGCGCATCTCGTTCTACGAGGCGTTCGTCATCCATCTGGACACCGACCCGCTCCAACAGGCGCTGGCCATGTTGCAGGCGATGCTGGCCCCCGTGCTGGTGCACCTCCCGCCACTGAAGCCGTTCCTGACGGGGTTGCAGGAGCCGTTCCAGACGACGAGCACGGAGTACGCCGCGCAGCTCGAGTTCGTGGCCCAGCAGATTCTGCCGCAGACGTTCCCCGAGACCGACGAGATGGCCGCGTCGGTGAACCGGATGGTGCCGATGCCCGTGTGTGCCGACCGCCTGCCGCCGGAGTGGCAGGAGCTCTTCGACGCCATGCGGCCCGACGCGACCGTCGAGAGCACGTTCACGTGGCTGCGCTTGTACATGGACATGCTCGACCGCTACCCCGGCCCGCTCGACGAGGAGGCGCGCGCCGTCATCGATGGGCCCACCGGAGGGGTCGTCGGCACGCGGTGTGCGCTCACAGCCTGGGCGCGCGAGTTCGTTCTCCTGCAAGAGACGTCGCCGTTCGTGGCGGACATGACGGCGGAGCTGCTGCGGCCGGCGCCCGCGGCCGGAGGGGAGGTCGGCTCGTGGCTGCGCCAGAGCCTCGTGCTGTTCCGCCGCCTCCCGTGCTCGCCGCCCGATGACCGCGTGCCGATCCGCGACCGGCTGGCCAAGCTGGCCTCCGTCGGCGAGGACATGGACGTGGACGGCGGCGATGCGGCGGCCGCCGCGCAGACTCTGCGGCTTAGACGCGTCCGGCGGCGGCAGGAGTACGCTCGCATGGCCTATGACGACTTCGCCAACGCGCTCCAGTCGCCCGGCGACGCGCCGGTGTACTCGGACGAGGAGCTGGCCACGTGCGACGAGGTGGGGATTGTGATGGCCGAGGAGGAGGCGCGGTACATGGAGGCCCACGGCATCGGGCGCCGCGTCGAGGTACTGCTCCACGCGTTCGACACCACCGCGCTGGCGCACGCCTCGACGGACACCGTGAACGTGATGGCGCGGGTGCGGCCGACGCCGGCGTGGTTCATCGCGGCCGTGCGGCGTGCCTTCGACATGTTCTTCCATCGCTACGTCAGCGTCGCGCACCGGATCCCGGAGTTCGTGCCCGCCACGTACACGGACGAGGTGCTCGAGGCCGTGGCCATCCACTTCGCGTGGCAGGCGCGCGCGTCGATGGCGCGTGACGTGGAGACGCAGCAGGTGGCCGTGATCACGGAGATGTGCATGGCGATGCTGGCTGGCGAACTCGATGTCGAGCACATGCGCGAGCTTCGGGCGCGGCACGTGCGCACCACGCGCCAGGGGCTCGAGGCGGAGCAGCTGGCCGTGCTGGCCATGCTGAGCAAGCGCCTCTCCCCGGAGGACATGGAGCTGGCGGCGCTAGTCGGATCGTGTGGCAAAGTCGGGCCGACGGCGGCGCCGCCCGGCGGCGGCCAGCCGCTGAACGTGGTCGTCGGTGGCGTCACGCCGCAGCAGCTGTTCAACAACATGGACGACGGCCTGTTCCACCTGCTGCCCAAGCGCGTGGACGAGGTGCGGGCGATTGGCCAGTTGGTGGGCAGCGTGGGGCAGCAGAGCTTGCAGAACGACGCGCACCGCGCCGCGCTGGCCGAGGCCTCGGGCTGGTTCGAGCGGAACGCCGAAGCGCTGCTGTTCGACGCGTGGGACGTGGAGGCCAAGCTGTACCCGTACATCGTGTATCTGTATTGGCTGTTCGCCACCAAGTGCAGCACCGGCGACGCCAGCGTCAAGTCGTTTGCCGACAGCATCATCGCCACGCTGGAGCGGGCCATCCGCCCGGCGCTGCCCTCGACGCAGCGGTGGGCGATGCTGCTGGAGGACGCCAAGCGGCCGAAGCGCGCACACGAGGAGGCGGCGGCGGACAGCGGGGAGAAGCGCCCCCGCGACGAATGAAGCTCACATGCCACGCTGGCGCAGCGTGAGGCAGTTGTCCCACATGTACTCGTCGCCGCCGGTCTCGAAGACGATCATCGAGCCGGGCCGGCCCCTTGTGGGCTCCACTGTAGGGCAGAACGAGCGCTGGGTCGCTGGACGAGGGAATACCACCGGCGCGCGCCCCGACTCGACGTCCGTGGGCGGCGGCACGGGCGCGCTGCGGGCGCGCGCGGCCACGATGGCTAGGAACACGCCAAAGACGACGGCGCTGAATACCGCGAGGAGGACGACCGCCAGAACCCACGCAGGCATGCTCAGCCACGCAAATCAGGCCGTGGCGTTCATATAGACTGACGTCTAAAAGTCGCCGAGCACGCCACCATGCACCGCGATCGGAGGCATCCGCCGCCCGAGGCGGCGTACGACAGCACGATCTTGTACGCGTTCGGGTTCTGCGTCGTCATTGCCGTGTTCGTGGTGGGGTTTGCGCTGCTGCTGTGGTGGATCAACGGCGTGCACGACGGCGTGCGGCTGCTGCACGACTACCACCCGTCGTTCGACTCCCCGTGCAGTCCGTGCCCCGGCCAGTGCGTGACGGACGCGGACTGCCCGACCATCTACGTGGTCTCCTCGGCCAGCATCACGCCGGAGTGCCGCTACGAGGTGTGCCGATACGCCATCGACCCGGGGTTCAGCGGCATCGCGTTTGGCGGGCTGGCGCACCACCTCTGCCGCGAAGCCGTGCTCGAAGCGAGCCGCGCGTGTCTCTCGATATATGCGATCCCGCTGGGCGACCTCGCCGGGGAGTGCGAGGCGTACTTCCCATGCACCACGCTCAGCGACGACGCGTTTGTTACCCGGCGGTTCGCCTTGGATAACAAAGCCGACGAACTATATAATACATAAGGAGCGCGTGTGCGCGCATCCGCCATGGAGACCATGTACGACGTGCTGCGCGAGGGCGTCGCCGATGCCGGCACGCTGGGGCGCGTGCGCGAGTTCGTGCAGGTGACCGGCTCGGCCATGCTGCTTCAGGAGGAGGGCTTTGCCAGCTGGCTCATTGGCCGGTCGTTGCGCGACCTCGACCGGCACTACGTGCTGTACGCGCTTGCCAAGTTCGGGCCGCCCGTGCTGCTGTACACCTCGCTGGCGCTCAACCTGCCCTCCGACGAGATGCTGGAGACTATCCTGTGCCACATGGACCCGTTCGTGGAGGGCCACATCACCAGGCGTGCGCTGGAGCGGCAGGCCGCCACGCGCGGGATTTCGCCGTGGGACGCGCCGCTCGCATTCCAGCCGACGGCGGCGCAGGAGGGCGACGACGACGGCACGGTGGGCGAGGTGCCCTTCGAGGACATTCGCGGCGCCGAGATGTGGCGTGCGGCGCTCGATACGTTCAACAAGAACTACCCGATGGGATCGATGTTTGCGCTCACGCAGCTCCGGCTTGCGCGGCGGGCCGACCTGCGCAGCGCGCGCGACGCGGGGTACTACATCGGCGCCGCGACCCTGTGTCGCGAAAAGACGCTGATCAGCGTGTACGCGCAGAACTTCGGCATCGAGGCGGCCATCGTGGCCATGTTTAGCAAGATCAAGTCGGACGCCGTGGGCGACGTCGTGAACCGCTTCGCCACGGCCATCGACATCCGCGACCACGGCGCCGCGGCCAAGGGGCCGTACTTCGGGCGCTGGGTCGCCACGCTGCTTGTTTTGCGAAGGAACAAGCAGGGCCGGCCGCCGATGTACCACACGTGGCTCGCACAAGAGATTGTCGTGGCTCGCGACGCCGCGGCCAAGCTCGGGCTGCGGGACGTCGTGGAGGCCCTGCTTGAGGGCGCCAGCGAGCGCGAGCGGCTGGACGCCCGGCTGATACTGGAAGCGCACGCGCAGGCGGAGGCCTCCGTCGGCTCGGAATAAATCGGCCCCGGCGGAGCATTACCGCCGTCGCCAGGCGCCGCAGCACGATTCATGCAACGCACACCGGCAGAAAACGCGGTGGATTGGGCGCTCTGCGTGCGGAGCAAGCCCGCCGAGCTCACGCGCAATTACACCGCCCCGCTACTACCATTCGGGGAGTATCGCGCCTCGTACGGCAACGCGCAGGAACGTAGCTACGTCGAGCTCAGCGCCAAGGACTGGGCGGCGGCCGCCTCAGGGCTGTTGGAGCGCGATGTGCCCAATTCCGGCATCCCGCAGCTTTACAACGAGTACGGCGAGCCGCTGTACGAGCCGCCCGTTGTGGTGGCCGCCGTGGACGGCAGGCTGCGCGCGGCGTACCGCCCGCTGCCTCCCGTCGGGGCGTTGGGTGCGCTGTGGTACTTTGGCAGGAGCACACCGGCAGAGAGGCCGCTGCTGCCCGAGGAGAGCGCGGCCTTCTTTGAGCGCAGCCCCGACGTCCCACAGGCGTGGCGCAGCAATCCCCGGGGCGTGCTGTTGGCCGAAAACGAAAACGTTTGGATACGCAACGACGTGCCGCCACCCTCCGCGAAATAAAAAGCGGGATGGCCGGGCGTATCAGCACGCGCGAGGGAATGCTCGACCGGTCGGATCGGCTGCCGCACGGCCGGCCGATCACGGAGATCGCGAGCAGCAGCGCCCGCGAGCTGGCCTCGGCGACGTACCGCCAGCTGCGCGAGCAGATTCTGGACTGGATGGTGTTCGGGCGGCAGCAGGGCACCGGCGCCATCACCGCGCGGTACGTCGGCAAGGGGGCGTACGGCGTGATTTTCGAGGCGTTCCGGTGCTGCCCGGTGACCCGCGAGGTGCGCCCGAGCGAGCACACCGGATACGTCGCCAAGATCGTGCGCTTCGGCCGCAGCGCGCCGCAGGAGTCGTTCTGGAACGAGCAGACGATCGCCGACCGCGCGCGCAAGAACGGCGTGCCGACGCCGTACCTGTACTACGCAGGCGTGCTGTCCGGGGTCCCGCCGGTGGGCGTGCTCATCATGGAGAGGTGCACGGGCACGCTGGTCGATCTGTTCCGCAAGTTTTACAGCCGCAAGACCCCCGATCAAGCGGCCGCGCTGTTCGTGTACCTCGTGGAGCCCGCCATCGCCGGCATCCTCGCGGCGCTGCGCAACGCGGGGATCATGCACTGCGACCTCACGCCGCAGAATTTGATGTACATCGAGACGCCGGGCAAGCCGCTGTTCGACGAGCGCCTCGACGTGCTGAACAACCCGCCCATGGTGTACGTCGTGGACTTCGGGTTCGCCGCCGAGTTCAACGTTGGCCTAGGGCAGGCCATCGTGCGCGCGTCGTACTACCCGCGCAACGCCGTGTACTGCCGAGGGTACGACGCGGCGTTCGCGTCGCACGCGCTGAACGTCATGATGGAGGCCTACGGCTGCGACATGACGCTCAGCCAGTTCACGTTCGGCATGGACGTGGAGCTGCGTCAGAACTACTGGCTGAGCTACCACTGGGGCCACGAGTGGCCGCGCGCGGAGGACTATCGGCCGCGATAGCTCCATGCGCAACTTTGAAAATGGTCGTCAACTTCGAGGAGACGGAGCTGCCGCGGCGCCCTCGCATGCGGCTATCCCCCGGAGCGAGGCTGAGCGCGAGCGACCCAGCAGGCCGTCCCTCAAGCACGGAGGGCCGGGGGCGACGCGTTTTTTACCGGCGCCAGCGTCCTGTCGCGTATTGCAGGGCAGGTGAGGGAGTTCATCAAGCCTGACTGGACATTTTGTGGACTCGGACAGCAGACGCAATAAATGAGTCGCCCGCCTGCACGTGTTTTTTACGAGCTGGCGCGCATCCGACTCGAAGGGCGCTTTGCCGAGTCGGCTGACCTTGAGCGCGCGGTGGAAGCGGAGGCCTATTACGAAGCGCTGCAGGGCCAGCTGCAAACACGCTACGAGATGGGCTTCCGGTATCTCCAGTACGCCGCGCCGGATCCCTCTAAGATAGACTGGCGGGCGTACGTGCTGGAATGGACAGACGCCATCGCGATGGTGGAGCGCACGCACGACCGAATGTATCGCGAGCAGCTCGCCCGGCGGCTCGCCGAAACTTGGATGTAAAAATTCTAGATGGACGCGTGCATTTCGTCGCCGGCACAGAGCCCGCCCATGGACCGTTTCGTCGGCGAGGGGTGGAGCGGGCCTTCGGCCGAGCCCTCCACGGATCGCGCGCGGTGGCGGGTTCATAAAGTCAGTCCGCCATCTCCATTGCTTCCACCTCGATCACCGCCGGCGGCGCGCGCCGCTGCGGCGTCATTGCGGCCAGCCGCGCCGCTTGGGCGTCGGCCGCTTGTAGCACGCGCTCCACGTCGTGCGTCACGGCCTCGGCCACCGGCTCGGGCAGCACGGCGCGGTTGCTGCGCCGCAGCTGCTCGATGGCCCGCTGCCGCAGCGCGGGGTTGCTGGCGGCCAGCCGCGCGGCACACACGTTCGCTGCGCGCACCACGCGCGGCCGCTCGCGTGCCGGCGCGTCCTCCGCGCGCGTGCCGCACATCTCGGCCACCATGGCCGCGTCGCTGCGCGTGGGCGCCCTGAGCATCGGGTTGTGCAGCCGGCCGGTGGACTGCGGCATCGGCGCAGGCCGCGTGTACACGCAAACCTCGCCGAAAGTGCGCGTCGGCACCTGCGGCGCGGGCAGCCCCTCGTCCACGGCGCGGCGTTTGGCGCGCGCGGCGCGCAGGTACGCCAGCTCCTCCGTCCAGTCCACGCCCTCCAGCGTCTCGCGCTCCATCATGGCCTCCATGACGGCAAGCTCCTTCTCGGCGCGAGAGTCCAGCGTGGTGGCCATGGCGTCCTCGGCGGGGTTCCCCGCGGTCTCGAGGTAATCGGTCATCATGCTGTCGGCCTGCGCATCCTCAGCGCGCTTCTTGAGCACGTCGAGCGGGTAGTGCTCCTTCATCTCGGAGAACACGCCCGGGTTGTCCGCGCGGGTCTTGAGGATGTGCGCAAGGATGTGCGGGGGGTCGCACAGGCTGTCGTACGACAGCCCGCTGGCATGTGCGAAGCCGATGCGCTCGTGGTGAAGCATCGTGAACTTTGTCACGATGTCGACTACCAGCGGCAGCGTTGCCGAGGACGGCACGGAGGGCGCCTCCGTGCCCCACTCGGCTGTGGGGTCGCGCAACGCCACGGCGTTGATCCACTCGCTTTCATAAGCTTCGCGCCGCAGGATGCGGGGACGCGCTTTGCGGGAGATTGGGACGATGCCGAACATGTCGGAGTACTGGGTGCGCAGCGAGGCGATCTCGTCGTCGGTCAGGGCGGGCTCGAAGTCCTTGCGGAACACCGGCTGCGCCGTCAGCACGGTGCGCGGCTGGGTGTTGTAGTGCGAGAAGAACTCGGCCAGCACGCCCGCCACGTACCCGCTGGCGATGGGCACGTGCGTGACGCCCGCGGCCTCCGCCGCGTCGCGCTGGCGCTCACGCTCGAGGAAGTCCACAGACAGCCAGACCACCTGGCTGCGCTCGCTGCGCCGGCCGGTGCTGATGGTCTGCGACGGCTGGCACAGGCGCATCATCGGGATTTCGCGCGCCGCGTACACGTTGTCGGGGCGCGGGTCTGTGAACGGCGGCCGCCGCGTCGTCACGACCGTCCTGTCCTTCATCTGGAGCAGGATCGTCCTGATCTGCATAGCCGTGACCACGTTCTCGCCGCCCATGCCCTTGGCGATCTCCTCCGACAGGCTCTTGAGGGTAAACGGGAACTCGCGGTAGGCCTCGTCCAAGTCCTTGGTCTTGTCCGGCGCCCACTCGTACGCGCCCATCGACTTGGGCCGCAGCAGCCGCATCTGCTCGCGAATCTTGACGTCCGCCACCGGCACGATCTGCGGCTCCAGCAGCGACAGGCACCAGATGATGTGCTCAGGCCCGACGATGAGGTGCTTCTCGAAGTCGAGGAACGTGTGGCTATCCAGCCGCTTCGACCGGCGGTGCCCGTCCACCATCTCGTAGCGATGGTTCGTGGAGAACTCGCTACAGAAGTACATGCGATCCTTGCACCACACACACGCGGCGATGATGAGCTGCATGGCCTGCTCCATGAACCGCGGGCTCATCTGGCTCAGCTGGTCGGCCTTGAGCTGCGCGTTCAGGAAGGCCATCGCGTGCACGGCCACGTCGGCGTTGACGTTGTGCAGCACGCCCGCGGCGATCATGGCGTTGGTCACCAGCATGCGCGCGTGGCTGCGCGCCATGGACTGGCGGAACGCCGCGCGCTCGGTGTCGCGGTCCTCGTCGGTGGTCGGGAACACGACGTCGCGCAGCTTGATGCCCGAGTCGTCGCACATGTCCGGGAACGGCGCCGACCAAATCCAGCGCGAGGCTTCCGCCGAATCCATCATGTCGTTCTTGGCGGCCATGTTCACGTTGGTGGCCGCCTGGAACGACGTCACGGCCGACACGACGTTGCGGTTCAGCACGCGGTTGCCGCGGTCGTCCAGCGACAGGTGGTACACCTCGAGGAACTGGTTCGTCAGGATGGTCTTCATCAGCTCCGTGCCGCCGCTGTCAATGCCGTTGGCCGTGTTGCCGCCCATGCCGAAGAGCAGGTTCACGGGCGCCTCCTCGATGAAGACCGGCCGCGCGTCCCACTTGCCGCCGGTCAGCACGAGCCGCGACATGTACGCCGGCATCCACGCGATGCCGGGCAGCAGCATGGCCATGACCATGCGGTATATGAACGACTTGCCCGTCTCGCGCGAGTTCATGCTGGCGACGTTGGCCTTGATGGCGTTCGTCCAGATGTGCGTCGAGGTGTACGCCGAGAACAGCGACAGCATGGTGTGGCGCTGCCGCGCGCCGGCCATCAGGCGCATGTGCTTGGTGCACGAGACGATCAGCCACAGCAGGGCGTTCGACTCGACGCTCAGGTTCTGCGCGATCATCGGCACGTTGTCCCACACGCCCTCCGGGTTCTCGCGCTCGGCCTGCTGCAGGCTGTCGATGGCCGTCTTGAGCGATGGCGCCAGCACGCGGCTGTACTCGTCGCTGTCCATGAAGATGCGCCACAGCTCGGCGCTGCGCCGCTCCTTGAAGTTGCGCATGGCCGTCTGGTACTCGGGCGTGCCTACGCCAAGCCGCTCGATGGCCAGCCGCTCCTTCTCGTTGGTGAAGGCCAGCGCGCGGATGACGTCCTGCCGCCGCATCTCCTCGTCGGCCGAGCGCGTCTCCTTGCTCCCGATGGCCGTGATCTGCTTCATGGCGGCGTGTCGCGGCGCGCGGTCGCGCACCATTTGCAGAATGCGCGGCGTCATGCGCCGCAGCGCGATGGTGCCCCGCGTGTTCGAGACCGTGCGCACCATCGAGAAGAAGGTGCTCATCAGGCCCGTCGAGGGCATCGGCCGCATGGCCAGCGTGCGCGGCGCGAGGCCGGACTGCGACACGTGGAACGTCAGCACCGGGATGGGGAATCCGATGAACTCGTCGCCGTCGAAGTACTGCCGCATGTCGCACTGCATGGCGCACGTGTTCGCCGCGTCGTAGGCCAAGGCGACCTTCGGCGAGAACACCGCGCGCGGGCCCACCACCGAGTCGTCGGCAAAGACGTGCGACACGTGCAACCGCTCGCCGCCCACGCGGTTCAGGTGCGTCGTCACGTCCGTGTCGCGCATGCCCAAGTACGTGCGCACGCAGTCGAGGTACTTGGCCGTGCTGTCGACGTTGCGGTAGCAGGTCTCGCGGATATGCCGCGTGTTCTCGTTCGGCTCGCGCTGCGGTGTGCGCTGCGACTGCTGGACAATCTGGCCGACGGCCTCGTCCAGCGAGAACTCCCGGCCGTCGTGGCTGCTCGCCGGCGCTTCCCACGCGAAAATCCACAGCCGGAAGCCGCCGAGGTCGGCGTTGCTGGTCATCAGGCGCTCGATCACGCCCGCCACGTACGGCACGAGGATCGGGTCGCGGTCGGCCTGCGGCAGCATGAACGTCGGCGAGCGGTGCGGGATGCTCTTGATCTTGGGCGGCTTGCTGCCGCCGCGGGCGGTGGCCGCCGCGCGTCCCGCCGCCTCGTCCATCCTCTCCTCGACGGGCATGCCGTTCAGCACCGCCGAGTTGTCCACGTCGCCGTCGCCGCCGGCCATCGCGGCCAGCCGGTTGGCCTCGTCGACCGCCGCGCGGTGCGCCGCCGGCGACTCGTGGCACGGGTTGTCCGCGCCAAAGTGCGCCGCCGCCGCCAGAAGCATGACCAGCTCGCGCTGTGCGCGACCCGCGTCGTCGCCGTGGTTGACGAGAAACTGCAGGATCGACGGCACGCCCTCGGCGTCCAAGGCTCCCGGCGCCGGCACCGTGACGGCGTACGTCGCGCTGGGCGGGCCGTAGCGCGACGGCAGCTTGCACACCAGCTGCGCGTCGAAGCCCATCTCGGGCGCCTTGAAGTCGGTGGTGTCCTCCTCGGCGTCCTCGAAATCGTCGTCCAGCGACACGTCCAGGCCTCGGCGGCACTCGTCCTCGGCGCGGCCCTGCTCGCGCGGGCTCGGCGCGTACACCATCGAGCGCCGCAGCAGCACAGGCGCGCCGCCGTTGGCCCCACGCAGCGCCACGCTCACCTGCGGCGTGGTGTCCTGCTGATCGGACGTGCGCTTCTGTGCGCCAGCGCGCGTACATGCGAACGGCACGTTGTCGACGTCGATCTCGGGCAGCTCCTGTCGGATGGCGAAGGTCTCGTCCTTGCCCTTGCTAAAGCCCCGCATCTCCTCGGCCACGGTCATCTTCTCCATGCTATGCACGAGCTCCCGGTCGTCGGTGCCGACATCCTCGGCCATCACGCCGTCTTCCGACTCCGCCGCAGCCTGCTGCGCGAGTCTCCGGGGGTTGAACATATCCTCTACCCCACACCGCCTCGTCCTCCTTCTTATTTTTTAAATCTTTTATTTTTTATTCCGGCCGTGCCCACCGCGATGCAAGCAGGATCGATCCACGGCGGGAGTCGAAGCGACTCGAGCGCGAATTCCTCCTGCCGAAGTCAGCTGAATGCAGAGGAAAAATTAGATCCATATTCATAGACAAAGAGAGTGGCCGTTCGTGGCATCCGGGAAGAGGAACCGAGTACTGCACC
>Ga0075272_1000223_pt1 | contig 12760 bp, 8 predicted proteins | sample SF_Rice_5C_0N_40_FD_69776 | JGI IMG/M metagenome (GOLD analysis project Ga0075272, IMG submission 69776) | Rice paddy soil microbial communities from Twitchell Island, California, USA - SF_Rice_5C_0N_404 | ecosystem: Environmental > Terrestrial > Soil > Paddy field/soil | place: USA: Twitchell... | reverse complement strand
ATCGCCCCAGCGCCGGCTTGACTCCCATAACTTCAAAAAAGTTCCCGGTGACGTAGCTGGTCCACATAGGCTGGCTTTGGCCGCGCTCGCTTAGGCCATCCATCTGGTACGGTTGGCTTGCCGTCACGCCCGAGAAGATGTTCGCCGTCTGTTGCCCAATGTCCCGGGAATCGGGATAAGAAAAAGCCGTTCTGTGCGCGCCGCCCTTCCACGACGAGATCAGGAAGACGACTTGGCCCGGTCGCTCGATGGGCAGCGGCCGCAGCACGATCGCGTCGACCAAACTGAAAATGGCTGTATTTGCGCCAATGCCCAGCGCTAATGTGACGACCGCAATCGCAGTGAACGATGCGTCTTTGCGCAGCATGCGCAGGCCATAGCGAAGGTCTTGGAGCAGCGTCGCCAGAAAATGCCCGCGCTCGGCTTCGTGAACCTCTTCCTTCACCTGGTCGAGGCCGCCGAACTCATGCCGCGCGCGCCTCCGCGCTTCCTCGGGCGACATCCCCGCCGCAATGTAATCCGCGATCTGCTGCTCGATGTGAAAGCGCAGCTCGGAATCCAGCTGCTTCTCTGCGCGCGATCTCCGGAACCAGCGCATCCACCAGCTCATGCGCGCCTCCTATTCCGCCGTGCGCAAAATCAGCGCAACCGCATCGGAGAGTTTCTCCCACGTCCGCATTTCGCTATCGAGCTGCTTGCGGCCCTTCGCCGTGAGCGAATAGAACTTCGCTTCGCGGCCCGTATCCGTGTCTTTCCAGTCGGCCTTAAGCCAGCCACGGTCTTCGAGGCGGTGCAAGGCGGGGTAGAGCGACCCCTGTTGCACCTGGAAAAAGTCCTTTGAGATTTGGCGGATGCGCTGCGAAATGGCGTAGCCGTGGATGGGCCCCAGCGCGACCACCTTCAGGATGAGCATGTCCAGCGTGCCTTTCAGAAACTCTGATTTATCTTCGTTCATCGCCCCTCACGCCTAGGTCTTCGATGCATCGATTTCCTACCTATACGCGCAACTCGCCTGTCCGTCAAGCAAAAGGAATGATGAAAGCGGCGATGCTCGGAGTGGGGCCGTCCTGGGAAGGAATCTATGTTAAGGACGAACCGAGGCGAGTTGCTGCGGGTCAGTAGCCCACCGCGAAGCGCTGGCGCACGAACTGCGGGTGTTCGATTTCGTCGACCACCGCTACGGCAAAATCCGCGATGGAAATCCGGCTCTTGCCGCCGCCATCCGCCACAACCTGGTCGGTCGACGTCCGGTAGTGCCCCGTTCGCTCGCCGGGCTCGAGCGAAGTTGCCGGGCTGATGCAGGTCCAATCAAAAGGAGCCGTGCGATAGACCGCTAGGGCTTCACGATGCGCTTCGGCGACTGCTTTCCTCGTGTGCGGGAATTCCGGGGTATTGACGAGCTGTATCCCGGGTGAAACCTCAAGGCTCCCGGCGCCGTTCACGACAATCAGGCGCATGGGTTGTTCGGCACCCACGCCCTCGACTAAGGCCTGGGCGACGGTGACGAGATGGCCGGGATCGGCGCCCTTCGGCCCGTAGGCGCTGACGACCACCTCGTTGCCCATCACCGAGAGCGCGATGCTCTCTGGCTTGAGGATGTCGCCCGGCTTGCATTGAAGATGTGGGCGCGGTTCAAGCTCACGCGCCGCATCGCGCAAGATCGCCGTCACATTGTGCTGGCGAGTGAGGGCTTCCTCCAGAATGCGGGCGCCGATTCGTCCCGTGGCTCCGAAGAGCGCAATCTTTGCCATGGTTGCTCCTCTCGAGCCACGGCCCCAGCTTTAGGCCGTCTTCGAGCGTCTATTCGCGCCGGCCCTGGAGACGTCCGGAACCTCCTCGCCCAAGGCGGTGGCCAGATCGATCTGGTGGTCTTGCTCGTTGACCAGAATCCGCCGGATCTGCTCGGCCATGGCGTATTCCCCAAGCTGTTCGCATTGCCGCACGCGGTCCCGGTAATTCCGCACCGTCTCGTTCTCATTCTCCAGGTCGAACCGCAGCATTTCCCGGGGATCTTCGGAAGTGCGTACCGGCTTGGGCGTGATCGTCGGTATCCGGCCCAGATAATCGATCTGTTGCGAGATGATCATGGCGTGTTCGAGTTCCTGCTTGGCGTGCGCCTCGAGCTGGCTCGCAATGCTCATGAACTCCGCGCCTTTGAGGACTTGCGAATAGACCACGTATGCGATGATGGCTTGATATTCGCGGGCTATATCTTCGTTCAGAAGCTCGGAAAGCCGCTCGCGAGTGATCTCCGGCTCCCTGCCTACGGTCGGTGCTCCAGCCATTGCAACTCTCCTCGAATCTCTTATTTGTGTTTCTGAAAGGGTGTGGACCGGACGAATCCGCACTCCGGTCCACTCCTCACTTGTTCGATGACCCCATTTAAATCAGAGATTCGAATTGCCGCTCCAAGTGAGGGATTCCGTGTAGGAACCACTGAGTATCCCGCCTGATCAGGGTTGGCCCCGTGCGACACTGTGCCCAGCGCGCCACAGAAGCGACAGGCCTTGGTTTTCCGAACCGTTTGCAGTAATCTCCCCGCCTCACGCGACTCCCTTACGGATTCTGCGGGCGTTCAATACGGCGGCAGGAGGACATTGTGCGACGACTGGCCATTTTCCCCATCGTTCTTTCCTTATTCGTTCTGGTTCCCATCAGCGCCGACGAAACTGCGCTGCAAGGGTTCACCCGGCAAACCTCTGCGGCCGAGCGCCAGTGGGAGAAAACCTTCCAGGCCATTCCCAGCCCGCAGAAACAGCGCGAATACATGGAATATCTGGCCGCCCACCCGCATAACGTGGGCACCGCGTATGACAAACAGAATGCGGAATGGATCCTCGCGCACTACAAGCAGTGGGGCTGGAACGCGCACATCGAAACGTTCGATGTCCTGTTCCCGACGCCGAAGGAGCGCGTGCTGGAGATGGTTGCGCCAACAAAATTCACGGCCAAGCTTCAGGAGCCGCCCGTCGCCGTCGATCCCACATCCAGCCAACAGGGCGAGCAGTTGCCCACCTACAACGCGTATTCGGCGGATGGAGATGTGACCGCTCCGCTGGTCTATGTCAATTATGGCCTGCCTTCCGACTACGACGAGTTGCAGCGGCTGGGTGTTTCGGTGAAGGGCACTATTGTGATCGCGCGCTATGGCCAGTCCTGGCGCGGAGTCAAGCCGAAGGTTGCAGCGGAACACGGCGCGGTTGGCTGCCTGATCTATTCCGACCCGCGCGATGATGGCTATTACGTGCAGGACACCTTTCCCAAGGGCCCCATGCGTCCTCCGCAGGGAGTGCAGCGAGGCAGCGTGATGGATTTTGCCTCCACGCAACCGGGAGATCCTCTCACCCCCGGGTACGGCGCCACGCCGAACGCGAAGCGGCTTCCCATCAAAGGCAATCCGGCGCTCACCAAGATTCCGACTCTGCCGATTTCGTATGGAGACGCCGAGCCCCTGCTGGCCGCGCTCACCGGCCCCATGGCGCCGCCGAATTGGCGCGGTGCTCTTCCCATTCCCTATCACGTAGGTCCGGGTGCGGCGAAGGTCCACCTGAAAGTCCTTTCGAATTGGGATATCAAACCCGTCTACGATGTGATCGCAAAAATCCCCGGGGCGCAATTTCCGGACCAGTGGGTGATCCGCGGAAATCACCATGACGGCTGGGTGAACGGCGCGGAAGATCCTATTGCGGGGCAAGTTGCGGAACTTGAAGAGGCGCGCGCCTTGGGCGAGTTGCTGAAACAGGGTTGGCGGCCCAAGCGCACGATTATCTATTGCGCCTGGGACGGCGAGGAACCTCTGCTGCTGGGCTCAACGGAATGGGGCGAAGAGCACGATGCAGAATTGAAAGCGCATGCCGTCGCCTACATCAACACCGACACGAACGGTCGTGGCTACCTATTCGTCCAAGGCTCGCATACCCTCGAGCACTTTGTGAACGGCGTGTCGCGAGACATCACCGACCCGGAAAAGAAGATTTCCGTGCACGATCGCGATCTTCTGCTCGCGCTCTCCCGTGCTCGCACGGATGAGGAACGCAAGGAACTGCGCAGCCGCCCCGATCTGCGGATTGGAGCGCTGGGTTCGGGTAGCGACTACACCGTTTTCATCGATCACCTCGGCGTTGCCTCGCTGAACATGGGTTATGGCGGCGAAGATCCGGGCGGCATCTACCATTCGATTTACGACGACATCTACTGGTACACGCATTTCGGCGACCCGACCTTCGAGTACGGCCGCGCGATGTCGCAGACGGTGGGCACCGCGGTGATGCGCCTCGCCGACGCCGACCTGCTGCCGTTCGAGTTCACCGATTTTGCCGACACGATCAACCTGTACGTGAAACAGCTCAAGAAGCTTGCCGATGATGAGCGGGCGGAAGCGATCGAGCGCGATAAGGAACTCGACGAGCGGATGTTCAGAGCCGTCAGCGACCCCTTGCATCCGACCTTCGCGCCACCCCGGGAGCCGATCCCTCCGCATCTGGACTTCGCGCCGCTCGACAACGCTGCCGACGCGCTGGCCGCCGCCGCCCAGAGCTATCACACGTCGCTGCAGGAGGCGTGGCCGGAGGGCGTCCCCGCCGGCACGTTGCAGGATCTCAATCGCAAGCTGATCCAAAGCGAACGCGATCTGACCACGCAAGAAGGCCTCCTCCGCCGGCCTTGGTATAAGCACATGATCTATGCGCCGGGGGTTTACTCCGGATACGGAGCCAAAACCATACCGGGCGTGCGCGAGGCCATCGAGCAGAAGCACTGGGATGAAGCGAACTCGGAAATCGTGCGTGTGGCTGCGGTCCTGAACAAGGAAGCGGCGTTGGTCAACTCGGCCGCAGCAGATCTGCAGCACTCGAATCGTTGAAAACGTTCCGGCGGCGATGTGGGGCGCAGCCCTGGGCGGCTCTAGTCCTCGTCCGATTCGGCGTCGATGAAAACCGGCTGCGTTCCTTGCTCGCGCCATTCATAGCGCACGTGGTCGCGTCCTCTTTCTGATAGGCCGAACCACGATTCCGCGGCATCGCGCACGCGGTCGAGCGCCGCTTGTACCTCCGCTTGTTTTTCCATCATCGCTTCGTTGTCGGTGTCGACAGGAATTCGAATCGGAGGCGCGAATACGATTACGGCGCGCGAGAAGGGAAGAGGCAAGCGAAAGAGATCCCAGGACTTCTTGAACGTGAGCCCGCGTTCGACCGCGATGTGAAAGGCGGATATCGGTGCGCCCGTGCGGCGAGCCAGAATCACGGCGCCGGGCTTTGCCACGAAGCGCGGCCCGCGCGGCCCGTCGATGGTGAACGCGACGTGGCGCCCTTGGGCAAGGCGCTCGGACATCCCGGCCAGAGCCTCGATTCCGCCTCGCGTTGAGCTTCCCTGCACGGTCCCGAACCCCAGCCGCTCCACCACGCGCCGCGTCCATTGACCGTCGAAATGCACCGTATTCATCACCACGATGCCACGCTTCCGCCAGAACCACGAGGCCGGGAAGATGCAGCGGTGCCAGAACACGCCGATCCCTGCCTCGCCGTCGTCGCGAATTTGTATGGCATTGTGCACGCCGATAATCTCGAAACGCAGCGTCGGCCCGATGAGCCGGATGGCCGCATACACGAAGGCCGCAATCACCGGGATCTGCATACGCCGCCAGAGAGACAGCTTGGGCGTAGCAATGCCGGCGCCGGGTGTCAGCCCGTTACTTCCGAGCGGCGAGGCGGATGCGGATGCGGAGCCCTGGGTCACTACGGTATAGTATAAAACTCCGAGTGAGCTTCAAGCTTCAATTCCGGCTGTTTTCCGGCGTAATTTCGATGGCGCTTCGCGGGGCAATCCTTGTGTCCGCTCTGATTTTCGCCGGAGCGCAGGCGCGCGCGCACCAGGCCCCATCCATCGTCGGTACGATTGAGGGCGACAATGTCGCAATCGCGGCGAGCGCGTCCGCGACGCCCCTTCCGCAGAATCCATCGAGCGACGGCACGATCCTGAATGGCGGCGTCATAACGGTGGGTTCGGGGCAAGCCCGCCTGATGCTGGCCTCAGGCGGCGAAATTGACATTTGCGGGCCCGCCAAAATCACGCTGCTGCAGTCGAGCGGCGCCATCACCGTGGCGCTCGACTTCGGGCACATTCGTGCCTACCTGCCCGCCTCCAGCAGCCTGCGCATCTTCACGCCTACGTTGATTGCGACCCCGGTCGAAATCAACGGCACCGCCAGCGACGTCAGCGTCGGATTGCAACAGGACGATTCGCTGTGCGTCAAGGCAGCGAGTGGAGCGTTGCTGCTCGAAAGCCAGTTCACGAATGAGAAGATCGTGGTGCCTCAGTCAGGCCAGTTCTTCTTCGCGCAGGGGCGCCTCGTGCCCATCGTCAGAACGGACATGCAGTGCGCATGCCTGTTGACCGAGGCGCGCTTCCTCCCTCCGCCATCCTCGACCCCCGCCCCGGCACTGGGTGATCTGACGCCGGCAGAAATCGCATCCGCGGCGACACCAGCGCCAGCCGCTGCGACGAAAACGCAACCCGAGAAGAAGCCCGATCAGACTGGCGTCGAGTACAGCATTCTGGCGCACCCGAACGATGCTCATCCGGCTGCTGCGGAGCCAAAACCGGCTCCCGCTCCCCCACCCAACGAGATGCCCTTCTACAAGATTGTTATGCCGCCCCTGGCGTTTTCGGCCTCTTCGCCGGTTCCGCCGCCAGCCTCGGCTGAAGACATGGTTTTGCTGATTCGCACGACTCGCGTTGATCCGGATTTTGAGTTCACCGGCCACGTCGATCCGCCGTCCGCGTCGGAAAAGACAAAGAGCCACACGGAAAAGGCCTCGCGTGGAAAGCAGCCGAAGATTGCCGGCGCCAAGCCGGGATTTTGGGCCAGGTTGAAGCATTTCTTCGGGGGCAGCAGTTCGTAATACGAGCGCGTTCGAGCCGACGGCAAACGCGCCTACATTCCCTCGTAATTCGGCCCGCCGCCACCCTCGGGAGGAACCCAGTTGATGATCTGGTAGGGATCGGCGATGTCGCACGTCTTGCAGTGCACGCAATTCGAGGCGTTGATCTTCAGTTTTGGCTCGCCTTTCTCCAGCGTCATTTCGTAAACGGCGGCGGGGCAGAAGTACTGGCAGGGATTGCCATATTCGCGGACGCAGCGATCGCCGCAGATATCTGGCTCGAGCACCACAAGGTGGCACGGCTGATCCTCTTCGTGCCGCGTTCCGGAATGATAAACGTCGGTGAGGCGATCGAAGGTGAGCTTGCCATCCCCTTTGAAACGCGTGGATTGATCGACCAGCGTGCGGTCGCGATTCAGTTTCCGATACGCCTTGTGCCCGGCCTCGCCGCGCATGGGATCGACGAATCCTCTTCCGCCGGTGACGAATTGCCCGCCCGCGCTGAACAGTCCTTTCCACAACCCGTCGTGGAATCCTTGATGGAAATTGCGCACGGCGTACAGCTCGCGCTTGACCCAGCTTTGCTCCAGCCGCTCGCGATATTTCGACAGTGTCTTGGCGGAGGTATCACCGGCGCAGAGCGCATCGTAAATCGTTTCCGCCGCCAGCATCCCGCTCTTGATTGCCGTGTGGATCCCCTTCAGTCGCTGCGAATTGAGCAGGCTGGCCGAATCGCCGATGATCAGCGCTCCATCCACGTAGCTGCGCGGCATGGAATACCAGCCGCCATAGGGAACCGTTTTCGCGCCATAGCGAACCAGTTTCCCTCCCTCGAGGATCTTCTTAATGAACGGATGCGTCTTGAGCTTCTGAAACGCCTCGTGCGGATCGAAGAGCGGATTCGGATACTCCAGCGCGACCACCATGCCGGCGGAAACGCGATTTTCGCGCAGGCCGTACACCCAGCCGCCGCCGTACATGCTGGACTCCAGCGGCCAGCCCAGCGTGTGCGCGACGAAACCCGCGTCGATGCGCCCCGGCTGCACGTCCCACAATTCCTTGATTCCGATGCCATAAACTTGCGGATTCAAGCCGTCCAGCTTCAGACGGTTGACCATTTCTTTGGTCAGCGAGCCCCGCGGCCCTTCCGCCAGCACGGTCACTTTCGCGCGGAGCTCGTAGCCGGGCGTGAAGTTATCCTTCGGCTTGCCGTTCTTGTCGACGCCCTTGTCTTCGGTCAGCAGCCCCACCACGCGCGGATTCGCGCCGTCGCCTTCGTAGAGCAGCTGCTTGCCTGCGAATTGTGTGAAGACGTTGATCCCCTTCTTTTCCACCAGGCCGCCGAGCCACTTCGCCAGGCGGTTCAGCGAGACCACAAAATTCCCGTGATTCGCCAGCGGCGGGGGAGTGATGGGCAGCTTCCACGCGCGGTCAACGGTGAGATAGTATGCGGCATCGCCGGTGACGGGCGTGTCGAGCGGCGCGCTCTTTTCACAATCCGGAACCAGTTCGCGAAGCGCGCAGGGATCGAGAATCGCGCCCGAAAGCTGGTGCGCGCCGATTTCGCGGCCTTTCTCCAGAACGTAAATGTTCTCGGTGCTCAGCGGCGGCGATTTCTTCGCGCTGGTGTGCTGTTCGATCAAATTTGCCAGATGCAGGGCGCACGCCAATCCGGCGGGGCCGGCGCCGACAATCAACACGTCCGCTTCCAGTTGTTCGCGTTCGATCGATTGTTCCTGTGTGGCCATCTTGACGGAATTCTAGCAGAACGGAGGCGGGCAAGCCCGTGACCTCTGTCACTGCGTAGGAGCGATGTCTTGCTGCGCCCGTTTCACACGCACGGAGGTTGTAGGGGCGCCGCTTGCTGCGCCCTCCTCCAATCGATTAGACGAGGATCGGAAGAAGATTCTTTGCGGCGGGCGAGCGCGCAGTTTCGGCGCGGGACGCATCCCATTCAATCGCGCGCGCAATCAAGTCGTAATCGCGCGATTCCGTGATCTCCACCGTGGCCAGAGTGCCGGGCGGCGGGAGTTCAGCGGCGTGGCTTACGCCGGCAAATTCGGTGACGTAAACCTTGCCGTCGATTTCCGGCGCCATGCCTTCGAGCCGCGCTTCCCAGACGAGGTCCGTGTCTTTCGATGGGCCTTCCAGCATGGCTTGGAGTCGCTGGCCCACGCGCTTGCGGAGGTTGCGGGCGGAAAGCTTCTTCTGAATCGACATCAGAGTGTCGCGGCGGCGCTCAATCGTCTTGCTATCAACTTTCTTCTCGCATTGGAAACTCTTCGCCGCGTCTTCATCGGAGTAGGAAAACACGCCCATCCAGTCGAATTCGGCGGCGCGCACGAAGTCGCAGAGCTCGCGGAAATCCTGTTCCGTTTCCCCGGGGAAGCCCACGATGAACGAAGTGCGAATCGAGACGCCGGGAATCGTCCGGCGCGCGCGCTCCAGCAGCTTCAAAAATGCGTCGCCGTGCGACCCGCGCTTCATGCGCGCCAGGACGCTGCGGCTGGCGTGCTGCAGCGGCACATCCAGATATTTCGCGAGCCGCGGGTGGGCGGCGATGGTTTCGAGCAGCCGCGTCGTGATTCGATTCGGATAGCAGTAGAGAAACCTGATCCAGCGCAGATCATCGATTTGCGCGAGGCGCTCGAGCAGAATCGGCAAGCCGTCGCGCAGGCCCAGATCTTCGCCGTAGAACGTCGTGTCCTGGCCGATCAGGGAAATCTCGCGTACGCCCGCGGAAGAGAGATGTTCCGCCTCGCGCACTACGGACTCGAACCGGCGGCTGCGGAATTTCCCGCGCAGCTGCGGAATCACGCAGAACGTGCAGGGATGATCGCAGCCCTCATTGATCTTGATGTATGCCGTATGGCGCGGCGTGGCCAGGATGCGCGGCGTCAGATCGTGATACAGAAACGCCGGCAGCTCTGCCGCGGCTCCATCATGGCTCACAGCATTCAGTTCGCCGGCGCACGCGGAAACGATCTTCTCGATCTCGCCCGTGCCGATCACGGCGTCCACTTCGGGGATCTGCTCGCGAATCTCTTTGCGATAGCGCTCCACCATGCAGCCTGCAACGATCAGTTTCTGCGCCCGGCCGAATTTCTTGTACTCGGCCATTTCCAGGATCGTCTGCACCGATTCCTGCTGCGCCGGCGCAATGAAGCTGCAGGTGTTGACCACCAGCACGTCCGCATCGCCGGCACGCGGCGTGATCTCGTAGCCCGCGCGCGCAAGAATCCCCATCATCACCTCGCTGTCCACGAGGTTCTTCGGGCATCCCAGGCTGATGAAACCGACTTTAGGCATGGATCTGTGCGTTTCCGTGAAACAGGCAAAAGCTCATTCTAGCATGCGACTAGCGCGCGGCAGGTTCCGCTGCGCGGTGTTGCGCATCGAACGAGACCGGCTGGCGCGCGCAGCATGGGGGCGATTGAATGCGCACTCAGAGGCGCCAGTTCATCGGGCGGTTGTCTTCTGCCGGTGCAGGCGTTCGCGAATCGAGCGAAGAACCGCGGCGATCTGCTCCGTTGGCGCGGAACAGCTGCCGAAGCGCGCGGATTGATACAGTTCAGTGAGTTGCGAGACGGGGCCGGCGAGCTCCACCTCTTCGATTGTCGCGGCAAATTCGAGCGGCGTCTGCCATTCCGCTTTTTTCCATCCGCGTTTTTCGAGCAGGCGCAGCATCTCGCGGTATTCGAATGCCGCCAGCGACGACGTTAAATTCCCTGTGTGTCCCGCGCGCAGGCGCCAGCGAGCGGCCGCATAGTTGATCACGCTGCGTCCACGCACATAAATCAGCAGCACGATGAGGAACACGAGGATCGAGGGCAGCGTGTACCGCGAAGCTTCCACGCGCTGGTCCACAGCGAGCAGCAACTGGATCGTCTGGCGCTCTTTTCTGCGCCCGTAATCCCGCACGCGGTCGCCCCAGTCGCGCGACGATTTGCGCAAGTCCTCGGCCAAAGCGATCTGGTGCGAAAAGTCGTAGTTGATCACCCATTCGTTCCAGCTGAACTGAAACCAGTCCCAATACAGCCCGATCCGGGCGAAAAAGCCGTGCGGGTTCGTGTCGGCCGACCCGGGCGTGGGATCGAAGGTGATCCATCCATAACCGGGGAAATAGACCTCGACCCAGGCATGCGCATCGCTTTCGCGGACGATGTAATCGCTGTCTATGTCGTTGTACCCGCCGCCGAGAAATCCGGTGACGTAGCGCGTCGGAATTCCTTCCGCGCGCAGCATCACGGCCATGGCTGCGGCGAAGTACTCGCAATTTCCCGAGCGCCGCACGAACAGGAAATTCGCCAGCGGATCTTCCACATTCGTGCCGCTCAGGTCGAGCGTGTAGGTGTAATGCGTTTTCAGGTAAAGCTCGATGTTCTCCACTTTGTCGTAAGCATCCCGCGAGCGGGCTGTCATTTGGTCCGCCAGCTGTTTAACGCGCGGGTCAAGGGACGGAAGCTGGAGATAGACGTTGCGTATCTCGTCCGGGTATTGCGTCGACGCGGCGCGCAACTGCGCGCTGGGAATCACGGGAACATAAGAAGTAGCCTGATACCGGATCCTGCCAAAGCTGTGAAACGGGTCGAAGAGTGAACCGGTCGAGTCGAGCAGGAGATAGGAGCGCCTCCGTCCATACGCCTGTCCGCCTTCCAGACCAAACTGCCCCCGCAGCCGCTCGGGTTCTGCGGCAACAAAGATGGCTTCTGTGGCAATCGGCTCCATCAGGACGGTGTAAGCCAGCGGAGAAAACTCCCCCGAACGCAAGGGCTGCTGGTCGAGGAAGTACTGACCTGCCGAATCGGGCGTAAGGGTGGCAACATCACGACCCGCGGGCGTAAACCAGCGCCTGCCGTCGAAATTGGTGAGCACGATTCCACGCCAGTGGGTATCCGCTGCGCTCGCGGGGTCGCCGTCGATCTTGATGCGCATGACCACCGCTCGATTTTTCTGAATTCTGCCAATGGCCCCGAGAGTGACATCGTCCGTGAATCCTGTGAGCGGGGTGGGGTGAAGATTGAACGCGCCCAGGTAACCGGTGGTGAATCGGGGAATCACCAGGAACAGCGCCGCGCCCAGAACCAGGGCGCTTGCGGCGACCAGGATGGATGTCAGACCCAGAGCGCGATTCAGCCTCTGCGCCAGCGGCGACCCAGGCTCCACGGGAGGCGAAACGGCGCCGGTTGCGCTGCGGCGGATTTCCAGAGCCACGAACGTCGACACGGCAAGAACCAGGAATACGGCCAGGATGACCAGAAAGCCGCTGGCCACGGTGAGGATCGCGGACGCGAGCATGGCAGCGACAGCCAGCACAGCGAGGAAGGCGTAATCCCGGTTTGTCCGGGCCGAGAACAGGCGTACCAGCGCGGCGAACAGCAGCAAGTGAACTGCGGCAATCAGCGCCGCATACATTGCGGGGTTGGGCGCTCCTTGCGCCATTCCGCGCGAGTAGAACCAGAGGTCCGCAGGAAAGATCAGGAAATAGGCGAGGACGATCCAGGTGGCGGCGCGCTGCGAAAGCTCCGGGCCGCGACCGCGCCACAGCCGGATGCCTTTGTACGCCAAAGCGATGGGCGGCACGACCAGGGAAAACCAGTCGAGCTTCCCGGTCGAGATGATCGCGATAATTCCCGTCGAGACGAGCAGAAACAGCGACACCTCGAAATATCGCTGTACCGCCGCGACCGGCGGCATTGTAACGCGCGCGGAGGAAGCCATGGCCCTGGAAAAATCGTAACACTGGTTGCGGTTCCCGTCGCCCCTAGCGGGGCTATGCGTACCCTGAGGGTAATTGCGGCGCCCTAGTTTGAGTCGAGGCTCGCGGCGATTTTGCGCGTGGCGCTGGAGACGGGAAGCTGCGTCAATTTGGCGAGTGCGAT
>Ga0075272_1000221_pt1 | contig 12850 bp, 9 predicted proteins | sample SF_Rice_5C_0N_40_FD_69776 | JGI IMG/M metagenome (GOLD analysis project Ga0075272, IMG submission 69776) | Rice paddy soil microbial communities from Twitchell Island, California, USA - SF_Rice_5C_0N_404 | ecosystem: Environmental > Terrestrial > Soil > Paddy field/soil | place: USA: Twitchell... | reverse complement strand
GGTCTCGCACGAGCTGCGGACGCCGCTGACCGCGATCCTCGGCTGGGCGCGCATGCTGCGGATCGGACGGCTGGACGAGGAGACGACGCAGCAGGCGCTCGAAGCGCTCGAACGCAGCGCGCAGACGCAGGTGCACCTGATCGAAGACCTGCTCGATGAAACCCGCATCGCCTCGGGCAAGTTGCGGCTCAACATGCGGCCGCTCGACATTCGCTCGGTCATCGACGCGGCGCTGGCCGATCTCCTTCCCAGTGCGGAAGTCAGACAGGTGAGCATGGAAACGGAGATGTTGTGCGACGGATGCCCCGTCGTCGGCGACCCGGTCCGCCTGCAACAGATCGTGTCGAACCTCGTGTCGAACGCCATCAAATTCACTCCCGAGAAGGGGAGCGTGCAGGTCCGGCTGTTGCGTGACGGATCCGATGCCGTGATCGAGGTGCGCGACACGGGGCGGGGAATCGCTCCCGATCTGCTTCCGAATCTCTTCCAGCGATTCCGTCAGGGCGACAGCGCGTCGAGCCGCAAAGCCGGCGTGGGGCTGGGGCTGGCGATCAGCAAGTACCTCGTCGAACAGCACGGCGGAATGATTCGCGCGTCGAGCGAAGGTGAAGGGAAGGGAGCGACGTTCACGGTCCGCATCCCGCTGACGGTGGAGCCGGCCTCGAACATCCTGCAGCGAGACCCGAATCGAGCGGGAGCGCTGGCCGATCTCAGCGGCATTCACGTGCTGGTGGTCGAGGACGAGAGTGACAACCGGAAGATCCTCTCCACGGTCATCGAGCGCTGTGGCGCGGAGGTGCGCTGCGCCCGGACCGGCGAGGACGGGCTGGAGATCCTGCAGCAATGGGAACCGGAGGTGATGGTCTGCGACATCATGCTGCCCGGCACGGACGGCTGCGCCTTTCTGCTGGCGGCCCGGGCGCGGACGCAGGCGGCCGCGCTGGCGCTCACGGTCTACGGCTCGTCCGGTGAGGAAGAGCGGGTGCGGTCGTGCGGGTTCGACGCCTTCCGGCAGAAGCCGATCGAGCCGGCCGATCTCGTGCACGAAATCGCGCGGCTCGCTCGCCGTACGGCTCCCGCCGCCTGATCCGCGCCTGCATTTTTCCCGGCAGGGGCCGTGCCGCTCAGGCCTGCATTCGCGAGGTGCTGCTGCAACCGCATCCCATCCGCATCATTGCCATCCTAATCCTGACGCGGCTCATCGACGATCGTCACCGCCGGCCTCGTCTGCGTCCTGCGCAACGAAGTCGAGAGCAGTGAGCAAGGAACGGGCGTTCATCGTTTGAGTTCCCTCCGCGAATTCATTCTCTCCTCCGCCCCCCACGCCCGCTTGTACTCTTCTGCTCCACGAAGAAAATCGAACGCGGTCGCGCCCTCGCGCGCGGCGGCGACGATGGCTTCTTCGATGACCACGTTGCCGGGGCTCAGCTTTTCGAACTCCGGATCGTATCCACTGAGGTAGAAGTACACGGTGCGATGATGGGCGAAACCGTAGAAGACGGCGATGGGGCGTTCGCCGAGACACATGCGGAGCATGCGGAGGGCGCCGGCCTCGAGCATGCGGTGCGCCACGTCGCGGTGAAACTGCTGGATGACGTCGTCGGCCAGCATTCCAGGCATTCCCCGGCGCTGCCAGCGCGCGGCGTGCAGGCGGAACAGCGCATCCAGGAATGCGTCGGCGTTGGTGCTGTTCACTACGTCGAACGTCAGCGGGGCCGATCGGGCCAGAGTTCGCCTGCAGTAGCGCAGCTTCTTCCGGAAGTGGGTCGAGAGGAGATGCTCCAGCTCGTTTCCCGCCGCTTCGATCGACAGAACGAGACACGGATCCTGCGACTCCACATGATCAGACCAGTTTTTCGGCGCCGCCGCGCGCAGCAGCGGCGAATCGGGACGCAACTGCTGCAGGTCCCACACGGCGCAATCGATCTGCGGCAGTGCCTCCATCAGCGCGGACTCCGCGCCGCCGTCGACAGAGAGAATATCGAGGTAATCGCTGATCCCCGTCCCGAGGAACAGGCCGAGCGATTCGTCGTCGTCGCGAAGGACATAGAGCGGTGCGAGCGCCTCGAGGCGGCCGTGGTCGCGGACGGCGACGATCGCCAGATCGTTCGAGCCGAAATGGCGCCACCACGGCAGGAGCCACATCGGCGACTGGAAGGGGGTGGCGCGCGGGTCGCGGCGCCACAGTTCGAGCCATTCCGGCTCGATCGCCGCCCACCCCTCGGCCGAGTTGAGAATCTCGTTCACTGCGGTGTGGTATTAAACACTGGCCGAAGAGGTCGTTCGCTGAAGTTTTTTCTGCCGCTGTTCGCCGCCTCGCTGATCCTCGCCGCCTGCAGTGACGTCGTCACCGTCGACACGGCGCAGGTGGCCCGCAAACCGCTGGTGGTTCCGATCCTGGCGGACGGCTCGCTCGAGCCGCCGCCCGGCGGGGAAGTCCGCGCCAGCGAGTCGGGGATCGTGTCGAAGATCTTCGTGGGGGAAGGGCAGCGCGTCACCAACGGGACGCCGCTGCTGCAACTGTCGGATCCGGACCTGGAGCAGCGGGTCTACGCCAGCCGCAACGAGATGCTGCAACTCTCGGAGCAGGAGCGGACCACGACGGAGCAGCTCGCGCAGCAGCGGCAGGAGCGCGATCGCCTCGGGGCCATCTCCGATGCCGACGAGCGCCTGCTGCGCGCGGGAGCGGTCACGGCGCAGCAGCGGAGCGCCGATCAGTGGAACTTCCGGCAGGCCGACGATCGGGTGCGCGAGCTCGAGTCGCAGCTCGCGGCGCTGCGGTCGCGCCGCACGGTCAGCGCCGAATCGGCGCGCGAGCTCGAACAGAGGTTTCGCGTACTGACGATCCGCGCGCCGCTCGACGGCCTCATCTACAACCTCCCGCGCATGGCCGGCGAGCCGGTCGCACCGGGGCAGGTCGTTGGGATCGTGGCCGATCCGGCGCACCTCCGCGTGCGCGCGCGTGTCGATGCGCCCGATCTCCCGCGCATCCACCCCGGGCAGCGGCTGACCGTCACCTTCGACGGCCTGCCGAACCGCGTCTGGCAGGGAACCGTGCTGCTCGTACCGCCCGGCGTGCGCCAGTTCGGCGGCCGCGAAGTGGCCGAGGTGATGGGCGAGCTGTCGGACGACACGGCGGCGCTGCCGCCGAACGCCTCGGTGAACGTGCAGATCATCGTCGGCGAGAAGCCGTCGGCGCTGGTCATCCCGCGCGGCGCGCTCATGCGCGACGGCGATCAGCGGTTCGTCTTCCAGTACAGCGGAGGAAAGGCGAAGCGGACGCCGGTGCAGGTCGGACTCATCGGTCCCAACGACGTCGAGGTGCTGCGCGGAGTGAAGGAAGGTGACCGGGTGATCCTGCCCGGCTCCTCGCCGCTGCAAGACGGCGAGAGCGTGCGGGTGACGTCGTGACCGTCGGTCTCGAAGTCCTGCGCACGGCGCTCGGGCGGTTCCGCACGCATCCGCTCCAGACCTGGCTGACACTCGCCGGGCTGATCGTCGGCACCGCGGCCATCATCATCATCGTGGCCCTCGGCCTGACCGGCCGGGCCTTCGTCATGTCGCAGATCGAAGCCGTCGGCTCGCATCTCATCTGGGCCAGCTACCAGGGCAACGTGACCTCCGGCGTGTTCCACGCCGTCGACGACAACATCAACGATGGGGACGTGCGCGCCGTTGCCGCTCGCACCGATCTCTTCTCCGGTGTGACGCCGCTGGTGGAACTGAAAGGGAGCGTCAGCGCGGAGTCGCGCGCGCTCGACATCGCCGTCCTCGGCACCACGCCGAACTATCCGCAGGTCCGCAGGAACGTGACCATCATTCACGGGCGCTTTCTCGATCAGGACGACATCGACCAGCGAGCCAAAGTCTGTGTCGTCAGCCGCAGCCTCTACGAGAAGCTCTTCCGCGACGACGCCACACCGCAGAAGACCGTGACGACCCTGGGAATCACCTTCCTCGTCGTCGGCGAGTTTTCGAACCCCGTGGACACGATGGGACAGGGAGAGATGAGCTCGTCGGACCTCATCTTCATCCCCATCACCGTCTCCTGGTTCTTCACCGGCACGCACAAGGTCGATACGCTCTTCGCCGAGGTGCGGGACTTCGACATGATCCCGATGGGCACCCGGACCATCGAACAGACCCTGCGCGAGCGGCATCACGCCGGCGCGCTGTTCAAGGCGGAGAGCATGGCCACGGTGGTGCACGTCGCCAAAACCATCTCCGCCGGACTGATCGTGATCTTCATCCTCGCAGCCTCGGTCTCGGTGATCGTCGGCGGGGTGGGGATCATGAACATCCTGCTGGCCTCGGTGGAGCAGCGGACGCGCGAGATCGGGGTGCGGAGATCGCTCGGCGCCCGGAAGAAGGACATCCTGGCGCAGTTCATGATCGAGGCTCTCATCCTGGGGAGCGTCGGCTCGGCCGTCGGCGTGGTGTTCGGCGTCGCAATCCCGGTGATCTCCCGTTCGTTCGTGCACCAGTTCGTCATTCATGTCTCGCCACTTTCCGCGCTGGCGGCGTTCGTCTTTTCGGCGGCGATCACCGTCATCTTCGGCGTCATTCCGGCCCATCGCGCGGCGAGCCTCGATCCGACGGAAGCGCTGCGGCATGAATGAGAAGGCATCCGCCGCCTGGTGGCTGGTGGCCGGCACTTTCGTGCTGGCGCCGGCATTGTTCGGGCAGACCGCGGCGCCGCTGACAGAACAGGACGCGGTGAACCGGGCGATCGCGGCCTCGCCGCAGTTGCGCGACATGCGCGCGGCCGTCGCCGAAGCGGCGGCCAACCAGATCCTCGCGGAGCAGGCCTTCCGTCCAACCGCGTCCTTCTCCACCACACCCGGCTACGCCAGCGGACTTCCGGTCGCGGTGCTGGGGCAGGTCCCGGCGATCGGGACGATCGAGGCCCATCAGGTCTTCTACGATCTGTCGAGCAAGGCGGACGTCTTCGCCTCGCGCGCGCAGGTCGACGCGGCGAAGGCGGAACTCGACGCGCGCACGCGTGAGACCGCGCGCTCGGTCTCCGAGATGATCGCGCGGTACGCGGCCGATCAGGCCCTCGTCGACGCGGCGCAGCGGCAGGCCGCGGCCGAATCGGTGCTGGTGGAACACCTCCAGGCGCTGCTGAAAGAAGGGCGGGTGCGTGCGCTCGATGCCGCACGCGCCGCGCTGCAACTGACCACCGCGCAGCGCGGGGTGGAACTGGCCCGCACGACGCGTGACCTCGACGAACTGCGGCTCCGCCGGGCGATCGGATGGCCCGCCGAGCAGCCGCTGGCCGTGCGGCCCGAGCCGGTTCCCACGACCGCGGCGATCGCCTCCGACGACCTCGAGCTCGCCGAGAAAAACGATCCCGTCCTGCAGAGCCTGCGCGCGCGGCTGGTGCAACTGGACCGCGCGACCGCTCTGGAGCGCAATCCGTTCCGCCCGACCGTGGCGGCGCAGGTCCAGTATTCGCGCTTGTTCGCCCGCTATGGCCAGTTCTACCTCAATTTCAAGCCCGACGACTTCAGCGTGGCGGCGACGATCAACCTCCCGCTCTTCACCGGGGGGCGCCGCGCGGCGGTGGTTTCGCGGCTGGCGGCACAGCGCGAGCGGGTCGCGGCGCAGCTCCAGCAGCGGAAGGACGAGCTCGAAATTGGTGTACGCCAGGCCGAAGGCGGTCTGAAAGATGCAATCGCGGAAAGCGAACTGGCTGGCCGATCGCATGAGCTCGCTCTCGAAAGCCTGCGTGTCGGCGAGGCCACGGCGAAGGAGGGTCGCGGAGAAGCGAATGATGTTGCGATTGCACAAGCGGCACTGGCGGAAGCGGATCGGCAGGTCGCCCAGGCGGAAATGCAGGTACGCATCGCCCGCGCACAGCTCGCCGTTCTGCGCGGTGAGTTGCCCGAACCGCAACGTTGAATGGAATTCACCGGACAGTGATTTGCCGCCGGATATAATCAGCGTTGTAGATGCTTTCGTCCGTCTCGGACCCGGGAGTCGGCAGCGAGGGTGATGATCGGATGAGCGTTCACGAATTTCCGTATTCCGCACCGAAACTCAAACCAACCGACAGAAGCTCGTTTCTCGACTCCGCGATCGCGGCGGCAGAGGCGCGTCTGTTCTCGCTCCAGCTTACCGACGGCCATTGGTGCGGAGAGCTCGAGGGCGACACGATCCTCGAGTCGGAGTACCTCCTGCTCCTCTTTTATCTCGGACGGGCGGGGGAGGATCGGTTCCGCAAGGCGGCCGAATACATCCGCCGCCAGCAGCTTCCGGGCGGGGGATGGACGCTCTATGCCGGCGGCCCGACCGACGTCAGCGCCACGGTGAAGGCCTATTTCGTCCTGAAGATCGCCGGCGACTCGCCCGACGCGCCGCACATGACGCGGGCCCGGGAGGCGGTGCTGGAGCTCGGCGGCCTCGACGCCTGCAACTCGTTCACCAAGATCTATCTGTCGATCTTCGGGCAGTACGAATGGTCGCGCTGCCCCGCGGTGCCGCCGGAACTCGTGCTTTTGCCGAAGTGGTTCCCGTTCAACATCTACAGGATCTCCTCATGGTCGCGGGCCATCGTCGTGCCGCTGTCGCTCATCTGGGCCAGGAAGCCGGCGATGCACGTGCCGCCGGAGTTCTCGATCGGCGAACTGCGCTCGGCGTCGAAAGCGGAGCCGGAAGCGGTCCACCGCACGCCGCGCGAGCGTCTCTGGCGCCTCTTCTTCAACACCGTCGACCGCGTGCTGAAGATCGTCGAGGCCGTGGCGTTCAAGCCCTTCCGCCGGCGTGCCATGCAGCAGGCCATCGACTGGACCGTGGGACACCTGGAGAAGAGCGGCGGGCTCGCGGCAATCTTCCCCCCCATCGTCAATACGGTGTTCGCCTTCCGGGCCCTCGGATATCCGCTCGATCATCCAGTGATCGCCAGTCAGCTTCGTGAACTCGAGCGGCTGGAAATCGAAGAGCACGGGACCGTCCGTCTGCAGCCATGCTTCTCGGCGGTGTGGGATACCGCGCTGGCCGTGCATTCGCTCCGCGAGGCGGGCGTGGCACCCGACGATCCGCGCCTGCTGCGCGGCGCGCGATGGCTGCTCAAAAAGGAAGTGTGCATCGAGGGAGACTGGAAACACGGGAACCCCGAAGGACAGCCGGGTGGATGGTTCTTCGAGTACGAGAACGAGTTCTATCCCGATACGGACGACACCTCGGAAGTGCTGCTTGCACTTTCCTCGGTCCGTTTCCCCGATCCGGACGAGGAGCGCGCGCGCAAGGAAGCGATCGCCCGCGCGGTCGCCTGGCAGATCTCCATGCAGAACGACGACGGCGGGTGGGGAGCGTTCGACAAGGGATGCGACAACGAGGTGCTGACCTTCGTCCCCTTCGCCGACCACAACGCCATGATCGATCCGAGCTGCGAGGACATCACCGGGCGCACGGTCGAAGCGCTGGTGGGGCTGGGGTTCGACCGGCACGACACCACGGTGAAGAACGCGATCCGCTTCCTCCATGAACGGCAGGACTTCAGCGGAACGTGGTACGGCCGGTGGGGCTGCAATCACATCTACGGCACGTTCCTCGCGCTGCGCGGGGTGCGCGCCGCGGACGAGCCGATGGAAGACAGCCGCTACCGCCGCGCCGCGGAGTGGATGATCGAGCACCAGAACGGAGACGGCGGATGGGGCGAGCTGCCCGCGTCGTACGACGAGTCGGCCCTGCGCGGTGTCGGTCCAAGCACGCCCTCGCAGACCGCATGGGGGCTGCTTTCGCTTCTGGCGTGCGGCTACGGGGAGTCGGAGGCAGCGCGCCGCGGCGTGCAGTACCTGATCACCACCCAGAACGCCAGTGGCGGCTGGCACGACGACTTCTGGACGGGCACCGGTTTCCCGAAAGTGTTCTACCTCCGATACCATCTCTATGCCACGTATTTCCCGCTCTGGGCCCTCGCGGAGTACCGGCGACAGGTGACCCGATGAGATTTCCGCTGCACTTGACCACGGGGACGATCCGCCATCAGATGCGCAACGCGCTGCGGCGGCGGAGCCGCTACCCGTTCGTGCTGATGCTCGAGCCGCTCTACACGTGCAACCTGGCGTGTGTCGGGTGCGCGCTGGAGCGGCACACCGGAAAGCTCGCTGACCGTCTCGCGCTGGAGGCCTGCCTGCAGGCCGTCGACGTGTCCGAGGCGCCCGTGGTCTCGATCTGCGGCGGTGAGCCGACGATCTATCCCGAGCTGCCGGAGCTGATCGAGGGACTCATCGAGCGCAAACGGCACATCTATCTCTGCACGAACGGGCTCCTGCTCGACGAGAAGGTCTACGGCGTGATCCGGCCGGACAAACGGCTGATGGTCAACGTCCATCTCGACGGCATGCGCGAGACCCACGACCTCGTCTGCGCGCGCGAGGGCGTCTTCGACAAGGCCCTGGAGATGATCCGCCGAGGCGTCGAGCTCGGACATCACGTCATGACCAACACCACCGTCTTCCGGGAGACGAGCATCGAGGAGATCGAACAGCTCTGCGAGCTGCTGACCGGAATGGGCGTGGAAGGGATGCTGATCTCGCCGGGCTACCAGTACGAATCGGTCGAGCGCGACATCTTTCTGACCCGCGACGAGATCCAGTCGAAGTTCCGGCGCATCCTGGAGATCTCCAAGAAGTACAAGCTGACTTCGACGCCGATGTTCCTCGAGTTCGCCGCCGGGATGCGCGACTACCGCTGTTCGCCCTGGAGCACCGTCACCTACACGCCGCGCGGGTGGAAGGGCCCGTGCTATCTCATCGGCAAGACCTTCTCCGAGACCTTCGACGAGTTCTGGAACGGGACCGACTGGGAGTACTGGGAATCGCGGGAGGATGATCTCTGTCGGAACTGCGCGATGCACTCCGGATTCGAGGCCTCGGTCGTGCGCGAGCTGCCGAAGCACCCCGGGGACATGCTGCGCATGGCGGCGTGGAACTTTCTGGCCTGACGTTTAGCAACTTCCGAGAATCGGTTCGCAGAGGTTCCGTGACCAGCGCCATACTCGTCACTGGTGGCACCGGCTTCATCGGTGCGCACGTCGTCCGAAGACTCCTCATCCGCGGAGCGCGAGTCCGTTGTCTCGTGCGGCCGGAGAGCAATCGCGCGAACCTCGAGGGCCTTCCTGTGGACATCGCCGTGGGCGACCTCGAAGATCGGGTCTCGCTGCGGCGGGCGATGGAGGACGTGGAGACGCTCTACCACTGCGCCGCCGACTATCGCCTCTGGTCGCGGCGGCAGGGAGAGATCCTGCGGAACAACGTCGAGGGGACGCGCAACATCCTGGCCGCCGCCGCGGAGGCCGACGTGCGGCGGATCGTCTACACCAGCTCCGTGGCGGCGGTGGGGATCGAGCCCGACGGCTCGCCGGCGACCGAGCAGACGCCGGTTCGCCCAGGCGACATCATCGGAGAGTACAAACGGAGCAAGCACGAGGCGGAGCTCGTCGCTCGCAAGGCGGCGCAGGAGGGACAACCGATCGTCATCGTCAATCCCTCCACTCCGGTGGGGGAGATGGACATCAAGCCGACTCCCACGGGGCAGATCATCGTCGATTTTCTCAACCGGCGGATGCCGGCGTACGTCAACACGGGCCTCAATCTGGTGGACGTGCATGACGTCGCCGAAGGGCATCTGCTCGCCGCGGCGAACGGTGTCCCCGGAAAGCGGTACATTCTCGGGAACCGGAACATGACGTTGAAGCAACTGCTGGAGATGCTGGCGGAGATCAGCGGAATTCCGGCACCGCAGGTGCGGCTGCCGTACTCCGTGCCGCTGGCGTTCGCAGCGGCGGAGACGGCGTTCGCGCGCATCACGGGAAAACCGCCGCGCGCGCCGCTCGATGCCGTCCGCATGTCGCGTCACCGGATGTTCTTCGACGCTTCGCTCGCGGTGCGCGAGCTCGGGCTTCCGCAGAGTCCGGTGGAAGCGGCGCTGGAGCGCGCCGTGTCGTGGTTCCGCGACCGCGGCTACGCGAGGGCTGCATGACCGTCGCCATCGTCACCGCACTGCCGGAAGAGCTGCGCGCGCTGCTGCGCCGGGCGAAGATCGAACGGCGGGAGACGATTGCCGGCCGGGCCGCGTACTTCGGATGGCTGCAGGGAACGCCGGTGGTGCTGATGGCCACGGGCGACGCCGCCGGCCCGGCCGAGGCTTCGCTGCGGGAACTCCTCCGGCGCGCGGACGTTGCACGCATCGTCGGCATCGGCATCGCCGGCGCGCTCTGGCCGGATCTCGCGCCGGGCGAGATCGTCGGCGTGGCGCGGATCCTCGGGGGCGGATCGCCGGTGGAGTGCGCGGTGGCTCCCAATCCCGGCAAGCCGGTGGTCAGCGTGGCCGTGCATTCGGCGGAGTCGATCGCCGCGACCGGCGCGGCGAAGCGCAAGCTCGCCGAGACATTTCCGGAAGCGGCCGCGGTCGACACCGAATCGCTCGGCTGGGTCCGTGCGGCCGCCGACGCCGGCGTGCCGATCTCCATCTTCCGCGTCATCTTCGACACGCGCGACGAGGACCTCCCGGCGATCGTCGGGCAGAACGTCGACCGCGGCGCCGTCATCCGGCGTGCGCTGCTGCGGCCGTGGATCATTCCCGATCTTTTGCGGCTGCGCTCGCGGATCCGGCGCGCGTCCGAACGCATCGCCGCGTTCGTCACCGCGCTCTTCGGTGGGGATGCCGACGAACTGGAAGGGTATCTCCAGGAAACGAGCCGGACGTTCGCGCTCTGCATTCCGCTGCTGCCGCAGCCGACGCGTCACCAGGTGACGCTGGCCTATCTGCTCTTCCGGATCGCCGACACGTTCGAGGACGCCGCGGAATGGCCCGCGGACGTGCGCATCCGCGCGCTCGGCGATTTCTGCGCACTGCTGCGCGATCCTGATCCCGACGCGGCGCGGCAGCTCGCGTCGTCGTGGCAGGCGGGCCGGCCGATCGCGCACGCTGGATATCTCGATCTGCTGGCGCATGTTCCCGCGGTCATCGATGCATTCCGCGCGCTTCCCGCCGAGCCGAAAGAGGTCATGAAGACACACGTGATCCGCTCTGCCGAGGGAATGGCGCAGTACGTCTCGCGGACCGACGCGGCGGGAAACCTGCAACTCCAGGGGCGGGACGATCTGCGCCGGTACTGCTACACCGTCGCGGGAATCGTCGGAGAGATGCTCACGGAGCTGTTTCTGCTCGGCGCGCCGGTGCTCGCATCGGCGGCGCAGGCGCTGCGCGACCGCGCGGCGGAGTTCGGCGAAGCACTGCAACTGGTGAACATCCTCAAGGACGCGGCCGACGACCGCTCCGAAGGGCGGACGTACATCCCGAAGGAGCTGCCGCTGCGCGATGTCTTCGCGCTGGCACGGAACGACCTCGACGTGGCGCGGGACTACACCCTTCGCATGCAGAGGGATGGAGCACCGCGCGGCATCGTCGCCTTCGCGGCGCTTCCGGTCGCGCTGGCGCAGGCCACGCTCGACCGGGTGGAGAAGTTCGGGCCGGGAGCGAAAGTGAGCCGGCCCGAAGTGTTTCGCATCGTACGAAAGCTCGACCACTCGCTCGACCGTGGTCTTCCGGCGCTCTGACCATGCTCCGCGGGATCTCGCTCGCCGGTCTCGTTGCCTCGATGGCCTACACGGCGTTCGCGGCGTGGAAAGTATGGAGGCGCACCATCGCGGAGATCCCGGCCGGAGGGCCGGCCCCGCGCGTCACGGTTGCCAAGCCGCTGCACGGCCTCGAGCCGGAGATCGAGGAGAATCTCCGCTCGTTCGCGGAACAGGACTATCCGGATTACGAGCTGATCTTCGCGGCGAGCGACGCGAGCGATCCTGCCGTCGCGGTCGCCCGGCCGCTGGGCGAGGTCATCGTCGCGCCGCCGTGGATCGGCCCGAATGAGAAGGTGAACAGCCTTGCGGCCATCGCCGGAAAGGCGAAGGGAGACGTCCTCGTCGTCTCCGACAGCGACATGCGTGTGGGGCCTGAGTATCTCCGCGCGGTGACCTTCCCATTTCAGGATGCCCGCGTCGGTGCGGTCACCTGTCTCTACACGGGCCGGCCGCTGCCGGGAGTTCCGTCGCTGCTCGGAGCCATGCACATCAACGAGGAGTTCCGCGCATCGGTGCTCGTTGCCCTGGCCATGCAGCCGCTCGACTTCTGCCTCGGCGCGACCATGGCGGTGCGGCGCGAGGCGCTCGAATCCATCGGCGGCTTCGCGGCGCTCTCCGGTTTCCTGGCCGACGACTACATGCTCGGCCACCGCCTCCGCCAGCAGGGTTGGGACATCCGCCTCGCGGCCTACGACGTGGAGACCATCGTTTCCGAACGCTCGATGCGCGACCTTTTCCTGCACGAGATCCGCTGGGCGCGGACCATCCGCACCGTCCGGCCGATTGGCTGGGCCGGTTCGATTCTGACGATGCTGCTTCCGTGGACCATGGCATTCCTGCTGCTGTCCCGTTTCTCGCGGACCGCGATCTGGATCAGCGCCGGGGCCGCCGCGCTGCGCCTTCTCCTCCACGCCGCGAGCGGCAAGCAGCGGCTCACCTCGGTCCTCTGGATTCCGGTTCGCGACCTACTCACCTTCGTCGTGTATTGCTGCAGCCATCTCGGAAGGAACGTCCAATGGAAACAAGCGCGCTTCAACGTCTCGACCGACGGCCAACTGCATCCGGACGGAGCGCGCCCGTGAAAACGATGTTGCTCAATCCGCCGCCGTTCGACGGACTCGACGGCGGTGCCGGTTCGCGGTATCAGGCGCGGCGCGAGGTCCGCTCGTTCTGGTATCCGACGTGGCTGGCACACCCGGCGGCGCCCGTGCCGGGAACCAGATTGATCGATGCCCCGCCGCGGACGATCCAGGTCTTACTCG
>Ga0075272_1000220_pt1 | contig 12873 bp, 13 predicted proteins | sample SF_Rice_5C_0N_40_FD_69776 | JGI IMG/M metagenome (GOLD analysis project Ga0075272, IMG submission 69776) | Rice paddy soil microbial communities from Twitchell Island, California, USA - SF_Rice_5C_0N_404 | ecosystem: Environmental > Terrestrial > Soil > Paddy field/soil | place: USA: Twitchell... | reverse complement strand
ACCTCGCCCGCGAGCGTGAAATCATGGATGGGCGCCGCGAAGACGTGGTCGACCTGCGCGGCGGTGCCGCTGAAGTCGATCCATCCCCGTCCCCGGCCGATCTCGTCGACGGAGAAGCCGCTCTGTTGGAGCCAGTCGACGATCCGGCCGAGATCGGCGTCCGAAGGCCCGAACCTCGCTCCGAACTCGTCGGGCGAGAGCCACCGGTGGAAGAGCGGCGACGAGGGATCGTGCTGCGCCTCGAGCAGCGCCTCGAGCTCCGCCTCGGCGCCGGGACGCCGTGCGAGCACGAGGATCATGCGATCCATGGGGAGATCGGGATCGGAGGGACCGGCGTCCTGCGCCGCCGCGATCATCGGCGGGACGTTGCCGCGCAACGTCACTCGCGCGTCGTCCTCCCGCGGAAGGGCGGCGGCCGGAAGAGCGGCGGCCCCGGCGAGGAGGAGGACCGGCCAGCGGAGGATTCGAGAGAAATGCATCCGAAACGACGAGACTAGCGGCGTTTGCCGCCGAAATCAACCGCGAAACGGTCAGGCGGGCGCGTCGGTCCGCGCCGCAGCGGCCGAAGCGGGCGCGCGGTGCTTCGGGTTCTCCCGGTCGTCGACGACCCGGCCGTCGAGAATGCGGACGATGCGGCGCGCGTGCTCGGCGATGTCTTCCTCGTGCGTGACGAGGACGATCGTGTTCCCCCGCCGGTTCAGCGTGTCGAAGAGCGCCATGATGTCGGCGCCGGTCTTCGAATCGAGGTTACCCGTGGGCTCGTCGGCGAGGATGAGGCTCGGCCGGTTGATCAGCGCGCGCGCGACCGCGACGCGCTGCCGCTGCCCGCCCGAGAGCTCGCTCGGCTGGTGGGTCATGCGGTCCGCCAGCCCGACCGCGCGGAGCGCTTCGACGGCGCGCTCGTGGCGCTGCCGCTTCGGGACTCCGCCGTAGACGAGAGGGAGCTCGACCTGCGCGAGCGCGCTCGTGCGCGGAAGGAGGTTGAACGTCTGGAACACGAACCCGATCTCGCGGTTGCGGATCGCGGCGAGCTCGTCGTCGCTCATCCGCGCCACTTCGTGACCGTTCAGGAGGTACGACCCCGCCGTGGGCGTGTCGAGACAGCCGACCAGGTTCATCAGGGTCGATTTCCCCGACCCCGATGGCCCCATGATCGCGACGTACTCTCCCTTGTCGATCGACAGCACGACGCCGCGGAGCGCCTGTACGTCTTCCTGTCCCATGCGGTAGACCTTCGTGATCCCGCTCATCTCGATCAGCGCCATCGGCTCATTCTCCCTTCCGCGTCTCGATGCGGACGTGGTCGCCTTCCTCGAGGCGGGCCACGGCGGAAGCCGGGCCTCCGACGATCGTCTCGCCCTCGCGGAGACCGGACGCGACTTCCGCGAGACGGTCGCCGGCCGCCGCGACCGCGATCGCCCGCCGCCGCACGCGGGCTCCGGCGATCGTCCAGACGAAGGCGCCCGGGCCGGCGCCGGACGGCCGCACGAGGGCGGAGAGCGGCACCGCGAGCACGCCGGCGCGCGGCTCTCCCTCGATGCGGGCCCGAGCGGGCATCCCGGGGCGCAGGGCGGCGGGCGCCGAAGAGAGCGCGATCATCACCGTCAGATACGTCGAACCGCCGCTTTTGTTTGGCGCGGCGACCTCGCGCACGGCGCCCGCGGCCGTGACGCCGGCCGCCGTGACCCGCGCCGGCATCCCGGGCGCGATCGCTCCGGCGGCACCGGCCGGCGCCTCCACGACGGCGCGGAGCGCTCCGGGGTCGGCGATCGCCGCGACCGCCTCGTTCTCCCGGACCGTCTCTCCGGTCCGGACGCGCAGGTCGACGACGTTCCCCGAAACCGGAGCGTCGACGCGCGTCCGCGCGAGCGCTTCGCGCGCCGAAGCCAGCCGCGCGCGGGCGTCGGCGAGCGCCGCCGCCGCCGAGTCGCGCTCCCGGACCGCCTTCTCGACGTCGAGCCGCGCCGCCGCGAGGTACTCGCGCGACGCGAGCCTCTTGCCGACGAGTCCGCGCGCGGCGTCGAGCTTGCGGGATGCCGCTTCGATCGATTCCTCCGCACGCCGCGCGTTCTCCTCGGCGAGCGCCGCGGCGGAGCGCGCCTGTGCCGCCTGCGCCGCGTAAGCCTTGCCGTCGAGCTCGAAGAGCGAATCGCCCGCGCGGACGCGGTCCCCCTCCCGGACGAGCACCTTCGCCACGCGGCCGATCACCCGGGGGAAGACCGGAACGCTCTCCGGCGGCCGGATCTCGCCCGCGGCGGCGACGACGGGACGGACGGTCGTCCGCGAGACGCGCCAGGCTTCGACGGCGGTGCCGCGCCACCGCAGGAGGGCCAACAGCATCGCGGCCGCCGCGGCGAGCGCGGCGGCGGCGATCGCGGCCTTCTTCGTCATGCCGGCCGGGAAGCGACGGCCGGCCGTCGCGCCGCGACGGACGGCCGCGCCGGATTCGGCTGGAGGGACGGCCGCGCCGGCCTCACCGGGCTATCGCTTCGGCCGGAGCGACTCGGGATCGGGCGCCGCGATCGATGCGAGCCCCTCCACCTGGACGTCCTTCCAGCCGAGGAGATCGCCGATCGCCCGATGGTACGCGACCATCGCGTCGCGGTACTGCGTGAGGGCCTGGAGCTCCGCGCTCCGCGCCGTCGCGAGGTCGTTCTGGACCGACAGCACTTCGAACGCGGTGACGAGGCCGTTGTCGTACTTCTTCTTCGCCGCGTCGACGTTGCGCTCGGCGAGCTCGCGCGACTTGCCCGCGGCCTCGATCGACTGGCGCGCCGTGTCGATGGCGCGCGCGGCGTTCCGGACCTCCACGGTCACGTTCTGCCGCAGCTGCTCGAGGGAAGCGAGCGACCCTTCGAGCGACCAGCGCGCGACGCCCGCCGCCCCGCGCGCCGTGCGGTTGAAGATCGGCACGGAGAGCGTCACGCCGACCGTCCAGTTGTGGAAATCGCCGTGTCGCACCTGCGAAAACGCGTCGTTCCAGTCGCCCGGGATCACGGCGCCCGTGGGGTTGCCGTTGACGTCGAGGACGTGGTTCGGCCCGCCGAGGCCCGCGTACCCGTATTGCGCGTTGAGATCGAGCTGCGGCAGGAGCTGGTTGCGCGCGAAGTCGTAGTTGATGCGCGCGTTGGCGGCGGAGAAGATCGCGCCGCGGACCTCGGGCCGGTTCTGGAGCGCCTGCTCGACTCCGGCGTTCGTGTCGACCGGGACGGTTTCCACGCGGACCTCGTCGGTCGGGATCACGCGGTCGTCCCAGCGCCCGACGGCGGCGAAATTCAGGAGCCGCTTCAAGCGGTCCTCGGCGTCGCCGACGGCCTGGCTCGCGGTGATGATGTCGAGCTCGCGCTGCGCCACGCCGGCTTCCGTCTGGACGATGTCGATCGGCGCCTGGGAGCCGACGTCGATCTTGATCTTCGTGATCCGGTACAGCTCCTGCGCGAGGTCGCGCGATTCCTTCTTCACCTGGAGGTTCTGCCGCGCGTAGACGAGGTCCCAGTACGCCTGCTCGACGGCCGTGATCGTCGTCTGCACGTTCTGGAGGAAGACCTGGTTGTTGGCCGCCTGATTGTTCTTCGCGATCCGGATGAAACGCGTCGTCACATCGCGGCCGAAGTTGCGCAGCAGCGGGTGCTTCAGGTTGAGGAAGAGGCTCGAGTCGTACGACGGGTTGATCGTGAAGAACCGGTTGTTCGTGTCGGTCTTCTGGTTGTCGAATCCGAGCGTGAACGTGCCGCCGGTCGGGAGGAGCTGCGAGACGCCGACGTCGCCGACGTAGGTCTTCGTCTGGGTCGACGTGCCGCCGCCGAGCGTCGACGCCTGCGGCGTTTGCTGATCGGCCGCCGAGACGTTGGCGAAGGCGAGCGGATCGAAGATCCCTTTCTGCTGGAGGACGCCGTAGAAGCCCTGCTCATCGCCCGCGATCGAGACCTGGAGATCGACGTTGTTGGCCAGCGCGAGCGCGATCGCATCGCGCAGCGAGAGCTTGACGCCTTCGTCGGTCGCCGCCGGGATCGGCTCCGCGTGCCCCTTGCCGGCCCGCGCCGAGACGGTCACCGAGACGGCCGGGTGCTCCGGAGCGGCCGGAGGGGGAGGCGGCGCCGGAGGAGGCGGCGCGAGAGTCGTCTGTGCCGCGAGGCCGGCCGCGAAGGCCGCCGCGCACGCCGTGATCGTCAGGGCCCTGAGCGTTTTCATCAACTCACACTCCTCGTCGGCGTCGTCCGCTATCCGATTACGCGATCCGCGCCGGAAAGTTTCGTCTTTTCTGCCTGTTCCGCGGGAAAAAAGCAAGCCGCGCGCCGGCCGCCGGGCTCCGGGCGCAGATGCGGCGCCTCGGCGGCGCAGCGGGGCCGCGCCGACGGGCACCGCGGGTGGAAGCGGCATCCCGAAGGGAGATCCAACGCCGGGGGAGGCTCTCCCGCCAGCGCGCGTCCGGCGAGGAGTGCCGCGGAATACGGGTGCCGGGGGCCGGCGAAGAATTCTTCGGCCGGCGCCTCCTCCACGAGCCGGCCCGCATAGAGCACGGCCACCCGGTCGGCGACGCTCCGGATCGCCTCCATGTCGTGCGAGATGAAGAGGTAGGCCACGCCCGTCCGCTCGCGAAGCTCGAGGAGCAGGTTGAGCACGTTCGCCCGCGCCGAGGGATCGAGGGCCGCGACCGGCTCGTCGCACACGACGAGGCGCGGACCCGGCGCGATCGCGCGCGCGATCGCGATTCGCTGCCGTTCTCCCCCGGAGAAGTCCCGGGGACGGCGTTGCGCCGCGGCCGGATCGAGCCCGACCGAGACGAGGAGCTCGCCGACGCGCGCGTCGAGGGCGCGTCCGGACAGCCCGCGGAGCGCGCGAAGCGGCTCGGCGATCGACTCGCCGACGCGGAGCCGCGGGTCGAGCGAGGTCGCCGGATCCTGGAAGACGATCTGAACGTCCTTCCGCGCGCGCCGGAGCGCCTTTCCCGAGAGGGCGAGCCAGTCGACGCCGTCGAGCCGGATCTCGCCGGCGCTCGGCTCTTCGAGGCGGGCGACGATCATCCCGAGCGTCGTCTTGCCGCTTCCCGATTCCCCCGCGACCGCCAGCGTCTCGCCCGGCCCGAGCGTGAACGAGACGTCGTCGAGCGCTTCCGCGCCGCGCCGCGTCCGGAATGCCCCGCCGGAGACGAAAGTCTTCGAGAGCCCCTCGACGCGGAGGATCGGCTCGGTCATGCCGCCTCGGGCGCGTACAGGAAGCAGCGCGCTCGGGAGGCGCCGGCGGGATAGAGCTCCGGCTTCTCTTCCCCGCACCGCCCGAAGACCTGGGGACAGCGGGGCGCGAATGCGCAGCGGGGCGCGGCGCGATCGGCGAGCGCCGGGGGTGCGCCGGGGATCGCGGGAAGGCGCCGGCGCGGCGTCCGCGCCGCCGCCGACGCGGCGAGCGCGGCCGCGTACGGGTGCCGCGGCGTCCGCGCGAAATCCGCGCCCGAGGCTTCCTCGACGATCCTCCCGGCGTAGAGAACCGAGACGCGGTCGCATTCCGCGGCGCGGCGAAGGTCGTGCGTGACGTGCAGGAGCGCGAGGCCGCGCTCCCGGCGCAGCCGGTCGATGAGCGCGACGACCTGCGACGCGAGCGGCGGATCGAGCGCCGCGGTGGGCTCGTCGGCGATCAGCACGCTCGGATCTCCCGCGAGAGCCGCGGCGATCATCACGCGCTGGCGCATCCCGCCGGAGAGCGCATGCGGCGGGTCGTCGAAACGGCGCGCGGCCTCCGCGAGCCCGGCCTCCTGGAGGAGCGCGATCGCTCGGGCGCGCGCCTCTCGCGCGCCCGACGCGCTGTGCCGCCGCACGGCCTCCGCCACCTGCGAGCCGACCGACCGGACGGGATCGAGGGCGTCGAGCGGCTCCTGGAAAACCCACCCGATCGCGCCGCCGCGGCGCGGCGCCATCTCGCGCTCGGGTATCCGCAGCAGGTCGACGCCGTCGAGGAGGACCGCCCCCGCTCGAACCCGCGCGGCGGGGGGAAGGAGGCGCATCACCGCGCGCGCCAGCAGCGTTTTCCCGCCGCCGCTCTCCCCCACGAGGGCCCGCGACTGCCCGGGGGCGAGATCGAACGACACGCCGTCGAGCACCGGAAACGTCCCCCCGCCGGTCTCGAGCACGACCGTCAGGTCCCGCACGGAAAGGGAGGCGGTCACCGTCCCGACGGGCTCTCGAGCGCCTTCACGCGCGCGGAGACGTCGCGGTAGTTCGAGTTCTGCCCGTAGATCTCGAGATAGATCTCGTAGGCGCGCGCGGCATCCCCCCTCTGCTCGAAGACGTCCGCGAGGTCGTATTGGAGTCCCCAGCGCTCCTCGTCGCGGATGCCGGGGCTCTCGAGGCCCTTCTGGAACCACTGGATCGCGAGAGGCGCGAGCCCCTTCTCCATGAAGCAGAGGCCGAGCATGCTGCAGCACTCGACGGAGCGCGCGGGGTCCTTCGCGGCGATCTGGAACTCGCCGATCGCCTCGTCGGTCAGGCCCATCTCCTTGTACGCGATCCCGAGGTTGTAGTGCGTCTCGTAGTCCTCGGGCGAGAGCTGCTGCTCGACGCCGCGCTTGAATTCCCGGAAGATTTCCTCGAGCGAGACCTCCTCGCCGGCCCCCTCGAGCAGCGGCGCCTCCGGCGTCTCCTCCTCCTCGAGCTCCTTCTCCAGCTCGGCGGCCAGGTTGAAGAACCGCTGCTCGTCGGAGAAGAGGGACATCTCGTCGAAGGCGGGCGGCGCCGGAGCCGGCTCCGGCTGCGCCTGCTGGAATTTCGCCATCTCGTCGTCGAGTGCGCGGCCGAGGCCGGCGTCGAACGCGAACTCCATGTCGACGGGCGTGGCCGCCCGCGGGGCGGGCGGCGGCTCCGGGCCGGCGGGCGGCGCGGCCGCGGGAGCCGGCGCGGCGGGGGCGAGATCGTCGAGCTCGATCGCCGCCGCGGCGGCCGGCGCGCGGGTCGCCGGAGCCTCCGCGGGCGCCTCCGGCGCGGAAGGCGACGGACGGGCCGGGACATACCGCGCGCGCGCGGCCTCCGCTTCGAGCTCCTGACCGGACTCGCGGAGCGCTTCGATCAGCGCGGCGGCCTCGGCCGCGAGCGCCGGCGACTTGAGCTCGCCGAGGAGCTCGACGAATCGGCGCCGCGCCGCGAGCTCGCGCGGCCGGCGGCGGAGCATGCCACGGTACTTCTCGGCCGCCTTCTCGACGAGGCCGTACTTGGCGAAGACCTCCGCTTCCGTGACGGAGTCCTTCCACTCCGACTCCTCGGCGCGCATCCGCCTCACCGCCGTGTTCTCGACGGGCGGGGACGGCACGGCCAGGGGCGGTGCGGGAGGAGGCGCCGCGGGGACGGCCGGAGTCGGCGACGGCTCGGCGACCTCCGCCGGATCGGGAGGCGCCGGCGCGGGAGCCGGCGAGGGCGCGTCGTACAGGAGCGATTCGTCGAACTCGACGACGAGCTCCCGCGGCTCCTCCGCCGCGGGCTCGGGCGCCGCGGCCGCGCTCCCGGCGCGGCTCCGCGCCTCGGCGCTCTCCGGCTCGACGTCGAGGATCTTCCGATACCAGCCGGCGGCCTCGGCGCGGTCTCCGGCGTCCCACGCGCGGCGCGCCAGGCCGAAGAGCGTCTCGACGATCTTCGGACGGTCGCCGCCGATCTGGTAGAGCTCGAGGAGCTTCAGCTGCACGGCCGGGAAGGGAGGTGTCGCGAGCGGCAGCAGCATGCCGATCGCCTTCCTCACCGCGCCCTCCCGAATCGCGCGGTCGACGAGCGGGCGGAGCGCCTCGAACGCCCCTTCGAAGTCGTGCTGGCCGGCGAGGAGCTTCGCGACGAATTGCCGCGCCGGCTCGTGGCCGTGGTCGAACGCGATCGCCGCCTCCGCCGCCTGGCGCGCTTCCTCGAGATTACGCGCCGCGGCGAGCGCCTCGGCGAGCAGCATCATCGTGTCGGCGTCTCGAGGCTGCGAGCGCAGGAGGAGCACGGCGGCCTCCGCGTTGCCCCCGTCCAGCATCGAGCGGACGAGGTCGTTCAAGACCTTCCGGTCGCCGGGCCGGATCTTCAGCGCCTTCTGGTAGACGGCGACCGCCTCGTCGATCGCTCCGCGCTTGACGAGCATCGAGCCGATCAGGGCGTACTGCATCAGCGCCTGCTCCGGCTCTCCCGCCGTGGTCAGGAGGTCCGCGAGGCGGACGGGGATCTTGATGTCGTTGGGGTCGACGGCCGCCATCTTGCGGTAGACGGCGATCGCGTCCCGGAGCTGGTTCTGCTTGAGATGATGGTCGGCGAGGATCTGGTACTGCGCTCGCGCCTCGGGAACGAGCCCCTGTTTGTGGTACAGGTCCGCGAGGTAGTCGTAGATCTCGAGCTTCGACGGATCGATCTTGTTGATCTTCTTGTAGATCGCGATCGACTTCAGGAAGAAGCCGTCGCGCGCGTAATGCTCGGCGATCCGGGTGAAGTGCGGCAGCGAATCCATCGGCCGGTTGAGAAGCACGTAGATGTCGCCCACCTTGTTCAGGACGAGGATGTCGTTGGAGTTCTCCTCGAGGAGCCGCAGGTACTCCTTGAGCGCCGCGTCGTACTTCCCCTTGGCGAGGAGCTTTTCGGCGGTCGCGAGGGCGACGTCGCGGCGCGCCGCCATCAGACGATCTCCCCGTCCGGAATCACGCCGTGGAACGACAGGCGATGCTCGGGACAGGGGCCGATCCGCGCGAGGATCTCGCGGTGCTCCGCCACCGCGTATCCCTTGTGGCGCTCGAACGCGTACGCCGGATAGCGGCGCGCGAGCTCGTCCATGAGCCCGTCGCGGTGAACCTTGGCGAGGATCGAAGCGGCCGCGATCGAGATCGACAGGGCGTCGCCGTGGACGATCGGGATCTGCCGGCCGCGCCAACCCGGCACGAGGAAAGCGTCGGTCAAGACGACCTCGGGCGCCGGCTCGAGCGCCGAGAGCGCTTGCTTCATCGCCTCGAGCGACGAGAGCCGGATGTCGGTCTCGTCGATCTCGCGGACCGACACGACGGCGACCGCGCTCGCGACCGCTCGGCGGCGCACGACATCGGCGACGGCCTCACGCTCGCCGGCTTCGAGTTTCTTCGAGTCGTCGATCCCCGGCCAGGAGAATCCCGGCGGGAGGATCACCGCCGCCGCGACGACCGGGCCGGCGAGGCAGCCGCGCCCCACCTCATCGGTTCCGGCGATCAGGCGGTAACCCCGCCGGAAGAGCTGGTTTTCCGGAGCGGAGAGGGAGGAGAGCCGTCCCAGCTCCCACAGCAGCGCCGCCGTCCACTTGTCGCGGGCGGCCCGGCGAGCATCAATCCGTGCGCTTTTCCTCAATGCGAGCAGCCTTGCCCTTCAGCTCCCTCAGGTAGTACAGCTTCGCGCGGCGAACGTCGCCGCGGCGATCCACGTCCACGCGCTCGATCATGGGAGAGTGAAGGGGGAAGACGCGCTCGACGCCGACTCCGCCCGAAATCTTTCGCACCGTGAACGTCTCTCGCGATCCGCCGCCCCGGCGAGCGATCACGACGCCCGCGAAGACCTGGATTCGTTCCTTCTCCCCTTCCCGGACCTTGACGTGGACCCGGACGGAATCGCCCGGCGCGAAGACGGGGCGGTCGGAACGAAGGGAAAACTTCTCTGCTTCGCGCAGAACGTCTGTCATGATGCGCTCCTTAACGTAAATCGCTGACTTTACGAGAGAACCGCTCCCGGAAAGTCCTACGGCGGCGGATTATAGCTCAGGGGGTCGGAAAACCGAAAGGATCAATCGGGGCGCGGCAGGAGATCGGGCCGGCGCTCCCGGGTCCGCCGCTCCGACTGCTCGCGCCGCCAGGCGTCGATCTTCTCGTGATGCCCGGAAAGCAGCACTTCCGGGACGGCGAGCCCGCGCCAGACCGCGGGCCGCGTGTAGTGCGGGTGGTCGAGGAGCGAGCGGTAGAAGGAGTCGTTCTCGACCGACGCGGCTTCCTTGACGAAGCCCGGCGCGAGCCGCGCGGACGCTTCGATGACCGCCAGCGCCGCGACCTCTCCCCCCGACAGGACGAAGTCGCCGAGCGAGATCTCGCCGTCGTAGAGTCCCGCTTCGGCCACCCGGTGGTCGATCCCTTCATACCGGCCGCAAACGAGCGTGCACCTCGCCAGCGCGGCGATCTCCGCCGCCAGGGCGTGGTCGAATCGCCGTCCGTCGGGCGTCAGGCAGAACGTCGAGGCGCGAGGGAGACCCGGGAGGTCGCGCACCGCCTCGATCGCCGCCGCGACCACCGGCGCCATCATCACCATGCCGGCGCCGCCGCCGTACGGCTCGTCGTCGACCTTCCGGTGAGAATCCGTCGCCCAGCTTCGGATGTCGTGCACGACGACCTCGAGGATTCCCTTCTCCCGCGCCTTGCCGAGCAGGCTCTCCGAGAGCGGCGACGCGAAATACCGCGGGAAGATCGTCAGGACGTCGAAGCGCATCGGCGTCTCAGAGCTCGAAGAGCCCCTCCGGCGGATCGAGCACGATCTCTCGGCGTTCCCGGGACACCTCGCGGACGATCGGCCGCACGAAGGGGACGAGATGTTGCGCGCCCCCGCGGACGACGCGCAGGAAACACGTCGGCCCGTGCCTCTCGAACGCCTCGGCGCGGCCGAGCGGGGCCCCGGTCGGGTCGACGCAGGAGAACGTCGCGACCTCGTCGTCGAAGAGGAAGTCCTCGGCGGGCCGCTCGAGCACCGAGCGGTCGACCGTCAGGTCGAGGCCGGCGAGCTCTTCGACGTCCTCGAGGCGTTGCCGGCCGGCGAACTTCACGAGCAGGTGCGTGCCGTGCGGGCGGATCGACGCGACCTCGAGCCGGATCGCGCGGCCGCCGCCGACGGCGGAAAGAACCGCTCCCGGCCGGATCTCGCCGGGAAAGTCGCCGACCGGGCGAACGGCGATCTCGCCGCGCAGGCCGTGCGGTCGCTTGAGCTCCCCGACGCGGCGGCGCGAATCAGCCGCGGATCCGGACGAGGACACGCTGGTTGCGCTTTCGTCCCGCGGCGGAGGCGAAGGCGCGCAGCGCGCGCGCCGTCCGGCCCTCCCGGCCGATCACGCGGCCCAGGTCCTCGGGCGAGAGCGTGACGTCGAGCGTGACCGCTCCCCCCTCTTCGCTCTCCGTCACCGACACGTCCTCGGGACGCGTCACGAGCGCGCGGGCGATCGTCTCGACGAGATCCTTCACGAGGCGGCTTCCGTCCGGGCGAGGAGCGAGCGGATCGTCGCCGAAGGCTGCGCCCCCTTCGCGATCCAGGCGCGCGCGCGCTCGCGGTCGAATTTGACGGCGGGCGGATTGGCGACCGCGTCGTAGAACCCGAGCTCTTCCACGATCTCGGAACCGGGTGTGCGCCGGCTCCCGGACACGACGATCCGGTAGTAGGGACGGTTGCGCGTTCCGGTGCGCCGGAGGCGGATCTTCAGCATCGAAGGACTCCTTCTTTCTTCTCGGCCGCCCCGCTCACTGGCCGGGCAGCGACAGGTTCTTCAAGTCCCGGGGACGCAGGCCGCGGCCCAGGCTCTTCATCGACTTCATCATCTTCTTCATCTGGGCGTGCTGCTTCAGCAGCCGGTTCACGTCCTCGACTTTCGTGCCCGACCCTTTCGCGATGCGCTTGCGGCGGCTGCCGTTGACGATCTGCGGATAGCGCCGCTCGTCCGCCGTCATCGAGTCGATGATCGCGCCGATCCGGCTGAGCGCCTTCGGGTCCATGTCGGCCGCGCTCGGCATCTGACGGAACGGCCCGATCTTCGGGAGGAAGTCGAGCACCTGGGACAGCGGGCCCATCTTCTTCAACGACTGGAGCTGGTCGCGAAGATCCTCGAGCGTGAACTCCCCCGCCCCGGCCTTCTTCGCGATCCGCGCCGCGTCTTCCGCGTCGATCGACTGCTCGACCTTCTCGATCAACGACAGCATGTCGCCCATGCCGAGGATCCGGGACGCCATCCGGTCCGGGTGGAAGGGCTCGAGGTCCTCGATCTTCTCGCCCGTGCCGACGAACTTGATCGGCCTTCCGATCGTCGAGACGATCGAGAGCGCCGCGCCGCCGCGCGTGTCGCCGTCGGTCTTCGTGAAGATCACGCCGGTGACGTCGAGGCGCGCGTGGAACGCCGACGCCGACCGGACCGCGTCCTGGCCGGTCATCGCGTCGGCGACGAAGAGGGTCTCCTGGGGGGCGATCGCCTCCTTCAGACGCGCGACCTGATCCATCAGCTCCTCGTCGACGTGCAGCCGGCCCGCCGTGTCGTAGATGACGGCATCGCGTCCGGTCAGGCGCGCCTCCTCGGCGCCGGCGCGCGCGACGTCGACCGGGTCGCCGTGGCCGGCGGGGTCGAACACCGGGACGCCGATCTTCCGGCCGAGCGTGGCGAGCTGGGCGATCGCCGCCGGGCGGGCGAGATCGCACGGGACGAGGAGCGGATGGCGGCCGCGCGTTTCCTTGAGCAGCCGCGCGAGCTTCGCCGCCGTCGTCGTCTTGCCGGACCCCTGGAGGCCCACGAGGACGATCGAGAGCGGACGCGACCGCACGTCGAGGTCCGCCCGGGCGCCTCCCAGGAGCGCGACCAGCTCGTCGCGGACGATGCGGGTCACCTCCTGCGCCGGCGAGAGCGCGGTCGTGACTTTTTCCCCCAGCGCCTGCTCTTTCACCTTGGCGAGGAAGGACTTCACGACGGGCAGGGAGACATCGGCCTCGAGGAGAGACAGGCGGATTTCGCGCAAAGCGGTCTCCAGATGGAACTCCGACAGAGTTCCCTCGCCCTTGAGCTCCTTGAAGACCCGCTGCAGCCGGTCGCCGAGACCCTCGAACACGTGCCCCCCTCGGGCGCATCCACGCCCGAAAACGCGAAAACGACAACAATAGACCGGAAGCCCCGTTTTCG
>Ga0075272_1000218_pt1 | contig 12924 bp, 11 predicted proteins | sample SF_Rice_5C_0N_40_FD_69776 | JGI IMG/M metagenome (GOLD analysis project Ga0075272, IMG submission 69776) | Rice paddy soil microbial communities from Twitchell Island, California, USA - SF_Rice_5C_0N_404 | ecosystem: Environmental > Terrestrial > Soil > Paddy field/soil | place: USA: Twitchell... | reverse complement strand
GGGATCGCGGATTTGCGCCGCGGAGTCCTGTCCATCCCCGCGCTCCTCGTTCTCGTCGGGGCGCCCCGCCTTCGGCGTCTCGGCTTCGAGGTCCCTTCCTCTCCCGAATCCGACCCGGAACGGCGCCTCTACGACGCTCTCGCGTCGGAGGATCCCGACTCCGCGCACTCCCGGTACAACGCTCTCATCCGGCGGCTCGTGAGCTTCGAGCGGGCGGCGGAATGCGCCGGCCGGTAGACGCGGCCCGGATTCGCGAGTTCATGCGGGCGCTCGCGCGCGAGTCGCGCTCTCCCCACCGCGTCTACTTCACCGGGGGGGTGACGGCGGTCCTGATGGGCTGGAGATCCTCGACCATCGACATCGACATCAAGATCGAGCCGGAAGGAGAAGGCCTGCTCCGCGCGATCCCGGAGATCAAGGAGAAGCTCGGCGTCAACGTCGAGCTCGCGTCTCCCGACCACTTCATCCCCGAGCTCGAAGGATGGCGCGACCGGTCGATCCCGATCGGCGGGGAAGGTTCCGTCGAGTTCGCGCACTACGACCCTTACGCGCAGGCCCTCGCGAAGATCGAGCGCGGCCACCGCCAGGACCTCGAGGACGTCGGCGAGCTCTTCGCCCGCGGGCTCGTCGACCCGGGCCGGCTGCAGGAGCACTTCCGGTCGATCGAGCCCTTCCTCTACCGTTATCCGGCGGTCGATCCCCGGGCGTTTCGCGAAGCCGTGCGCCGCGCGGCCGAACGCGCGCCGTAAGACGCGCGCCCGCCGGGTTCCCACTCGGACGGGCGGGCGGCCGAACGGACCTGAGCCGCCGAGCGGCATCATGAGGCGGACGCGGGGACCGCGCGTTTCGCGAACGCGCGAGGAAAAAGCCCCCGGCGCGACGCGCCGGGGGCTCGAAAGAACAGCGGGAGCAACCGGAGCGAATTACGGGGTCGAACCGCTCGAGGAGCCGGCGCCGGTCTTCGCCGGCTCGGTCGCCGCGGGAACCGGAAAGCCCCGCTTCCTCATCAGCGCGCCGATCCCGGGATCGCGGCCGCGGAATCCGCGGTACGAATCGGCCGGATCGCGCGTATTGCCGGTCGAGAAGACGTTCTCCTTCAGACGCTTCGCGACGGCCGGATCCCAGGGCCCGCCGGCTTCGACGAACGCTTCGTACGCGTCGGCCGAGAGCGTGTCGGACCAGAGATAGCTGTAGTACCCCGCCGAATAACCGTCTCCCGAGAAGATGTGCCCGAACTGCGGCGTCCGGTGCCGCATCACGATCTCCCGGGGCATCCCGAGCTCCCGGAGAGTCGCCTTCTCGAACGCGTCGGGATCGATGTCCTTCTCGGGCGTGGCCGCCAGATGGAGCTTCATGTCCACGAGCGCCGCCGCGAGGTACTCGACCGTGATGAAGCCCTGGTTGAACGTCGACGCCTTCTCGATCTTCGCGACGAGGTCGGCCGGGATCGGCTTTCCGGTCCCGTAGTGCCGGGCGAAGCGGTTCAGGACCTCCGGCGTCGAGAGCCAGTGCTCGAGGAGCTGCGACGGGAACTCGACGTAGTCGCGCGCGACGTTCGTCCCGGAGACCGACGGGTAATCGACCGAGGAGAGGAGGCCGTGGAGCGCGTGTCCGAACTCGTGGAAGAGCGCGGTCGCGTCGTCCCAGCTGATCAGGATCGGGTCGCCCGGCTTCCCTTTCACGAAGTTCGTGTTGTTCGAGACGATCGTCGGGACTTCCCCCTCGAAGCGCGACTGGCTCCGGTAGGCGTTCATCCACGCTCCCGATTGCTTTCCTTCGCGGGCATAGGGATCGAAGTACCAGAGGCCGACGTGCCGCCCCGCGGCGTCCTTCACTTCCCACACGCGGACGTCGGGATTCACGACGGGGAGCCCGGTGACGGGAGTGAACTTCAGGCCGAACAGACGGTCGGCCGTGTAGAACAGCGCCTCGCGCATCTTTTCGAGCTGCAGGTACGGCGTGACGGCGTTCTGATCGAGGTCGTATTTCGCCTTGCGCACCTTCTCGGCGTAGTACCGGTAATCCCACGGCTCGATCGTGATCTTCGCGGCGCCGGCGATCGACTCCTTGTCGGCGATCGCCTTCATGTCGGCGACTTCCTCCCGCACGCGGGCGACGGCGGGCTTCCAGACCGCTTCCATGAGCTCCATCGTCTTTTCGGGCGTCTTCGCCATCGAGTTCTCGAGACGCCAGTGGGCGTGCGTCGCGAAACCGAGGAGCTTCGCGCGCTCGGCCCGCAGGCGCAGGATCTCGGAGATGATCTTCTTGTTGTCCTTCGCGTCGCCGTGGTCGCCGCGGCTGTAGTAGGTCCTCCAGACCTTCTCGCGAAGGTCGCGGCGCGCCGAGTACGTCAGGAACGGCTCCATGCTCGAGCGGGTGTTCAGGATCGCCCACTGCCCTTTGTGTCCCCGCGCCTCCGCGGCGGCCGCGGCGCCCTGGCGCACGCCTTCGGGGAGCCCCTCGAGGTCCGATTCCTTGTCGAGGAAGAGGACGTAGTCGTGCTCGTCGGCGAGCAGGTTCTGCGAAAACTTCGTGAAGAGCGCCGCCAGCTTCTGGTTGATCTCCGACATCCGCTTCGCCGCGCCGCCCTCGAGCTTCGCGCCGGCATGCACGAAATTCGTGTAGTCGAGCCAGACGAGCCGCTTCTGCTCGGGCGTCAGCCCGAGCGTCTCGCGCGCGTCGTAGACGGCGGCCACCCGCGCGAACAGCTTCCGGTTCTGGACGATCCTGTCCCCGAACTCCGCGAGCTTCGGGGCCATCTCGGTCTCGACCGCCTGGAAGTCCTTCGTCGACATCGTCGAGCTGTAGATGCCGAAGATCGTCGACGAACGGTCGAACTCCTTGCCCGCGCTCTCGAGAGCAGCGATCGTGTTCGCAAAGGTCGGCTTCTCCGGGCTCGCGGCGATCGCGTCGATCTCGGCGAGCTCGTCCGCCATCGCTTTCTCGAGGGCCGGCCGGAAGCCGGCGACCGTGACCTTGTCGAACGGCGGAACGCCGCCGTAGGGGCCGGTCCATTTCGCGAGCAGCGGATTTTCGGCCGCGTCCGCGCCCGCGAGCGGCGCGACGGCGAGCAGGATGGCGGCCCCCGCCAGGAGAATGGTGCCTTTGAACATCGAAATCGCTCCTTTCGGTCGGTTCGCGAGAAACGAAGGCAGCCTTCCAGATATCCCAGGGAGGACGCCGGAGCAATGACGCAGATGCAGCGGATCTTCGGGCGGGAACGCCTTTTCACCTTTGCCGCCGGCGGATTCAAGAGGTGCCGCCAAGCCTATCCTATCGATCGAAAGCTCATGATATTTCAGCGTTTTTGGGTAGTCAGACGGTATTCTTTGACAAAAGACGTAATCTGACGTAAATTTACTCCCGATGAAGTGCAAACGACAGAAAGGGCGGGGCTGAATGGAAGATCGCCTCATGACGATCAAACAGCTCGCCGAGTACCTCATGGTCAACGACCGGACGGTGTTGAAGCTCGTCACGGACGGGGCGCTCCCGGGCGTGAAAGTCGGCAATCAGTGGCGCTTTCGCAAAGCGATGATCGACACGTGGCTCGACGACCAGATGCTGGGAGTCACGCCGCGATACCTCGAGGAGCTCAAGCCGGGCGACTCCCCGCGCCGGATGCTCGAGCTCTCGAGCTGCTTCCAGCCCGACCACGTCATCCCGGAGCTCGAGGCCGGAACGAGGAACAAGGTCGTCGAGGAGCTGGCGGGGCTCGCCGCCCACCTGGGCCTGATCCGCGACCGAACCTGGTTCGTCGGGGCGCTGATCGAGCGCGAGAACGTCATGCCGAGCGCGATGGGCAACGGCATCGCCTTCCTCCACACGCTTCGCCGCAACCCGGAGCAGGTCGTCCGGCCGTTCATGGTCCTCGGCCGGTCGACGGCGGGAGTCGACTTCGACGCTCTCGACGGCGGTCTCACGCACCTCTTCTTCGTTCTGGGACTGAAGTTCGACGAGCTGTACCTTCCCTGGCTCCACAAGCTGTCGCAGATGTTCGCGCAGCAGGACGCGGTCAAGGCGATCCTGGACGCCCCCGACGGGCAGGCGATCTTCGACGCGGTCGCGCGCGCGGAACGGCGCATCGAGCCGGAGATCCGGACGGCCACGGCGGTGCGCCATGGATGAGACCGCCCGCGCGCTGTCGGATCTCTCCGCGATCGACGACCAGATCGCGGGGACGAACGGGGGCGGCCCGGCCTCCGTCCTCGTCCGGCGCCGGGGCGCGCTGCGCAAGACGATCGCGCCGGTCCATCTCGCCGCCTACGATGCGCTCGGACGGTTCCACCGCCGGCCGGTGATCGTCGCGGTGCGCCGATCGCACTGCGGCGGATGCCACCTCCGCGTGCCGCCGCAGCTCGAGTCGTCGCTCCGGCGCTTCCGCGGCCTCGCTCCCTGCCCGCACTGCCACCGGCTGCTCTACGTGTCCGGCGCGGCGCAACAGAGCGCCGTTCCGGCGGGCGACCGGCCCGCGTCCGCCGCCGCCGCGGCGCCCCGGAGCGAACGCCCCGCGCCGCGACCCCGCGCGCCCGGCCGCCCCGCCTCCGTCCCGAAGGCCGCCGGCGTCGAGAAGCCTCGCCACGAAAAGCAACGCCGCCGGCCGGCGTCCGCGCGCGGCGATTTCGAAGACGCCGCGGAGCCCGTGCACGCTCTCCCGGCCCGCTGACCCGGATGGCGACGTCTCTCCGGCATCCCGCGACGAAAGTGCGCCCGTGGAGCTGAACGTCGGCGACGTCGCCCGCCTGCTCGCCGTCGCCGAGCGGACGGTTCGCCGCTGGGTTCGCGATGGCTCGCTGCCGTCGCACCGGGTTCACGACCAGCACCGGTTCCATCCGGTCGAGATCCAGGAATGGGCCCTCGCCCATGGCCATCCGCTGCCGCCCGGTCTGCTCCCGCCCGCGCCTCCGGAAGATCCCGACACCCTCGGAGGAGCTCTCGAACGCGGCGGGATCTTCCACGGGTTGGCCGGCGGGTCTCGGGAGGAAGTCCTGGAAGCCGCCGCGAACCTCCCCGGGATTCCCCCGACGGTCGACCGGCGCCTCCTCTACGAGCTCCTCGTCGCGCGCGAGGGCCTCGCGCCCACGGCGGTCGGCGACGGGATCGCGATACCCCACCCGCGGGACCCCGTGATCGTCCCCACGCAGGAGCCCCTCGTCCTGCTCGCGCTCCTGCGGCACCCCGTCGACTTCCGGGCCCTCGACGGCCGCCCCGTCCAGGCGCTCTTCCTGCTCCTCTCCCCCTCGGTGCGCCAGCATCTCCGGATGTTCGCGCGGCTCGCCTTCGCGCTGCACGACGAGGCCTTGAAGGGGCTCCTCCTCGGCGCCGCTTCCCGCGAGTCGATCCTCGATCGAATCCGCGCCGTCGAGAGCGGCGACGCCCGCGCGCGCGGGGGCGGGCCCGCCGACGCTCTCCCCGCGGCCTCCGGGCGCCGGTAGACCCCGCGATGCTCCTTCCGATCCTCCTCTGCCTGGCTCTTCTCTGCGCGAGCGCGGTCGCGGCGGTTCTGGCGGGACGCTCGGACCGGACGGCGCTGCTTGCCGGCGCGGGCGGCTGCGCGGTGTCCTGCGCGCTCGGGGCCGCGGCGGCGGCAGCGGCGCTCGCCGACGGTACGAAGAGCTCGCTCCGGGCGCGGTGGCCGCTCCCGGTCGGAGAGGTCCACGTCGCGCTCGATTCGCTCTCCTCGTTCTTCCTGCTGTGCGTCTTCGTCGTATCGGGCCTCGCGGCCGTCTACGGCGCGGGGTACCTCCGCGCCTCGATCGGAAGACGGCGGCTCGCGCCCGCGCTCTTCTTCTTCAACCTCCTCGTCGCGTCGATGGCCGTCGTGGCGATCGCGCGCGACGGCATCCTCTTCCTGGTCGCCTGGGAGGTCATGACGCTGGCGTCGTTCTTCCTCGTGACGTTCGAGAACGAGCGCGAGGAAGTCCGGCGCGCGGGCATGACCTATCTGATCGCCTCGCAGATCGGCGTCGTCTTCCTCTTCGTGCTGTTCGCGATGCTGGCGCGCTCCTCCGGCACCTACGACTTCGATCGCCTCGGGGCGGCGGGTCTCGCCGACACCGCGTTCGTGCTGGCGCTCGCGGGGTTCGGGACGAAGGCGGGCTTCTGGCCGGCGCACGTCTGGCTGCCCGACGCGCATCCGGCGGCGCCGAGCCCGGTCTCCGCGCTCATGTCCGGCGTGATGATCAAGATGGGCATCTACGGCCTCCTGCGGACGCTGACGTTTCTGGGTCCGCCGCCGGAGTGGTGGGGCGCGGCCCTGATCGTCGTCGGCGCGGTCTCGGGCGTCGCGGGCGTCCTCCATGCGCTCGCCCAGCACGATTTGAAGCGCCTCCTCGCCTACCACAGCGTCGAGAACATCGGCATCATCGCGCTCGGCGTCGGCGTCGGCCTGCTGGGGCAGAGCCGCGGCAACGCCGCCGTCGCGTTCCTCGGGTACGCGGGCGCTCTCCTCCACGTCGCCAATCACGGGCTCTTCAAGGGCCTGCTCTTCCAGGGCGCCGGGAGCGTCTTTCACGGCACGGGGACGCGCGACATCGAGTCGCTCGGCGGGCTCTATCGCCGGATGCCGGTGACCGCCACGACGTTCCTCGCCGGATCGATCGCGATCTGCGGGCTGCCGCCCTTGAACGGCTTCGTCAGCGAGTGGCTGATCTATCTCGGCGCGTTCCGGGGAGGCGCCGCCCTCCCGGGGGGATGGGGCGCCTGGACGCTCGCGGCGATCCCGGCCCTCGCGCTGATCGGCGGCCTCGCGGCGGCCTGCTTCGTGAAGGCGTTCGGGGTCGTCTTCCTGGGCGAGCCCCGAACGGCGGCCGCGGCGAACGCGCACGAGTCGGGAGGCGCCATGCGCGCGCCGATGGTCGCCGGAGCGCTCCTGTGCCTGACGATCGGACTCTGGCCGGCGGCCGCCGTGCGCCTCGTCGCGCCCGCGGCGTCGCTTCTCGCGAACCTGCCGGGCGCGATTCCGGACGTCGGCCCTCTCGGCGCTCTCACGCGGGTCGGCGCCGTGCTGCTCGCGCTCGTCCTGCTCCTCGCGCTCCTTCGGCGCGCGCTCCTGCGCGGCCGCGACGTGTCGGTCGGCGCGACCTGGGGCTGCGGCTACGCGGCGCCCGGACCGCGGATGCAGTACACCGCCTCCTCCTTCGCACAGCCGATCCTCGCCCTGTTCGCCCCGGTGATCCATTCCCGCGTCGACGCGAAGGGCCCCGACGGGTACTTCCCCGCGCAAGCCCGCTACGAAGAGCACGTCGGGGACATGGCGGGCGAGCGTCTTCTCGTGCCCGCGACCCGACGCGTCGTCCGCGCGCTCTCCCGGGTCCACGCGATCCAGCAGGGCCGGCTCCAGCTCTACCTCGTCTACATCGCGGCGACGCTCGTCGTCCTTCTCGTCTGGCAGCTCGTCGGAAGCGGGCGCTGACGTGGCCGCCGCGCTCCTCCTCCACCTGGCTCTCCTGCTGCTCGCGCCGCCGCTGATGCTGGGCGTGATCGGGAAGACGAAGGCGGCGTTTGCGGGACGGCAGGGGCCGCCGCTCCTCCAGACCTACCGCGACATCGCGAAGCTCGCGCGAAAGGGGGCGGTCTACAGCCGCACGACGACCTGGATCTTCCGGGCCGGACCGCTCGTCGCGCTCGCCGCGGTCCTGTGCGCCGGTCTCGTCCTGCCGCTCGCGTCCGGCGCCTCCCCCCTCGGGTTCACCGGCGACGTCGTCGCGTTCGCCTACCTCTTCGGTCTCGCGCGGTTCTTCACGATGGCGGCGGCCCTCGACACCGGCTCGAGCTTCGAGGGGATGGGCGCGAGCCGCGAGGCCGCGTTCTCGGCGCTCGCCGAGCCGGCGCTCTTCCTCTCGATGACGATCCTCTGCGTCCCCGCCGGCTCCCCGACGTTTTCGGACGCGTTCCGCTCGCTGCCGTGGCCGGCATGGGGGTTCGCGCATCCGACTTATCTCGCCGCGGCACTGTCGCTTTTCGCGGTCCTCCTCGCCGAGAACTCCCGCATCCCCGTGGACGACCCCGCCACCCACCTCGAGCTCACGATGATCCACGAGGTCATGGTGCTCGATCACGGCGGTCCCGACCTCGCGTTCGTCCTCTACGGAAGCGCCGTGAAGCTTTTCGTGATCGGCGCGCTCCTGACCCACGTCCTCCTTCCGGTTCCCGCGGCCGGCGGATGGCGCGGGGCCGCCCTGCTCGGCGGAGGCGAAATCGCGCTCGCGGCGCTCGTGGGCGTCGTGGAATCCGTGATGGCGCGGCTGCGGCTCCCTCGCGTCCCGCAGTTCCTGGTCGGCGCCGCGGTGCTTTCCGCGATGGGGCTCGCCGCCCTCGTGTATCGAGGCGCGCCGTGACCGGCGACCGGGGGGCGCCGTGACGGGGCTGGCCGACTTCCTTCTCCTGGTCGTCGCGGCGCTGGCGCTGTCGATCGTCGCGACGAGCCGGCTGACGAGCGCCGTTCGCCTCTCGGCGCTCCAGGGCGTGGCGCTCTCGCTGCTTCCCCTGGCGCTCTGGGGCCCGGTCCTCGACCGCCACGTCCTGCCGGTCGTCCTCATGAGCGGCGGCGCGCTCGCCGTCAAGGCCGTCGCGATTCCGCTGCTGCTTTCCCGCGCGATCCGCCAGGCGAACGTGCGCCGCGAGGCCGAGCCGTTCATCAGCCAGCACGTCTCCCTTCTGATCGCGGCGGCGCTCGTGGGGTTCTCGTTCTGGCTCGGAAGGGCGCTCGTCCTGCCGCGGCCGGCGCCGACGCCGCTCCTCGTCCCGATGGCGTTCGCGACGCTTCTCGTCGGCTTCGTCGTCCTCGTCAGCCGGCGCAAGGCGGTCACCCAGGTCGTCGGCTACCTGATGCTCGAGAACGGCATCTTCATCTTCGGCCAGACGCTCGTCGAGCAGGTTCCCTTCGCGGTCGAGCTCGGGATCCTCCTCGACCTGCTCGTCGGCGTCTTCGTGATGGGGATCGCGATCCACCACATCAGCCGCGAGTTCGAGCACATCGACACCGAGCGGCTCTCGGCGCTGCGGGACTGATCGATGACGGGACTGCTCCCCTTCCTCGTCGTCCTGCCGGCCGCGACGGCGTTGCTCGCGCTCGCCCTCCGCGGTCTTCGCGCGGGCCTCGCGATCCTCCTCGGAGTCGCGCTGCTGCACGCCGCGGGGACCGCCTTTCTCTGGCGAGGGGAAGCATCGAAGAGCTTCGGGACGCTCCTGCAGCTCGACGTCCTCGGGCTGATCTTCCTCTCGATCACGAGCGCCCTCTTCCTTCTCGTTTCGCTCTCGACGATCCCGTACATCCTCCGGGGAACGCACGACCCGCAGGCCGCGCCGCATCGCTTCGCGCCGTGCCTCCTCGCGTTCCTCGCGGCGATGACCCTCGTCGCCGTCACCCAGAACCTCGCCCTGATGTGGGCGGCGGTCGAGGGAACGACGCTCGCGAGCGCCCCGCTCGTGTACTTCTACCGCCGGCGGGGGGCCCTGGAGGCCGCGTGGAAATACCTGCTCCTCTGCTCGGTCGGGATCGCCCTCGCGCTGCTCGGGACGTTCTGCCTCGGTGTGGCGGCCTCGGGCGGCCCCGCGGCGACGGCGGGCCTGACGCTCGAAGCGTTCCGGGGCGCGGCGCCGGCCATGGCGCGGCCGTGGTTGAAGGCGGCGTTCGTCCTCGCGCTCGTCGGCTACGGGACCAAGATGGGCCTCGTCCCTCTCCATACCTGGCTTCCCGACACGCACAGCCAGGCGCCCTCCCCGGTCTCGGCCCTCCTCTCCGGCGCGCTCCTGAACTGCGCCTTCCTCGCGATCCTCCGGTTCTTCCAGGTGTGCGTCGCCTCCGGAGACTTCGCGTTCGCGCGGACGCTCCTCGTCGTGATGGGCTTCGTCTCGATCGGCGTCGCGTGCGCGTTCATGGTCGGCCAGAGCGACTACAAGCGGCTCTTCGCGTATTCGAGCATCGAGAACATGGGGGTCGTCGCCGTCGGCGTCGGCATCGGGGGCACCGCGGCCTACGGCGCGGTCTTCCACTCGGTGAACCATTCGCTCTGCAAGGCCGGGCTTTTCCTGCTCGCCGGCAACGTCCTGCGCGTGTTCGGAACGACGTCGGCCCGGAAGGTGCGCGGAGTGATCGCCCGGATTCCCTTGACCGGGATCCTGTTGGCGGCGCTCTTCCTCGCGATCGGCGGGCTTCCCCCCTTCGCGCCCTTCTGGAGCGAGTTCCTGATCTTCCAGGCCGCGTTCCGCGGGCCTCATCCGTGGATGGGCGTTCTCTTCCTCGCGCTGCTCGCGATCGCCTTTCTCGGCATGGCCGGGACTCTGCTGCCGATGCTGCAGGGGGCGTCGGGAGAACACGCGCCGCGCGCCCGGGAGCCGCTCCTGACGGTGCTGCCGCCGTTCCTCCTCGCCGCGGCCGCGCTCGCGATCGGTCTCTACCCGCCGCCCGCCCTCACGGACGCGCTGCGCCGCGCCGCCGTCCTCGTGGGAGGATGAGGATGGCGGACGGGGAGAAGGATCGCGATTCCCGAAAAGCGTCGGCGCTCTCGGTCCGTCCGCGCTGGACCCGCAACGGTGCCGCCGTCCCCCGGTCGGACGTGCCCGACGTTCCGGTCGACTCCTTTCGAGCGGTCTGCGTCGACGTCGTCTCCCGCGGGGGCCGACTCGTCGCGCTCTGTGACCTGTCCGCCCCCGAAGAGCCGGAGCGGGAAATCCTCGCGGCTCTCGCCGACGACGATCGCGCAGCCGTGGGGCTCGTCCGCACGCGCATCGCGGCCGGAGGACGCTATCCGGCGCTCTCGACGGACCTCCCCCAGGCGCAGGCGTTCGAGCGCGAGCTCTTCGAGGAGCACGGCATCCGGCCCGACGGCCATCCGTGGTTGAAGCCCCTGCGCCGCCACGCGGATCTCGAGGCCCGCGCCGGCGCCGCGCCCGCGCCGCACCCGTTCTTCCGCGTCGAGGGAGCGGGGATCCACGAGGTCGCCGTGGGTCCCGTGCACGCGGGAATCATCGAGCCGGGTCATTTCCGCTTCCAGTGCCACGGCGAGTCGGTCCTTCACCTCGAGATCCAGCTCGGCTACCAGCATCGGGGCGCGGAGGCGCTCCTCGTGCGGTCCTCGCCCGCGCGGCGCCTGGCGGTCGCGGAGTCGATCGCCGGAGACACGGCCGTCGGGCACGCGCTCGCGTACGCGGCGGCGGCCGAATCGCTTTCGGGCGTCGAAGTCCCGCTCTACGCGCAGGCGATCCGGGGAATCGCGCTCGAGCTCGAACGGCTCGCCAACCACGTCGGCGACCTCGGGGCGCTGTGCAACGACGTCGGATATCAGCCCGGCGCCTCGTGGTTCGGGCGGCTTCGCGGCGAATTCCTGAATCTGCTGATGGAGCTCTCCGGCAGCCGGTTCGGGCGGAGCCTGGTCAGGGTCGGCGGCGTCCGATTCGGCCTCTCCGCCGGACAGCGCGAGGATTTTCTCGGCCGCCTCGCGGCGGCGGAGCGCGACCTCCATGACACCGCGCGCGCGACCTTCGACGCGTCCTCCGTCGGATCGCGCTTCGAGCACACCGGCGTCGTCTCGCGGGAAACGGCCGAAGAGCTCGGTCTCGTCGGCCCGGTCGCGCGCGCGAGCGGGTGCGATCGCGACGTCCGCCGCGATCACCCTTCCGGGATCTTCCGTTTCGCTCACGTTCCCGTGGCGCGCGTCGAATCCGGGGACGTGATGGCGCGCGCCCTCGTGCGCTGGCTCGAGATCCAGCGCTCGATCACGTTCGTGAGAGAGCAGCTCGAGGAGCTGCCGCCCGAGTCGCTGTCCGTCGATCCGGGCGAGCCGGCGTCGGACACCGTCGCCGTCTCGATGGTCGAAGGGTGGCGCGGCGAGATCGCGCACGTCGCGGCGACCGCCGGGAGGGGACGCCTCGCGGCCTGGAAGGTGGTCGACCCCTCCTTCCACAACTGGTTCGCCCTGACGGTCGCGCTGCGCGGCGGCCAGATCTCGGACTTTCCGCTCTGCAACAAGAGCTTCAATCTCTCCTACGCGGGGCACGATCTGTGAGGAGGCGCGATTGCTCGACGGGCTGAAGGCACGCCTGCGCCAGGGATGCCGGACGATCGCGATTCCGAGCGGCCCCGGAAGCCTCCCCGCGCGCTTCCGCGGACGGCCGGTCCTCGACGCGTCCCGATGCCGGGACGGGTGCCGCGCCTGCGCGGAGGCCTGTCCCACCGGAGCGATCGCGGTCGACCCGCTCCGCGTCGACCTCGGCGCCTGCCTCTTCTGCACGGTCTGCGAGGAGTCGTGCCCCGAAGGCGCGATCGCCTACGGGCCCGACCACCGCCTCGCGGCGCGCTCCCGCGAGGACCTCGTCGTCGCTTCGGGAGAAGAAGCGAGGCTCGCGGCGGCCCTCGGCGCGCGCATGCGAAAGCTCTTCGGGCGTTCGCTGAAGCTCCGTCAGGTGTCGGCGGGCGGCTGCAGCGGGTGCGAAGCGGAGCTCGCCGCGACCGGCAACCTCGTCTTCGATCTCGGGCGTTTCGGGATCCAGTTCGTCGCCTCGCCGCGCCACGCCGACGGCATCGTCGTCACGGGTCCGGTGACGACGAACATGGAGCTCGCGCTCCGAAAGACCTGGTCGGCCGTGCCCGACCCGAAGATCGTGATCGCCGTGGGCGCCTGCGCGATCAGCGGAGGACCCTTCGCCGGGGCCGCCGCCTCGCACGGCGGCGTTCCCCCGGACATCCCGGTCGACCTCTACGTTCCCGGATGCCCTCCGCACCCGCTGACGATCATCGACGGGCTTCTCCGGCTGCTCGGGCGGCTCGAGGGCGAGAGCGCCCGGAAGCGGCCGGCGTAGGACGCGGGCGCAGGCATCACCGCCGGAAGAGAAGGCGCGCGGCGGGAAGCGTCGTCAGCGCCCCGAACGCGACGAGCGCCGCGCCGATTCGCTGCCGGGCTTTCTTCGGCAGCTTTCCGGAAA
>Ga0075272_1000217_pt1 | contig 12988 bp, 8 predicted proteins | sample SF_Rice_5C_0N_40_FD_69776 | JGI IMG/M metagenome (GOLD analysis project Ga0075272, IMG submission 69776) | Rice paddy soil microbial communities from Twitchell Island, California, USA - SF_Rice_5C_0N_404 | ecosystem: Environmental > Terrestrial > Soil > Paddy field/soil | place: USA: Twitchell... | reverse complement strand
AACTGGGCCCACTTTGATGGGTGCGGTGGAATATTCGCCCGCAGGGGCACTGATCTATTAACCGAGCGCAGCAGCTCTTCAGCATGGTGGCGGACGTGGGCAGCCGGAATTGACCTGGCGGGCTCCAGCAGCCTTTGGAGGCCGGCCGACCCTCCCAGCTTGGTTGAAGAAGAACGCTGCACCCCTTCGCGGAGGACTCCATGCATATCGTTGCTCACCTGCCATCTCCCCGGCATGGCTGATCCCAATCTGTGATTAGGGCTGGTGTGGAGTCGCATGCGGTGGCATGCCGGCCAGCGTGTCTCTTCGAGCGGCAGAGTTGCGTCCTGCCCGCTGCAGTGTGGGCTGCCTTGGCGGTCCGGAAAGGATTGTGTTATGCGCGCTCCACTTTATTGTGTGTGCCTGGTCCTGGCATCCTGCCTGCTGCTGCTCCCCTCCCACGCCGCCTCTGAAAAGAACAGCGACCAAAAACCCTCCGCGGCCAAAAGAGAGGTCCTGGTCAAATTTCGGGAAGTGAGCACGGAGAAGTTGCGCGGGCTGGCCCTGGCCCACGATCTGGACCGCAGTCACCGCCTGGGCGGAGTTCAGCGCCTGTACCGTTTCCACTCGCGTTCCAAAAGTACTGAGAGCCTGGTCTACGAGTTCTCGCTGCGCAGCGACGTTCTTTATGCTGAGCCCAACTTCATGGTGGAGGCGGCCCAGCAGCCCAACGATCCCCGTCTCTTCGAGCTGTGGGGCCTGCACAACAGCGGTCAGTCGTTCGGTTTTCCAGCCGGAACTCCCGGCGCAGATATAGGAGCCTTTCAGGCCTGGGAGCTCTCCACCGGCAGCACGGATCATGTGGTTGCGGTGGTGGATACCGGCATTGACTACACGCATCCTGATCTGCAGTCGAACGTGTGGTCAGCGCCGGTGGCCTTCACGGTGACCATTGCCGATTCCACCATAACCTGCCCCGGCGGAAGCCACGGCTTCAACGCCATTATCCTGACGTGCGATCCCATGGATGACAACAAGCACGGCACGCATGTCTCGGGCACCATTGGCGCCACAGGCAATAACTCGCAGGGAGCTGTGGGAGTGAACTGGACCGCGCAACTGATGGGCATCAAGTTTCTTGACGCCAGCGGCGGCGGCTACGTTGCCGATGCCGTCAACGCCATCGAGTTCGCTATCCAGGCAAAGAACGCCCTGGGCGCCGCGGCTGATGTGCGCGTGCTCTCCAACAGCTGGGGCGGAAGCGGCTTCTCTCAGGCGCTTCTGGATGAGATCAACCGCGCCGGCCAAAATGAGATGCTCTTCGTGGCTGCCGCCGGTAACAACGGCTACGATAACGACCGCAGCCCCTTTTACCCCGCCAGCTACAGCGCGGCTAATCTGATTGCCGTTGCCGCCACCGACAATAATGACGCCCTCGCCTCCTTTTCCAACTATGGCGCCGGCAGCGTGCAATTGGGAGCCCCCGGCGTAAATGTTCTCTCCACCGTGCTGGGTGGGCAGTACGGCTACTTGAGCGGGACCTCCATGGCTACGCCCCACGTCTCCGGGGCGGCGGCCCTCCTGCTCTCGCGCTGTGCCCTGGGTACCGCCGCACTCAAAGCCAGTTTGACGGAGCAGGTGGATCTGCTGCCGGACCTAAGCGGAATAACCGCCAGTGGCGGGCGGTTGAACGTGAACCAATCTCTGCGAGAGTGCATGGCACCAGTGGGCATTGCGCCGGGAGCGCTGGCCTTCGGGCCCCAGGTGGTGAATACATTGAGTCCACCCAGGATGGTAACGGTTACCAATCGTCAGACCGCTCCTCTGGCCGTTACCGACATAACGGTTCACCGGGATTTTCTGCAGAGCAATGACTGCGGCCAGCAGGTGGCGCCACAGAGCCAATGCACGATTACCGTTACCTTTGCTCCCAGCGGGTTGGGATATGCCACCGGCGCACTTACGGTAAGCCACAACAGCGCCAACAGCCCGCAAAACGTGGCGCTCTCCGGGTATTCAATGGCGCCTGCGACCGTAACCCCGGCAAACGTTAACTTTGCCGGAATAATTGTGGGCGATAGCAGCCGGGCCGCCTACGTTACGCTTATCAACAACCAGAGCGATTCGCTGGCCATCAACACGGTCAGCATTACGGGCGCATTCACTCAGAGCAATAACTGCGGCGCCGCCGTAGGCCCGTCGCAGAGCTGCACCGTGTTGGTGGCTTTCACGCCGGTCGGCATTGGCGTCCATGCGGGCGTGCTGACCATCAGCCACAGCGCCGCCAATAGCCCGCATACGGTAACGCTGGCGGGGACGGGCGTCTCCCGGGTGACGCTCTCGCCGGCCGCCCTCGATTTCGGAGGAGTGGTGGTGGGCAGTACCAGTGTTAGGCGCAGCGCTTCCCTGATGAACAACCAAAAGAGCGCCAGCCTGGGCATCGGCGGCATTCTCGCCAGCGGCGACTTCAGGCAAACCAACAACTGCCCCAGCCAGCTTGCCCCCAGTGCCACCTGTGCCATCAGCATCAGCTTCAAACCCGCCGGCATGGGACCGCGCAGCGGAGCGGTAACCATCACCGACAACACGCCCGAAAGCCCTCATCTGCTCGCTCTCTCCGGCGCCGGCGTGGGGCAACCCGACCTGACGGAAACTGCGGTTAGCGCGCTGGGTGCGCTAGTGGTGGGCAAGAGCACGCAGGTAAGCGACACCGCCGTGAATCAGGGTGCGGGCGCCGCCGGCAGTTCGGTGACGCGCTATTACCTCTCCGCCACCCCCAGCCCCGTTCCTAAAGGCACGCTTCTGAGCGGAAGCCGTTCGATGCCGGCGCTGGCTGTGGGGGCCGCTTCGAGCGGCACAGCCACAGTGACGGTCTCCGCTTTCTTTCCGCCCGGCAGCTACTATCTGCTGGCCTGCGCCGATGATTCGCGCTACGTGATGGAAAGCAATGAGAACAACAATTGCGCCTCCTCCAGCGGCACGCTGCTGGTGGAGGGACCCGACCTGATGGAAAGCTCGGTGACGGTGAACGGTCCCCTGGTCCTTGGCCGCACCGCCCAGGTCACCGATACGACGCGGAACCAGGGGGTGGCCGGCGCCGGTAGTTCGACCACGCGCTATTACCTTTCGAAGACTGTAGGCGGCGTGCCCACTGGAATCCTGCTCGCAGGTCCGCGACTGGTGCCGGCGCTGGCCGCCGGCGGCTTCTCAACTGGAACCGCTACTGTCACCATTTCGCCGTACGCGCCTGCCGGCAACTATTACGTGCTGGCTTGCGCTGACGCTAATCGCTACGTTGCCGAATCGAACGAGAACAACAATTGCGAGGCCTCAGCTCTGCTGCAGGTGAGCGCGCCATAGCTAGGGCACAAAGCGGATAACGCCGAAGCGGCCGGGATTGTGGAATGCCTCCGGCTTGGCCACCACCGTGCTCCAGGCCAAGAATGAGCGCTGTTCATCGCTCCCGGTGCCTTCCGCGCGGTAGAAATTGCCGCGCCATTTCGCCCCCGGAACGATGCGCGCATTCAGGACGCTCAGCGGAATCCGTATTTCGCACATCCACAGGTGCTGTTTCTCATCCACCTTCACCGCGTGCTCGAAGCCTGAGTTCCAGGCGGCGGCATTGAACGGTTTTTTGTCGAGATCAATTTCCAGGTCAATCCACTGATTGTTGGGCGCCACTTCGAATTCGTAGTAGTGATTGACCTTCTCTGGTTCGGGGTTGAGGAACACCTCAACCACATCGCGTTCCCACAGGCCCCAGCGCTCCTTGGCCGGATCTTCACCTTTGTAAACATTGATTTCCTGGTATTTGCACCAGAAGGCGAAATACACGTATTTGTCGCTCCACAGGCTGGCCACTTCCGTCTGGAGCGCGGGGTAGCGCTTTTCCCCGGTGTAGTTGTGGTCGAAGGTGGCGCGCGGCATCAGCTTCCACACGCCTTTATCCAGGTCGCCATCGGGCACAAAGTCGCGAGTCACGCGCTGACTGGTAATGGAAACGTGGCTGCTGTAGGGCTGTGCTGCGGGAGAATTCATCATCGCTAGCAGTAGGAAGAAGTAGGGAATCATGGAGCCCAGTAGCTTGGCACAGGAAGAGGCGATTTGTCACCAAGCAAGGTGGGTGCGACAAAACACATTCTTCCCAATTTCCTGTTGAGCGAGGGCGCACGCCCGAGTGGAAGTTGAGGCGTTTTGGCGGCGTGAGCGCAGCGAGAGCCTCCAGCCAAAATCCTGAGCGCAGCGAAGGACCTAACAATCACGCGCTGTGAGCACTTCGTACGGGTCTTTCGACTTGCAGAGCAGTTCGCTATGCGAACTGCCCTGCTCCGCTTCAAGATGACAGAGATGCAACGCTACCGCAGCCCGGCCAACTCCTGCAGGCGATGCCAATTAGACAGGCGGTCCTCGGTCGCCTTCTTGAGGAACTCGTCGGACTCGCCCTTTTCATTGAAATGGCGGGCGAAGCGCCCTTCGGTGCGTGCGAAACTGACAAAGTCCACCGGCTGATTGTCGTGCGGGTCAACGTACCAATCCTGCTTCATGGCCGGATTGCCCGCCAGGCTCAGGCATTCGCGGATGCGGTCGCCCTTGCGCGGATCGTAGACGAACAACGGGAAGGTACGCGATTCCACCGCCAGCTTGGCTTGCGTGAGCGAGCGGTCATCGGGTACGCCGTGTTCGGGCTGGCAGGTGGCGTAGGCAATCACCACCGCCGGGCCGGGGTAAGCGTTGGCCTCCATGATGGTCTTATAGAAGTGGTTGAGGTGCGCCGCCGTGGTCTGGGCCACGAACACGCCGGGATGCATCATGGCGATCTCACCCAGCTCCTTGCGGTGCTCGCGCTTGCCTGCCTGGCCTTTGCCGAAGGCTGACATCTTGGCGTCCTGCCCGGTCAGGGTGGAGGTGGAAGCCTGGCCGCCGGTATTGGAGTATACCTGCGTATCCAGCACCAGGACCTTGATGTCAAACCCTGACATCAGCAGCCGCGACAGAGACTGGAAGCCGATGTCGTACATGGCGCCGTCGCCGCCCAGCACCCACAGCCGCCGGTTCTGGTGGCCTTCCTGATCCCAGCGCAAGCGAATGCCCAGCGCGTCTGCGGGCGCGTTCTCGAACAGAGAATTGGTCCAGGGCACGGCGTAAGGATTGAAAGGATAGGTGGAGCCGAAAACGCTGTTGCAGCCGGTAGCAGCCACAATGCCGATCTCGTTGCCATACACGAAGCCGGTGGCTGCCAGCATCAGGCGAATAGGCGTGGCTTCGCCGCAACCCATGCAAGAACCGCCGCCCCCGGCGTAGAGCAGCGAGCGTCCAGCCAGCATCATGTCGCCCAGCGCTTTTTCGTTGAGCAGGTGGGCCGGGGTTTCCGGCAGGTGGTGGTAGAGGTCCATGGCCAGGTCGTATTTGGCCATGTTTCCATTCTTCACTACCATCTTCAGCGCGTCGTGGCGCCCGCAGGCGGTCACGCACTCGCCGCAGCCCTTGCACTTATCCGGGTCTACGAAGATGGAAAACAGCCCGCCGGCCTGACCTTTCTTCTGCGGGAGTTCGTAATACTTGCTGGTCTTGATGAAGTCGTTGCGCAGCGACTCGCGCAGGTCGGCGCGCTCGATTTGGCCCAGTTTGTCTTCCAGAATGGCGGGTTCCACCGCCTTGGCCAGAATGGCGGTATCGGGGCAGGCGTTCACGCACTCCATGCAGCCCACGCAGTTGGCGGCAATCAGTTCAGGAATGTCGGGCGCCAGGGTGCGGAAGCTGCGGCGCATGGCGCTGGAGGGCGGCATCAGGCTGCGGGCCACGTATTCGTCGGCGTCCAGGTCGGCTTCCCGGCCGCGAGCGTAGGTGCCGATGACCTTGTCGCAGAAATTCGACTCCACCAGGCCGTTGCGGGAGTGGCAAGCAGGCTCGAATTTGTGTTCCTTGAGGGGACGCAGGTGCAGTTCTTCGCCGCTGGGCGGAATGATTTCGGCTACTTCGTTATAGCCGCGCCGCGCCGCCGCCATGTTATCGGCCACTACGCGCGCTCCGCGCTTGCCGAAATACTTGGTCAGGGTTTTTTCCAGCGAGGCAAACAGGTGCTCCGCATCCAGCCCAGCCTGCTCGCGGAAGGGCGTCAGGCGCAGGAAAGCGCCCAGCAGTACGATGCCCTGCATGCGGATCTGCAGGTCGGCGCGGCTCGAGGATTCGCGCGCGATTTTGCCCGCGTCCAGCGCATATACTCGCAGCTTGCGCTCGCGGATTTCCTGGCGCGCGCTTTCCGGCAGGCTGCCCCAAACCTTCTCCGCCGGCAGGTTCGACTGCAAATAGACCAGGCCACCGTCAGGCAGGCCTTCCAGAGGATTGCCCGACATAAAGGCATAGGCGTCCTGCACGGCCACGAAATCCACCACCTTCAACTCGCAGTGAAGCTTGATGAACTCGGGCGCCAAGGTCAGGTAGTAATTGGTGGGCAGACCCTTCTTTTCCGAGCCGTACTTGGGGAAGGCCTGGGCATAAAGTCCAAACAGGTCGGCGGCCACCGAAGCGATGACCTTGTTCGTGGTCACCGAACCAAAGCCGCCGATGGAGTGACCGCGCAGCGAAAAGGCGCCCGCGGGGCGCACGTCCGGATCCTCCAGGATGGGCAGTTCGCTCTCATGCTTCACGCCCAGTACGAAGAAGCGGCGATGCCGCTCGTGTCCCGCCATGTTCTCCGCCGCTGCCACAAAGTGACCGGGGCGCACGTCGCGCCCGCCCAGTCCGGCGACGCCGGAGTAAATCTCGGGCAAGTGGCCAAACTGGGCTCCGCCAGGCCCCATGTGCGCGTCTGCGAGTGCCGCCTTGACTTCCATGGTGAGGGGATTCGACTCCGCGAGGGGGACGTCCGCCCGTTCGATTACCGTGGCGGCGCGGCATTTGCGCAGCAGCAGCGCCAGCTCCAGCCCGGGGAATGGGCGGAAGCTCACCAGCGTGATGCACCCGATGCGCATGCCACGCTTGCGCAAAAAGTCCACCGTGGATTCCGCTGTCTCCATCATCGAACCCATGCCGATGACGGCGTAAGCGGCATCTTCCATGCGGTAGGGAAGCACGCTGTCATAATGCCGCCCGGTGGCATCGCTGAACTCCCGGAACGTCCGCTTCAGGGCCGGCGCCACCCGGTCGTAAAAGTGGCGCTGCGCCACCTTGCCTTTCATGTAGCTGTCCTGGTTCTGCACCGGACCGCTGAGCAGCGGCGCCTGGGTATCGAACAGCCGCTTAATGCGCTCCTGCGGCGCGCCCACAAATTCCTTCATGAACTCGGGTTCGGGCAGGCGGATGGTTTCCAGCGTGTGCGTGGTCAAAAAGCCATCCTGCACGTTCATGAACGGGGTTTCTGTCTCTTCGGCGGCACGGCGCGCGATCAGCGCCAGGTCGGCTGCCTCCTGCGCGTTACGCCCGAACAGAATGCCCCAGCCCACGTCGGCCACCCCCATAACGTCGTCATGGCCGCAGTGCACGTTCAGAGAATGAGAAGTGAGGGCCCGCGCCCCAATGTGGAACACGGCCGGCAGGCGCTTGCCCGCTATCACATACAACACTTCCTTCATCAAGATCAGGCCCTGCCCGGAGGTGAAATTGCTCACCCGGCCGCCGGCCAGCGCGAAGCCTTCGCAGGCCGAAGCCGAACTGTGTTCCGACTCCGGCTCCAGGAACTGCACCGGCTCGCCCCAGAGGTTCTTTGTGCCGTTGGCGAATTCCACGGCGAAGCCGTCGCCCATGGGGGTGGAGGGCGTAATGGGGTAGGCGCACGCGCCCTGCGCAATGTGGGAGTCCACCCAGACCACAGCTCCCGAACCATCTACGGTGGAGGCAATACCGGGATACCGTGCCTCAACCACACCTTCGCCCACTTCCGCATTTTTCAAGCTTGCTGTTGTCAAGTGATCCCCCTTAAGTACTGCCAGCGGGTCCGACCTTTAAGCCGGACCCGCCGTTTGGGTGCGAAAGCCTCCGCCCCCGCACGGAGACTTGCCCAAACTCAATGCGCCACGCTGTTGAACCTGCGCTCTTCCGCATCCATGTGCGCGGTCAGCGTGCGCGCGAACTCCAAACCACATTCCTTGAGTTCGAACACTGCCTGTTCCATGTCGCTGTTGCTCTGCACCTGGTCAATGAGCAGGCAGACCCCGGTCAGCTTCTGGCGCAAATCGCTGTGCTGCCGTTTCATCTCCTCGGCGAACTTGCCCAGTTCCGGGCTGAGCCGCGCAATTTCCGCCAGCACCGTGGCTTCCTCATTCTCGAAATGCGCGGGCAGCGTGTGCGCCAGATGGCGGCCGCAGCGGTACACGCGCTCGGTGGCCGCCAGGTTGGTAAATGCTTCCGAGTAGCCGATGAGTGAGTTGAGCGCGAATTCCAGCGCCGCCAGTTCGCTGCTCAACGCCTGGTGCTCGTGGTGAATGAGCGCCGACTCGCTGCGGAAGGCCGCCGTCATCTCCGGCATGCTGCACCTCGGGCCCGGGGTTCATCCCGGCGCCGCCTGCCCGGCTTACCTTGGGCCTGCTTGCATGGTCTCGCCTGGGGTGGCCAAGGCACAGTGAGGGGAGTCACCGGCATTTGTGACGGTCGTCACTTTGGGCTTTTGCCCTGTTCCTGATGCAGTCTGCCAACTGCAGAGTCTCAGCTTTCATCCCACCCACATGGCTAATCCGCGCAAGGCAACCTCGGGAAGCTGGTTCACCAATTTCGCCAATGTCAGCGCCGCCGCCGTGGGCTCGCCGGCGGCCTTCATTTTTGCCATGGCCACGGTCGTCGCCTGGCTGATCAGCGGTCCGTTTTTTCATTATTCCGACGCCTGGCAGCTGGTGGTGAATTCGTGGACCAATGTAATGACATTTTTGGTTGTGTTCTTAATTCAGAACAGCCAGAACCGCGATTCGCGCGCCGTCAACCTCAAGCTCGACGAGCTCATCCGCTCCACCGAACGGGCGCACAACGAGATGATTGATATTGAGAAGCTGTCGGACCAGGAACTGGAGTCGCTGGCTAAACGTTACGAACGCATCCGCCAGGAGTGGGATGAGCGCCGCACCGGACGCGACCGTAAGCGCCCGTGAAGGCACGTGCCCTGGTTCTTGCCTCCGGCTACAAGCCGCCGCTGCCGCCCTCTTCCAGCATCCCTGCCGCCATGGCGTAATGGAACAGGTCGGCGCGCGTGCGCAGGCCCAGTTTTTCGCAAATGCGGCCGCGGTAAGTGGCCACCGTTTTGGCGCTCAACTCTAATTGCCGGCCGATTTCGCTGCTGGTGAATCCGCGCGCAACCGCGCGCAGCACCTGTGCCTCACGCCGGCTGAGCCTTCCCGGGCGCGACGGCCTTTCTGGCGCCTTACCCTGCAACAGCGCGTCACCCATACCATCGCTCAAGCGGGGATCAATATAGTGCAGGCCGGAACGGGCGTGCTCTATGGCCAGAAGCAGTTCTTCGTGGCTGGCCTTCCGCAAAACGTAGCCCCCAATGCCCGCCGCCAGCAAGGAACGCACATAATAGACATTCTCATTGCTGGCCAGTGCAATGGTGCGCGCCGGCAGAGCTGCTTTGGCCACCGCTGCCGCGGTGCGCAGGCCGGAGACACCAGGGACGGTAATTTCAAACACCACCACATCGGCGGAAAATCTCCGGCACAGGTCGCGCACCGGGCCGAGCGCATCGGCCTCGGCCACCACCTCGAAACCGGGAGCTGACTGCAGGGTTTGCCGCAAGCCGCTGCGGGTAAGCGGGTGGTCGGAAGCAATCAGGACCCGGGTTCCCATGGCAGCCACCTCCTGCTTCGCGAGATTTCGTGGCCGGCAAGCGCCGGCCTTATTCTTGCTCCCGCCCGCGATCAGCGTGAGCGCCGTCAGGTGGAGTGTCGCGGGCGGGTACCCAGTTCCATGATGAGCGGAATTGTCAGCACACAGGTGCGTCAGGAAGTGCCAATCAGCGCAACGTTGCGCTGCCCCGTTTTGCGCCGGGGCTGGTCTCAGGGCGGACATGAAAGGAGAAGTCCGACTCCACGGGACGGCACCAGATCTGGCTACCTTGCCACGACTTTTGAGACGAGAGCACGGAGAGCACGTGCAAACCGGGGGAAAAACGCTTAGCCACAAACTCGATGCCCAGCCTGCGGCCATCCCGACGTTGCAGGTTGGCCTGCCCAATGCAGGCGCCGGATTGCAGGAAGCCGGCCCAGCCATCCAGCCAACGGTTGTCTTCCACGGAGAGCAAACTCGCCAGCGTCTGCCCCAGCAACTGCTCCCCGCTGGCTTCGGTCAGATCGCAGGCGGCGAAATTGGCGGCCAGAATGCGGGGCGTATCATCCACCACCAGGCTGGGAAACTGGGAGTCCATGAAAACGGTGCGGAAGTAGCTGTCCTCGACCAGGCGCGCCTGGGTATCGCTGCGCACCCGCACCCAGCTGTCCAGTTCCGAGGGAAAAGCGAAAACCACGGCCCCGCGCCGGGCCTCGATGCGGCGCACCGGCAGGCGCAGCTCACTCTCCCAGCGCTGGACGGTGCGCACGCTGGTTCCCATGTGGCGGGCAATTTCTTTCCAGGACCGAAGCATCTGTGCCACGCCGCACCTGCCTGAAGATTTGCTGCGCTCCCGGCTTCACAGGAAATTTCGGGTGCGCACGCCCTGTTTGAATGTTCGCCCGCGGCCGGAGCTTGTGCGGTGAAGGGTATCACGGCACAGCGTGATGCAGCGCACGATGGGGAGGTTTTTCGAACCCAGCCCGGCACTTTTCGGCGTCTGGTGATGGTCAGTATGCCAGGCCCTGATGCTCCTGGCCGTGGCAGGTCAGGGTGCAGGTGCCGTGTCCCAAACCGGTGCGGGTGTACTGCAGCACTCCGTTGCTCGCCGGGCCCACAATGCTGCGGTCGAAGTTGATGAGCATGGGCGCGGAGGAGGCATGGGGGTCGTGGCAGGTGGCACAGGCAGCCCCCTGCTGAATGTGTTCCGCGTGCTTTTTAAAGCTGACGTCGCGCATGATGCTGTTCTGCACGTCGTGGCACTTATCGCACAGGGCGTAACTGCTTACCGAAAAGGGGACGCCCGCGCTGGCCAGGCCCGGGGTGGCCGGCGGCGGCTCCAGCGCGCTCTGCCGCTCCAGCAGGTGAGGAATGTTGGAGCCGTGCGGGCCGGCGGGACCCATGCTGCTGCCCAGGTTGCGCCCGGTATCGCTGTTATGGCAGTCGCTGCAATAGATATAGCTCACCGGCGAAAGCATCCGCGCGGGGAGGGGAGCGCCGCCCGGAGAGACGGGCGCGGGCCGCAGGCTGGGCACGTCTCCTCCCGGACCGGCGGAGGCGTTCAGCGGCCGCGTCACCGGGTGGAACGACAAGCTGTATTGAAATTCCATGCGCTGGTTGAAGCGATTGGGATTCCCCTGGTTGAACTGCCGCAGCGGATTGCGCCCGTAGCCAATTCCAGCCATGCCGGTATCCATCAGCTGCGGCTTGTTGGAGCTGTCGCCATGGCATTTGAAGCAGATCTCATACTCGTTGGCGCTCTGCAGCAGGAAAGTATTGCCCGAGGACTGGCCGCGCACTCCCATCAGCGCGCCGCTGACCTGGGGCGCCACTCCCGGCCGGTTGTTCGCGTTGTGCGGATTATGGCAGTCCACGCACTCCACATGCCGCGGGGCTCCCGGGCTGGTCTCCGGCATGGTGTACATGGCGGAATTCGGCGCCTCCAATTCGTCATGCGCTGAAGGTGTGATTTCCACCGGGTGGCGGTAGGTCTTGCTCATCTCCGCCTGCACATTCAGCCGGGTCACGGTGCCGTTGTGGCACTGGTAACAGGTCTGCTCTTCGGGAAATTTCACCAGCCGTTGCGCCACTTGCGGCGAATGCGGGCGGTGGCAGCTTTCGCATCCGTTCTGGCTGACTCCGCGATAGCCGGTGTGCGCGCCCTGCTGGCTGCTGTAGGCCATGTCCTCAGTGGGATCGGGCGGCTGGCGGTGGGAGGAAGTCGCCCAGCCCGCGGGCTGATGGCAGCTCACGCACAGCGCCGACTGATTATTCGGCTTCACCAGGAACTTGCCTTCGGTCGCATCCAGGTTCTCCTGGTGCGGATCATGGCAGCTGGTGCATTGCACCTTGCCGTTGCCGTCGAGGTGGACGGGATCGCCCGGCGGCGGCAGGCGAACCTCACCGCGAGTCGTGGGCACAAACCCGAAAGGATGGTCGTCGGAGAAGCCTTGCGCGTTCGCCAGGTTGTCCCCGGAGTTGGAGGGGATGTGATAGCCCTGCCCCTGCACGAACTCAATCAGTCCATCGTTGACAGTATCTCCGAGCGCGATAGTGCCGTCGTGGCAGCTCAGGCACAGCTTGGAGACGTCCTGCGCCTGGATGGGCGTGACCATGGATTGCAGCGTGCTGCTGGTATAGGTGGAGAAATCCCGCAGCGACACCTTGTGGTTCCACAGCACAGCCCCGGTGCCGTTGCCGGCGCCGGCGTTATGCGGCGTGTGGCAGAAGATGCAGGCGTCGCGCCCCGCAACCGAGCGAATCTCAGCTCCGGAATTGGCGCGGAAATCGTGCTTGGAGTTGATGATGGCGGCCACATTGCCCCGGGCCGAGAGGCGGACCGCGGCCGCGGTTCCCAATACCATCAGCGCCAGGATGAGAAGGCGGCGGCGCATTATTGGCCTCCTCCTGTTTGCGCTTGCGGGCGCAACTGAAAAATCTGCACCCGCCGGTTGTACCCGTCGGCCACGTAGATGCGGTTGTTGCCGTCGGTAGCGATGCCCTCAGGCAGGAAGAACTGCCCGGCGGCGGCGCCCGTTTGTCCGAAGAAGAACAGCAGGCGCCCCTCATGGTCGTAGACCTGCACCCGGTCGTCGCGGCTCTCTGCCACGTAAATGTGGCCCTGGCCATCGAGCGCGATGCCCTTGGCTTTGTCGAACTCGCCGATGGCGTCACCCAGGTGGCCGAAGCCGGAGAGAAATTTGCCGTTCCCGTCCAGGTGCTGCACGCGGAAGTTCAGCGAGTCCATCACCCATAAGCT
>Ga0075272_1000216_pt1 | contig 12990 bp, 11 predicted proteins | sample SF_Rice_5C_0N_40_FD_69776 | JGI IMG/M metagenome (GOLD analysis project Ga0075272, IMG submission 69776) | Rice paddy soil microbial communities from Twitchell Island, California, USA - SF_Rice_5C_0N_404 | ecosystem: Environmental > Terrestrial > Soil > Paddy field/soil | place: USA: Twitchell... | reverse complement strand
TGCGGAGCGCGGTCGGATGTGCGGCCGCTTCGGTGCTCGAGGTCGGAGCCGGCCGCTTCGATCCGCGCGAGGCGAGCCGCCTCGCCGCCGGCGTGCAGCTCGAGGAGCTAGCGCCAGTCTCCGCCTGACACGTCGAGGTTCGACGTCAGTCGCTGCACGTCGGTGCCGTCGGCGCGCACGGTGTAGAGGTCGAACGTCGGCGCGCCCTTCGGCTTCGCCGCGACGAGGAACCGGGTCCCGTCGGGCGCCCACGCGATGCTCTTCACCGCCGCGAAGGGAAGCGGCACCTTCGTCCCGTTCACGATCGCGGTCGTGCCGACGACGTACGCGAGCCTGCCGTCTGCCGACCACGCGGGCGCCGGGAGGCCCGCGCCGGCGTTGCGCACCCAGCGTCTGTCCGAGCCGTCCGGGAGCGCCGTCCACATGGACGTCGGCGCGGTCCCGCCGTTCGCGTACCCGATTCGTGCGGGCCCCCACGCGACCGTCCAGGCGGGCAGGTGGAGGTCCTTCGGCGTGCCTCCCGCGGCCGGTACGACGAATGCGTCCGGCGCCGTGTCGCATCCGGAGTGCGAGTACACGATCAGTGTCCCGTCCGGCGACCAGCTCGGCGAGTCGTCGAACGTGCAGTCGGGCGGGCTCGTCAGCGTTACCGCGCCGGTGCCGTCGAGGTTCGCCACGTGCAGCGACTCGGGGCAGCCCTTGCAGCTGAGGCCGACGGCGTCCGACTGGCCGTAGGCGATGCGCGTGCCGTCCGGCGACAGCACCGGTCGGACCTGGTTCTCCTGTACGTTCGTCAGCCGCGTGAGGCCGGTGCCGTCGGGACGGACCGAGTAGAGGTTCGCGAACGCCTCCGGGCAGTAGCTCTGGTAGACGAGCGACGTCGAGTGCGCGACGCGCTGCAGCGACGCGATGCCGGCGACCGGGCCGCCGTCGTCGAAGCAGCCGGGAACGTGCGTGTACGCCCGCGTTCCGCTGCGGACGGCGAACGTCGTGCCGGTGCGACGCGTGTTGAGCCCGAGCGCGCCGACGTCGACGTTCGTGACCTTGCCCGATCGAATGTCGACGCGGTGGCCGAGGCCCTTGCCGTCCTCGAACGCAATGGCATTCGCGCCGTCCCACTCCACGGCGTAGTTCGGAAGCGGAAGCGTCGTCCGCAGCACGACCGCGCCGGTCGTCGAGCGCACGTCGAGCCGCCGGGCGCCGACGGCGGCGAGCCTCGACCCGTCCGGCGACCACAGCCCGCGCTCTGCTGCGACGGCGAACCGCTGCCGCCCCTGCTCGTCGTAGACGTGGATGGCGCCGTCGTACGGGCCCGTCGCGAACAGGCCGCGCTTCGACCACCCGACGGGGCCGCCGCCGCTCGTCACGCTCCATGCGCGCCTGCCGTCCGCCGTGTAGGCGTCGACTTCGCCCGTCGTCGGGACCGTGAGGAGGCGGCCGTCCGCCGACCAGGCCGGAGACCCGAGCTCGCTCGCACGCGCAACGACTCGGGCGCCCGCGCCGGTAGCGGTGAGGAACAGAGCGTTGCCCGCGACGACGGCGAGCCGGCGGCCGTCCGGGGACCAGGCCATCTGCACCCATGCGTGCGGAGGCAGGGAGACCGCCGGGAGCCGGCGGAGGCCGCGCCCGTCGACACCGATCGTCCACAAGCTGCCGCCGTCGCGGTCGCTGAAGAACGCCACGAGCTTCCCATCCGGCGCGACGAGCGGCTGCGTCTCCTGCCACGGGCTGTGCGTCAGGTTGGCGACGCGGCCGGTCGCGTCGACGCGGTAGACGTCGCCGGAGACCTGCGGTATGCGGTCGGCCGCGAAGACGATCCGCCCGGCCGGAGCGGCGTGCGCCGTCACGGCGAGCAGAAGCGCCGCGAGCAGCTTCACGGCCGGAGCGTGATCGCGCGGATCCGGCCGCGCCCGCCGACGTTCTCGGCCCAGGCGAGCCGCTCGCCCCAGAGCGACAGGCCGACCGGTGTCGACGCGGCCCTCGCGACGGGGCGCACCTTGTGCGTCGCGACGTCGACGGCGCGCAGCGACATCCCGACGCGGTAGACGATGTCCTTCGTGCCTGCGGCGACGATCGGGGAGGTCGTCTTGGGGACGGTGACGAAGTTCATGAGCTTCCCGTCCCCCGCCGAGTACCACGAGAGCACGAGGCCGTTCGCCGTCCGGGCGAGCACGGCGAGAACGGTGTCGGACAGGCTGATTGCGATCGGAGTGCCATTCGTGGAGACGCTGGCCACGGGGTCGCCGGAGTCGACGTTGCGGATCTCGACCGGGAGGCCGGGCGAGGCGTACGGGTGCCCGTCCGTGAGCGCCGCGCCGGCCGCCGGGACGTATGCGACGCGGCGGTCCGCGAGGGCGAGGAGCACTGCCGGGCTCGCGCCCTTGACCGCCGTCGGAAGCTTGCGCCCGACGATGCGGTAGATGCCGCCTCCGCTCACCTTCAGGTCGCAGGCACCCGGCTTGTCCGGCGTCGTCAGACAGGCGACCTGGTCGACGTACTGCACCTGGACGACGGAGTACAGGAGCGCGCCGTCACCGCCGGCGACGCCGCCGAGCCACAGTCCGGAGCCGTGCCGCGCGTGGGCGACCTGCTGGAAGCGGCGCTCCTGCGGATCGGAGACGGTGGCGCCGAGCACGTAGTCGAACTTCAGCGCCTGGGCCGCCGCCTCGCGCAGCGTCCACAGGACGGCGGTGGAGCCGTCGTTGCTCGCGATGGCCAGGCCGACGGGCGAGCTCGCCGGCACCTGCCAACGGCAGGTGACGTTGCGCGTCTGCTGGGTCGGCATCCGGAACTGGGCGCTTCCCAGCTGCCAGACCCAGACCGCATTGCACCTCGATGTGCCCGGCTCGAACCAGGCCAGCCGGGCGCCGTCCTGCGCGAACGCCTGGATCCGCTGATCGGGCGGGGCCGTGTAGAGGGTCTGCACCTGGCTCGGGTGTGCGGAGCCGTGCAGGAACGTGGCCGCGAGCCCGAGCGCGCCGAGCAACATGCGCATCGCCCAGACGGTATCCCGGGGGTGTTAGGACGTCGTTAGTACATCTGCCCAGGTTGGTACTCTGAGCGTCCCTTGAGCGTCGAGATCCGCCAGGACGAGCTGAAGCGCCTGCTCGACCTGGACCGGAAGTTCGCCAGGGAAGGCCTCACCTTCGACGACGTCCTCCTCGTGCCCGCGGCGTCGGCCGTGCTTCCCAACGACGTCTCCACCCGGACCCGGCTGACGCAGTCGATCGAGCTCAGCATCCCGCTCGTCTCCGCCGCGATGGACACGGTGACCGAGGCGAGGCTGGCGATCGCGCTCGCGCGCGAGGGCGGCATCGGCATCGTGCATCGCAATCTCTCGATCGAGGAGCAGGTCGCCGAGGTCGACAAGGTGAAGCGCTCCGAGGCGGGGATGATCGTCGAGCCGGTGACGCTGCCGCCGAGCGCGCGCGTCGGCGAGGCGGTCGCGCTGATGGCGCACTACAAGGTCTCCGGCGTTCCCATCACCGACGACGCCGGCGTCCTCGTCGGCATCCTCACGAACCGCGACCTGCGCTTCGAGGACGACCTCGACCAGCCGGTGTCCGCGCTGATGACCGCGCGCAACCTCGTCACCGCGCCGGTCGGCACGACGCTCGCCGAGGCGGAGGAGATCCTGCACCGGCACAAGATCGAGAAGCTGCCCGTCGTCGACGCGGACGGCCGCCTGCGCGGGCTCATCACCGTCAAGGACATCCAGAAGAAGGTGCAGTTCCCGCATGCGACGAAGGACGACCGCGGCCGGCTGCGCGTCGGCGCGGCGGTCGGCGTCGGGCCTGACGCGCTCGAGCGCGCGCAGGCGCTTGCAGCCGCAGGCGCGGACGTGCTGGTCGTCGACACCGCGCACGGCCACTCGCTCGGCGTCATCGAGATGGTCGGCCGGGTCAAGGACGCGGTGGACGTCGACGTGATCGCCGGCAACATCGCGACGGGCGAGGCGGCGCAGGCGCTCGCCGACGTGGGCGCCGACGGCGTGAAGGCGGGCGTCGGGCCCGGGTCGATCTGCACGACGCGCGTGGTCGCCGGTGTCGGCGTGCCTCAGGTCACCGCCATCTACGAGATCGCGCAGGCGGTCGACATCCCCGTCATCGGGGACGGCGGCATCACGTCGTCGGGCGACATCGCGAAGGCGCTCGCCGCAGGCGCCGATACGGTCATGCTCGGCTCGATGTTCGCCGGCACCGACGAGGCGCCCGGCGAGGTGATCGTCCACCAGGGCGAGCGCTTCAAGGAGTACCGCGGCATGGGGTCGCTCGGCGCCATGAAGGCGCGCGGCTACTCGAAGGACCGCTATTTCCAGAACGACGTCGAGGACGTCGACAAGCTCGTCCCCGAGGGGATCGAGGGGCGCGTCCCGTACAAGGGGCCGCTCGCTCCCATCGTTCACCAGCTCGTCGGCGGCGTCCGCCAGGCGATGGGCTACTGCGGCGCCGCGACGATCGAGGACATGCAGGCAGCGAACTTCGTGCGCATCACGGGCGCCGGCCTGCGCGAGTCGCACCCGCACGACGTGACGATCACGAAAGAGGCGCCGAACTATCGCCGCTGAGCCGTCGAAGGTTCTCCAGTTCCCGGCTGCCGAGGACCGGCCCGTGCTGGTGGTCGACCTCGGCGGCCAGTACTCGCAGCTGATCGCACGGCGCGTCCGTGAATGCCGCGTCTATTCGGAGCTCGTCGGCCACACGATCTCGCCCGAGGCGATACGCGCGCGCAACCCGTACGCGATCGTCCTCAGCGGCGGTCCTGCGTCCGTGTACGCGGAGAACGCGCCGCACGTCGACCCGCGCATCTTCGAGCTCGGCATCCCGACGCTCGGCATCTGCTACGGCGCGCAGCTCCTCGCGCTCGAGCTCGGCGGCCGCGTCGACCGCACCGGCGTGTCGGAGTTCGGCAAGACCGCAATGCGCGTCGAGGAGTCGCTGCTGCTCAAGGACACGCCGTCGGAGCAGACCGTCTGGATGTCGCATCGCGACACGGTCGTCGCCGCGCCCGAGGGCGCGCGCGTCGTCGCGACTTCGCCGGCGACGCCCGTCGCCGCGTTCGAGTCGCGCGAGCGCGGGCTGTACGGCGTGCAGTTCCATCCCGAGGTCGTGCACACGCCGCACGGGATGGAGGTGCTGAAGAACTTCCTGTACGAGGCCGCCGACGCGCCGCCCGCGTGGACGCCGGCGGCCGTCATCGAGGAGCAGGTCGAGCGCATCCGCGCGCAGGTCGGCTCCGAGCGCGTCCTGTGCGCGCTCTCCGGCGGCGTCGACTCCGCGGTCGCGGCCCTGCTCGTCCACAAGGCGGTCGGCGACCAGCTGACATGCGTGTTCGTCGACCACGGCCTGCTGCGCAAGGCGGAGGCCGAGCAGGTCGTCGAGACGTTCGGCGAGCATTTCCACGTGCCGCTCGTGCACGTGCAGGCGCAGGAGCGCTTCCTCGAGCTACTCGCCGGCGTCGAGGACCCGGAGCAGAAGCGGAAGATCATCGGCCGCGAGTTCATTCGCGTCTTCGAGGAGGAGGCTCGCAAGCTCGGCGACGTGAACTGGCTCGTGCAGGGGACGCTGTACAGCGACGTCATCGAGTCGGGCGGCACCGAGGGCGTCGCGGCGACGATCAAGTCGCATCACAACGTCGGCGGTCTGCCCGACGACATGAAGATGCGGCTCGTCGAGCCGCTGCGCCTTCTGTTCAAGGACGAGGTGCGGCGCGTCGGCGAGGAGCTCGGAATGCCCGAGCGCATGGTCTGGCGGCAGCCCTTCCCGGGCCCCGGGCTCGCGATCCGCATCATCGGCGACGTCACCGCCGAGCGGCTCCAGATCCTCCGCGAGGCGGACGCGATCCTGCAGGAGGAGGTGCGCCGCGCCGGCCTCTACCGGCAGCTGTGGCAGTCGTTCGCGGTATTGCCGGCCATCCGCTCCGTGGGCGTGCAGGGCGACGAGCGCACGTATGGCTATCCAATCGTGCTGCGGGCGGTGACGAGCGACGACGCGATGACCGCCGACTGGGCACGCCTGCCGTACGAGCTGCTCGAGATCATCTCGAGCCGAGTCGTCAACGAGATCCCGGGCGTGAACCGCGTCGTGCTCGACGTGACGTCGAAGCCCCCCGCGACGATCGAGTGGGAATAGCCCTCTAGCTGCGCTCGATCACGACGTGCACCTCACCGGGCCCGTGCACGCCGACCGCGAGCCGCTGCTCGATGTCCGCGCTTCGGCTCGGCCCGGTGACGATCGCGAGCGCGCTCGGCAACGCCCCGCCCACGGCGGCGAAGAGCGCCGGCAGGTCGGGGAGAATCCGGTCGGCCGAGAGAAGCGACACGTGTACGTCCGGGAGCAGCGAACGTGCGCGCGGCTCATCGGGAGACGCGGCGAGGACGACGCTGCCCGTGTCCGCGAGCCCGTACAGCGCGCGCGACACACCCGCGCCTTCGATCGCCGGCGCGACGCCGCGATGGACGTGGAAGCCGGCCGCCTCCGCATTGCGTGCGAACTCCTCGATCATCGCCGCTCGCGATAGAGCCGGCGTGGGCGGGGCAGCGTGCGGCCGGGCCACAATCGCTGCGCGAGCGGCAGCGCGACACGGGCGACCCGCGCCGACAGGCGGTAGCCGAGCGGCGACGACCACGCGACCGACCACAGCCAGAAGAGGAGGCGCTCGCTCCGAGAGACGACGCCCTGCCCGACGAGGTCGCGGCGGAGCTCCAGCAGCAGCTCGGGAAGCGGGATCTTCACCGGGCACGCCTCGGAGCACGCGCCGCAGAGCGAGGACGCATGCGGCAGCTGGCTGTTCTGCGGGAGGCCGGACAGCAGCGGGACGAGCACCGCGCCCATCGGCCCGCAGTAGACGTCGGAGTACGCAGCGCCTCCGGTCTTGCGATACACGGGGCACACGTTGAGGCAGGCGCCGCAGCGGATGCAGGCGAGCATCTCGCGGTAGCGGCCGCCGGCCAGCCGCGAGCGGCCGTTGTCGACGATCACGACGTGCAGCTCCTCCGGCCCGTCGGTCTCGCCCTCCTGCCGCGGCCCCGTTATGAGCGTCGTGTACGTCGTCAGCCTCTGGCCCGTGCCGCTGCGGGCGAGGAGCCGCAGCAGCACGGAGAGGTCGTCGAGGCCCTCGACGAGGCGCTCCACCCCCATGACGGCGACATGCACCGGGGGAAGCGAAGAGACGAGACGGCCGTTCCCCTCGTTCGTGACGAGGCAGATCGACCCGGTCTCGCAGACCCCGAAGTTCGCGCCGGTGACGCCGACGTCGGCGGTGAGGAACGTCTCGCGCAACCGCGCGCGCGCCTCCGCGGTCAGCGCCTCGAGCTCCGTCGACTCCACGCCGAAGAGCTCCGCCACCTGCGCTGCCGTCTTCTCGATCGCCGGCGCGACGATGTGCACCGGGTGCTCGCCGGCGAGCTGCAGGATGTACTCGCCGAGATCGGTCTCGACGACGCGCACGCCGTCGGCCTCGAGGACGGCGTTGAGCCCGATCTCCTCGGTGAGCATCGACTTCGACTTGGCCACGAGCTTGGCGCCCCGCCGTCGGCAGACGTCGAGGACGTACGCGTTCGCCTCGGCGGCCGTTCGCGCAAAGAACGTCTGCACGCCAGCGGCCTCGGCCGCGTCCCGGAATCGCGCGACGTGTGCGTCGAGGTCCTCGACGACGCGCATCTTCGCATCGTGAGCACGCGTGCGCAGCTCCTCGACGTCGTCGAGCGCGCTCCACGCAGCAAGCCGGCCGTCGCGCAGGCGCGCGGTGGCGACGTCGAGCGCGGCCTGGAGGTGCGCGTCGTGCACCTTCTCGCGGGCGACGGCGCGGAACGTCATGCCACGCCTCGTGCGAGTGCGGTGGCGAGGTGGACGACGCGCACGCCGCCCTCGTGCTCCGACCGGCCGCTGAGGTTGAGCAGGCAGCCCGGGTCGGAGGTCACGAGCGCGTCGAGCCCGGCGGCGCCGGCCAGTTTGTCGTCGGCCATCGCGAGCGACACTTCCGGCTGGCGCACCATGAAGGTCCCGCCGAAGCCGCAGCAGAGGTCGGGGCGCGGCAGCGGGACGAGCGTCGCTCCGGTCTGCGCGAGCAGGCGGCGCGGCGGCTCGACGATCCCGAGCTCGCGGCTCATGTGGCACGAGTCGTGGTAGGCAACACGGCGTCCGGCGTTGCGCTGCGGAAGCGCGATGCCGTGCGCGTCGAGGAACGCCGAGAGCTCCCATACGCCGTACGCGTGGAGCATCACCGCGCACGAGCCCGACGGCGTCACCACCGGCAGGTCGCGCGAGAACGCGCGTTCGAACGTCCGGGCGACGCGGCGCGCGGCTGCGTTGTGGCCGGAGTTGAACGCCGGCTGGCCGCAGCACACTTGACCCCTGGGGAACAGGACGTCGAAGCCGGCGTCGCGGAGCAGCGTCTCGGTGTCGGCGACGACGGTGGGGAAGAGCATGTCCCCGAGGCAGGTCGCGAAGAGCTGGACGCTAGGCATGAACCGGAGCCATCGCGAGAAACCGCTCCGCGACGAGGTCGGCGAGCTCCGGGTCGTTGATGTGCGTGTCGACTCGCTCGTACGGTATGTCCGCGCGCAGCGCGGTTGCGAGCGTCTCGACGAGCGCGGCGTCCGCCTCCGGGTCCCACAGGTCTCCGCCGGGGACGTCGGCGAGTGAGAAGCCGCGCGTCGGCGTGATGACGTGCACGGGCCCCTTCGCGACGTTGAGCCGCGACGCGATCATGTGCCCGAGGTCGACCATCTCGTCCGCAGACAGCCGCACGAGCGTCGCGAACGGGTTGTGGTAGTAGCACTTCCGGTTCCGGTACCGGGGAGGCATCGTCGCCGGCGCGCCCTGGTTGAAGAAGTCGGCGCAGCCCGGCACGACGACCTGCGGCAGGCCGAGGGCGCCCGCGACGGTCAGGCGCTCGGGCCCGGTCGTGTGGATGCCGTTCATGACGGTGTTGGCGAGCTCGGACAGCGTGTAGTCCACGACGGCGGCGATCGAGCCGCCGCGCGCGAGATCCTCCATCGCCGGCCCCCCGACGCCGTTCGCATGGAAGACGACGGGCTCGTACCCCTCGCGCTCGAGCCGCGCTCGGATGCGCATGACCGCCGGAGTCGTGTGGCCGAGCATCGTCAGCCCGACCGTCGACGGGCCGAGGGCGCCGATCGGCCCGCCGCCGTCGCGCGCCATGCCGGCGATCGCTGCAGCCGCGTTGTCGAACACCGAACGCGCGATGGGGTTGAGGCCGAGGATGTCGACGACCGAGTGCATGCACATCGCGTCGTTCGTGCCGACGAAGTCGGCGAACGGGCGGCGGCCCGACGCGCTGGGCGTCACGATCAGCTTCGGCACGCCGACCGGCAGGGCCCGCATCGCCGCCGCGCCGAGGATCGCTCCCTCGGCGCCGCCGAGGCAGAGCACGCCGTCGAGCTTCCTTTCGGCGAGCAGCCGCAGGCAGACCGCGCGCACGCCCTCGAGCATCCGCTCGACTGCGAGACCGCGCGAGCCGGCATGCCGCAACGCCTCGAGCTCGTGGCCCCCCTCAGCCGCCACCTCCTCGCGGGTGACGTCGGCCGCGCAGCCGTCCGGCTCGCCGAGGATGCCCGAGTCGACGACGGTCACGAGACACCCGAGGCGCTGCAGGGCGCCCCGGGTGTACTCGATCTCCCGTCCCTTGGTGTCGAGCGTCCCGACGAGGACGATCTCAGGCGCGTTCCGGCCAGTCACGGGTGTGGACGTGGACGTCGACGGTCTCGAACTCGTCGAGCGCCGCTGCGAGATGCTCGGCGAAGCGCGTGTACGTCAGCTCGCCCTTCTCGGCGGTGGCGCGGAACGGGTTCCCGATGATGCCGGTGGGGGTGAAGTCGATGTGGTCGGTCGCGAACATGAAGTACTGGTAGCCCTGGAACTCGACGTCCGGTGCCCCGTCCTTCTTCACGAATCCGTCCGGGAACCAGTCCGGCTTGTGCGCGGTCTGCTTCACGGCGCGATCCATGTGCACGAGCGAGGGGTCATGCGCCATCACCTGCGAGGTCTCGAGCTCGCTCGAGTGCCAGCCCGGCGTCTCCTCGGGCGGGTTCTCCATGATCCCCTCGAGGAGCCCGACGTAGCGCTCGCCGTACAGCTTCGTCATCACGACGAACGCGCCCGTCTCGTAGCGGATCCGGCGGAGCAGCGGGTCGATGATCTTCGTCGTGCTGCCCTGGTTGTTGACGAACACGATCTTGTCGAAGCCGTGGTAGATCATCGAACGGGCGATGTCGTGGTACAGCTCGAGCAGGATCTGCGAGCGGATCGTCACGGTCCCCGTGCCGCCGCCCGGCTCGTACATGTGCTGCGGCGAGTAGCCCATCCACACGCACGGCGTGTACAGGACCTTCGCGATCTGCGCCGCCCGCATCGTCACCTCCTCGGCCTGGAGCGAGTCGGTGGAGAGCGGGAGGTGCGGCCCGTGCTGCTCGACCGCGGCGATCGGGATCATGATCGTCTGCTTCTCCTCGAGGTACGCCTGGATGTCCGGCGGCGCGAGGTCGGCGATGTTGTACGAAGGCAGGTCCATCGCGAGCGTTCCTTTCAGAGGCCGAGCTTTCCGGGATTGGCGATACCGCTGGGGTCGAACGCGGCCTTGATCCGCTCGAGCGCGAGCCACGCGCTGCCCCACTGGGCAGCGGCGTCGGGCGCGAGCTTGAGCCCGATTCCGTGGTGGTCGTTGATGAGCGCGCCTGCGCGCATCACGACCTCCGACGAGCGGCGCCAGATGTCGTCGTACAGCGCGATCGCATCGTCTACCGCGGGTGGCGGCTTCTCGACGACGAAGCGGCCGTACACCATGACGCCCCACGGGTACCAGTGCGAGAAGTGCCCGCTGAAGCGGAGGTCGTACGCGGCGTACTCCTCGCACATGAGCGTCCGCATCGCCTCGTACGCGGGAAGGATCGTCGAGTACGACGCGACGATGTCGGCCGTGCCCCAGATACGCGGGACGGCCTCGTCGTACGACGACGGATACGCATGCGTGCCGTAGATCTCGTAGCGGCGCTCCCACCACGTCTCGGTGACGGCCGGATCGGCGTCGCGACCGCCGACCGAGGCGAGAATCGCGCGCGTCTCGCGCTCCTCGACGTCGACGAGCGCCTCCGTGCCGTCGAAGACGAGCAGGAGCTGCACACCGGCGATGTCGAAGCCGAACATGTCGGCGAGGTTGCGCCTCGTCCCGTCGGCGTCGTTGAGGCGGGCGACGGCAGGCGTGTATCCCGACTGCAGGACGCGGCGCATGCCCTCCACGCCGCTCGCGACGTCGGGGAACGACACCGTGCGGAAGGCGCGTCTCTCCGGCAGCTTCGTGACGAGGAGGGTCGCCTCGGTGATGATCCCGAGCGTTCCCTCGCTGCCGATGAAGAGCCCGACGAGGTCGGGGCCGACGGCGTGGCGGGGAAGGCCGACCGTGCGGATGAGCTCGCCCGTCGGCAGCGCGACCTCGACGGACGCGACGAGGTCCTCGATCTTGCCGTACTTCGTCGACATGACGCCCGAGCCCCTGGCGGCGAGATAGCCGCCCACGCACGCGAGATGCACGCTCGCCGGATAGTGCGGGAACATGAACCCGCGCTCGTTGAGCCACTCCTCCAGGCATTGGCCGCGGACGCCGGGCTGCACCCGCACGAGGCCGGAGGGCTCGTCGAAGTCGAGGATCTCGTCCATGAGGCTGAGATCGACCACGACGCCGCCGCGGTCCGGGACCGCGCCGCCCTGGCTGCCGGACCCGCCGGCACGGGGGACGACGGGGATGCCGAGCTCGGACGCGGCGGCGAGGACGCGCGCGACCTCCTCCGCGGTTCGGGGGCTCGTGACCGCGTCCGCGAGCCACGGGCGCCCGACGGCACGCAGCATCTCCGCCTTCCAGTAGCGGTCGACGGACAGAGCCCCGACGACGTCGGGGCTCTGGTCGAATGCGATCCCGTCGAGCTGTTCCTTGAGCTGCTCGACGGTCGTGGTCGCCATCGTCACGCGGTCGCCGGGACCCGGGCGATGAGCGGGTTGAGGAAGTCGGCTGTCGCCTTGACCATCCGCGTGTAGTACTCGTCGCTGAGGGCGCCGCTGCCGTGGTCGCGGATGAACTTGTCCATCCCGACCGTCATCTCGGTCTCCTCCTCGACGTCGGTCGCCGCCGCGACCGGCGAGCGGTCGATCGGCATCACGAACTCCGCGGTGAGCGCGCCGTCGTAGCCGATCTCCTGCAGGGTGGCGACGAGCGTCGGCCAGTCCCACGTTCCCTGGCCGGGCGGGTAGCGGTTGTTGTCGGCGACGTGGAAGTCGACGAGGTCCTTGCCGGCTGCGCGGATCGCCGCGAGCGGGTCGCGCTCCTCGATGTTGATGTGGAACGCGTCGAGCACGATGCCGCAGTTGCCGCCGACGTCGTGCGCGAGGCGCAGAGCCTGGTCGTGCCGGTTGATGAAGTACGTCTCGAACCGGTTCAGCGGCTCGATGCCGACGCGCACGCCGAGCGGCTCGGCCATTGCGACGACCTCCTGCAGGCCTTCGACGGCCCACTGCCACTCCTCCTCCGGCGAGGCGAGCGGCGAGACCTTCCCCACGGTGGAGGGGACGACGCAGAAGATCTCGCCCTCCAGCTCGTGGATCATCTTCACGCAGTCCTTGAGGTACTGGACGCTGCCGTAGCGGACGTACGGGTCCTCGTGGACGAGGTCGCGGCCCGCGGTCATGAGCGTCACCGAGCCCCAGCACTTCAGGCCGAGCCGGTCGAGGTGGCCCTTGACCACCTTCGTGTCGAACCGGGTCGGCTCGCCGCTGATCTCGATGCTCTGGTAGCCGCACTTCGCGAGCCGGTCGAGGGTGACCTCGATCGGCTCCTGCCGCATCCAGTTGTGCATGGACAGATGCATCAATCCCTCCTTGGAGGATCGGGATACGCGCGCAAGAGGGAGCCTTCCGACGCCGCCCTGCGCGCGCAATCGGAGTCCTCGCGGATCCGCTTGCGGGCTTACCGAAAGCCACG
>Ga0075272_1000215_pt1 | contig 13001 bp, 9 predicted proteins | sample SF_Rice_5C_0N_40_FD_69776 | JGI IMG/M metagenome (GOLD analysis project Ga0075272, IMG submission 69776) | Rice paddy soil microbial communities from Twitchell Island, California, USA - SF_Rice_5C_0N_404 | ecosystem: Environmental > Terrestrial > Soil > Paddy field/soil | place: USA: Twitchell... | reverse complement strand
ATCTCCGCGACGATCGACAGGGCAATCTCCTCGGCGGTCTCGGCGCCGACGTTCAGGCCGGCCGGGGAACGCACGCGGGCGGCCGCGTTCTCCGCCGCGATCGACCGCAACAGCCGCTTCGTCCGCTCGCGGGGCCCGAGCACGCCGAGGTAGGGAAAGCCGCGCGGGAGAAGGGCCTCGAGCGCGGCGGCATCGTCGGCGAACCGATGCGACATCACGACCGCGGCCGACCTCGCGTGGGCCGGGAAGGTCCGCGCCGCTTCGACTCCCCCGGCGAACGCGACGGGCAGCCCCGCGAAACGTTCGCGCGCCGCCGCTTCGCCCCGGTCCGCAAGCACCGAGACGGCCCAGCCGAGCTCCGCGGCGAGCCGTGCGACCGGTGCCGCGTCCGGCCCGCGGCCCACGATCAGGAGCGAAATCGCCGGCCGGATTTCCTCGACGAAGACCTCGCCGCGTCCTTCGTCGGGCGATTCTTTCTCGCCGAGCAGGCGCACGTCCCCGGCCTCCCGCGTCGATCCGGCGGCGGGCGAAACGACCGTCTCGAGCCGGACGCTCCGGCCGTTCGACAGCAGGTCGGATGCCCGTTCGAGCGTCTCCCGAAGCGCGCCGGCAAAGGGCGAGAGGAGGATCCGCACGAGGCCGTTGCATCCGGACCCCAGTCCCCACACGAGGTCCTCGAACGTCCGGGAGTCGTATTCCACGATCTCGGCACGCCCGCTCGAGAGGACGCCGGGAAGCCGCTCGCGGAGGTCGGCCTCGAGGCAGCCGGCGCTGATGGCTCCCGCCGAACGGCCGTCCCGGGCGAGGAGCATGCGGGCCCCCGGCTTCCGGTAGTGGGAGCCTTCGACCGACACGAGCCGGGCGAGGACGGCGGGGACGCCATCGGAGGCGCACTGCCGGGCCAGGCGGACGATCGCGAGGATCTCGACGGCGCTCGCCACGGAGTCCAGTTTGCCACAACGACGGAAAGCGACCTCTCCGGGCGGCGGGCCCTTGCCGGCGCGGCGAGTCGGGGCGTAGCATTCTTCTTTCGACCGGTTCCGCCCGGGAAGGAGGCTCGCATGAAGACTTCGATCCGCTTCCGACTCAACGGGCGGCCGACTACCCTCGACACCGACGACGCCCGCACGCTCCTCTGGGTGCTGCGCGGCGACCTCGCCCTGACCGGCACGAAGTACGGCTGCGGCGAGGGAGTCTGCGGCGCGTGCACCGTGATGATCGGCAGCGAGGCGGTGCGGTCGTGCCAGACGGCCGTGAAGGAGATCCAGGGGAAAGACGTGACGACGATCGAGGGTCTCGCCGCCGGCGGCGCGCCGCACCCCCTCCAGGAAGCCTTCATCGACCAGGGCGGCTTCCAGTGCGGCTACTGCACGTCCGGGATGCTCATGAACGCCGCGGCGCTGCTCCACAAGCGGCCCCATCCTTCCCGCGCCGAGATCGTCGAAGGCATGGAAGGAAATCTCTGCCGGTGCGGAGCGCACCAGAGGATCCTCGCCGCGATCGAACAGGCGTCGCGCGCGGGGGCGCGGTCGTGAGCGCCGCGGCCGGGATCGACCGCCGCCGCTTCGTCGAGCTCCTCGGCGGAGGCGTCGTCGTGCTCGTGAGCCTCCGTCCCTCCGAGCTCCTCGCGCAGAACCGCGACCGCGTCTATCCCGAGGACGTCAACGCCTACCTCCGGATCGACCCGGACGGCAAGGTCACCGTCTTCTCCGGGAAGATCGAGATGGGCCAGGGAGTGATGACCTCGCAGGCCCAGATGGCGGCCGAAGAGCTCGGGGTCGCGCTCGCATCGGTCACGATGGTCCTCGGCGACACCGACCAGTGCCCGTGGGACCGCGGAACGTTCGGGTCGCTGACGACCCGGATGTTCGGCCCGGCGCTTCGCGCCGCCGCCGCCCAAGCGCGCGCGGTGCTCGTCGGGATGGCGGCCCGAAAGCTCGGCGTCCCGAAGGGAAAGCTCGTCGTCGAAGACGGCGTGGTTTCCGTCGCCGGTGACCGCTCCCGCCGCGTCACCTACGGCGAGCTCGCCCGCGGCCAGCGGATCTCGCGGTTGATCGGGGAGAAGGCCGTCCTGCGCAAGGTCTCCGAGTTCAAGCTGATGGGCCGTTCACCGAAACGGCTCGACGGCCGCGAAAAGGTGACGGGGCAAGCCCGCTACGCGGCCGACATTCGCGTGCCGGGAATGCTCCACGCGCGAATCCTGCGCCCGCCCGCGCACGAGGCGGTCGCGGCGAAAATCGATCTCTCGGCGGCCCGGACGTTGCCCGGAGTCACGGTCGTCGAACGAGACGATCTCGTCGCCGTTCTGCACGAGGATCGGGAAGCGGCCGCGCGGGCGCTCGAGGCCGTCCACGCCGAGTGGAAAAAGCCCGACGACCCGCGCGACCCGGAGAACATTTTCGACCACGTCGTAAAAACGTCGCCGCCGCCGCAGGAGCAGCTCAATCGCGGCGATCTCGCGGGCGCGCGCGCGGCCGCGGCGAGGGTGTTCGAGACCACGTACCGCAAGGGCTACGTCGCCCACGCGCCGATGGAGCCCCACGCCGCGCTCGCGCAGGTGAAAGACGGCAAAGCGACCGTGTGGGCCTCGACCCAGACCCCGTTTCCGACGCGCGACCGCGTCGCCGAGGCGCTCGAGCTCGACGCGAAGAACGTCCGCGTCATCACGCCCTACGTCGGAGGGGGCTTCGGCGGGAAGAGCGCCGACCGCCAGGCCGTCGAAGCCGCGCGCCTCGCGCAGATCACCGGGCGCCCGGTACAGGTGTCGTGGACGCGCGCGGAAGAGTTCTTCTACGACACCTTCGACCCGGCGTCCGTCGTCCAGATCGTCTCCGCGATCGACCGCGACGGGAAGATCACGCTGTGGGATTACACCGTTTACGCGGCGGGTTCGCGCTCGGCCGACCTCTTCTACGACGTCCCGAACGCCCGGATCCGCTCGTCCGGACGCACGGTGTACGGCAAGGCGGGCGCGGGAAAGAGCGTCCATCCCTTCGCCGTCGGCCCGTGGCGAGCTCCCGGCGCCAACATGAACGTCTTCGCCCGCGAGTCCCAGATCGACGTCATGGCGGCGGCGGCGCGCGCCGACCCGCTCGAGTTCCGACTTCGGAACACGAGCGACGCGAGAATGCGCAAGGTGCTCCAGGCCGCCGCCGACGCGTTCGGATGGAAGCGAGCGCCCGGTCCGAGCGGGCAGGGGCGCGCCGTCGCCTGCAGCGCCGACGCCGGATCCGACGTCGCGCTCATGGCGCAGGTGAAGGTCGACCGGGCGAGCGGAAAGGTGAAGGTCTCGCGGATCGTGGTCGCCCAGGACATGGGAACGGTGGTCAATCCCGACGGCGCGAAGATGCAGATGGAAGGTTCCGTGACGATGGGCCTCGGCTACACGTTCGCCGAGGAGCTCCGCTTCCGCGGCGGAGAGATCCTCGACCGGAACTTCGACAGCTACGAGCTGCCCCGCTTTTCCTGGGTGCCGTCGATCGAGACCGTCCTCGTGAAGAACGACGACCTCGCCCCGCAGGGCGGAGGAGAGCCGGCGATCGTCGCGACCGGAGCCGTGATGGCCAATGCCGTCTTCGACGCGGTCGGCGCCCGCCTCTACCGGCTGCCGATGACGCCCGACCGCGTCAAGCAGGCGATCGCCGAAGGAAAGGGCGCGGTCCAGCGGAGCGCCTGAATCCGGAGGCTCACTCCATCCCGCAGGACGGCCCGACGGACTCCGTGAGCTGCTCCTTCTTCGGCGTTCCGGCCGCCGCGTCGAGCCCGTCGAGGAGCCTCTCGGGAGTGATCGGCAGCGCCCGCGCCCGGAACCCCGTCGCGTGCCACACCGCGTCGGCGATGGCCGGCGCCGTGGGAGAGACGGGCCCTTCTCCCGTCTCCTTCGCGCCGAAGGGGCCGCGGGGCTCCAGGACTTCGACCGGGTACAGCTCGCACTCGGGCATGTCGAGCGCGCCCGGCATCTTGTAGTCGAGGAAGTTCGCGTTCAGCGTGCGGCCTTCCCGGACGACGACCTGTTCCGACAGCGCGTATCCGAGCCCCATCTGGACGCATCCCTCCACCTGGCCCTCGACGGCCATCGGGTTCAGGGCCCGCCCGCAATCGTGCGCCGTGACGATCTTCTCGACCTTCACGAGGCCGGTCTCGCGGTCGACGTCGACTTCCACGACCTGGGCGCCGAAGCTGAAGGTCGGCGTGACGAGCCCCATGTCGCGGGGGGTGTAGGTCCCGCGGACGACCAGGGGCTCGCCGCGGTTGGCCTTCTGCAACATCGCCACCGCCTCGCCGAAGGGAATCGCCCGGTCGGGCCGATTCTTCGCGCGGACCATCCCCTCCTTGCATTCCATTTCGTGGATGACGTTCAGGTCGAACTTGAGAGACACCATGCGGAAGAGCTCCGCCTTGATCTGCGCCGCCGCCGCGAGGACCGCGTTGCCCGCCATGAGCGTCACGCGGCTCCCCCACGTGCCCACGTCCGCCTGCGGCGTCATCGCCGTGTCCGCCGACGTGAGCCGGACGTCCTTCATCGGAAGGCCGAGCTCCTCGGCGACGATCTGCGTGAGCACCGTGTCCGACCCCTGCCCGATGTCGGCGGCCATCGTGAGGAGATGGACCGTGCCGTCGGAGTACGCCCGGATCTCGGCCGCGCTGAAGGGATAGTGCGTGTCGAACCAGTTGAAGACCCCGCCGGTGATGAAGCTGTAGCAGCCGATCCCGATTCCCCGACCCGGGGTCTTCCGCGCGCGCCGGGCCTTCCATTCGGTCCGCCGGGCGACCTCCTCGAGGCACTCGGAAAACGCGCACGTCGAGACCGTCGCGATGCCGGGGATCTCGTCGCCCGGCCGCATGGCGTTGCGCAGGCGAAGCTCGATCGGATCGATGCCGAGGTCTTCGGCGGCCGCGTTCATCTGGCTCTCCGTCGCGAAGAGAGCCTGCGGGGCGCCGAGGCCGCGCATGGCGCCCGCCGGGGCGTTGTTGGTGTAGACGTGGAGCCCCTCGTAGCGGTAGGCCGGGAACCGGTAGAGGAAGGCCCCGAAGTTGCCGATCAGGAACGTCGCGGTCGGCCCCATGCTGTTGTAGGCGCCCCCGTCGAGGAGCGCCCGGCACTCCTTGGCCATCAGGGTCCCGTCCTTCCGGAAGCCGACGCGCGACCAGATCCGCACCGCGTGCCGCCTCCGCCCCGCCGAGAGCTCCTCCTCGCGCGTGAGCGTGAACTTCACGGGCTTCCCGAGAAGGCGGGCGAGGACGGCCGCACACACGTCCCAGGAGCGCAGCTCCATCTTGCCGCCGAAGCCGCCGCCGAGCGCCGGCTTGACGACCCGCACCTCGTTCTCGCGGATGCCCAGGGCCTTCGCGAGGAGGCACTGGACGATGTAGGGCGTCTGCGTGCTCGACGTGAGGGCCACGCGCCCCTGTTCGTCGACGACCGCGAGCGTCGAGCAGGGCTCGAGGTAGGCGGGGCTCACGGCCTGGAGCTCGAAGGTGTCCTCGCGGACGTAGTCGCTGCGCGCGAACTGCTCGTCGAGATCTCCGTAGGAGATGTTCCTCGTGACGCTCACGTTCCCGGGCGTTCCCTCGTGGAGGATCGGGGCGCCCGCCCCCGTCGCGGCATCGATGTCGAAGACTCCGGGCCGCTCCTCGTACTCGACGCGGATGAGCGCGAGCGCTTCCTCGGCCGTATCGCGATCCACGGCCGCGACGGCGGCGACCTCGTCGCCGACGAAGCGCACGGTTTCCCTCGCGAGGGCCGTCTCGTCCTGCGTCGAAGGGACGAGGCGCCAGTTCCCGTAATTCACCTGGGGGAAATCCGCCGCGGTGACGACCGCGGCGACGCCCGGAAGCGCCTTCGCGCGGCTCGTGTCGATCGAGACGATTCGGGCATGGGGAACCGGGCTCCGGAGGAGCCGGCCGTGGAGCATCCCGGGAAGGGAGAAGTCGTCCGTGTATCGCGCCTCGCCCGTCGCCTTCTCCCAGGCGTCGACGCGCGGGACGCGCTTGCCGATCACCGAGAACTCGCTCACGCCCTCGCCCTTTCCGCCGCCTCGGCGAGCGCGCGCCGCGCGAGAACGGAGACCATGCGGCGCCGCCAGGCGGCCGTCGCGCGCACGTCGCTGATCGGTTTCGACTCGGCCGCCGCGGCCTCGCCGGCTTGTGCGAGGAGAGCGTCGTCCGGGACCCCGCCGCGCAGGACCTCCTCCGCTCGCGGCGCGCGCAGGGCGGTGGGACCGACCGCACCGAGGAAGATCCGCGCGCCGGCGATCCGGCCGTCCTCGAGCCGGACCATCGCCGCGACGGAAGCGGCGCTCATGTCCACTCTCGAACGGCCCGAGATGGAGCGGAACGCGAACGCCGCGCGCGGCGCCGGTGGCGGGACCCGGATCGCCGTCAGCAGCTCGCCCGCCGCGAGCGACGTGCGACCCGGTCCGAGGAAGAACTCCGAAAGCGGCAGCGAGCGCGACCCGGCGGGGCCTCCGATCTCGAGGCGAGCCTCCCGGGCGAGCAGGATCGGGGCGCTGTCGGCGCAGGGGGACGCGTTGCAGAGGTTGCCGGCGATCGTCCCCATGTTGCGGACCTGAACGGTGGCGAGCTGCGAGAGGGCATGGACCAGGGCCGGGTAGTGCGCCCGCACGTCGGGATGCTCCATCACCTCCGCGTGGCGGACGGCCGCGCCGATCGAGAGTCCCCGATCGGGATCGAACGTCAGGCCGCGGAGCTCCTCGACGTGGCGCAGCGAGACGACGGCCTCCGGCCGCAACGTTCCCCTGAGGAGCTTCGGGACGAGATCGGTGCCGCCCGCGAGCACCCGCGCACGATCTCCGTACCGGGAGAGGATCTCGAGTGTCTCCGCCAGGCTCCTCGGAGAGAGGAACTCGAAACGGGCGGCGGGCATGAGCCTACGACCTCCCGCCCGTGCCGCGCGCGGCGGCGTCGCGGATCGCCTCGACGATCTTCGCGTAGCCGGTGCAGCGGCAGAGGTTGCCCGAGAGACCGGCGCGGATTTCCGGCTCGGAGGGGCTCGGATTCTTCCCGAGCAGGAAGACGGCGGAGAGCTCCATCCCCGGCGTGCAAAAGCCGCACTGGATGGCTCCCTTCTCGATGAAGCTCTGCTGCACGGGATGCAGCCGCTCGCGTCCTGGCGCGAGCCCCTCGACCGTGACGATGTCGCACCCCTCCGCGTCCACGGCGAGGGTGAGGCAGGACACCACCGAACGGCCGTCGAGCAGGACGGTGCAGGCGCCGCAATCGCCGTCGCCGCACCCCTTCTTCGTTCCGGTCAGACGCAGGTCCTCGCGGAGCGCGTCGTTCAACGTCCGCCAGGGCGGCACCGCGATCTCGTGCTCCGCCCCGTTGACGCGGAGGGAGACGAGCCGCTTCTTCATCGCGCCTCCACCCGCGCGCGGACGTCGACCGCCATCGTGGCCTCGCCCGCCGGCCGCGCGATGACGGGGTTCAGGTCGAGCTCCCGGATTCGGGGATTGTCCGTCACGAGACGGCTCACCCGAAGAAGGAGGTCGACGAGAGCGGCGCGGTCGGCGCCGGGCTTTCCCCGCCCGGCCTCGAGGAGACGCGCCCCCCGGATCGAGCCGATCATCCTCTCCGCGTCCTGCGAAGCCATCGGGGCCAGACCGAAGACGACGTCGTTCACGGCTTCGACGAGGATACCGCCGAGACCGAACGCGACGGTGTGGCCGAGGTTCGCCACCGCGGCCGCGCCGACGAGGACCTCGGTCCCGGCCGGCGCCTGCTTCTGGACGACGAGCGACGGCGATCTCCGCGCGAACCGGTCGAGGAGATCGGCCGCCGCGGCGAGAACGTTGCTTCGGTCGCGCAGGTCGAGGACGACCGCGTCCTCGTCGCTGCGATGAACGAGATCCCGTGCGACCGCCTTCAGGACGACCGGGAACCCGATCCGCTCGGCCTCCGCCGCCGCCTCTTCCGGAGTCGCGGCGCTGCCCCACTCCGGGACCGGGATGCCGTACGACGACGCGAGCGCGAACGCCTCCGCGGGGTCGAGCCAGCCGCCTCCACGCGCGAGAGCGGACTCGACGGCCGCCCGGCCTCCGCTCTCGTCGACGCGCGAGAGCTCGACTCGGCCGGGTTCGTCCGTTCGCCGCATCATCTCGCCGGCGCGCGAGAGAGCGGCCGCCGCCCCGGCCGCCGCCTCCGGATGGTAGAAGGAGGGGATCCCCGCCGCTTCCAGGATCCGAACCACCTCTTCTCTCTCGGGGCTCGCCATCACGTTGGCGACGACCGGGATGCGCGCGCCGGCGCTCGCCGCCACGATCTCGCGCGCGACCGCCTCGCAGTCGACGAAGAAGGGCGTGATGAAGGAGACGAGGAGCGCGTCGTAGCCCGGATCCCCGAGGAGCGCGCGGATCGCCGCGCCGTACTCGCGCGCGGTCGCCGTCGCCATCATGTCCACCGGGTTGTGGAGCGAGGCGGTGGCGAAGAGCGACGCCCGAAGCTCCGCCTTCGTCCCGGCGGAGGGTTCCGGGAGGGAAAGTCCCCGGTTCACCGCCTCGTCCGTGGCGCAGATCGCGGGGCTTCCCGCGTTCGTCAGGACGGCGAGGCGCCGGCCCCGCGCCGCGGGCTGGCGGGAGAGGGCCGACGCCGCGTCGCAGAGCTCCCGGGTCGACCGCACGCGCACGATGCCGGCCGCCTCGAAGACGAGGTCCGCCGTGGCGTCCTCCTCGAGGAGCCCGCCCGTGTGCGAGGCGACCGCCTTCGCGCCCTCGCGGGTCGTGCCCGACTTCAAGGCGAGGACGGGCTTGCGCCGCGTGACGGCGCGGGCCACCTCGAGGAGACGGCGCGGATCGGGAATGCTCTCCACGTGGAGGACGATCACGCGAGCGCCGTCGTCGGCCCCGAAATACTCGAGGATTTCCGGCACGCTCACGTCGCAGGCGTTGCCGTTGGAGGCGTACATCCGCAGGCCGACGCCCCGCTCCTGGAGCTCGTTGTTGACCACTTCCCCGACGCCGCCGCCCTGGGCGACGATCGAGACGACCCCGGGCCGAACGCGCGCGAAGGTGAAGTTGGAGTAGAGCGGACAGGCGGGGTCCGTGCTGATCACGCCCTGGCAGTTGGGACCGAAGACGCGGATTCCGAGCTCGCGCGCCCGCTCTGCGAGCCGGCGCTCCCGCTCCTCCCCCTCGCTCCCGACCTCGCGGAAGCCCGACGTGTTCACGATGACCGCCGCGACGCTCTTGTGCGCGCACTCCTCCAGCTGATCGAGCACCATCGCGCTCTTCACGATGATGTGGGCGAGATCGACGGGGCCGTCGATCTCGCGCAGGGTTCGGTAGGCGCGGAGGCCGTTCACGGCGCCGGCCGTCGGGTGCACCGGATAGACGGGGCCGGGAAACCCGTATGCCGCGAGGTTTTCCAGGATCCGGTGACCGATCGTGAGCTTCTGGGGCGAGGCGCCGATCACGGCGATCGCTCGGGGGTGGAAGAAGGCGTCGAGGCCGGCGAACCCGATCTTCTCCCGGCCGGCGGCGAGCGGGAGCGCGGTCATCGCGGGTCCGCGTCGTCGGAGCCGGACCCGTCGCGCGCCACGAGCGCGGCCCCGAACGCGCCGCAAGCCTGCGCATGCGCCGGCACGTCGACGGAGGTCCCGAGCACGTCGGCGAGGATCTCGGCGAAGAGAGGCAGGTGCTCCGCCACGCCGCCCGTCGCGATCACGGGGCCGACGACGTTCTCCCCTTCCGTCGCCTGCCGCGCGACCGAGCGCAGGGCGGCGTGGGCGAGGTCTTCCGGCTTCTCGCCGGCGCGGATCTTGGCCAGCACTTCGGTCGCCGCGAAGACCGTGCAGAAGCTGCCGAGGGAGACTTTCTTCGTGGAGCGGCGGGCGAGGGCGTCGAGCTCCGCGATCGGGACGTCGAGGCGGCGGGCCATCTCCTCGAGGAAGGCTCCCGTCCCCGCCGCGCACTTCCGGTTCATTCGGAAGCGCAGGCGTGCGCCGGCGCCGTCGAGAACGATCATCTTGGAGTCCTGCCCTCCCACGTCCACGACGGTCACCGCGCGACGCGCCTGCTCGAACGCGCCCCGGGCGTGGCAGGCGATCTCGGTGCGCCGGTCGTCCGCGAACGGGACGTTGCGCCGCCCGTACCCGGTCGAGACGATCCGCCCGATGCGCCGGCGCGGGATCCCCGCGATCGCGAGGGCCTCGTCCAGGGTCCGGGAGGCGGCGCGCTCGAAATCGGCGCCCGACCGCGCGACGGCGGCGGCCCGCAGCACCCCGGCGCCATCGACGATCACGGCCTTCGTCGTCGTCGAGCCGACGTCGATCCCCGCGAAATAGCCGTTGGACTCAGGCATCGACCCGCTCGTCGAGCTGCTCGACGAAGGCTTCGATGTTGGTCGCCGTCTGCTCGTCGGAATAGAGGCGCAGGTCGTTGACGTCGCCCTGGAAGACGAGCGTCGGAATGCCGAGCGTCTTCGAGATCCGGCCCGGGAGCCCGTACCGGCTGTTCGAATTGTTGGGGCAGGTCTTCGCGTCGTGAAACACGATGCCGTCCACCGCGTACCGGCGCGCCATGCCGGCGAGCGTCTTCTCCTTCTCCTCCTCCGAGCGCACGATGAAGAGCTCCACGGCGGCTCGCGCCATCGAGCGGAACGGGTCCTTCGGGTCGAGGGCCTCGAAGATCCACGAGTGGCAGTAGGTCGAGGCGACGACGCAGGTCCGGAGCTCCCGGAAGAGATCCGAGAGCGCCCGAAGCCGCCCCCAGACCGGCATTCCGTCCCAGTAGAGGCGGCGGCGCTCGCCGGGCACGGCGGCGATTCCCCGTTCCGCGCGTTCGGTCAGCTCGGCGAGGAGAAGCCGATAGTAGGAGTTGGCCTCCTCCGTTCCGCGGGCGATCACCGCCGGCCCCATGTGAATCGCGCCGTCGAAGAAGGAAAGAGGCGACGGACGGCGGGCGCCCGTCTCGAGAATCGCCCCCCAGAGGCGGCTCGTTTCGCGGCTGGCGTCGACGACTTCCTCGAGGCGCGCGCCGTCGACCGAATGTCCCGCGATCTTCGCCAGCGGCTCGCAGAGCGCCCGGATCTGGCGCTCGACCGAATCGACGTGGGCGTCGGTGACCTCGCCGACGCCGCGGTGCGTCTGAATTCCGAGAACGGGCAGGCCCCAGCGGCGCCCGTAGAACGAGAACCAGTCCTGCACGTCGCGGCACTGGTTCGTGTTGTAGACGAGGACGTCGGGCTTCGGGACGCCGGAGACGCCGTAGGCGCCGGCGAGCGGCGTCTCGCCGGCCAGGAACGCGCCGACGTCCGACGTCAGGTACGAGCAGATGTCCGGCGAATACCCTTCGGCGATCGCGCGCGGGATGTGCCGGCCCGCCTGGCGCGTCGCGCCGAGCAAAGCCCCGTGGTTTTCCGGAAAGTAGACCTCGAACCCGAACGCCACGAGGAGCTCGACGGGGCCGACCGAGGTGCACCATGCCACGCGGCGTCCGGGATCCCGGGCCGCCGCGTCGAGCGAGCGGAAGCGGCGCTCCATCAAATCCTTCAGCGCCTGCGTCGCCGCGATCCGCGGAGCCTCGGCCATCGTTTCCTCTCCCGCCGCGGCCGCCGGCCGGCGGCCGATTCATGAATTGTAAGTCATGATAATATGAATCATTCGCATCACGCGACCGGAGGCGGCCATGGATGTCCAGCAGCTGCGGGCCGTAGTCGTCGGCGCGGGACCCGCCGGCGGGACCCTCGCGGCCTTCCTCATCCACGGCGGCCACGAAGTCGTCGTCGTCGACAATGCCCCGGATCTCGCTCCCCTCCTGCGGGAAAAGGGGCTGCGGGTGACGGGCGCGGCGGAGCTGACCGTCCCCGTGCGGCACGCCGTCCCGACTCTGGCCGCCGTCGAGGGGTGGGACCCGGACGTCATCATCGTGGCCACGAAGGCTCCGGTCGTCCCGGTCCTCTGCCCCGCTCTCGAGAGGGCGGCGGGGCCGTCCACGTTCCTCCTCGCCTACCAGAACGGCATCGACACCGAGGCGCCGCTCCTCGCCGCCTTCGGGGCGTCGCGGGTGGCCCGGGCGGTCGTCCGCTACGGCGCCAACCAGGTTGAGCCCGGGCATCTGCGCATGACCTTCTGGCACCGTCCCAACTTCGTCGGCGGCTTCTCGCCCGAGCTCTACCCGGCCTGTACCGGGCTGGCCGACGCCATGACCGCGTCCGGGCTCCCCACGCGAGCGACCCCCGACATCGTGACGCGGGTCTGGGAGAAGGCCATCGCCAACGCGATGAACTCTCTTTCAGCCGTCACGGGTCTGACGATCGGCGGGATCCTCGACATTCCCGTCTTGCGGCAGACTTTCGTGGACCTGCTGGTAGAACGCATCGCGATCGCGAAGGCTCACGGGATCGTGATCCGCGAAGGATTCCTCCACGACCTCGTCGTCTTCCACGAGAAGGCGCGCGAGCACATGCCCTCGAGCTACTCGGACGTGCAGCACGGGCTCCCGACCGAGGTGGACTGGATGGAGGGGAAGTTCGTCGACTATGCGGGCCGCGCCGGTCTCCCCGCCCCGATCGACCAGACGCTCCTGGCGCTCGTGAAGGGCCGGACGGCGGCGGGCGAGATCGAGCGCGCCATGGCGGCCGCCGCGGTGCCCGCGTGGAAGGCCGAGCCCCGGATCCCCGTTCCGGTCCACTGACCCACTCGCGAGTCGCTGCGGGAATCGTCAGCGATTGCGCGCCGCACCGGCGCGCTCGTCGATCGGATCGCGCTGAACACCTCGCCCTGCTGCTCGTGCGCGATCGAAACCTTGGCCCACCGCGGTGCGGCGAAGTTCGCGCCATCCCTGCTCTAGACGACTGACGCAGCGAAAGCAGAAGCATCAACGAGGGGGGGTAGTGATCCTCCGGTCGAGTCGCTCGTGGACCAGTCGCAGGATCGCCTCGCGCTCCCGGTCCCCGGGCCGGTATGGGGGAGGTGGAAAACTGCGGAAATCGCTTCGCGATTCCCACAGCGCTGCCGTCGACACGTTCTTGGCGAGGCCGGGGGC
>Ga0075272_1000214_pt1 | contig 13025 bp, 12 predicted proteins | sample SF_Rice_5C_0N_40_FD_69776 | JGI IMG/M metagenome (GOLD analysis project Ga0075272, IMG submission 69776) | Rice paddy soil microbial communities from Twitchell Island, California, USA - SF_Rice_5C_0N_404 | ecosystem: Environmental > Terrestrial > Soil > Paddy field/soil | place: USA: Twitchell... | reverse complement strand
CACGCCAGGAGATAGGGGACCTTCCCGTCGCCGTTCTTCCGCGACGATTTCTTCAGCTGCTCGATCGCGGCCTGGAAGTTCTTGCGGTTCTTCTCCACGAGCGCGGCGTAATAGACGTCCTCGGCGTCTCCGGCGGGACGGGCGGCGGCCTTCGTCTGACGCTGGCAGACCGCGAGGTAGAGGCGCGCCCGGTCGGCGAGCTCCCGCTCGTCGCCGAACCCTTCAATCACGGCGCGGAAGTGTTTCTCCGCCTCCTCGTACTTCTTCTTCTGGAGCGCGGCGGCGCCCTTCTCGTATTCCTTTCGCGCCGCTTCCGAGTGCTTGAACATCTCGCGGAAGGAAGCGGGGGGCTTCCCGTTGCCGGAGGGCTCGGCGGCTCGGAGGCCGAGCTTCTCGATCTTCGCCTCCACCTCCTCGACGCGCGCTTCGAGGCGGTCGGCCAGCGATTGAATGTCCATCTTGCCGGCGTTGTCTCGAAGGAACCGAAGATCCGTTTCAGACCAGCGTTTCGTCATGTCGCCTCCGTCGGCCGAGTTGTAAAAACGAGGAATGGTACGAGCGCCCGCCCGGCCTGTCAAGGGAGAGCCGGGCGCGGCGATCGCTCGCCGCCCGCGCTGTTCCGGGGAATTTCGTCCAGCCGGACGGCGTTGAACGGAATCAGGAGCAAAGACCGTGAAAAAGAGCGCGACCGCCCTCTCCGCCCTGCTGTTCGCGGCCGTGCCGCTCGTCGCGGCCGCGGCCGAGAAGACCGTGACCGCCAACGGCGTCGTGGAGAGCTATTCCGCCGTCGAGCACGCGTTTTCCGTGAAGACGGACACCGGCGCGACCGTCCGGTTCGTCTGGACGAAGGAGACGAAGTTCAACGGCGTCGTCGCCAACGGCGCCCGCGTGACCGTTCGCTACACGCCCCAGCCAGGCGGCCCGAACGTCGCGCAGACCGTCGGCGTCCTCAAGTAGGACCGGCGCCCCGGAGTAGAGTCTCCGCGTGACGCCTCGCGCGGCCCGGCTCTTCGAGGACTACGCGCAGGCGCATCGCTCTGGATTTCGCGCAAGGCGATCGGCCGAAACCCGCAGGTCCCCGCCTCGCCCGCCCTCGAATCCGATCTTCCAGCAGGCTGCTGAAAAACGAATCCGGGCGGCGTGTCACGAGTCTTGCCGATCGTTCGCAGGACGGCGCGGCACTCCAACGCGACGAGGCCGGGCGCCGGATCTTTACAACGCGCGAACGGCAAGACTCGCGCCACCAGAAGGTTGCGGCGGCGCGGGCTCGCCTGCTTCGTTGCCGCGCCTGGACGATGCGGCCGGCATCGCCTTCGGCGCGGCGTCTTGCATTCGAGCCCGCGGCGCTCGCAACCCCGCCACGGACCCTTTTTCAGCAACCTGCTAGAATCCGGCGCCGGAGGAAATTTTCCGATGGGTATGTACATCATCGCCGAGCCGTGCATCGGGACGAAGGACACCGCCTGCGTCGACGTCTGCCCGGTCGACTGCATTCATCCGCGCAAGGACGAGGCCGGCTTCGAGGCCGCCGAGATGCTCTACATCGATCCCGACACGTGCATTCAGTGCGGCAACTGCGAGCCCGCCTGCCCCGTGACGGCGATCTTCACCGAGGAAACCATCCCGGAAAAGTGGAAGCACTACCAGCAGATCAACGCCGACTGGTACAAGAACAAGTAGAGCGCGCCGCGCGCATTCCCATGCGCGCACAGCGCTCTATCCCGGGCGACGCGAAGCGGAGACCCGGGATCCACACGAGAGCCCGCCCGGACCTCCCGGGCGGCGCGAAGCGAAGCGACGACCCGGGATCTTCCGGCCGGCCGCGTCGTCCTCCGTCTACCCCTTCTTCAGCATCTTCGCGAGAAAGGCATTCGTTCGCGCGTCCGCGTCCCGCGCCGCGACGGGACGGTAGACCTTCGGGTCGGGGTTCGACGCGAAACCGTGGCCCGCGCCCGGGTAGATCTTGAAGTCGATGGTCTTCCCGGCGGCGCGCGCTTCCTTCTCGAACGCCTCGACCATCGACGGCGGGATCCCCTGGTCCTCCGCGCCGAAGTTTCCGAGGAGCGGCGCGTGGATCTTCGCGATCGTCTTCGGATCCGTGACGAGCCTCCCGTAGTTGATCACGCACGCGGCGAGGTTCGGCTCCTCGATCGCGGCCTGGAGCGAATAGCCTCCCCCCATGCACCACCCGATCGAGCCGATCCGCGAGGCGTCGACGTCGGGACGCTGCGAGAGATAGCGGAACGCGGCATCGAGGTCGCGAGCCGCGCGGTCCTCGGGCAGTCCGCGCATCAGCTGGTGAGCGACGTCGGCGTCGTTGCCCGCGCTCTTGCCCCGGTAGAGGTCGACCGCGAGGGCCACGTATCCGTCGCGGCTGAAACGCTCCGTCTTCCCGCGCACCCAGTCGTTGAGTCCCCACCACTCGTGGACGACGATGAGCGCGGGGTGCTTGCCCGTGCCCGGCGGCAGCGCGAGATAACCGGAGACGGTCTCGTCGCCGCTCTTGTACGAGACCATGGAGCCTCCCCAGGAGCTCGCCGACAGGAGCAGAACCGCCGCGGCCCAGAGTCCGATCGTCTTTTTCAAGTCCCACCTCCCGGAACGGAATTCTACGGCCGCGAGGTCCGTCCTCTGTCGTAGAATCCGGAAAGCGGATGCCGGAACAACCTTCCCTCTTCCCGGTCGACCTCGACGAGCGTATGCGTCTCCAGCAGATCTACGACGGTCTCGCGGAACGCTTCGGGCTCCACCCGGCGCGCGTCCGGATCTCGCGGCGCAAGCTCACCGGCGGCCATATCACCTACGGGCCCCCGCACTCGATCGTCATCTCCGCGCACCTCTCCGAGAAGGACAAGATCGCGACGCTCAAGCACGAAGCGGCGCACGCCTACTGCTTCCGGTCGCACGGACCGGACGAGGCGCACTCGCCGAAGTTCTGGAAGGTCGCGCGCGCGTTCGGCGCCCATCGCCGGCACGCGCCGGAGACCGTCGCCTTGAACGAGTTCCGGAAAAAGCGGGAGATCGTCTACCGGTGCGAGTCGTGCCGCGCGTACTTTCGCCGGATCCGCCCGTTCCGGCGGGCGATGCTGTGCGCCGCCTGCCACCGCAAGGGGAAGTCCGCGCGCCTGCGCCGCGTCCGCACGCGCCCCTCCGCCGAAAAGCCGAAGTGACCCGCGAGCGCCGGGGCGCCCTGCAGGTCGCCGCGGCCGCGATCCTCTGGTCGACGGGGGGCCTCGCGATCAAGGCCGTCGCCCTGCCGCCGCTCGCGATCGTGTTCCACCGCGCGTGGATCGCCTCGATCGTGCTGTTTGTCCTGCTGCGCCCGAAAAGGACGCGCCCGACGCCGACGCTCGCCGCCTCCGTCGTCGTTTACGCCGGCATGGTGATCACGTTCGTCGTCGCGACGAAATGGACGACGGCCGCCAACGCGATCTTCCTGCAGGACTCCGGGATCGTCTGGGTTCTCCTGCTCTCGCCGCTGATCGCCCGCGACGCGATCCACGGCCGTGACGTCGCGGCGGCGTCTGCGTGTCTGGCGGGAATGACGCTCTTCTTCGTCGGCCGCCTGTCGCCGCACGGCATGGCCGGAAACGCCGTGGCGCTGCTCTCGGGCGCGTTCTACGCCGTCACCGTTCTCCTGCTCCGGCGCCAGCGCGGGAGCGCCTCGCAATGGACCGCGATCTTCGGAAACGCTCTCGGCGCCCTCTGCGCCGTGCCGTTCGTTTCCCGGCCCTTCGCGGTTCCGATCCGGGATTTCGCGATCCTCGCGTTCCTCGGCGTCGTCCAGATCGGATGCGCGTACGCGCTCTTCGTCAAGGGCCTCGAGGCGATCACGGCGGCCGAGGCGTCGATCATCTCGCTGCTCGAACCGGTGCTGAACCCGATCTGGGTCTTTCTCGGGATCGGAGAGCGGCCCACGGCGTTCGCGATCGCCGGGGCGGGCATCGTGCTCGGCGCGATCGTCTGGCGCACGGTCGCGACCGGGACTTCGCCGACGGGCGGCGTGCCCACGCCCGATTAGCAGGCGCGGCGATACATCGAGCCGGGCAGGCGCGTGCCGAGGTCAAAAGCACGAGTCGGGAGAGCGCGGAACGCGTGTATCGGACGCTCCGAATTTCGATCTGAAAGGGCGTCGTGGCGCATCGAGGCGCGCGTCCGGCGGGATGCGGGCCGGCCGGCCCGCGGGTGCGGCGTACCGGTGACGTACGTTAAGCCCGCGGGCGGCTGGCACGCGCCCGCCCGGCTCGATGCATCGATGCGCTAGCCCTTCGCGGCGTTGAGGAACCGCCGCAGCGGATCCTTGATGTAGGACGGGAGCTTCTGGGCGAGCATCCAGACCCGATCGGTCACGGGAGGCGCCGCGGCGGGATTCTTGAAGCACTCGGCGCACCGGGGCAGCTTCGAGAAGTCGTGCCGGTTGAAGCCGTCCTCGATGACGTCGAGCGTGGGCGACGCCGCGATCTCGCGGATCGTCTGCGTCTTCACGTTGCCGAGCGACTGCGTGGCGTCGTAGTCGTAGCAGCAGTGGGAGACCTCGCCGCTCGCGAGGATGACGAACCATTGGTACGGCGTTCCCTGGAAGCAGCCGTAATACGCCTGGTGGAGCTCGGTCACCTCCGACGTATCCAGGCCTTCGCAAGTTTTTTGGGTCACGCGCGCCTGGGGATACTTGTCGAGCTCGAAGAACTCCTCGAAATCGCGGTTCTTCTCGCGCTGCGTCAGGGGGGTCAGCATTCGCTGGATCTCGACACGGATCCTCTTCCCCTTCGAGAGCTCCAGGAACTTCCGGATGTTATCGGCGACCTGCGAAAACTTCCCCCCCTTGCGCGAGACCGCGTAGACCTCCGGAAGGAGAGTGTCGAGCGACAGGATGATCCGCGACAGCGAGCTTCCCAGGATCTCGCGCCCCTTTTCCTCCGTCAGGAGCGAGGCGTTGGTCGAGACGCAGACGCCCGGGAAGAGGTCGATCGCCTCGCAGAGCCGCTTGTAGAGAAGCGGCTCGCCGAGCTCGTGGAGATAGCGCATCGAGAGGCCCAGCTCGCGCATCTCGGAGGCGACCTTCTCGACCATCCACCACGGCGCGTCCTCGTAGGGACGCTGGATGTCGTCCATCGGACACATGCCGCAGCGGAAGTTGCAGCGGCTCGTCAGCTCGAGGTTGAACTTCAGCGTGCGCAGCCGCAGACCATGCCGATCCCGGCTCATTTCGATCCTGAAAATGCGCCGCCGCTCACCGTGGCATTCTATAATGCGGCAAGTTGAACACGGTCGTCTTCGACATCGAGACCGTGGGCGTCGACTGGAGCTCCCTCGACGACGCCCAGCGCGCCTATCTCCTGAAGAACGCCAAGAGCGAGGAAGAGCAGCGTCTCGTCCCCGAATGGCTTTCGCTCTGGCCGATGACGGGGAAGATCGTCGTCCTCGCGATGCAGAACGTCGAGACCGGGCGCGGACGCGTGTGGTACGAGAAGACCGACGGCCGCAGCGAGGAAAAGTCGGAGGACGGGCTCTTCGATTACGTCGGGGACACCGAATGCGCGTTCCTCGACGAGTTCTGGAAGACGATGACGCGATTCGACCGCTTCGTCACCTTCAACGGCCGCGGCTTCGACTGCCCGTGGACGATGCTTCGCAGCGCCGTGCACGGATTGAAGCCGTCGAAGAACCTGATGGGATACCGCTACTCGGTGCGGCCGCACGTCGACCTCCTGGAGGTCCTGACGTTCTTCGGCGGCGGGGGCTCGGCGGCGCGCAAGTTCAACCTCGACTTCTTCTGCAAGACGTTCGGGATCGCGAGCCCGAAGGAGCAGGGGATGGACGGATACTCCGTCGGGCCTTATTATCGTGAGGGCCGGCTCGCGGAGATCGCGCACTACTGCCGCCGCGACGTGGAGGCCACCGCGGCGCTCTTTCGGAAGATCGAGGCGACGCTGCTGCCCCTGATGGACAACAGCCGCGTATGAGCGGCGACCCGGGAACGCCGCGGACGACCGCGGCCCGCGAACGCCGCGAGTAAGACGCGGCTGGCAACGAGCCGCGGCGACGCGGCGGGGGGGATCGAAGAATGTCGGAAAGAGCGTCTCGCCGGGTGCGCGTTCTCTGCCCCGCGCACTACCGCTCCGAAGAGGCAGAGCCGCCGTCGTTCGCGACGGTCGTCGTCGTCAACGAGCGCGGGCTCTATCTGGCCACTCCGAAGACGCTCTCCCCCGGGAGCGAAATCGACCTCTCGATTTCGCTCCCGGGCGAAAGCGCCACGTTCCGGTCGAAGGCTCGCGTCGTCGAGGCCTTCCCGACGACCCCGCTCGGAAGCGGACGCGTGCCGGGCATGGGATGCGCGTTCGTGCAGCCGCCGATGGAGCTCGTCAACGCCATCCACAACCTGACACAATTCTGAGCGGCCCGCGCGGCGATGCATCGAGCCGGGCGGGCGCGTGGCAGCCGCCCGCGGGCTTAACGTACGCGCCGGTACGCCGCGCCCGCGGGCCGGCTACCCCGCATCCCGCCGGGCTCGCGCCTCGCCGCGCTTTCGGGTTGTACTGAGCTCAGTTCGGTTTCCGGAGAAAATGGCGCCGTCTGCGGGCCCAAATCCTGCCCGAAAACGAAGCGTCTAGTCGCTCTTCGCCTTGACCAGCGTGAGCTTCTCGAACTGCAGGATGACCGCGACGAGCGGCGAAGTGCCGTTGCCGGACGACAGCTGGGAGATCGCGATCGGCACCGCGCCGTCGATCCGCCAGTCGATGAGCACCGTCTCCTCGTTGTCGAGGCTCTGGATCTCGATCGACCTGGCCGCGACCGACACCCCGTTCCCGGCGTCGTTCAACCATCCCGACAGCGCGCTCAAGCCCTTCGGCGTCAGGTTCAGCGTCAGGCGCGGCGCCTGCGCGGGGGCGACGACGAGGCGCGGCGAATAGGCGATCGCGGCGCTGCGCTCGAAGTCGATCGCGAACCCCGCCACGCCCGGCGTCTCCCCCCCGTCGATCAGCATCCGGAAGTTCTTCGGGTTCGGGTTCGTCGTCTGGGCCGACGCGGCCGCCGACACGGCGAGAAGCAGCAGGGCGATTCGAGCTTTCATCGCGGGCCTCCGCGCGAATCGTAGCACCGCGGCTCCGTCCTGTAGAATCGCGCCCATGCCGATTGCGAAAACCGACGTCGCCGACGAGTTCGTCGGAAACCCGAAGAGCTACGGCCCGAACACTCCGATCGAGGGCGTGAAGGTGCACCGCCTCCAACGCATCGTGGACGACCGCGGGTTCTTCATGGAGGTCTTCCGAAAAGGCGCGGCGGGAACGCACGGCGCCGAGCTCGCCGCGTTCTGGAAGGGCGTCGAGGCCGCGCAGATGAACTTCTCGATCGTGAGCGCCAACGATCACGTCAAGGGGCTTCACTACCACCTCGCGCAGGAGGACATCTGGTTCTGTCCGCCGCCCTCGAAGATCAAGATCGTCCTCTACGACGTCCGGAAAAGCTCCCCCACGTTCCGGGGCACGCAGGTGATCGTGGCGGGCGACGGAAAAGACGTCGTGGTCCGGATCCCGGAAGGGGTCGCGCACGGTTACCGGCCGCTCACGAACCCGTGCGCGCTCCTCTACGTCGTCACGAAGCCCTTCGATCTCGCCGATCCGGACGAGTACCGGATCGCGTGGGACCATCCCGCCATCAAGGCCCTCTGGGAGATCCCGAACGGGTGACCGCGAAGGACCCGTGGCTGCCCGGCGAGCTTCCGTGTCCCCGCTTCGAACGGCCCTGAAACTCATCGCCGCGCTGGCGATCGCCGCCTCGGGAGCCGGGCGGATGTCGGCGCTCACACTTCCCGCGCGAGTCTACGGAGCGGCGGACGGGCTGCCGGGCGGGCACGTGCACCGGATCGTCTCGGACGCACGGGGCTTCCTCTGGTTCGCGACCGACCAGGGTCTCGCCCGCTTCGACGGCGCCCGGTTCACGCGATATGGGGGACGAGACGGCCTTCCGATCGGCGAGATCAACGACGTCATCGTCACCCGCGACGGAGCGCTCTGGGCCGCCGCCGATTCGGGTGTCTATCGGATGGCCCGCGACGCCGTCCGCAGCGAGAAGCCGCCCTTCGCCGCGGTACCGGCTCAGGGCGACGCTCGCCTGGAAGCCGAGATGCTCGAGTCCGATCGAGCCGGCGGTGTGCTCGTCGGAACGACCGACGGGGTATTCGGCTTTCGAGGCGGCCGTCTCGTCCTCGTTCCTCCTCTTCTGCCCCATCGGATCTGGGACGATCACGCGGTCCTGTCGATCGCGCAGACGCCCGGGGGAAACCGATGGGTGGGCACGCTCGACGCCCTCTGGGCCGTGCCGAAAAGCGGCGGCCCCGCGCGGCGTTTCGAGTCGCGCCCCGTCGGCGGAACGGCCACGCGCGTCACCTCGCTCCTCGTCGACTCGCGCCGGCGGCTCTGGATCGGCGCGTGGACGGGCCTCTTCCGTCTCGACGATGCCGAGAGCCTGGCCAACCCGTTCGACGCTTCACGCCGGCTGATCCCGGACCCCGTCGAATCGCTCTTCGAGCGCCCCGACGGCGTCGTGTTCGCCGCCACGCTGCACTCGGTGATCGAGTTTCGCGACGGCGTTCCCCCGATTCGGACATCGGCGGCAGACTTCGGCGCTCCATTCGAGGACGTCGAGCTGCGAACCGCGACCGAGGATCCGGCGGGTAATCTCTGGATCGGAACCGCGGGAGGAGGAGCGATCCGGGTCGATCGCGAAGGTTTCGTTCGATATGGCCGGGAGGACGGTCTCGAAGCGACGCAGGCGTCGGCGCTCTTCACACGAGGCGCGGGCGTTCCCTGCGTGGAGTCGAAGGCTCATGGACGGATTTTTCTCGCCTGCTTCGACGGCAAATCGTTCCGCTCCGTGCAACCGTACGTTCCGGAAGATCCGAAGAAAACCGGATGGGGGACCGAACAGCTCGCTTTCGAGGACCGCGATCGGCGAATCTGGCTCCCGACCGGGAGCGGGCTCCTCCGATATCCGGCGAAGCCGGGATTCGACGGGCTCGCACGAATAGCTCCGGAGCGAACATTCGACCGAAAAAGCGGGCTGTCCATCGACGACATTTTTCGCGTGTTCCCGGATCGGGCCGGTGATCTCTGGATCTCGGCCCTTTCTCCTTCGAAAAACCTTCTCGCGCGGTGGAATCGCGAATCGGACTCGATCGAAATCATTCCGGAAGGGGAGGGCCCGCCTCGAAGGTTCGGTGTGACGGCATTCGGCGAGGACGGCGGGGGCGACCTCTGGCTCGGCAACAACGGGGCCGGGCTCTGGCGGCGGCGGGCCGGCCGCCTCGAACCGGTCCCATCCGGCCCTTCCGCGAGGGACGGCTGGATCACGTCGATCTATCGCGATCGGCGAAACCGCCTCTGGATCTCGACGGACCGGGGCGGCGTTTTCCGTTTCGACGACCCCGAATCCCCGTCTCCCCGGGCGCAACGCTGGACGACCGCCGACGGGCTCTCCAGTCTGGACACGCGAGGTTTCGCGGAGGACTCTTTCGGTCGATTGTACGTCCTCACTCCGGGAGGAGTCGACCGCTTCGGAGAGAGCCCGCGAACGGCCGAGCACTTCACCCGCGCCGACGGTCTCCCGGCGGGCGGGATGGCGGCGATTGCCGGCGTCGGCGGGGACATCTGGGTCGCCGGAGACGGCGGAGTCGCCCGTCTCCAGCCGATCGCACCCTCGCGGGGAGCGCCCGTGGAGATCTTCTTCGACGATGTGGAGGTCTCCGGGGAACGGCTTCCGCTTCCCGTTCGCGGTCTCGAGAACGTACCCCGATTCCAGGCGCCGCCCGGTCACAACTCTCTTCGATTCGAGATCGCCTCCCCGGCCTGGGAGACCCGGCGTTCGGTCGATTACCGGTATCGGATCGAGCCGGGAAACGTCTGGACCGAGCTGTCGCCGGACCGGGTGATCGGGCTTCCTCGGCTCGCGCCCGGACGGTATCGGCTGGAAGTCGAAGGCGTGGATTCCGCGGGCCAAAGGAGTCGGAATCGAGCGCTCGCGGAATTCTCGATCGCGGCGCCCGTCTGGCGGCGTCCCGGGTTCATCCTCCTCGCTGCGGCGACGCTCGCGGCCGGAGCGGTGGCGGCTCACCGCGCCCGCCTGGCGCAGGTCATGCGGGTCGAGCGCGTCCGCACCCGGATCGCCGCCGATCTCCACGACGACATCGGCGCGGGTCTCTCCGAAGTCGCCGTGCTCGCGGAGGTCGTCCGCCGGCGCCTGGGCGAGGACGATCCCGAATCGCGATCCCTGATGGAGGAGGTCGCCCGAACCGCGCGCCAGCTCGTCGATTCGATGAGCGAGATCGTCTGGTCCGTCGATCCCCGGCGCGACGATCTCGAAAGTCTGCTCGCCCGGCTTCGCCATTTCGCCGCGACCCTCGCCGAAGCCCGAGGGATCCGGTTCGCGATGGACGTGAAGGACGACGTGACCGCCGTGCCCCTCGAGGCCGGGCGCCGGCGCGACCTCTATCTCCTGCTGAAAGAAGCGGCGCACAACGCGATCCGCCACGCGGGCGCCGCCCGGGTCTCGCTCGCCATCGCGGTGGACCATGGAACGCTCAAGAGCGAGGTCGTCGACGACGGCCGCGGATTCGACCCGGCCGCCGGAAAGGGACACGGCCTCGACACGATGCGCGAGCGAGCGCGCGCGCTCGGAGGCGCGCTCGAGCTCGCGAGCGAGCCCGGCGAGGGAACGCGCGTGTCGATCTCGGTTCCTCTCGCCGGTCCCCCATGATCATGCGGTTTTCGACGGCACCTCGACCGGCGATGATCACGACCCGATGACTTCACCGTCGACGCCCGCAGGGACGGCTCCGATCACCGTCGGCATCGTCGACGACAAACGTCCGCTCCGGGACGGCCTCGCCGCGTTGATCGACGGCACCCCCGGGTTTCGATGCGTCGGGCGATGGGGCTCCGTCGAAGAAGCCCTGCGCGGGCTCGCGGCGTCCGGTCCCGACGTTCTCCTGCTCGACATCGGACTGCCGGGGATGTCGGGCGTCGACGGTATCGCTGCGCTCAAGTCCCGCTGCCCGAACACGCAGGTCCTGATGCTGACGATTTTCGAGGAGCGGGAAAGGGTGTTCGAGTCGATCTGCAACGGCGCGAGCGGATATCTCCTGAAGAACACGCCTCCCGCCAATCTCCTCACCGCGATTCGCGAGGCGCGCAACGGTGGCGCCCCGCTTTCCCCATCGGTCGCGCGCAAGGTGCTCGGTATGATCCAGGCGATCGGCGGCCCGGACAAGCTCGAGCACGACCTCTCGCCGCAGCAGCTCAGGCTCCTGCGTCTCCTCGCGGACGGCCACACGTACCAGTCCGCCGCCGACGAAATGGGGATCGCGTTGAACACGGTGCGGGACTACGTCGGGAAGATCTACGAGCGCCTCCACGTCAACTCGAAGACGTCCGCCGTCCGCAAGGCGATCCGGAGCGGCCTCCTCGGCTGACTCCCCGCTCCCCCATCTTCGTGCGGTTGTGCACGGAATCGGCGCCTCCTACATTCCGATCGGCTTCTCGAAAGGAGACTTCCGATGGATGGGCTTCGAACGTTCTCTCGCCGCCGCTTCACCGTTCTCGCCTTCGCGGTGCTGCTCGCGCTCGCGGGTTCGCCGCTCTTCGCGGGTTTCCCGTCGACGGAGGTGTTCCTTCCGGCGGTCGGGCGGCTGCCGGGGCTCTTCGGCGCGCAGTTCTACACGACGATCTGGGCGACGAATCTGACCGGCTCGACGGTCTCCTTCACGTTCGAGTTCCTCAAGCAGGGGCAGGCCAACACGAACCCCGCCTCTTTCTCCGACACGCTGGCTCCCGGGGAGACGAAGACCTACGAGAACGTCGTCGAGACCAAGCTCGGGCTGACCGACGCTCTCGGAGGAGCCCGCGTGACGTCCTCCGGTGAGATCCTCGTGGCCGAGCGCATCTACAACCAGGAGCCCGGCGACGACCTCGGCAAGACCGAGGGCCTCTTCTTCGCCGGCGTGCCGAAGTCCTTCGCGATCTCGCTCGGCCAGTCGGCCTCCATCCAGGGGATCGACCAGGGAGGGTCGGAGAACTTCCGGTACAACTTCGCCCTCGTCGAAACCGCCGGGGGATCGCCCACCGTTCACGTCGTCCTCTACGACGGGAGCGGCGCCGCGCTCGGCTCGACCGATTACTCGCTTCACCCGTACGAGCAGATCCAGCCCAACGTCGAGGATCTCGTCAAGAACCTCGCGACGACCAACGCCCGCATCACGGCGACCGTGACCGCGGGAACGGGCTCGGTCCTCCTCGCCGGCGCGCAGGTGGCCAACGACTCGCAGGACTCCTCCGGCTTCGAGATGAGCTTCCGCGACGACCTGCTCGGCGGAGGCGGCGGTGGCGGGCTCTCGGCGGTCGTCCATGACGGGACGCTCGTCGGCAACGGAACCGTCTCGACGCCGCTCGGCGTCAATCCTGCCGCGGTCGTCACGTCGTTGAACGGCCTCCACGGCGCGGTGACGCTCTCCGCCGGCTCCAACGTCACCCTGACGCCGTCCGGCCAGACCCTCACGATCGCGGCCTCCGGAGGGGGAGGCGGAGGAGGGCTGACGCTGCCGTTCAGCGGATCCGCGAGCGTCCCCGCCGGCGCCGCGTTCAACGTCCAGAACCCCGGCACCGACGGCGTCGCTCTCCAGGGAACGGGGACCGGCGCCGGGGTTTACGGCCAGAGCACATCGGGCAACGGAATCATCGGGACGTCGAGCTCGTCGTGGGGCGTCCACGGCGTGAGCTCCGGCACCGGCGTCAACGGTGCCGCGATGCGCGCCGAGGGAAACGGGATCGGGCTCTTCGCGACGAACACGGGTAGCGACGCCACGGTCGTCGCGACGAACGCCACGAGCGGGGTGATCTACAAGGGATTCGCCAACGGCGGGACGCTCGTCTTCCAGGTGGACGCGACCGGCGTTCAGGGGAGCTCTGCGACGACCGGACAGGCCGGCATTCATGGGACCTACTCCGGGAGCGGACAGGGTTACGGCATCCTGG
>Ga0075272_1000213_pt1 | contig 13067 bp, 13 predicted proteins | sample SF_Rice_5C_0N_40_FD_69776 | JGI IMG/M metagenome (GOLD analysis project Ga0075272, IMG submission 69776) | Rice paddy soil microbial communities from Twitchell Island, California, USA - SF_Rice_5C_0N_404 | ecosystem: Environmental > Terrestrial > Soil > Paddy field/soil | place: USA: Twitchell... | reverse complement strand
CCGACTTTCTCGCGCCCCGGGATCGTCTCCGTATACGCGCTCTCGGTGACGTAGTTCGGAACGATCGTGCGCCGCTCTTTTTCCGAATCACTGCGGATCACGGCCACGACGTGCTTCCCGTCGGGCGTGAGCTCCATGTCGAACGCCGTCTGGTGCCGTTCGAGTTTGAACGGCTTGAGGGGATGCTCTCGCTTCTTCTTCGCTTCCTCTTCTTCGCGGTGCTTCGCGCGCTCGTCGATCGCCTCGAGGAGCTTCTTCTCCTCCTGTTTGACGTACTCCTGGCTCGCGGTCCCCTTCTTTTCTTCCCACAGCGTCACTTCCGGCCCTTTGTCCTCGGGGCCGACGACGTTGGTGAGCTGGACCGTCGATCCGTCGCGCAGCGAGGTCTCGAACAGATTGTTGTCGCGCACGTACGTCACGTGCTGTTCGTCGAACGTGAAGTGCGGCGACGTCTCCATCTCGGTGGTCCGGGTGATCGGATGCCGCTTCCCCGCTTCCCACACGTAGATGTCGCCGTCCTCGGCGTAGACGAAGCGCTGGTGGTCGCGCGTGGCCTCGCCGCGCACCGGCGGCGCGTCCTTCTTTTCTTCCTCGGAGAGCTTGCGCAGGCCGCTGCCATCGCGGCTGACGACGTACGTGTCGCGGTCCTTGAGCAGCGGGTCGTTCCACTGTTTCCAGGTGAAGTAGATCTTCGTTCCGTCCGGCGTCCAGCGGACGTCTTCCGGCGGCCAGCCGTAGAGGTTCGGGCCGCGCATGATGTTGTCGATCGTCAGATCGAACGTCTTCGGCTCGGGAACCGCGCCGATGAACAGGACGGCGGCGGCAAGCAGGATCACGGCGGGGAACGACCTTCTCATCAATCCTCCAATCGTTTGCGGATCGCCGTCAGGCGCTCGACGGCGTGCTCCATGTCGGCGTGAACGCAGATGGTGTCGAATGCGATGGGGATCCGCGAGCCGTCGCGGGCCACGACCGCGCGCTGGCGGACGAGCATCTCCGCCTGGGCCGCGGCCTCTTCCACGCCGAGCAGCGATCCGGGCAGCTTCCGCGAGACGAGCGAGCCGTCGGGTTCATAGCGACGGTCGGCGAAGGCCTCGCGGATCACCGGAGTGCCCGCGCCCCGCGCCGCCGTGGCCATCTGCGAGGCGTCGGCGCAGACGATGGCCAGCGCCGGGTCGACGTCGCGGATGGCCTCGACGATCACGCCGGCCAGGAGCACGTCCTTGTGCGCGTCGTTGTACAACGCGCCGTGGGCCTTCACGTGGCGCAGCGGAAGGCCGCCGCGCGCGGCGACGTCGCGCAGCGAGCGGATCTGCTCGACGAGCGTCGCCCGCAGCGCCGCCGGCGCAATCGGCATCGAGACCCGTCCGAAGTTCGCGCGGTCGGGATAGGAGGGATGTGCGCCGACCTGCACGCGGTGGCGTTTCGCCAGCCGCACCGCCTCGGTCATCGACGCCACGTCGCCGATGTGGCCGCCGCAGGCGACGTTCGCCGACGTCACCAGCGGCCATACCCGCGCCTCGTCCGGCGCTCCCTCGGCGAGATCGGCGCTCAGGTCGATCACAGTTCTGCCCCTTTCGTCTCCGGAAGAAACCACATCAGCACCGCGCCGACGGCAAAGAAGGCGGCGTCGACGGCGATGGCCATTCCCAGTCCGTGCGTTTTCGCCGCCGCGCCGATCGCCAGCGGCGCCGCCGCGGAAGCGAGACGTCCGGCGTTATAGCAGAAGCCCTGCGCGCTGGCGCGAAATCGCGTCGGGAAAAGCTCCGCCAGCATCGCCCCGAACACCGAGAAGTAGCCGTGCGCGAAGTAGCCGACCAGCGGTCCGATGATCAACAGCGTCAGCGCCGAGCGCGCACCGAAGGCGAAGAGCGGAACGACGACCGTCGCCGCGATCATGAAGAACGTGAAGGCGGAGCGGCGGCCGAAGCGGTCGGCGAACCATCCGAAGCTGATGTATCCCAGCAGCGCGCCGGCCTGCAGCAGAATGAGCCACTCTGCCGATTTCGTGACCGTCAGCCCCGCTCCCCCCTGCGCAAGCGGCGTGGCCAGAAATGCCGGGAGCCACGTGATCACGCCCCAGTAGGCGATCAGCACGCTGCTGGCGAGCAACGTGGCGATCACCGTGCGGCGCAGGAACGGAGGCGAGAACATCTCACCCCAGCGCGACGGCTCGCGCTTCCGCTCTCGCCACAGCGGCGGCTCCTCCACCGTCCGCCGGATCAGGAACGCGGCCACCGCCGGCAGCGCCCCGATCAGGAACAGCACCCGCCAGCCGTAGTTGCCGAGGATCAGCGCGGAGACCGCGGCGGCGATCAGCGCGCCGATCGCCCATCCGGACTGCATGATGCCCATGGCCTTCGCCCGATGCTCCGCCGGCCAGGTCTCGGCCACGAGCACCGAACCGCACGACCACTCTCCCCCCATTCCCAGTCCGACGAGCACGCGCCAGGCGATGAGCTGCCACACGGCCTGCGATGTCGCCAGTCCCGCCGTGGCCACGGAGTAGACGAGGATGCTGATGCTCATGGCGCGCACGCGGCCGATCGAATCGGCGAAACGGCCGAAGAGGATCCCGCCCGCGGCACTGGAGACCAGGGCCACGGACGTCAGCCCGCCCATCGCCGCGGCAGAGAGCCCGAACTCCTTCTGGATCGGAACGATGGCGAAGGTAAAGAGCAGGAAGTCCATGGCGTCGAGCATCCACCCGAGCTGCGCCGCAAAGAGCGCACGCCAGGCTTTGCGATCGACTGCCATGATCGACACGGTGCGGCCAGTTTATCGCGGGGGACGCCTCGCTATGCGCGGCGTAAACCGAGAAGCAGCATCTCCAGCCCCACCTCGACCGGCACGCCTCCCGACTTGCGCCTGATCTCCAGTTCGGCAACGGCGGCGAGCGCGGCGAACAGGTCCGTCTCGGTGTGATTCCGCGCCGCCTCCCACTTCTTGTGCAGCGGGAAGGGATGTGGTTTCTGGCGCACGATGCCGTTCTGTTTCAGGTACTCGCCGAGGCGGTCGGCGATGGTGTCCTTGAACCGGTTGTACTGGATCGGCCGCTTCAGATCGATCCCGTTCGCGCGGGCGAAGGAGAGGATCCCGATGCTCTGGCGAATTTCGTCGGCGATCGGGAAGAGATAGCGGCCGTACAGAATGTCGGCCGGAGCGCGCACGTCGTCCCGGCGCGACTGCGCGACGAGATCGCGCAACTTCGAGACCGCCTCCACCATCTTTCCCTCGGAGAAGAGCGACGCGAGCTCGTACCGCGCTCCGCCCTCGAGGGCCTCGACTTCGCGCTCGACAATCTCCGCCGTGACCCTCCCGCCGTCCCCCGCCAGCGTGGCCAGCCGCTCGGCCTCGGAGAGCGCGGAGCGGAGGTCGGGGACGTCGCGCGAGAACTTATCGCCGAGCATGCGGTCGATACCCAGCCGCCGGCGCAGCGCGGCAATGGCCTTCGGATCGAAACGGACGCCTGCCTCCCCGGCGATCTCCTCGATGGCGCTCGACAGCGCGCCATCGAAGTTCTCGCGCGTCACGTCGCACGGCACGACCGCCCCCCGGCGTTCGATCAGATCGAGCGTCGCCGAATCGCGCGGCAGCTCGCCGGTCCGCATGAGGAGCACTGTCCCGGAGGCGCCGCCCCGCGTCACCGCCTCGGTCAGCAGCGCCGCGTCGCCCTCGCCGCGTCCCACCTTCTTCCCCGTCGTCCGGCAGAAGGCGAGCATGTCGGTGAGCAGCGCGTCGAGCGGCATGCCGATGACGTCGGCGATCTGGCGGTCGGTCATTTCGAGATCGGCGCCGACGAGTCCCAGGACGTGCAGCAGCTTCGCCGCCGCGGTGGTGCGCTTTCGATCCGTCTTCGCCGTCTTCCAGTCGCCCGCCGCCTTGTCGTACAGCGACCCCAGTTCTCTGGCCGAAACGAAGGCGTTCATTTCGGGGATGATCAGCAGACGCGCCGCGGAGAACAGCGACATCGTGCGGTACGAATCGAGAACCGTGGCCAGCTCGGTCCCCGGCTCGAACGACTCGACCGCCATGTTCGGGCTCGCGGCGACGATCGCGTCGCGGAGATCGTGAAAGGCGCGCTGGGCGAGATACTCGCTCGATCCGCCGACGAGAATGACCGGCGGAATTTTCTTTTCCGCGATCCACGCGAGAACGGCTGTCAGCGGCTTCGGCATGGCGGTCAGAAAAAAAGGAGCGCCATCGCGCTCCTCTTTCCAGTCACGGCGGGCGGCCCTCAGATTACGAAAGCAATCCCTTTTCCTGCAGCTCCTGGCAATCGATGCAGTACGGCGTCCAGGGGACGGCCTGAAGGCGCTTCTCGCCGATGATGTTTCCGCAGTTCGTGCACTTCCCGAAGCTGCCGTCTTTGATGCGGTTGAAGGCCTCGTCGATGAGCATCAACAGGTTGCGCTCGCCGTCCGAAAGCGAGAAGTTGAGTTCCTTCGAATAGGCGCTGGCAGCCTTATCGGCCAGATCCTGAATGCCGTCGTCGGGCAGCGCATTGCCCGCTTCCTTGTCGCGTTCGAAGGAATCGAGCAACTCGTGCTGCTTCTTGCGCAGCGTGTCGATGAATGGTTGATAAGAACTCGGTTTCGTCTTCGTTCGTGCCATGGCCACGATGGCTCTCCTTACTTGTGGTACGGAATGTTCCGCATCAATGTGCAGGCTCGATAGATCTGTTCGAGCAGGATGACCCGGGCCAACTGATGCGGGAGCGTCATGCAAGACAGGCTGAGCACCAGGTCCGCGCGTTCGCGGACGCAATCGTCCACTCCAACATCTCCCCCGAGAACGAACGTGACGCCGTGAGGCTGGTGAACCGTCAGTCGCTCGAGCCATTTTGCGAACTTCAAAGAATCCATCGGTCGGCCCCGTTCATCGAGGACGACCGTGTACGGCCCCGAAGGAATCGCCTGGAGCAGCCGCGCAGATTGGGCGCGGATGATAGACCCATCCTTCGAGCTTTGTCCACCGCGTCCGGCGTCAACTTCGATCACCTCAATCGGAAAGAAGTGTTTGATCCGATTGAGATAACGGTCGATCAGACCGCCGGCCTCGGCGTCGGCATGGGAACGGGGCCAGACCAGCCGAAATTTCATAATTTACCTGTCCCCAGAATTGCATGAATTGCGCGATCGCTGCCATCCTCCTCGCCACCGCCTGGCCGCAGTTTGGCCACGATCCCGGCCATTCCGGCCTGGCCGACTCCACGGCGCAGGCGCTGCACGCCGTACTCGCGCGGGTGGTCATGGATCCATTCGCCAGCGTCGAGCGGGAGAGTCAGGACGGCGATCTGCTCGTCCACTATGCCGCGCCGATCCTCGACGGCGACGACATGTTCGTCGAGCTCAAGGGCGGGACGCCGTCGCAACCGTCGTGGGGCGTCGAAGCGCTGCGGTGGGAAGGCCCGAGCCTGGTGCCGCGCTGGACGGCGATGAGCGACTGGCGGCCGGAACCGTTCGGGAATCCGAACGAAGGACCGGTGTTCGAGCCGGTGTTTCAGCCCGTGCTGGCGAACGGGTCGATTTACATGCCGGGCGGCGGCGGCAGCGTGATCCGAATCGACCGCGACAGCGGAGCCATGCTGGCGCGCTTCGGCGGAAGCGATGCCATGACGTTCGCCGCCGGAGCGTTGACCGCGGAACCGAATGGGAACATCGACTACGACGTCATCGCGCTCGCCGCGTCGGGGGATCCATGGACCAGCGACGTCCGCGGCGCGTGGCTGACACGGATCACGCCGTCAGGCGGAATCTTCCGCGCGCGCTACACCGACATCGTGTCCGGCGCGCCAGCGGCCACCGCGCAATGCCTCGGCATCTTCTCCATGGGCCAGCTTCCCTGGCCTCCGTCGGCGGACGCCATCCCGCCGTCGATTCCCTGCGGATCGCAGCGGCCTGGCATCAACGCCGCGCCGGCGATCGCCCCCGACGGAACGATCTACACGGTGAGTCGCGCGCACTTCAACAGCCGCTGGTCATATCTCGTGGCGCTCAACCCCGATCTCACGCCAAAGTGGGCCGTATCGCTGCGCGATCGCTTCGACGACGGCTGCAACGTGCTGCTGCCACTCAACGGGAGCCCCGGAGGGTGCCGGGCTGGCGCGCGGACCGGTGTCGATCCGTCCGACAACACCGCCGGCGCGGGACGCGTGACCGACGACTCGAGCTCCTCACCCATGATCGCGCCGGACGGCAGCGTGATCTACGGCGCGTATACCCGCTACAACGGCTCGCGCGGACACATGATGCACTTCAGCGCGCGCGGCGAATTTCTCGGCGCCTACCCGTTCGGGTGGGACATCACCCCCGCGTTTCGCGTGCACGATGGCACGTATTCGGTCGTGACGAAGGAGAACCGATATCCCATCGGTACGTACTGTGACGATCCGCAGTGGTGTTCGCCGTTCGAGGCCTCGTTTCTGGTGACGCAACTGAGCGCGTCGATGCACGCAGAGTGGACCTTCGAGAACCCGTCGGGCGACGAGTGGTGCGTGAACGGTCCGGCGATCGGTGCCGACGGGACCGTGTTCATGAACGCCGAAGATGGCGTGCTCTATGCGATCCGTCCCGATGGCAGCCTCGACCGGTCGCTGATCCTTTCGACGGGCGGGGGGCAGTCGTATACGCCGCTGGCCATCGACGGCCGCGGCCGGGTGTATGCCGAGACCGGAGGCATCCTCTACGTGACCGGGACCCCCGCACGAGTGCGCGCGGTCAGGCCGTGAGCGGGTCAGTCGATCTCGTACTTGCGGCGCTTTTCGAGGAGGGTCTTGCGGTTGATGCCGAGGATCGCAGCCGCGCGGGAGAAGTTCGAGCGGGTGCGGCGCAGTACCTCGCGGATGTAACGCGCTTCGAGCTGCTCGAGCGTCCACTCCCGTTCGGCGGCGGCTCCGACGAAATCGCTTTCCAGCGGCGGGAGTGACCGCGACGTGACCCAGTCGGACTCCTCGAGCAGAACCGCGCGGTCGATCACGTTCCGCAGCTCGCGGACGTTGCCCGGCCACCGGTGCGCGCGCAGCATCTCCACGGCCGTCTTGTCGATCCCCCGCTTCCTCCGCGCGACGAAGGCCTTCGCCAGCGGCTCGATGTCCTCCGGACGCTCGCGCAGCGGCGGGATCTCGATGGTGACGACGTTGAGCCGGTAGAGGAGGTCGTTCCGCAGAGTTCCTCCCATACTCGACGAGAGGATCCGCGAATCGAAGGAGATCGACTGATGCCCGCCCAGCCGCGTGAACCGCTTCTCCTGGATGGCGCGCAGCAGCTTAGCCTGCAGATGCGGAGCGAGGGAGACGACGTCATCGAAGTAGACCGTTCCTCCCTGGGCCATCTCCAGCTTTCCGACCTTCCGCGCGACGGCGTCGGTGAACGTCCCCTTCTCGAACCCGAAGAGCTCCGCCTCGAACAGCTCGGCGGGGATGGCGGCACAGTCGATACGCACCAGGGGACGGTCGCGGCGCGGCCCGCAGGCGTGGATGGCCTCGGCCAGATGGTCCTTTCCGACGCCCGATTCGCCGAGGAGGAAGACGTTGACGTCGTGGTCGATCACCTTCTCGACCGTCTGCACGACCGCACGCATGGCGGGACTCTTCGTGCGGACGAAATCGGTCAGGACGGGATTACGACGTTTTCTTGCGGCGGACATTCCGCGGCTTTTCCGCTTCCCCGGTGAACTCTGCGGTCACGTTCGGCGCATCGCCCCACAGGCGCTCCAGTCCGTAGAACCTGCGGCAGTCCTCGGTGAAGATGTGCACGATGAAATCGCCGAAGTCGATCAGGATCCAGCGGCCGGGCGTGGTCCCCTCCACCAGCAGCGGCTTGACCCCTTCCTCCTGCCGCACCTTGTCCAGCACGGCGTCGGCGATGGCCTGCGTCTGGCGCTCGCTGTTCGCCGAGCAGAGCACGAAATAGTCGGCGATCGACGTCAGCTCGCTGACGGCGAGGACGTTCAGATCGAAGGCTTTCTTGTCGACGGCCGCGGCGACGGCCGTGCGGATGCGATGCTGGATGGGATCGGTCAACTGGTCACTCTCGGTACAACCCGTAATGTTGAATGTAGCGCGAGACTAGAGGATCGACCAAGCCGTCGATCGGCTGCCCGGCGCACACCCGGGCGCGGATGTCGGTCGAGGAGATTAGGACGGATTCGTTGCGGACGTAGACGATCTTTCCGGCGGTCGCGCGGCCGGCGAGCTCCGGCGCCGGCGCCGGCCCTCCGCGCGCGAGCACGATGAACCGCGTCAGGGAAAAGAGCCGCTCGGGATCCTTCCAATCGAGCAGGTGCAGCGCCGCGTCGTCGCCGATGATCCAGTCGAAGCAGGCGTTGGGAGAGATCCGGTGCAGCTCCTCGAGCGTGTCGACCGTGTACGACGTACCGCCGCGCTCGAGTTCGACCGGCGAGACGAAGAGCGCCGGATCTCGGTGCGTGGCCAGCACGGCCATGGCGAAGCGATGATATGCCGAGGTCGGCGTGCGGTCCTTCAGCGGCTGACGCCACGCCGGGATGTAGATCACGCGGTCCCACTGCATCTCGCCGCGGATCTCGAGGACCGGCTCGAGGTGTCCGCGATGAAAGGGATCGAACGTGCCGCCGCAAACGCCGATGTTCATTCGTGCGCCGAGAGCGCGACCTCCTTCGTCTCGCGGATGACTGCCGCCATTCTGCGGATCAGCTCCTGCACGCCCTCGCCGGTCACCGCGGAGATCTGGTGATAGGCATAGCCGTGACGGGTGGCGTATGCCCGCAGGCGCTCGGAGTTGCCCTGGATCGCCGCGTCGAGTTTCGATCCGCAGATGAGGCGCGGCTTCCCGGCGAGCGTCTTCGAATGCAGCTCCAGCTCGCGGGCGATGACCTCCGCGTCGGATTCCGGATGGTCGTTCGCGGAGAGATCGACGAGATGCAGGAGAATGGAACAGCGCTCGACGTGGCGGAGGAACTCGTGGCCGAGGCCGTGCCCTTCGTGCGCCCCTTCGATGAGCCCCGGGATGTCGGCGACGACGAACGTCTGATCGTCATCGGCACGCACGACGCCGAGGTTGGGGACGAGCGTGGTGAACGGATAGTCGGCGATCTTCGGCTTCGCGGCGCTGATCACGGAGATCAGCGTCGACTTTCCGGCGTTCGGCAGGCCGATGATGCCGGCATCGGCGATCAACTTCAGCTCGATGAAGATCTCCCGCTGTTCGCCGGGGTCGCCAGGCTGCGCGAAGCGCGGCGCCTGACGGGTGGCAGTTGCGAAGTGCTGGTTGCCCCAACCCCCGCGCCCTCCCTTCGCCACCAGGACCTTTTCCTCTTCGTGCGTGAGGTCGGCGAGCAGTTCGCCGCTCGCCTTGTCGCACACGACGGAGCCGACCGGGAGCTCGATGGTCACGTCTTCCCCATGCTCTCCAGAGCAGTTCGATCCCATGCCGTGCTCGCCGCGGCCGCCGCGCCACTCGGGATGGAACTGCAGGTGATAGAGCGTGTTCAGGCGCTTCGTGGCCACGACCCAGACCGACCCGCCGCTTCCGCCGTCGCCACCGGACGGTCCGCCCCTGGGAACGTACTTTTCGCGGCGAAACGCGACGCATCCGTTGCCGCCGTCACCGGCTTTCACACGAATGGTTGCCTGGTCGATGAACATCTGACCCCGAAAGCTGCGAAGAGGCTGCCAGCCTGCGCAGGGGATCCTTTACCGTCAGCGCGGCTCAGGATTCAGTGGCCGGCGTGATGCTGACGAAGCGCCCGCGTGCACCCTTGTCGTCGAAGCGGATGGTCCCGGCGATCTTGGCGAACAGCGTGTGATCGCGGCCGATGCCGACGTTCTTGCCGGCGTTGATTCTCGTGCCGCGCTGGCGAACGATGATCGAACCGCCGGTGACGAACTGGCCGGCGAAGGCCTTGACCCCGAGCATCTTGGGCTGCGAGTCGCGGCCGTTGCGCGACGAGCCCTGTCCTTTTTTATGAGCCATGGACGTTTACCCCTTGATGGAATCGATCCGGATCTCGACCATCTCCTGGCGATGGCCGTGCTTCCGTTTCGTGTGGTTCTTCCGGTTCTTCTTCCGGAAGACGGTGATCTTGGGCGCGCGGGTCTCGCCGAGGACCGTGGCGATCACGGCCGCTCCGCCGACGGTCGGCGCGCCGACCTTTGGCTGATCGCCGCCGAGCATGAGCACGTCGGCGAAGGTGATCTTTCCGCCGTCGGCGCTGGCGAGGACGTCACGCTCGACGAACAGGCGTTCCCCTTCGGCAACGCGGTACTGCTTTCCACCGGAACGGATGATGGCGAACACGATCGACCTCCGAGTAAAGGAGCGCCGTTTGTAGCACGCGAGCGGCGGGCAGTCAAACGGCGTGGATTCGTGTAAACGGCGGCCCCATGAGGAGTTATTCCGGAGCGATCGTGGCGCCGTCGGATCCCACGAGATCGGTCACGTCGTCGTGCACCGCAGCCACGATCCGGCTCGTCGGTCCCTCCGAACAACGACGGCGTTTTCGTAGACGAACGTGGCGTTCGGGGGGCGGCGGGACGGGAAACCGGAGAGTGAGCTGAATGCTCCCGACCGTAGATCCTTTTGCCGAGATCGTCGAAGGCGGAGAGATAGACGCGGACGCTGGCCCGCGGGCCTCCGCCGGCCGGGACGAACTGGGTCGACGAGAACGGGACCTTCACCCGGATGGGAACAGAGACTCCGCGGCGATCGGCCCGCGGCTCTCCGGTCACGAGCGTCACCGGACCTCGAAGTTCTCGCGCGAGAGCCCGTGGACCGGAACCGACGGAATGAAAGCGATCTCCACTTTTTTGAATTCGGTCTCTCCGGGTCTCACGTTACTGTTGCGTTAAATCACAAGAAACAATATGTTTCGCTTTTGAACCCGGTACGGCAGCCAGCGTGCAGCCGAAGCGGATCAGTCGATCGGCGTGCCCCCCTGGGTACACCTAAATCAGCAAGAGCGGTTCGGGTTTGGATCAACAAGGACTTGGAGGTGCGCTCTCAGTAGCCCACTTTCATGAAGGATCGGTTCGGCAAATCTCGTATCAACAACGCAACTTACGTAGGAGAAACTTCGAATGCTCGTAAGAAAGTTTCAACTGGCACTTCTGCTCATCCTGAGCATGCTCGTCGCCGGGACCGTGCTCGCGCAGACCGCGACCACGGGCGCGGTCGAGGGCACAGTCAAGACAGGCGGCAACGCCCTGCCCGGCGTCAGCATGGAGGTTCAGTCGGCAGCTTTGCAGGGCGTGCGCACGGCCGTGACGGACGCGGGCGGGCATTTCCGCTTCACGCTGCTCCCGCCGGGCAACTATTCGCTGGCCGGGACACTGCAGGGCTTCAACACCATCCACCAGCAGAACATCAAAATCGACATCAACCAGACCGTCACCCTCGATGTGACGATGAGCGCCGCCACTGCGGAGACCATCACAGTCACCGCCGCCGCTCCGGTCGTTGACGTCACCTCCGCCCAGCAGGGGGCGAACATTACGGCGCAGACGCTCCAGGCGCTGCCGATCGCGCGCAACTTCACGGCTGCCGCGCAGGTGGCGCCGGGAACCGCAACCCAGACCGGCAACGGACAGGGCGCGGGGCAGACGACCATCTATGGCAGCACCGGTTCGGAAAACGAGTATGTGGTCGACGGCCTCAACCTGACCGGCATCTCGCATGGCCAGAACGTGAAGAACATCAACATGGACTTCATCGCGGAGGAGCAGGTCCTCACCGGCGGTCTGCCTGCCGAATACGGGCGGCTTACCGGCGGCGCGATCATCGCCGTCACCAAGAGCGGCTCCAATGAATTCCACGGCGATGTGTTCGGCTATGACGCCGGCGGCGGATTGCGGTCGGCTCCGGCAAATCTGTCAGAGAGGCCAGCGACCGACACGACATTCAACGACATCAGCAAGCAATTCGATTTCGGCGCCACCCTCGGCGGGTACGTGATGAAAGACCGCCTCTGGTTCTTCGGCGCCTACGACCGCGTGAAAGAGACGGATCAGAGCGTCCGGATCAATACTGCCCTGTCGGTCCCTGGTTTCTCGGTCCCCGTTGGCGGAAAACTGCCGACGGACATCACGCGCGACCTCTACGCAGGAAAGCTCAGCTTCGCCATCAGCTCGAGCCACCTGCTCAATCTGTCGGTTCTCGGCGACCCGTCGAACAACCAGGGAGCTCTGTTTGCTATCTCCGGCCCGCCGAGCACATTTCAGGGCACCGAAAAGACTGGTGGAAACGACTACAACGCTCTCTACACGGGTGTCTTCGGCAGCCGCTGGAACGTCAACGCCACCGGCGGCCAGCACAAGGAGAAAACGACGTTCGGCGGCGCAGGCACGACGATGTCGCAGTTGCAGGATCTCACTCAGGTGCCGAACGTCCGCAGCGGCGGATTCGTGAGCTGGACGAATTCCCAGTACACGCGCAACGCCGGGAAGCTCGACATCAGCACGTTCCTCGGCGCACACACCATCAAGCTCGGCGGCGACATCGAGAACCTCGAAGTCAACACGAACCGCTTCTACGGCGGCGGCGACTGGGTGCGCAAGCGCTGCTCGGTTGCGCTGGTGGACAACACCTGTCCCGACCCAAGCGCGATCTACTACACGCATGAAGGGTTCATGAACGACCAGGCAGCCGGATTCAGCTTCAGCGATCCAACGACCTGGCCGAACTCCGTCGCCAACCCGCTTAACACGGTGGCCAAGACCCGGAACACCGGTCTCTACGTTCAGGATTCGTGGAAGGTTCTCAGCAACGTGACGGTCAATGCCGGCGTGCGCTACGAGACACAGAAGGTTGGCGACCGATTTGGCAGCTGGAAGATCAACCTCGACAACAACTGGGCGCCGCGCGTCGGTGTGATCTGGGATCCGCAGAACAACGGCCGGAGCAAGGTGTATGCGAACTTCGGCCGTTTCTACGAGTCGATCCCGATGGACATCAATATCCGCGAGCTTGGCGGCGAGGTCTCGGTCGACGTCAACAACTTCGACCCGACCTCGACAAACTTCATTCCCGACCCCAACGCCCCGCACAATCTGGCCGGCAATCCGTACCGCCTGCTCGGCGGGTCTGCTGTTC
>Ga0075272_1000211_pt1 | contig 13106 bp, 10 predicted proteins | sample SF_Rice_5C_0N_40_FD_69776 | JGI IMG/M metagenome (GOLD analysis project Ga0075272, IMG submission 69776) | Rice paddy soil microbial communities from Twitchell Island, California, USA - SF_Rice_5C_0N_404 | ecosystem: Environmental > Terrestrial > Soil > Paddy field/soil | place: USA: Twitchell... | reverse complement strand
GAGGTTGTCGAGGGCCGCTCTGCTATCCGGACCATCACGCGCTTTTCCCGCTGAACCAGTGGTCACGCCGCTGCTCGTGCGAAGCCGGAAATTCGCGCCAAGTCCGCGCGCGATTGACACCCGCAACACCCACGGTAGAATCGTACGCGCTATGCCGTATCGGTCCTTTCCTGCCGCGAATTCGATGCGCCGCTCTCGAGCGCTTTCCGCGTACCTCCTTGCTTGCGTATTCGTTCTCTGGCCGTCTCTGAAGGCGCGCGCCCAGGGCCAGTCCACCGAGCCGAGTCCTCGCGTGATGCAGCTCTATTCGGAAGCCAAGGCGGCCGAACAGCGCGGCGACATCATCGGCGCCGTCGCAAAATACAAATCGATCCTGGCCCTCGCGCCGCGCCTCGGACCCGCCTACAACAATCTCGGCGCGCTTTACCTCCGCCAGCACGACTACGCCAAGGCGATCGCAACGCTGAAGCGGGGCTTGAGCGTCGACCCCTCCATGTACTCGGCCACCGTGCTGCTGGGCGTCAGTTGCTTCCAGGCCGGCCGTTTCGCTGAAGCCCGGGAGCCCCTGGAAAAAGCGGTGCGAGCCAATCCCAAGGACAACAACGCGGAATTTTATCTGGCCAGCGACCTCATCAAATTGCAGGATTTCCAGCCTGCCGCCGAGCATCTGCAGCAGCTCGCGCAGCGGGAACCGAAGAATCAGCAAGTCTGGTACATGCTTGGCAACGTCTACATCCAGCTTTCCGAGCTGGCCTTCAAGAAGATCGACGCCATCAATCCAAACTCCGTTTTGTCCCACGAAATCCGCGGCGATGTGATGGCCAGCATGAAAAATTTCGACGGCGCTCTGGTCGAATACAAGAAAGCCGTCGATCTTGGGCCCCATCAGCCCGGAACGCATTACAAGCTGGGCGACGCCTATTGGCAGCTTGCCGATTGGGCCGATGCCACCCGCGAATTCCAAGCCGAGCTGGTCAACGATCCGGGAAATTGCAACGCGCACTGGAAGCTGGGCGATATCCTGCTCGAGCAGCACACGAAGCCTGCGGAAGCGCTTGCGGACATCAATCAGGCTCTGCAGTCCTGCCCGGACCTGACGCAAGCCAAAGAGGCCCGTGCCGTCGCATTGATCCGGCTGAATCGCTATGCGGACGCTCTCCCGGACCTGAATGCTGCGATCAAAGCCAGTCCCGAGGATTCTCGCCTGCACTTCATGCTGGCCCAGGCCTATCGCGGGATGGGGAAAACGTCCGAAGCAAACGCAGAGATGGCCACCTTTGCCAAACTGGAACAGAGCGCGCGCGCCGCGGAAGCGAAACGCGCGCAAGAAGTGATGAAGCAGAAGGAAAGGATTCCGGATACCCAGCAGCCCTGAGAACCGCGCGATTCATAAAATAAATCCGCTGCATTCGTTTTCGTGTTTTCGAAAACTCCCTCCGCCCGCCTTTCGCCGATGTAAAATTCTGAAGTCAACAATTGGCCGCGCTGCGGCCGGAAAGAGGAGTCGAGCTATGCCTTCCCGGATTTGCTGCCCCCAGGGGCACGCCACCAGAAAAGTTTCCATGCGAGACGCTGCGGTCTCGATAGCGGAGAATCGCGCGATCGGCGCTTGCGAGAAATGCGCCAAGCCGTTGCAATACCAGATCGATCACGTCCACTCGGGCGATCCCAGCGGCAAGCAGCACACCTACCGGGTGACGCGCGCCGTTCGCCTGCGCACGCGCCCGGCCAAGAACCAAACGTACGATCCCTTTCTGCTCTTTCTGCGCGAAACCGAAACCGGCGCGGAGCAAATCCTTCCCGTTTTCTGGATGCAGGGCGAAACCAGCGCCCAGCGCGGCGGCCCGTTTTCTCCGGTGTTGACCCTGGACGAATGGAAAACGCTGTTTCGCCGCATGGACGCTAACTTCAGCGAACTCGAAGAGCGAATTCGCCTGCGCGCCTATGAACTTTACGAGCAGCGTGGACGCGCTGATGGCCATGCGCTGGAGGATTGGCTGCAGGCCCAGGCTGAACTGAGTGGGGATCGGGACCTGCGCGTCGCGGCCTGAAGCCCGAAACCGCACATACATACGGCGGTTCTCAGCGAACGCGGACAACCCCGCGCGTCACAGGCGATTCCTATTTGCTTTGTGCACCCTGAAGGGGCCGAGGACGAACCCATGCGAACATTCTCCCTGCAAAAATGCCTGCTGTTGCTCGCTGCTCTTGGCTTGGCGGCTGTTTGGCCCGGCGCCGCTCGCGCCCAGGTCGAAGTTTTTGGCGGCTATTCCTACCTGCGCCCGGCGATCAATCTTCCCGGATCGACGGCCCATCCCAACCTGAACGGCTGGGAGGTCACCGGCGTGTACAACGCCTATCACTGGGTGGGAATCGCAGCAGACTTCAGCGGGCACTACGGCTCCGTGGACGGCCTGAACACGCATGTGAACACGTACCTGTTCGGGCCGCAAATCCGTCTGCACGCACCCATTTCGCCGTTCGCACACGCCCTTGTCGGCGTCGCGCACGAAAATCTGGCCGGCGCGACCGACAACGGATTTGCCGCTGCCGTTGGCGCGGGAATCGACATTGGCGTGGCGCCATTTCTTTCCTTCCGGCCCATCCAGCTGGACTACCTGGTCACGCGGATCGGTTCGAGCACGCAAAGCCAACCGCGCGCCTCGGTCGGCTTGGTGCTTCATTTCTAACGCCTGACCTGCAGGATTTCCGCTTCGAGAACGCGGCTTCGCCTGCGCCGGAATACCCGCTTGGCCGTATTTCTCTGCTCCCTTGCCGGCTGTAGCCTGAGTGCAGTCACCATTCGCCCGCCCACTCTCTTCGTCGGGAGGTTGAATATGAAAGCGTTCGCAGGCGCAGTCGTTCTCTGCTTTTTGATCGCGGCGCCGGCCTTTGCGCAGCAACAGACCCCGGAAGAAAAGGCCCAGCAACAGGACAAAAGAGCCAGGCAGCAGGAACAGGCCAGGCAGCAGGAACAGCAAAGCAGGCAGGAACAACAATCCCGCCAGGAAGAAAAGGCGCGCAGCCAGGCGGAACGCCAGCAGCAAAGAGCAGCTCAGAGACAACAGCAGGAACAGCAGAAACAAATGGCCAGGCGAGAGAAGCAGCAGGCCAGGCAAGAGCAAGAGAGAGCCAAAGAACAATCCAAGATGCAGCAGCAACAGGAGCGCACCCAGGCGAGACAGCAGGAACGCGGGCAGAAAAATTCAATGAAGCAGCGCTCTGCCCAGAGGGAAGAGCAAAGAGCCGGGCAGGGACGCCATGCCGAAGCGACGCGCGCAACGTATCATGCCAGCGAGATCCATCCCCGCCACGGCGGGCGCGTCATTCGCGACCGCGACTACGACCAGCACTTTGGCCGCGACCACGACTTCCATGCCCATTGGCGCCACGGCGATGACCGCTTCAACTATTCCGGCTATTGGTTTACATACTCGGAGCCGTGGCCCTCGTATTGGGGCGATGACGACGACTACTACATCGTTTACGACTTCGATGAGGATGCCTATTATCTCGTCGATCTCGACCACCCCGGATTCGAGTTGCTGCTCGTCGTCGAAGGTTAAACGGTACAACTCGCGCGCGGCACGGGTTGCCTCCTGAAAGAGAGCGGCCCGCGCGGCGTCTCCTCCACTTGTGACGAATCCGCCGCTTCCGGACTCTGGCTCCGCATGTCCAACCGCAGTGCTCCTCTTGTCTTTTTCTCCCCATTGACCGCTCGCCATCGCCACTTTTCGCTCATGATGTGTTAGCCTCACGCCCGGCAAGCGCTTTCAAGCGTAGGCGCCGCACCGACATGGCACAGACTCGCCCATCCTCCCCGTCCAGTTTTGCACGCGCGCGATGATGCGCGCCGTCGACATCATTCGCAAAAAGCGCGATGCCGCGGAATTGACTTCCGAAGAGATCGCGTTCCTCATCCAGGGAGCCACAAACGGCTCGGTCCTCGATTACCAGCTCGCTGCTTTTCTGATGGCTGTCGTCTGGCGCGGCATGACACCCGCGGAGACGGCCGCGCTGACCGAGGCCATGCTGCGCTCAGGACAAGTGCTTGACCTCTCCGCTCTGCGCGGCAGCAAGGTCGACAAGCACTCGACAGGCGGCGTCGGCGACAAAACTTCTCTGATCGTCGCCCCAGTCGTCGCCGCGGCGGGTTTGGACGTTCCGCTCGGCCGCAAGCGCGTCTACGTCCCCATGATCAGCGGCCGCGGCCTGGGGCACACCGGCGGCACGCTGGATAAGCTCGAATCCATCCCCGGATTCAACGTCAATCTTTCGCTGGGCGCGTTTCGCGGCGTGCTGGAAAAGACCGGGTGCGCGTTGATGGGCCAGACCCCGGAAATCGCGCCCGCGGACAAAAAACTCTACGCCCTGCGCGACGTCACCGCCACCGTCGAGAGTCCCTTCCTGATTTGCGCCTCGATCATGAGCAAAAAGCTCGCCGAGGGCATCGACTCGCTCGTCCTCGACGTGAAAACGGGCGATGGCGCGTTCATGAAGAAGCAAGCCGGCGCGGAACAACTCGCGCAATTGATGGTCGACACCGGAACGCGCGTGGGCAAGCGCGTCGTCGCGCTGATCACCGATATGGACCAGCCGCTCGGGCGCAAAATCGGCAACGCGCTCGAAGTGGATGAGTGCCTGGACGTCTTGCACGGCGGCGGCCCTTCGGACTTGCGCGAACTCTGCGTCGAACTGGCAGCCTGGATGTTCACCCTCGGCGACCGCGTGGCGAATCTCGACGAAGGCCGCGCGCTTGCGCAAGAAATGATTGCATCCGGCCGCGCTCGTGATACATTCCGCGAGATCATTCGCATGCAAGGAGGCGACCCGGCCGCCGTCGACGACCCGGGACGCCTGCCGCAGGCCAGGAATCGCGCAAAGCTGAAATCGCCGCGAGGCGGTTTCGTCGCGTCGATTCGCTGCGAGCAGATGGGTGTGGCGAGCATGCTCTTGGGTGGCGGGCGCGAACGCAAAGAGGATCTGATCGATTCGGCGGTGGGTCTTGTGATCGAACGCAAAGTGGGCGAGGCGGTGGAGGCCGAAGGGACGCTCTGTACCGTTCACTACAATTCCGACGCTCGCCTGGCCGAAGCGATGGCGTTGCTCTCCAACAGTTTCGTCATTGGAGACACTGCGCCGAAGCCGGCGCCGCTCGTGCGCAAGGTTCTTGGCGCTAGTTGACGGTTCGCGGCCGATCCGGCCAATCGCCGCCGGAACACAAGTGCTTGGCGTTGGAAAGGGACGGAATGCATCGATTCGTCGGCATTCTCGGAATGATTGTGCTGTTGGGCCTGGCCTACGCCTTTTCCACCAATCGCCGCGCCATCCGCTACAAGACGGTGGCCTGGGGCCTGGGCCTGCAAATCGTCTTCGCCTTTCTGGTCCTGCGCTGGGACGGCGGGCGCGCCGCCTTTGCCTGGCTCGGCGACAAAGTGAATTGGTTCTTGGGCTTCGCCTCCTACGGCGCAACCTTCGTGTTTGGCCCCCTGGCCCAGAACACGCATCCCTGGGGCCTCGTTTTCGCCTTTCAGGTTTTGCCCACCATCATTTTCATCGCGGCGGTATTCGCCCTGCTGTACTACCTGGGCATCATGCAGGTGATTATTCGTGGCGCCGCCATCTTCATGACCAAACTGATGGCCGCTAGCGGCGCCGAATCGCTGAACGTTGCCGCCAGCATCTTCATGGGCCAGACGGAAGCGCCGCTCACCATCCGTCCGTATTTGTTCGACGTCACGCAGTCCGAACTGATGACCATCATGACCAGCGGCATGGCCCACGTCTCCGGCGGAATCATGGCCGCCTACATCGCGTTTGGCATTCAGGCCAAGCATCTCCTGGCGGCCGTGATCATGACCGCCCCGGGAACGATTCTGCTCTCGAAGATGCTCGTCCCGGAGACGGAGAAGCCGCTGACCGCAGGGCGTGTCGAAATGGCCAAGCTGGAGCGCGACACCAACGCGCTGGCCGCCATCGCGCGCGGCACCACCGACGGGTTGAACCTGGCCGTCAACGTCGCGGCCATGCTCATCTCCTTCATCGCGCTGATTTATCTGGTCGACGGGATTTTCGGCGCCGTCCACGCGCATCTCCTGTGGTTTCCCATGAGCCTGGAGCAAGTCTTCGGCTGGATTCTGTCGCCCATCGCCTGGCTCATCGGCATTCCCTGGAAGGAAGCGACGATCGTCGGAAATCTGCTCGGGCTGCGCATGGTGACGAACGAACTGATCGCTTACCAGCGCCTCGGTCCTATGCTCGGCGCAAATGTTCTCGATCCGCGCTCCTTCACCATCACCACCTTCGCGCTCTGCGGCTTCGCCAACCTCAGCTCCATCGGCATTCAGATTGGCGGGATCGGCGCGCTCGCGCCCAATCGAAAGTCCGACTTGGCGCGCCTTGGCATCCGCGCCATGCTCGCCGGCACCATGGCCAACCTGATGTCCGCCTCCATCGTCGGCATCATGCTCCGCTGATGCGCGCGCGTGCGAAATCGGCCGATCGCAACTCCGAATTCGCTCGCGCCGAGCGCGCCGCAAAATTCGCTCTCTCGAAAACGAAGCTACGCCCCCGCATCGCCGTGGTCCTCGGCTCCGGCTTGGGTGCGTTTGCCGATGAACTGACCGATGCGGCACGCATCCCCTACGAAAAAATTCCCGGGTTTCCGCGCTCGACCGCCATTGGCCACGCCGGCCGCCTCGTCATCGGCAAAGCGGGCGACATCGCCGTGGCGGCAATGCAGGGCCGCGTCCATTTGTACGAAGGCTATTCCGCGCGTGAGGTCGCTTTCCCCATGCGCGTCCTGGGCCGCATGGGCGTTCGCGCCGCCATCCTGACCAACGCCGCCGGCGGCATCAATCGCGATTACAACCAGGGCGCGCTGGTCGTCATTCGCGACCACATCAATTTGCAGCCCGCAAGCCCGCTGATTGGCGAGAATGATGAGCGCTTCGGCCCGCGCTTCCCCGACATGACCGAAGCGTACGGCAAGGCCTATCGCGGAATCGCCATCACGGAGGCCGAGCGGCTCGCCATTGAAATTCACGAGGGCGTGTACGCCGCTTTGCCCGGCCCCAGCTACGAAACGCCCGCGGAGATTCGTTATCTGCGCACGATTGGCGCTGACCTGGTCGGGATGTCCACTGTTCCGGAAGTGATCGCGGCGCGCCACATGGGCGTGCGCGTCCTGGGCATTTCCTGCGTCACCAACATGGCCGCCGGCATCCTCGATCAGCCCCTCAGCCACGCCGAGGTGCTGGAAACCGCCGAGCGCGTCAAAGGCCGCTTCATCGCCCTTCTCCGCGCCGTCATTCCACAGATCGCTGCAGACCTGCAGCGCTCAATGTAGCCGGCTCCGAACGCTAATCCGGGAGCGTGGCCCCGCTTGTGATTGTGAATTCTGTAGCCGCGCCAGCCGCTTTCGGCAGCCCCGGCCGGCTGACGGGCTGGCCGCCGCCGATCCACACTTCGACTTTGCCGGGAATGATGCGTCGCGTTCCGCCCGGATCGACCGTGCTCAACTGCCGGTTGCGCAGCGTGAAGGATACGCTTTGCTGCTGGCCGGGCTTCAGGTGAATGCGCTGGAATCCCTCGAGTGCGCGAATCGGAGCCCCCGGCACTCCCGGGCGCGTCAGATACAGCTCGACCACTTCGTCGCCCTCCATCGCGCCCGTGTTGGAAACGTCCACCGAAATCTTTTCCGTTCCATCCGCCGCGATCGTCGGCTCCGAAACGCTCGCGTGGCTGTATGCGAACGTCGTATAGCTGAGTCCATACCCAAACGGAAACAGCGGCTCGCCTTCGAAATAGCGATAGGTGCGATTCGCCATCGAATAATCGTCGAATGGCGGAAGCTGCGCCACGCCGGTATAGAAAGTGACCGGCAAGCGTCCCGCCGGGCTGAAGTCTCCGGCCAGCGCTTCCGCCACCGCCGTTCCGCCTTCTTCGCCGGGATACCATGCTTCGAGTATCGCCGGCAGATGTTCGTTCTCCCAATTCACGGCCAAGGCGCCGCCGTTCATCAGCACCAGCACGGTCGGCTTGCCCAGCGCCGCGATCTTTTTCACCAGCTCTTCCTGCGGCGCGGGAAGCGAAAGTTTCGTGCGATCGCCGCCCAGAAAACCCTCCGCCTGGAACTTCATTTCTTCGCCTTCGATCCGCGGAGAAAGCCCCATCACCAGCACAACCAGGTCGGCTTTTCGCGCGGTGGCAATCGGGTCGGGCGTGCCCGCTGCGGCCGCCTCGACGAGCCCGATGCCCTCCGAGTACACCACCTTGGAATGCGCAAAACGCTGGCGGATCCCTGCGAGCACCGTCACCGGTTTCGACGGCGTCCCGTTGTAATTTCCCTCGATCGCGTCCAGGCTGTCCGCATCGGGCCCGATCACGGCGATGGTCTTGTATGTGCCCTTCAGCGGGAGAAAATGATTTTCATCCTTCAATAGAACCAGCGATTCCTGCGCCGCCTTCAGCGCCAGCAACCGGTGCGCCTCCGTATCGTTTTCCGATGGCTTGATGCTCGAGTACGGCACCATCGGCGGCGGATCGAACATCCCCAGCTTCATGCGCGCGGTGAACAGCAGCCGCAGCGCGTTGTCCACGTCCTTTTGCGGCAGAAGGCCCTGCTTCACCGCCTTCAACAGAGTGTCGCGATTGAAGGTGATTTGCTCCTCCGGCCAGGCACAGACGAGATCCGTCCCCGCTTTGAACGAATCGGCCTCCGCCTGCTCCATGGATTTGGCGTAATGGTGGCCGTCCCAAACATCCTGCACCGCGCCGCAATCGGACACCACGTAGCCTTTGAATCCCCAGTCCTTGCGCAGGTATTGCCCGAGCAGCATCGAATTCGCGCAGGACGGCGCGCCATCGACCGCATTGTAGGAACACATGATGGACCCCACCTTCGCTTCCCTCACGCTGGCGCGAAACGCCGGAAGATAGGTGTCCTCCAGATCGTGCCGCGAGGGCTTCACGTCGATGCTGTGACGCGCCGGCTCCGGGCCGCTGTACGCGTCGAAATGCTTCGCGGTGGCCAGCACTTTCAGGTACTTCGCATTGTCGCCTTGCATCCCGGTGATGAATGCGACGGCCATGCGCGAAGTGAGATAGGGATCCTCGCCGTAGGTCTCCTGCCCGCGGCCCCAGCGCGGATCGCGAAAAATATTGATATTCGGCGACCACACCGTCAGGCCGTAGTACCAGTCGCTCGAGCCGTCCGCATGCAGATTGGCGTAATACTTGGCGCGAAACTCCGTGCTGATGATGCTGGCGATGTGGTGCATGAGCGGTTCGTCGAATGTGGCTGACAGTCCGATGGCCTGCGGAAAAACCGTGGCGTAGCCGGCGCGGCCCACGCCGTGCAGCCCCTCGTTCCACCAGTTGTAGGCGGGCACGCCGAGCCGCGGAATGCCGCCGGCCACGTGCGTCAACTGCGAAATCTTCTCCTCCATCGTCATTCGCGAGATCAGGTCGTTGACCCGCTCGGGGATCGGAAGGCTCGCATTCTTGTACGCCGGCACCTTCCCCTGCCGGCCTGATTTCGTCCGGGCCCACATCGTTGCCGAGGCCGCCAGGCAAAAGATGCAACCCAACACCGCCATTCTCGTTTTCATGTTCTTCGCTCCACGGCGCGTGCCGGCCGGAGGAAATTCCGGCAACGGAAACACGCGCAATTTACTTGTAATTCCTCGCCGCAACCGGAATCGTCAGCACGGCTGCCGCCGCATTGGGAAGCTCGAAACTGTAATTCCCTTGCGAGTCCGCCTGAATCGCTTCACTCGCCGGATTGCCGATATGCCCGCTGCTGTCGAACCGTTCTCCGCCGTAACCGATCTCTTCGGGAGACTGCGCATCCAGTTTCGGCGCTTTCAGCAACAGCAATCTTGCCGCGCTCGTTCGCCCCTCCACATGCACGCTCACGCGCCCGGACGCGGACAGGTCCTTGTTGATGACCACCAGGTTGACGCCGCAATCGGCGCAAGCCGTCGTCGCGTAAGCGCGCACGTTCGCCGCTGCGTGCATCGCGACGGGCACGAGGTACTCTCCCGAGGCGTGCCGCGCGAACAAGTACATCGCGTAATAGAGCGGCCTCGCAATGTTGTCGTATTGCAGGTGGCGCGCGCCGTTCGTGCGCCCGTAGCTATCGATCGGATCGTAGGAACTCCCGCCCGCGCGATAGCTGGTGTGGAAGTTGACCTCGCTGAAGCCCTCCTGCGCCGCGGTGTACAGCCAGTCCAGCCCCCACAGCGCCGAGGCAAACGAATTGCTCACCCCGGGCATGCCGCCGCACGAGGCCGAATTGGTTTCCGCCAGAGCGATGGGCAAATGGCGACGGCGCGCCGCTGCGACCAGCGCCCGCGAGGCCTGCTTGAAATGCGTCATCAACTCGGGAGCCAGCAACTGCTGGGTGGTGACGCTGCGCCCGCCGCACGTCGTCAGCGGATAATTGTGGACGGTGGCGACCTTCAGCTTCGACGCTCGGACGCCGTCGATGATTGCCCCGAGATCTCGCGCGTTGTCCCAGCGGCAGCAAATCGCCGGGCCCGCCACTCCGTAACGCCTGGCCACTGGATTCGCTGCAAAGACCTTTTCGTACGCTGTGAACTCTTTCACGAAATCCGCCACCGAATAGGTCGTCGGACGAAACCCTCCGCGATTGAACAGATCGGGCTCATTGCCGGGTTCCAGCCCCACAACTTGCGCCGGTTCGATGGCCTTCGCTATTCCTTGCGTCACTTCGTCCAGCGCCCATGACGGCGAATCCTGTTTCAGGTTCAGCCCCACGATCAGCCGCCAGCCCGACGCTCTCGCCGCCTCGGCAAAAAGCTGAAACACGCCGGCAGTAAGCGTTCCTTTGCACCAGTCGCGGTGCGGCGCGCCGGAAGGGTCCCAGCACGTGTTGTCTTGGCTGTTCCCGCCCAGGCGCAACACACCAGGCCCCAGGTTGCGCATGAATTGGAAGAATCCTTCGTTCGGCGCGCCCGGGGCGCCCAGCGCATATTCAGGCACGCCGGCAAGCTTGCCGGAAACTGTTCCACTCTGTGTGGGAGTCGGCAGGCCCTGCCCGGCCGTCGAAACCTCCAGGCTGAACCCCACGAAGTCCCGCGGGATTTGGTGCCCGAGGGGCCTCGTCCCCACCCGGATCGTTGCCAGTGGCGAATTCGTTTTTTGGGCGCCGGCATTCGGAGCAAAGCAACCGGCAGCCAATAAGCAACCGGCGAACCACAGGTAACGCCAGGGCGCAATTGTCATTTGCGGTTTGTCCTGAAGCGACACGACAAACTTGGGCGCCGCTCGTCGCGGTTCGATGCATTCCGCCGCTACATACTAAGCACGCCGCCCCGGAATTGAAAGTGTGCGAATCGAAATCAACACCGGAACAGCAGGTCTCCCTCGCTAACCGTCGCCACGCCTCCGTCCGGCTTGCGCGTGCCGGCAATGAGGCCGAACGTCGAGGTGCACGGCATTGGCCGCTTCTGTGGCAACATAGATGCCGCACGCCTGCGGGGTTTGCCCGCCGGAGCACGCTTTGAGTTTCATCAACGACGATTTTCTGCTGCACTCGGACATGGCGCGCCGCCTGTACCACAACTATGCCGCGCGCGAGCCCATCCTCGACTTTCACTCCCATCTGCCCGCCGCGGAGGTCGCCGGCGACCGCCGCTTCCGCAACCTCACTGAATTGTGGCTGGAAGGCGACCATTACAAATGGCGCCTGATGCGCGCGAACGGCGTCGACGAACGCTGCTGCACGGGCGACGCGCCCGCCTGCGAAAAATTCCAAACCTGGGCCCGTACCCTGCCGCTCGCGCTCCGCAACCCGCTTTATCACTGGACCCATCTCGAGCTGAAGCGATACTTCGGTATCGACGACTTGCTGAACGAACGCACCGCCCAGTCCATCTGGGAGCGCGCCAACGCGCGGCTCTCCTCCCCGGAACTTTCGGCGCAAGGAATTCTGCGCGAGTTTCGCGTCCGCGCCATTTGCACCAGCGACGATCCCTGCGACGATCTGGCCGATCACCGCAAATCCAATCAGGCGCAAAAAGACTTCCGGCTGTTTCCCACCTTTCGCCCGGACAAGGCTCTCGAGGTCGATCGCCCCGATCGTTTCAATTCCTGGACCACCCGCCTCGAGCGGGCCAGCAACATCGAGATTCGCTCTTTCCCCGCCTTCCTCGACGCCTTGCGGCGGCGGCACGATTTTTTCCACGCGCAGGGAGCGCGGCTCTCCGATCACGGCCTCCCGCACTGCCACGCGCAGCCCTGCAGCGAGAGTGCGGCGAAAGCGATCTTTGAAAAAGTGCGCGCCGGCACGGCCGCCGATTCTGCGGAGCGCGAGCAGTTCGCCTCCTTTCTCATGCTTTTTTTCGCGCGCCTCGACGCCGAACGCGGCTGGACCAAGCAACTGCATATCGGGGCGCTGCGCAACGTCCGGACGCACATGCTGCAGCAGCTAGGTCCGGACACCGGATTCGATTGCATGAACGATCAGCCGCAAATCGAGCCGTTCTGCCGCTATCTCGACCTTCTCGATCGAGAGAGTGCCCTGCCCCGCATCATCGTCTACAACATCCATCCGGCGGACGCCTGCGCGCTGGCTACGGCCCTGGGCTCGTTCCAGGATTCCCCGATGCGCGGGAAAATTCAGTTGGGCAGCGCCTGGTGGTTTCTGGATCAGAAGGAAGGAATCGAGTCGCAGCTCAACGCTCTTTCGAACGTCGGCCTGCTGGGGCTCTTCGTCGGCATGGTCACCGACTCCCGCTCGTTCATGTCATTTCCCCGCCACGAATACTTTCGCAGGATTTTGTGCGATCTTCTTGGGCGGGATGTGGAGCGCGGCGAATTGCCGAAAGACGAAGCTCTGCTGGGCGCGGTCGTGCGCCGCATCTGTTTCCAGAATGCGCGTGATTATCTCTCGCTGGACGGCATTCCCTGAGCCTGCAGCGGCTTTTCGCCGTGTAGCAGGCCGAACACCGCCACGCCTTTTCTCGTCCCGACGAACACTTTGCCGCCCGCAATCATCGACGTGATGAATTTGTTGCTCAGGAAGTGGTCGCGGCCATTGGGCGCCTGGTTGCTGTTGTAATACTCGCGCGCCAGATTCG
>Ga0075272_1000210_pt1 | contig 13134 bp, 13 predicted proteins | sample SF_Rice_5C_0N_40_FD_69776 | JGI IMG/M metagenome (GOLD analysis project Ga0075272, IMG submission 69776) | Rice paddy soil microbial communities from Twitchell Island, California, USA - SF_Rice_5C_0N_404 | ecosystem: Environmental > Terrestrial > Soil > Paddy field/soil | place: USA: Twitchell... | reverse complement strand
GATCGAGACCGGCCGGCGCCCCGCTCTCGCTCGGCGAATCCGTCGGATCGAGGGTCGGCTGACGTCCTGACGAACGCTTAATATATAATAAGGCGTTGACCCCAACGTCGGGTCCTCGTGTTCGCCGCGTCATCTCTCGTCTTTGTCGCCGTCGAGGCCGAGAAATGGATTCGCGGGAGCCGCACGGCCGCTGAAATTCGCTGAAAGGGTGCCGATTGAGGCAACAGCAGACGGCGTGACCCGAAGGCGGGATTCTTCGGCGGATTCGGGTCCCTAGTCGAAAACCACCGTCCGGCCTTTGTGGACGATGATCTTGCGGTGGATGTGCGCATAGATCGCCCGGGAGAGAACCACCTTTTCGAGATCCCGGCCCAGCCGGACCAGGTCCTCGACGGAGTGCCGGTGCGTCACGTGCAGCACTTCCTGCTCGATGATCGGGCCGGCGTCGAGGGACTCCGTGACGTAGTGGCTCGTGGCGCCGATGATCTTGACGCCTCGGGCCCGGGCGGCGTGATACGGCCGGGCGCCGGGAAAAGCCGGGAGAAATGCGTGGTGGATGTTGATGATGCGGTTCGGATAGGCGGCGACGAATCGACCGGACACGATCTGCATGTAGCGCGCGAGCGCGACGAACTCGATCCGATGGCTTCGAAGCAGCGCGATCTGCTCCTCCTCCGCCGCGTCCCGGTTCTCCTTCGTGACGGGAATCTCGCGAAACGGGATGTCGAACCTTCGGGCGACCGGCGCGAGGTCGGGGTGGTTGCCGACGACGACGGGAACGTCGACGCGCCATTCTCCCGAACGGCACCGCGCCAGGATGTCGTCGAGGCAGGCCGGGTCCTTCGACGCGAAGACCGCCATTCGCGGGACTTCGTTCGAATCGTGGAGCGACCATTCCGTGTCGGCGGCTCCTTCCACGATAGCGCCGACCCGATCGGCGATCTCGGAATCCGTCAGCGTGAATTTCGAGACGTCCCACTTCAGGCGCGTGAAGTACTGCTGATCCTCGGGATCGACGAACTGATCGTGATAGAGGATGCGTCCCCCGTGGTCGTACACGAGCTCGGTCAGCCGCGCCGCCAGGCCGCGGCGAAGGGGACACTGGAGCAGCAGGATGAGCGATCGGGACTCGTCGCGATTCGGCTCGTCGGTCATGGGTGATTCCGTCCTTTGATCCGGCGAGCATCATATCGGGACGGCCGTCGCCGGGGCGGCGCCGAGCCTCTTTCTTCGCTCCCGCCTGCGGCCGACGCGGAATCGAGGAGTTGGCGGTGAACGCCGCGTTTCGACAGATCGACCAAAGATGGACACCGGCCGGCGGCACGGAACTGACCCCGGGCCTTAAAATCTCGTCATTCCATGAGCCGAGCCCGCTGCGCTCTCTTCGTTTCCTCGCTGCTCGTCTGGGCTTCGACCGTCCACGCCCTCTCGTTGTGGGCGAACGTCGCCGATCCGGTGTTCTCGAGGATCGACCAGAAATCGTTGCCGCATCCCGCCGTCTACGCGGTGACCCAGGATGCGGCCGGGTTCATCTGGGTCGGCACGCCGGCCGGCCTCTCCCGCTACGACGGCTACCATTTTCGAAGCTACCGGACGGATCCGAATGCTCCGTCCGGAGTCGAGTCCCTCCTCTCGGATCCGGACCGGAAGCTCTGGATCGGTACGCTCTCGAGCGGGCTTCTTTGCCTCGATGAATCCACCGGAACGTTCCGCGCCTGGCACGCCGACCCGACGGGCCGGACGGGCCCGAGGAGCGCCACGATCATTGCCCTGGCAAGGGCGCCGGGGGGCCTTCTCTGGGTGGGGGGCGACAGCGGTCTCGACTCCTTCGATCCCGCGACCGGACGATTCGAGCGCGCCGATCTGGCGGACGCGGGCGAGGCGCAACCACGCGTGGAGGCGCTTCTCGTCGACCGGGGGCAGACGGTCTGGGCGGCGACCGTCCACGGGCTGTACTTTCGCCCGCCTCGCGAGAAGACGTTTCGGCGCTTCGTTCCGGACGGCGCCGGGGATTTCATCGCGCGCGGGTTCTTCAGCCTGTACGAAGACGCGGCGGGCCGTCTCTGGATCGGATCCGTCGACGCGGTATTCGTTCTGACCGCGGAGCGCCGCGTCGAGCGAACCTACACGTCCGGCAAGGACCCTTCCGCCCTGCCCCCCGGCGAGCAATGGGGCGTAATCGAGGTCAACCCTGGCGTTTTCTGGGTCGCGTGCTACGACGGCGGCATCTCGATCGTCGACGACGCGGAGCAGCGCGTTCGCCGGATCGCGATCGACCGGGCGGATCCGGGCGGTCTCACCCCCGGCGACGTGTGGCAGTTCTTCCGGGATCGGTCGGGGCTGATCTGGATCGCCAACGGCCCGGGAGGCCTGCTCGTGCACAATCCCGCCAACCGCGGCATCGACGAGCTCTCCTCGAGCGACAGAGGGTCGGGAGCGGGCGACATCGGTGCGCGCGCCGTCGCGTCCGCACCCGACGGAAGCCTCTGGCTCGGCGGGTCGGACAAGGTGGTTCGGATCGACCCGCGAACGGGCTCATCCCGTTCGTTCACGGTCCCGAATCACCCGAGCGTGCAGACGCTCGCGAGCGGCGCGGACGGAACGCTGTGGATCGGAACGATGCACGGCGTCTGCCGTCTGGTACCGGCGGGCCGCGAGGTCGAATGCCCGTACGAGCATCTCGACCGCGTGTTCTCTCTCGTCGAGAGCCGCGGGACGCTCTGGGTCGGGACCGGCTCCGGACTGGCCGCGCTGGACGAGCGAAGCGGCAACGTCGCGCGATACCGGCGCGGCGATTCTCCCGAGACGCTTTCGAACGACTTCGTCACCACGTTGTACGCGGATCGCGCGGGCCGGATCTGGGCCGGAACCCGGAACGGCCTCGACCGCATCGACCCCGGCACGGGGCGCGTCGTGCGATTCGTCCACGATCCGCGGAACCCGAGCTCCCTGGGGCCGGGGGCCGTCAGCTCGATCGTCGAGGACCGCCGCGGACGGATCTGGGCGAGCGCCGTCGGGGGACCGCTGAACGTGCTGACGGAAAGAGCCGGCGGGGGCGCCGACGTTCAGCGCCTCGGCGCCGCCGAAGGTCTGCCCGAGCACGTCGATGCTCTCGCGGCAGGCCCGGACGGCCGAATCTGGGCGAGCGCGACCAACGCGCTCGCGAGCATCGACTCGGACGATTTCCGCGCGCAGATTCTCGGCCCGGCGGAGGGCATCCAGGAAGCCGAGTTCTGGACCGGCGCGGTCGCCGTTTCGCGCGACGGGGCGATTTTCTTCGCCGGGACCCGCGCCGTCACGGTGATCGAGCCGGGAGCGAGCGCGGAGTGGAGCTATTCGCCTCCGGTCGCGGTCACGGCGCTCAAGGTCGACGGCCGGACCGTTTCACGCCCGGGCGGTCTTCGCGGCCCCCTCGAGCTGCCTGCCGGCGCGCGCGATGTCACGGTCGAGTTCGCGGCGCTCGACTACTCGGCGCCCGAACGGCTCCGCTACGCATACCGGCTCGAAGGGTACGACCGCGGGTGGATCGACGCGGACCCGGCGCACCGCGTCGCGACGTACACCAATCTGGCTCCGGGAACGTACACGCTGCGCGTGCGCGGCACGAACCGGCGCGGCGTATGGAGCTCGAGCGCCATCGCGCTCGTCCTGCGCGCTTTGCCGGCATGGTACGAGACGTGGTGGTTCCGATCGCTCCTCGGCGTGCTCCTCGCCGTGGCGATCTTCACGATCGTTCGGGCGCGCACCGGAGTCCTGCGCCGGCGCGCCGAACGCCTGGAGGGGATCGTCGCGGAGCGGACGAGCGAGCTCGCGAGGGCCAACGCGGCGCTCGAGGACCTGACGATCACCGACCCGTTGACGGGGCTGAAAAACCGCCGCTTCCTCATGCAGCGCATCGACGACGACGTGGCGCTCGCGCTCCGTCAGGGGACCGACCTCGTGTTCTTCCTGGTCGACATCGACCATTTCAAGAAGGTGAACGACGAACTCGGCCATTCGGCCGGCGACCGGATTCTCGCGCAGATGCGCGAGCGGCTGGAGTCGGTCTTCCGTTCGTCGGACTACGTGCTTCGCTGGGGCGGGGAAGAGTTCCTCGCCGTCGCGCGCGGAAGCTCCCGCTCCGACGCGGCCGAGATCGCGGAGCGGCTGCGCACCGAGGTTTCGGAGCGCCCGTTCCTGCTCGACGGAGGACAGGCTCTGGCGAAGACCGTGTCGATCGGGTTCGCGGCGTTGCCGTTCGTGCCGTCGGCTCCGCGCGCCATCGCGTGGCCGCAGGTCGTGGAGCTCGCCGACCAGGCGCTCTATCGCGCCAAGAGCGGCGGGAGGAACACGTGGGCCGGCCTCGCCGCCACGGCGGGCACGGATCCGGGGGAGCTGTCCCGACGACTGGCGGCATCCTCCGAAGATGCCGTGGGCGACGGCGCGCTGGAGATCATCGGTCCGAAGCCAGGTCCGAACTCGGCGCAGATCGCGTAAGCCGCGGGATGCCCCGGCATCCCTCGCGGGACGCCGGCTCTCGTCTGGGCGCGACTCACGCTCCTGCGGGGAGTCGCGGCCGGCTCCAAACCGACAGCGTGAGACCGGCGACCATGAGCACGAGAAGCGAGAGGTTCACGGAGACGCCGGGCGGGTGCCCCGTCCGGACGATGGGCATGACCTGAAGAATCAGTTTCCGGCTCAGGTGCTCCACCAGGAGGACGGTGAACATCAACGGAACGAGAGCGCGATATCGCGCCAGGATCACGACGCACAGCAGGCAGATCATGAACTGGGAAAGTCCCCAGAGCGCAAATTGGGTGATGACCATTCGCGCGCCATCCGGCGTGAACGAGTCGAGAGGGATGCCGTCGGCGCCCCTGGCGACCTCGCCGCCGTTGAAAATGGAGTTGAGGCTGATCGTCGTCTTCAGGAAGACGAGCAGGGGAAAGAGCCAGAGCGCGAGCCGCGAGCCGTGATACGCGTTGTCGGCATGTTTGGGAAAGAGTCGTTCGAGCATGGGTCTCATGGCGTCGGCTCGGAATTCGGAGGCGGTCCGCCGGCCCAGCGATCACGAAACCGCCGCCGGAATTCTTCCCGCTCCTCGGCCGTCATTCGCACCCAGCCGCCCCGCTCCCGCCGCCAGGAACCGACGCGGCGGTAACCGCGGCCGAGACCGGAGCGGCCGAAGAGAATTCGGCAAAGAGCCAGCACCCCGACGGCCTGCCAGAACGTGAGGAGCCGCCACCCGAACAGGGTCGGCAGCAGCCAGTTCCACAGGAGCATCACCAGCGCGCCGCCGACGGCGATGAAGACCGCCATCCCGACGATCGCCGCCGGGACGATGAAGATCAGTTTCTTTCTCATTCGGTGCTCCTCAATTCTTCGTCAACTCGTCGTGAATGCTGCGCAATCGCTCTCGCAGACGAAGCACCGCATAGCGCTTGCGCGAGAGCAGCGTATTGACGTTGACGCCGCTCTCCGCCGAGAGCTCCTTGAAGCTCCGACCCTCCAGCTCGTGGGCGACGAACACTTCGCGCTGCTCGTCGGGCAGCTCGTCGAGCGCGAGCACCAGCTCGTCGAAGAGCACGCTCCTCAGGTAGAGCGCCTCCGGCCCGGCATCGGGCGAGGGCAGGAGATCTTCGATCCGCAGCGGCTCGCCGTTCTCGTCCTCCCCAGCCGTGTCGGTGAAGATCTCCGCCTTTTTCCGGCGGAAGAGGTCCGTGATCCGGTTGCGCGCCACGCGAAAGAGCCAGGCGGTCACGTGCTCGATCGGCATCAGCAGCCGGTTGGCTTCGACGAGGGCGGAGAGGACGTCCTGGAGCAGGTCTTCCGCGTCGGCCTCGTTTGGAACCCGTTTGCGGATGAAATGGCGCAGCCGGGACCGCTCTTCCGCGACGATCTCGGAGATTCGACGGTCTTGCTCGGTCATCGATGCTCGAATCATCCATCCATGGGTGTAGACGAACGGCGGAAGGAAATATTGCAGGGACGCGAAGCCGGGCCAGGCGGGCGGCGCCGGCCCGTCGGCCTCGCGCGGCGTTCAGGCCGGGAACCATCGGACCCGCCGGCTCGGCGGCTCCGTCACTTCTTCGCTTTGGCCGCCGGCGCCCGGAACGCCAGGTCGAACGAATACGCGATGTACGAGAGCTTGACGGGTTTCACCGTCGCGATGCGGCCCTCGATCCCGGAATCATCGATGAGGCCGACCGTGAGCGAGACGTTGCCGTCCTCGACCCTCCCGAGACCGACGCCGATTTCGTGCCCAGGGGCGTACAGCTTCCCGAAAGTGTTCGTGAGCTTTCCCTCCCGGCGCGAAAAGCTGAACGCGACGGCGTGGAGCTGCTTTTCTTCGACGAGCTTTTCCGGGATGAAGGGAATGGCGTCCGGCGGGAGGGGCTGATCGGAGAGGACCACGATCGGCTCGTCGGGATCGGTCTCGTCCAGATAGGCATGCGGGAGCTCGATCGCCTTGCCGTCGACCGTCAGGGTTCCGGACACCTCGCGGCCCGCGGATTCCGCGGCTCGCGCCTCGATGCCCGAACCGAGAGCGCAGACGAGGGCAATCAGGGCGGCGATCGAAACGATCTTCATCGTCCGATCTTACTTCGACGTTTCGCGCTCCGGCGGAAGGGGGCGCAAGTTCGTGCCGGAGCGCTCAGCCTCGTTCGGCGGGGTGGACGGGCAGCCGTCCGGCTTCCTCGGACAGTCGCCGGTGACGTTCCGGCGCGCCGGCACCGGGATAGATCACGGACTTCCACACGACGCGGATCTTCCGCGGCGTCGCGGCGCCGGCGCGCACGAGGTCAATCATGCCGCGCGCTCATTGCCAGCTCGCCGTTGGCGAGCACCCTCCGCGCCCGGGCGACGAGTCGCGCGGTCCGGTCCACATCCGTGTCCCGATCGATGTCGGCGGCGAACGTTGTCATGGCGGTCTCCGTCATTCCCACTCGCTGGATTACGGACGCGACGGCCGCGCCGTCCAGCCGTGACGGTTGCGGAACACGCCCGGCGGCGGGAACGGGACGATGCCGGAACTCGCCGGCCGGGATTATCGAAATCTTGTGGGTTGCGTCGCGGGACACGCGCCCGGTCCCGGGTGCGGGTCGCCCGCTCGAGCCCGTGCGCTCGATGCGTCGCCGGGTTTAGACTGCGGCCGGAAGGGCGCGGGGTCGCCGGGGCGGTGATGCAGGCGAGAGCGCCGTCAGCGACGAGGCGTTTCCAGATGATGATCCCGCTCGTGGCGAAGAGCCTGGATCCGCGACGAAGGTGCCGTCGAGTCCGCCCCGCCCTCCGGCGGGCCTTTGGACGGGTGGGCTTCGCCTTCTCTCTGCTCGTCGCGGCGGACGCGCTCGCGGTCGATCCCGCACTCGTCGCACTCGCGGCGAAGATCGAGCGGTTTCCCGCGACGCGCGGAAACGGCTCGGAGAGCGCGAGGCTCGGGGAGCTCTTCGAGCTCTCGTGGGAAGCGCGCATGCGGGAGATGCCCGATCTCGCGGCGGCGATCGGCTACCGCGGCGTCGACGACCGGCTCCCCGATTTCTCCGCCGAGGCGCTCGCTCTCGGCCATCGTCTCTCCCGTCTCGAGCTCGCGGCGCTCGAGTCCATCGATCGCGGGCGGCTCTCCCCGGTGGAGCGGCTCAACGACGATCTCGCGCGTCGCCGGCTCGCTCTCGAGGTCGAAGGGGAGAGGTTCGGGAGCCTCGATCCGTGGCGAAACGACTGGCTGCTCGTCGACCGGATGAACGACCGGATCTCCGGCGCGCTGGGCCTCGTCGGGCAGACGCCGGCTCGAACGGCGGCCGACTTCGAGAACGCGCTCACGCGCCTGCGCGCCTTCCCGCGGGTCGTCGACGAGGGAATCGGGAGGCTCACCGAAGGACTCGCGCGCGGCATCACTCCCCCGCGCGTCACGCTCCGGGACGTCCCCGAGCGGGTCGGCTCCCTCGTCCCCGCAGACGCGTGGCAGAGTCCGGCCCTGGAGCCGTTCCGGCACCTCCCCGGCTCGATTCCGGCGGCCGAGCGCGACCGGATACGGAACGAAGCGAAGACGATCTTCGAACGCGGCGTCGCGCCCGCTTTGCGCCGCTATCGGGACTTCCTCGAGCGGACGTACGTGCCGGGCGCCCGCGAGTCGATCGCGATGAGCGCGATGCCCGGCGGGGGCGACTGGTATGCGTGGCTTCTCCGGTACTACACGACGACCGGGCTGTCGCCCGCCGAGATCCACCGGCTCGGCCTCGCCGAGGTCGCCCGGATCCGTCGGGAAATGGACGCCGTGATCCGCGAAACCGGCTTCGCCGGCGATTTCCGTTCGTTCTCGACGTTCCTGCGGAGCGACCGCCGTTTCTTCTACGAGAAGCCCGAGGACCTCGTCTCCGGCTACCGCGACATCGCCAAGCGGATCGATCCGGAGCTGCTGCGGCTCTTCCGCCGGCTGCCGCGGCTTCCGTACGGCGTTCGGGCGATGGACGAGGCGGAAGCCGGTACCGCTCCCAGCGCCTATTACGACAACGGCTCGCTCGCGGCGGGGAAACCCGGCTGGCTCCTCGTGAACACGACCGCCCTCGCTTCGCGGCCGAAGTGGGAGATGGAGGCGCTGACGCTCCACGAGGCGGTGCCCGGCCACCACCTCGCTTACGCGCTTGCGGAGGAAACCGGCGGCCTTCCCGAGTGGCGGAAGTGGGACGTGTATCCCGCGTTCTCGGAGGGATGGGCGCTGTACGCCGAAGGTCTGGGTGAGGAGATCGGCATCTATCGGGACCCGTATTCGCGGTTCGGCCGGTTGAATCTCGAGGTCTGGCGGGCGATCCGGCTCGTCGTCGACACGGGCCTGCAGACGATGGGTTGGACGCGGGCACAGGCGATCGCGTACTGCCGCGACAACTCCGCGCGGAGCGACACCGACGTCGCGCAGGAGGTCGACCGGTACATCGTCCAGCCGGGGAGCGCGCCCGCCTACAAGATCGGAGAGAGGAAGATCCGGGATCTCCGGGCTCTCGCGGAGCGGGAGCTCGGCCCGGGCTTCGACGTGCGCGATTTCCACGACGCGCTGCTCGGGGGCGGGCAGCTCCCGCTCGACCTGCTCGAGAAGCGGATCCGCGAATGGATTGCCGCACGCAAGGGCGGCTCGGCGAGCTTCGGACCGTGAAGACCGATCCGGTACCGCCGCCGGCTCGTCCCCGGACTCGCCCTCAGACGAGCTGCGATGCCGCCTTCTCGCACCGCTCCCGCAGGCGCGCGTCGCCGATCTCCTCCGTCCACGGAGCGAAGGCCTTCGTCGGCCCGCGCCATCGCAGCACGTCGACGTTCGCAAAGAGCGGCGCGTCGGTCCGGAGCGTGGCGAGGTTCTTGAAGAGCAGCGCGCGCTCGCGCTGCTCCCCCAGGACGTGGGGAGGGAAGGCCTCGATCGGGCCGTAGCGGTTGAGGAGCTTCGCCGCGCCGACGGCGCCGATGCCGCCGATTCCGGGATATCCATCCGCGGCGTCGCCGACCAGGGCGAGATAGTCGGCGATGAGGTCCGGCCCGACCCCGAACTTCTCCCGGACCCCGGCCGCGTCGCGAATCTTGCCGGCCCGCCGGTCGACCTGGACGACCCGGCTGCCGCGCACGCATTGCGCGAGGTCCTTGTCCGGCGTCCAGAGGCAGACTCTCTCCACGCGGGCATCCTTCGACGCGAGATACGCCGCGGAGGCGAGAGCGTCGTCGGCCTCGAGCTCGATCATCGGCCAGACGACGACTCCCATCGCCGCGAGCGCCTCTTCGAGGGGATGAAACTGAGCGAGAAGCGCCGGTTCGATTCCCTCCCCGGTCTTGTAGCCGGGCCAGAGGCGATTGCGAAAGGACTCGATCACGTGGTCGGTCGCGACGGCGACGTGCGTCGCCCCTTTCTCGATCGTCTCGAGCACGGTGTTCAGCACGCCGGCGACCGCGCCGAACGGTCGATCTTTTCCTTTCGTGAACCGCCGAAGGCCGTAGAAGTGCCGGAACAGCTCGTACGTGCCGTCGAGGAGGTGGACGATCACCGGGGGAGCCTATCCCGCCGGGCGTCAGACGGTCAGGATCGATTCGGGGTACTGCTTGGCGGGCTCGAGACCGCCCACCATGTGGTAGACGGTGGCCTTGTCCACGATCAGATGGCCGTCGGGGGACAGCCAGATCTTCGCCCGATCGAGGGGCGACGGAGCGGGGCCCTCGAAGTTCATCCCGTTGATGTAGTAGCCGGACCCGTGGCAGGGGCACTTGAATTTCTTCTGGTCCTGCAGCCAGTTCGGTACGCACCCGAGGTGCTTGCAGATCGCGATCAGGGCATAGAACGCGCCATCGGTCCGCCGGACGATCCACACGCCGTACTTCTGCTTCCAGCGCGTGTCGACGAGTCCCGGCAGGTACGAGGACGGAAATCCCGCGTCGAACCGCGTGGGCGGTTCGAAGAGCACGTTGGGGAAGAGGAACCGCAGCGCGGCCGTGCTTCCGGCCCCGACGGCGGCGGCGAACCCGATCCACGACGCAACGAGCCACCCGCGCCGCGTGAGGCCGGAGTCGGCGGGCTTCGGGGTTTCGGCGCGCGAGATGACGACGGGTTCCCGGATCATGACAAACTCCCATTACTACAACCTCGACGAGAAGCAAAGCATTTCCGCCCCGAGCCGAAAAAACGTTTGACCTCAAAATACGACAGGGCCGGGATCGGCGCACCGGTCAGCGCCGGCGCGCGATCACGATTTCGGAGGAGATCCCCCAGGAGGCAGCGGTTTCTCGGTGGAGCGACTCCCATCTCTCTCCCTCGAGCGCAGCCGAGAGCTCGATCGGCCGGCACCCGCCGACGAGACGCGGATTCGCGCGCCAGACGCTCTCCCACAGCTTCATGAGGAGGCTCGAGGGAAATCGACGTCCGTGCGTGATGCTGACCGAGCAGAGAAGCCCTGCGGGTTCGAGGACCCGGAAAGCTTCGCCGACGGCGTTGCGAAGGGCCGCAGGGGGAAGCAGATCGAAGACGTAGGTCGCGACGAAACGGTCGGCGCTGCCGGAGGCGAGCGGAAGAGGGACGCCGCCGGCCGTCGGCAGGACGTGCGCACGAGGTCCGAAAGCGGCCAGCCGGCCGGCCGCGAGGCGCTGCATGACGGGACTCAGATCGATACCCGTGTATTCGGCGTTCGGCGGGAGGACCTCCCGAAGGAGCCGGAGGGCGAGCTTTCCGGTGCCGCAGCCGAGCTCGACGACCGACCGGGCCGACCCGAAGCGGCCGTTCGCGATCAGGAGGTCGAGGGCGGCGTCTTCGTAGAACCCCTGTGCGTCCTGCCGCGCGCCCATTCGATCGTAGAAGCGCCGGGCATCCGCGGGAGAGAACTCGGTTCGCATTTCCCGCTCCGGAGAGAGTTTCTCATCTCCGGGCGCGCGGCGTCATGCGCCGGTCACCGGCACGACCACCTTCGAGACTCCGTGACGAATGGCTTCTTCGGCTCCCCGATGCGCCTGCTCGGGATCCACTCCGCGCGCGACCAGAAGGTTGACGACGTCCGCGGAGGCCGAGAGCCGTCCCGGCGGCGAGACGATCGCCTGCTTCCCGTCCGGATCGACCTCGAAAACGCTGAATTTCGGGTCTTCTCCGGCGCGGATCGCCATGTGGTGGATCCAGTACTCGTACATGGACAGACCTTCTCCTACCTCATTCATCGCCGAGCGGCGATTTTGGGGACACGAAGAGGGGGCGTCGACGCCAAATAGCGGAAAACCAAGCAGTTCGATGACCGAAGCTCGCCGGCGAGCTCAGGAAACGGGCGAGACGGCCACGGCCCGCGCCAGGCGTTCCTTCAGGGTCGTGATCCGGCGCCGGGAGGAGATCCGCCGTGCGGCGATCGCGAGCGCGCTCTTCGTTCCGACGAGCACGACGAGCTTCCTCGCCCGCGTCACCGCCGTGTAGAGGAGGTTTCGCTGCAGCATGACGTAGTGCTGCGAATGAATCGGGACGACGACGGCCGGGTATTCGCTTCCCTGGCTCTTGTGAACGGTGGCGGCGTAGGCGAGCGACAGCTCGTCGAGCTCGCCGAAGGCGTACGCCACCGGACGGCCGTCGAACGTCACCGTGAGCTCCTGTTCCCTTCCGTCGACCGCCGCGATCCGGCCGATGTCGCCGTTGAAGACGTTCTTCTCGTAGTCGTTCACCATCTGCATGACGCGGTCGCCCGCGCGGAAGATCCAGCCGAAGCGGCTGACCTCTTCGCCCGAGGGGTTCAACGCTTCCTGGAGCTTCACGTTCAGGTTCCGCGCGCCCAGCTCTCCCTTCTGCATGGGGCAGAGGACCTGGACGTCTTCGCGCGGGTTCATTCGGAACCGGCGCGGAATCGACTCCGTGACGAGCTGCAGCACCCGCGCGACCCCCTCCTCCGGCGCCTCGGCCTCGACGAAGTAGAAGTCGGAGAGCTCTTCCTCCTTCCCGCTCCTTTCCGGGAAGACGGGGAGGAGCCCCCGGTTGATCCGGTGCGCGTTCGTGACGATCGTGCTCCGGGCCGCCTGCCGGAACACCTCCGTCAACCGGAGAACGGGAATCGTCCCGGAGTCGATGACGTCGGAAAGCACCGATCCCGGTCCGACGGAGGGGAGCTGGTCCACGTCGCCGACGAGAAGGAGCGCCGCCCCGGGCGGCACCGCGCGCACGAGCTGATGGCAGAGCGACACGTCCAGCATGCTCGCCTCGTCGACCACGAAGAGATCCCCTTTCAGCGGATGTTTCGCGTCCCGCTTGAATCCGAGAGTCGCCGGGTCGAACTCGAGGAGCCGGTGGATCGTCTTCGCATCGACGCCCGAGGTCTCCGTCAGGCGCTTGGCGGCTCGCCCGGTCGGGGCGCAGAGAACCGCCGTCAGCTTCTTCGCCTGGAAGATCTTCACGATCGAATTGACGAGGGTCGTCTTCCCGACGCCCGGACCGCCCGTGATCACCATCACCTTTGCCGTCAAAGCCCTCGACAGCGCCGCACGCTGCGTGGGGGAGAGCGTCACGCCGACTTTCGCCTCGACCCAGTCGGCCGCCTTCTCGAAGTCCACGGCGGGGAGCGGGTGGCGGCCGCGGGAGAGCCTCGCGAGGGCCTCCGCGAGCTCCCGCTCGGCCCGGTCGATCGGCGCCAGATAGACGAGCGGTGCGCCATCCGGGCCGGAGTG
>Ga0075272_1000209_pt1 | contig 13162 bp, 17 predicted proteins | sample SF_Rice_5C_0N_40_FD_69776 | JGI IMG/M metagenome (GOLD analysis project Ga0075272, IMG submission 69776) | Rice paddy soil microbial communities from Twitchell Island, California, USA - SF_Rice_5C_0N_404 | ecosystem: Environmental > Terrestrial > Soil > Paddy field/soil | place: USA: Twitchell... | reverse complement strand
AGGTGCTCGCGCGCCGGGAGGAGGCGCGCCGCGGCCTCGCGGAGGTGGTCGCCGTCGATCCGGAGCTCGTCGTGCTCACCGACTCGACGACGCGTGGCTGTCAGATCGTCGCCTCGGGTCTCGGGCTCGGCCCGGACGACGAGGTCGTGATCACCGACCAGGAGCACTTCGGGTTGACGGGGCCGGTGCACGCGAGCGGTGCGCGCGTCGTCGTGGCCGAGGCGGACGAGGACGCGATCCTCGCCGCCGTCACACAGCGAACGCGGCTGATCGCCACCTCGCACGTGCTCTGGACGAACGGGCGGCGGCTCGACATCGGGCGGCTGCGGGCCGACTCGGGCGTGCCGCTGCTCGCGGACGGGGCGCAGTCGGCGGGCGCGATCCCGCCGGGGGCCGCGGCGGAGGTCGACTTCTACACGGTCTCGGCGCAGAAGTGGCTGTGCGCACCCGCTCCGACGGGCGCGCTCGTCGTGCGCGACCCGGAGCGGCTCGAGGTCGCCGCGCCGAGCTACCTGTCGCAGTCCGCGTACGACGCGACCGGCGCGTTCACGGCGAAAGAGGGCGCTGCGCGCTTCGACTCCGGCTGGATCGGCGTGCCGACGCTCGCCGGGCTCGTCGGCGCGCTCGCGACGCATCCGGAGTGGCGCTACGAGCGCGCCGCCGAGGCGGCGGCGCGCTGCCGCGCATTGCTCGAGCCCCTCGTCGAGGTGGTGACGCCGCCGGGCCACTCGACCCTCGTCTCCTTCCGTCCCGCCGGGAATCCGACCGAGCTCGTCGCGTCGCTGGGCGAGCGGGGCGTCGTCGTCCGCGAGTTGCCGGGCCGGAGCCTCGTGCGCGCGTCGTGCGGCTGGTGGACGAGCGACGGCGACCTGCAACGCCTCGCCGACGGGATCGCCGGCACACTCTCGTGATCGTGTCCGACACCGGGCCGTGGCCGCCGCGGGCGGGGTGTGGGCTCCGCGACGTGTCTCGAGCGGCGGCCGTCGCCGGCAGAAGCGCGTGCAAAGCGGCGGCTTTCGGCACGTCACACTTCCGTATTCGTGTCTGACACCGGGTCGTGGCCCGGAGGGACGGTCAGGCCGTCGGCAGGCCGAGCTCGCCGGCGATCGGCCGGAGGGCCTCGATCACCGTCCTGATGTGGTCGTCGAGCTCCACGCCGAGCTCCTCGGCGCCCTTGTAGACGTCCTCGCGATGGACGCCTGCGGCGAACGAGGGCTGTTTCAGCTTCTTGCGCACCGACTTCGGCTCCAGCCCCTCGAGGCCCGTCGGCCGGACGAGGCCGCACGCGTGGACGAACCCGGACAGCTCGTCGCACGCGAACAGGGCCTTCTTCAACGGCGTGTCGCGCGGCAGCCCGAGATGCTCCGCATGCGAGAGCACCGTCTCCACGACGTCCTCGGGATAGCCCTCCTCGCGCAGGATCGGCGCCCCGTCCTGCGGGTGCTTGTCGAGCGTCGGGTGCATCTCGTAGTCGAAGTCGTGCAGGAGCGCAGCCACCCGCCAGCGCTCCTCGTCGCCGCCGAGCTTCCGCGCGTAGGCGGCCGTCGACGCCTCGACGGCGAGCGCATGCCGGCGCAGCGACTCGCTCGTCGTGTACTTCGTCAACGTCTCCCAGGCCTGTTCGCGGGTGGGGCTCACGGCGCGGCTATCCTAGCCGTCCCATGGCCCTGAGAACCGTGCCGGAGGCCTTCGTGATCGAGGGCGGGAAGCCGCTGAACGGGCGGATCCGCACCGTCGGCAACAAGAACGGCGCCCTGCCGATCCTCGCGGCCACCCTGCTCGCGGACGCGCCGGTCACGCTCACGAACGTCCCGCGCATCCGCGACGTCGAGACGATGATCGAGCTCCTGCAGAGCCTCGGTGCGTCAGCCGACTGGGCCGGCGCGAACGAGGTACAGGTGGACGCCTCCGGGCTCGCGTCGCACGAGGTGGAAGCGTCCCTCGCCGAGCGGATCCGCGCCTCGTTCCTGCTCGCCGGCCCGCTGCTCGCGCGCCTCGGCCGCGCCAGCGTCCCGCCTCCCGGCGGCGACGTGATCGGCCGTCGCCGGCTCGATCCGCACATCCACGCGCTCGAGCGGCTCGGCGCGACGATCGAGGTCGGACAGCGCTACGAGATGAGCGCCCCCGACGGCTTCCGCGCACAGACGATCTTCCTCGACGAGGCGAGCGTGATGGCGACCGAGAACGCCGTCATGGCGGCGGCGCTCACGCCCGGCGAGACGGTGATCGGCAACGCCGCCTGCGAGCCGCACGTCCAGGATCTCTGCCGCTTCCTCGTCTCGCTCGGCGCCGAGATCGACGGGATCGAGTCCAACGTCCTCCGCATCCGCGGCGTCGAGCGCCTCGGCGGCGGCGAGTGGGCGGTCGCCCCCGAGCACATCGAGGTCGGCAGCTTCATCGGCCTCGCCGCCGTCACCGACAGCGACCTGACGATCGAGGGCGTCGTGCCGCGCGACCTGACCTCGATCCTGCTCGCGTTCGCGCGTCTCGGCGTGGAGGTGGAGCTCGGGGACGACTGGCTGCGCGTGCCGCCGTCGCAGGAGCTCGTGATCCAGAACGACCTCGGCGACCAGATCCCGAAGATCGAGGACGGCCCCTGGCCCGCCTTCCCGGCCGACCTGACCTCGATCGCGGTCGCGGTCGCGACGCAGGCCTGGGGCACCGTGCTCGTGTTCGAGAAGATGTTCGAGAACCGCCTGTTCTTCGTCGACAAGCTCGTCTCGATGGGCGCGAAGATCATCGTCTGCGATCCGCATCGGGTCGTCGTCACCGGCCCGTCGCGTCTCTACGGCCAGCGGCTGACGAGCCCGGACATCCGCGCCGGGATGGCGATGCTGATCGCGGCGCTCTGCGCGAAGGGCCGCTCCGTGATCGGCAACGTCGGCGAGATCGACCGCGGCTACGAGCGGATCGACGAACGCCTCCGCGGCCTCGGCGCCGAGATCGAGCGCGTCGACGCCTAGCTCGCTGTACCCTCAGCCGCGATGAGCGCGGGGGAGCAGCGCGCGGGCCGCAGCGGCGTCCGCCTCGACGTGCACGGCAGCGGCACGGCGAGCGTCCAGACCGGCCTGCCCGTCCTCAACTCGCTCGTCGAGCGGCTCGCCGAGGTCGCACGCTTCGACCTCGTGCTCGAGCTCGAGCCGGGTGACGCCGCGGCCGAGGTCGACGCCGCCGGCGACGCCCTCGGCGAGGCGATCGCGGGCTTCCTGCGCGCGCCGGGCGCGGTCGGCTGGGGCGCCGCTTCGCTCACCTCCGCGGAGGCGCTCGCCCACGTCGTGCTCGAGGTCTCGGACGAGCCGCTCCTCGTCTCGAACGTCGACCTCACCGAAGCCCGCATCGGCGGCCTCGACAGCGACGTCGCGCGCAGCTTCCTCGAGCACTTCGCCGAGCGCGCCGGCCTCGTCCTGCATCTGCGGCTGCTCAACGGCACCGACACGCAGCACGTGCTCGAGTCGATCTTCAAGGCGCTCGGCGCCGCCCTGTCCCAGGCCTGCCAAGGAGGCACGAAGTGAGCGAGAAGTCCGTCGTCCGCACCGAGTCCGCGCCCGCGCCGTTCCAGGGAGCCCCCTACTCGCAGGCGATCGCGGCCGGCGGGCTCGTGTACGTCTCCGGGCAGCTCTCGCTGCGGCCGGGCGACACGGCGTTGAGCGGCGAGACGATCGAGGAGCAGACCGAGCAGGTCTTCGCGAACCTGCACGCGATCCTCGAGGCGGCGGGCTCCGGGCTCGACCGCCTCGTCAAGACGACGGTCTTCCTCCAGGACCTCGACGACTTCCAGGGGATGAACGCCGTCTACGCGAAGCACGTCGGCGACCGGCCGCCGGCGCGCTCGACCGTGGAGGTCGCCCGGCTCCCGTCCGGCGCGCGCGTCGAGATCGAGGCGATCGCGCAGCTCTAGCCGGCGGCGCGACAATGCGTCCGTGCGGCAGGAGATCGAGGACTACGTCCGCTCGCTCGGGCTCGACGCCTACGTCGTCGGCGGTGCGGTCCGGGACGAGCTGCTCGGGCTCGACTCGAAGGACGCGGACTTCCTCGTCCCGAAGCTCGATACCGACGGCCTGAAGCGGGCGCTCGCACCGCACGGCCGCGTCGAGGACCTCGTCGTCGCGGGCCGCCTCGTCGGCGTCCGCCTCCATCCGCGCCACGCGAAGATCCGCGCGCTCGCCCGCAGCGGGATCGAGCTCGCGCCGCCGCGCGCCGAGCGGAGCACCGGCCCCGGCCGCCACGACTTCGAGATCGTCGCCGACCCGTCGATCTCGGTCGAGGACGACATGCGCCGGCGCGACTTCACCGTCAACGCGATGGCGCGCCGTCTCGAGACGGGCGAGCTCGTCGATCCGCTCGGCGGCCGGCGCGACCTCGAGGCGCGGGTGCTCCGGACGGTCTCGCCGCGGAGCTTCCGCGAGGATCCGCTCCGCCTCGTCCGCGCGCTCCGGTTCGTCTCCCAGCTCGGCTTCGAGCCGGACGAGGAGCTGCTGCGCCAGATGCGCGAGGAGGCGCCGGCGGTCCGGCACGTCTCGGGGGAGCGCGTCGGCGGCGGCCTCGCGGCGGACGGGCGCGGCGAGCTCTCGAAGCTGCTGCTCGGCGCCGAGCCGGCGCGCGCGCTGCGGCTCGCCCGCGACACCGGCGTCCTCGTCGAGCTGCTGCCGGAGTTCGGCCCGGCGATCGGCTTCGACCAGGAGAGCCGCTACCACGACCTGACCGTCGACGAGCACACGTTCGCGGTCGTGCAGGCCGCGGCCGATGCCGGCTTCGCGCTCGAGGTGCGGCTGGCGGCGCTCTTCCACGACCTCGGGAAGCCCGCCGCCGCGTGGCGCGGCCAGGACGGTCGCCTCCACTACTACGCGAAGCCCGGCTTCTCCGACCGCGGCCACGACCAGATCGGCGCGGAGCTCGCGGCCGGGGCGCTCGAGCGGCTGCGCTACCCGAACCTGCTGCGGCGCACGGTCGTCCGGGTCGTGCGGCGGCACATGTTCCAGGTGGGCCGGGGGGACGAGCTGCGCGCGCGGCGGTTCCTCCGCCGCAACGGCGACGAGCTCGCCCGCCTGCTCCTCGACCACAAGCAGGCGGACCTCGCGGGGAAGCGGGGCACCGGCGGCGAGCCGCCGCCGCGCGAGGAGCTCGAGCGCCTCGGCGCCTTCCGCCGGGTCGTCGCGCGGGAGCGCCGCAACCCGCACCGGCTCGCCGACCTCGCCGTCGACGGCAACGACCTGATCGCGATCGGCGTCCCCGCCGGCCCGCGCCTCGGCCGCGTGCTCGAGGAGCTGCTCGACGAGGTCGTCGAGGATCCCGCGCTCAACACCCGGGAGCGCCTGCTCGGCCTCGCCGGTCGTAAGCTCCGCGGGTGACGCTCGTCGAGCCGATCGGCTGGGACGCGCCCGGTCCTTACCGGGTCGCGTTCTCGACGAGGTGCGGCGGCGTCAGCGAGGGGGTCTTCGACTCGCTCAACCTCGGCGTTCGCACCGACGACGATCCGGCCCGTGTCGTCGAGAACCGCACGCGGCTCTGCGCCGCCGTCGGCGCCGACCCCGACGGCGCGACGATGGCGTGGCAGCGGCACGGCGCGGTCGTCGCACGCGCCGACGCCCGCGGAATCGTCACGCCCGGGACGGTGTACGAGCACTGCGACGGCCTCTGGAGCGACGAGCAGGGGCGGGCGATGCTCCTGCTCACGGCGGACTGCCTCCCGATCGCGATCGCGCGCGCCGACGAGCGGCCGCCGGCGGTCGCGATCCTGCACGCGGGCTGGCGCGGGCTGCTCGGCGGCATCGCGGCCTCCGGCGTGCGGGCCCTCGGCGGCGGCCGGCTCGCCGCCGCGATCGGTCCGGGGATCGGCCCGTGCTGCTACGAGGTGGGCGAGGAGGTGGCGACGCCGTTCCGGGAGGCGTTCGGCGACGACGTCGTCCGCGACGGCCGGCTCGACCTCTGGACGTCGGCGGAGCGGGCCCTGCGCGCGGCCGGCGTCGAGCGTGTCGACCGGTTCGATCTCTGCACCTCCTGCGACGAGGCGCGCTTCTTCTCGCACCGCCGTGACGCGGGGCTGACCGGCCGCCAGGGAGTGATCGCGTACGTCGCCTGACGCCGTCCGGGAGCGCTACGAGCGCATCCGCGAGGAGGTCGGCCCGGACGTGACCGTCGTCGCGGCGACGAAGTACGTCTCCCTCGACGACATGGCCGTGCTCGCCCAGGCGGGCGTCGAGGTCGTCGGCGAGAACCGCGCGCAGGATCTCGAGGCGAAGCACGCGCGGTACGGCGACGCCTTTCGCTGGCACTTCATCGGCCACCTGCAGAGCCGCAAGGCGCCGCTCGTGAGCGAGCTGTGCGAGCTCTGCCACTCGCTCGGCTCGGAGTCCGCCGCTCGCCGGCTGACGGTGCCGGCCCTGATCGAGATCAACCTCGCCGGCGAGGCGTCGAAGTCGGGGATCGCGCCGGACGAGCTGCCGCGACTGCTCGAGCGCTATCCGGCCGCGCGCGGGCTGATGACGATGCCGCCGGCGGCCGCCGACCCGGAGGAGTCGCGCCCGTGGTTCCGGCGCCTGCGCGAGCTCGCCGAGGCACACGACCTGCGGGAGCTCTCGATGGGCACGAGCCAGGACTACCGCGTCGCCGCCGAGGAGGGCGCGACGTACGTCCGCGTCGGCGCAGTCCTGTTCCAGGGGTAACATCCCGCGCGAAATGGGACTGTCCGACGTCTGGGCGCGCACGCTCGTCTACTTCGGCATCGCCGAGGAGGAGGACTGGGACGAGGACGGCTACCTCACCGACGAGGAGCTGCAGCGCGCGTACGCGGAGCGCCCGAACGTGCGCCGGCTCGCGCCGCGCCGCTCCCGTCGGGAGGATTTCGACGACTGGACCGACCCGGAGCCCGAGACGGTGCAGCGGACGAGCGTCCTGCGGCCGACGCCGCAGCCACGCTCCGTCGAGCCGCGCCGCGTGCGCAACCTCGAGCCGGTCGGCGGCGGGCCCGGCGCCGCCCGCGTCCACCTCGTCCTGCCGCGGAGCTTCAACGACGCGCAGCAGGTGGCCGACCGCTTCAAGGAGGGCGTGCCGGTGATCCTCAACCTGCAGGCGTCCGACCAGGAGCTCTCGAAGCGCCTGATCGACTTCGCGAGCGGCCTCACCTACGCGCTCGACGGCGGCATGCAGCGGATCGCGGACAAGGTCTTCCTGCTCACGCCGCGCAACGTCGAGCTCTCGGCCGAGGACCGGGCCCGGATGCTCGAGCGCGGCTTCTTCAACCAGGCATAGGAGAAGCGCCTCCGAGCGCGAACGGACGCTCGATGGGCTCGACAGCCGGAGTACTGCTGCTCGCGGACGCGATCACGAAGGCGCAGAACTTCGTGCGCGTCTTCGCGACCGTCTACATGCTCGTGATCTTCGCGTACATCATCACGAGCTTCCTGCGACTGCCGTACTCGATCTGGCTCAACCGGATCCAGCGCTTCCTCTACGACGTGACCGAGCCCTATCTGCGGCTGTTCAGGCGCGTCCTCCCGGCGGCGGGGCCGTTCGACTTCTCGCCGATGCTGGCCGTGATCGCCCTGTGGGCGATCGCGTACGCGGTGATCCGGATTCTCGGACTGTTCCACTAGAGGGGAGACGCGATGGCACTCACACCCGTCGAGATCAGGCACATGACGCCCGGACGCGGGCTGTTCGGCTACAGAGCCGCAGCGACCGACCAGCTGCTCGCGGAGGTGACCGCGAGCTTCGAGGACGTCTGGCGCGAGCGCGCCGACCTCGCCGACCGCGTCGAGCAGCTCGAGGCGGATCTCGTCCGCTTCCGCGAGCTCGAGGCGCTCCTGCGGACGACGCTCGTCTCGGCCGAGCGCGCGTCGGCCGACATGAAGGAGCAGGCGCGGCAGGAGGCGGAGCTGATCCTCGGCGAGGCGCACGCCGAGGCGCGGGCGGTGCAGCGGCGCGCGCTCGAGGAGAACGAGCGGCTCGCCGCCGACACGCGGCGCATGCGCGTCCAGCTCACGGCCGCGCTCGCCGCGATCGAGGAGCCCGCCGCCTCCGAGCCGCAACCGCAGTCGCAGACGGAGCCCGCGCGGGAGCCGGAGACCGCCGGCGCCGACGAGCAGCCCGACGACGCCGACCACAGCTGGCACGACTTCCCCGGCGGCCTGCCGCTGCAGGACGCGGACGCCGCGTAGCCCGCCGCGGGTGATGACGCGGGCGGCGGCCCGCGTACACTGCGATCGTGCCCGCGGCGACGACACGTCTACGGCTGCGCGTGAGCCCCGGAGCGGGGCGCGCCGCCGTCGTCGGGCGGCACGGTGACGCGTGGAAGGTGCGCGTCACCGAGGCTCCCGAGCGCGGTCGCGCAAACGAGGCCGTCCTGCGGCTGCTCGCCGATGCGCTCGCGGTCCCACGCGATGCCGTCGCCCTCGTTTCGGGCCACGGCGGCCGGGAGAAAATCGTCGAGCTGACCGGGGTCGGGCCCGCGCTGATCGAGCGTCGTCTCGCGTCTGCGGCAGCCCTCGACCGCGGCAGAAAGGACAGGCGCTCATGAGCATCGACACCGAACATTTCCGCACTGCGCTGGTCGACGAGCGGGAGCGGGTGGAGAAGGCGCTCGCGAACCTGCGCGACGACCATCCCGGCTCCCTCGACGAGGAGGTCGAGGAGGTCGCCGGCACCGCGGACAACCACCTCGGCGAGACGGCGTCGGCGACGCTCGGGCGAGAGATCGACTACACGCTCGGCGAGAACTCCGAGGAGGTGCTGAGCCAGATCGACGCCGCGCTCCGTCGCGTCGAGGACGGCACGTACGGCACCTGCGTCAACTGCGGCCGGGAGATCGCCCCGGAGCGGCTCGAGGCGACGCCGTGGGCGGCTCTCTGCATCGACTGCAAGCGCGAGGCCGAACGGGGTTGAGCGAGCCTGCCCGCCCGCTGGACATCCGCGTCGGCTCGGCGACGGACGGGCTGACACCGCTCTCGATGGCCGAGCGGTCGCTCGCCGCGAGCCCGGCACAGTGGCTCGCCCTCGCCGCGATCGCGCTCTCCGCGCTCGCCGCCGACCAGTTGACGAAGCACCTCGTCACCGCCGGCCTCGCCCTCGACGAGGGCGTGCACGTCGCCGGCCCGTTCTGGATCCACCACGTGCGCAACTCGGGGATCGCGTTCGGGCTGTTCTCGAGCGCGACCGTCGGCGTGATCGTGCTCACCGGGGTCGCGGTCGCCTGGATGCTCTGGTACTTCGCCCGCTCCGGCGCCCGGCATCCGGTGCTGCCGGTCGCGCTCGGGCTCGTGATCGGCGGCAGCGTCTCGAACCTCCTCGACCGGGTGCGGCTCGGCTACGTCACCGACTTCCTCGACTTCCGCTACTGGCCGGCGTTCAACCTCGCCGACAGCTTCATCGTCGTCGGGGTCGCCATCCTCCTCGCCGCGCTCGCAGCCAGCGACCGCGAGCCGCGCCGCCGCGGTTGACGCGGACCCGCGTCGCCGCCGAGGCAGCCGGCTCCCGGCTCGACCGCTACCTCGCCGGGCTCCCGGAGGTCGGCTCGCGCGCCGTCGCCGAGCGGCTGCTCGAGCAGGGCGCCGTCCGCGTCGACGGCCGCGTCCGTTCCAAGAGCCACCGTCTGGTGGGCGGCGAGGCGCTCGAGCTCGAGCTGCCGCCGGAGCCGGAAGGGCTCGTCGCCGAGGAGCTCGACCTGCCGATCCCGTACGAGGACGAGCACCTGCTCGTCGTGGACAAGCCGGCCGGCCTCGTCGTCCACCCGGCGGGCGGCCACCGCACCGGCACGCTCGTGCACGGGCTGATCGCCGCGGGCGCGGAGGGGGGGGACGAGGAGCGGCCCGGCATCGTCCACCGGCTCGACCGCGACACCTCCGGCCTGCTCGTCGTCGCACGCTCCGACGAGGCGTACGAGCGGCTGCAGGCGCTGATCCGCGAGCGCGAGCTGACACGCGAGTACAGGGCGCTCGTCGTCGGCCGGCCGCGGTCCCGCGGCGGCACGATCGACGCGCCGATCGGCCGGGACCGCCACGACCGGCTGCGCCACTCGCTCGACACCGACACGCCGCGCGACGCGGTCACGCACTTCGAGGTCGAGGAGCTGCTCGACGCGTACACGCTGCTCCGCGTCCGGCTCGAGACCGGGCGCACGCACCAGATCCGGGTCCACCTCGCCGCGATCGAGCTCCCGGTCGCGGGCGATCCGCTCTACGGCCGTCCCGCACTCGGGCTCGAGCGCCAGTTCCTGCACGCCGCCCGCCTTGCCTTCGCGCATCCCTTCACGGGCGCGCCGCTCGAGGTGACCTCGCCGCTGCCCGCCGACCTCGAGGCGGCGCTCGCGCGTGCGCACGGATGAGCAGCCGAACCTTCGCCGGCTTCCGCCGCGGCCGGCCGGAACGCCAGCGCGAGCGCTTCGACCCGGACGGCGCGTACTGCCGTCGCGGGTTGCCGGAGTGGGGGACGGACGCGTATCCGGAGCCGATGATCGGCCTGTGTGCCGAGGCCGCCGAGGCGAAGGAGCGCTACCGGGCGGCGAGCCGCAGCTAGACTTCGCGCGTCCCTGTCCCGACTCCCCGGCGGATCAGCCGCGGCGCGGGTGCCGTCCCGTGCGGACGGTGCGCCCCGAGCCCCGCCGGCGCACGAACCACAACGAAAACCGGAAGGAGCTTCCATGGCTGTCTCCATGCGCGAGCTACTGGAGGCCGGAGTCCACTTCGGCCACCAGACGCGACGCTGGAACCCGAAGATGCGCCGCTACATCTTCGCCGAGCGCGGCGGCATCTACGTCATCGACCTGACCCAGACCTCCGAGCTGCTCGGGGAGGCGGAGCAGTTCCTGCGCAACGTCGCCGAGCGGAACGGCACCGTCCTCTTCGTCGGCACGAAGAAGCAGGCGCAGGACGCGGTCGAGAGCGAGGCGAAGCGCGTCGGCATGCCGTACGTCAACCACCGCTGGCTCGGCGGGCTGCTCACGAACTGGCGGACGATGTCCGACCGGATCGAGCGCCTGCACGACATGCGCCGCCTGCGCGACGAAGGGCAGCTCGAGCTGCTGCCCGCGAAGGAGCGGATCGCGATGGCGAACGAGCTCGAGAAGCTCGAGCAGAATCTCGGCGGCGTCGCCGACATGCGCCGCCAGCCGGACGCCATCTTCATCGTCGACCTGAAGAAGGAGACGCTCGCCGTGCGCGAGGCGCGCCGGCTCGGCATGCCGATCGTCGCGCTCGTCGACACGAACTGCGACCCGGACGAGGCCGACTACGTCATCCCCGGCAACGACGACGCGATCCGCTCGTGCAGCCTGATCTCGCGCGCGGTCGCCGACGCGATCGAGGAGGGCAAGAACAAGGTCACCGCCCGCGAGCTGCAGCAGCAGCAGGCTCGCGCCGCCGAGGCCGAGGCGAAGGCGGCAGCCGAGGCGCAGGCCGCGGCAGCCGAGGCGAGCACGCCGGAGGGCGACACCGAGCAGGTCGGCAAGGCTCGCGCCGTCGAGCCGGAGACCGAGGGTGAGACGTCGCCCGTGCCGACCGGCGAGGCACCGGTCGAGGAAGGCGCGGCGCCGACCGACGCCGCCCGCGCGAAGACGGAGGTGGAGGGCTGATGGCCGAGATCTCCGCCCAGCTCGTCCGCGAGCTCCGCGAGCGCACCGGGGCCGGGATGATGGACTGCAAGCGCGCCCTCCAGGAGACGAACGGCGACATGGACGCCGCCGTCGTCCTCCTGCGCGAGAAGGGGATGGCGCAGGCCGCCAAGCGCGCGGACCGCGCGACGACCGAGGGCCTCGTCGGCTACCGGCTCGCGGACGACGGCTCGCGCGGCACGATGGTCGCGGTCGGCTGCGAGACCGAGCCGGTGTCGAAGAACGAGGAGTTCCAGGGCTTCGCGCAGAAGGCGCTCGCGGCCGTCGAGGCCGACGGCGTCGAGGCGGTCGGCGGGCTCGAGGGCGTGCGCACCGAGCTCTCCGCGAAGCTCGGCGAGAACATCGCGGTCGCGGGCGCCGCGCGCTTCGAGGCGGTCGACGGCGGCCGGATCTCCGCGTACGCGCACCCGCCGGCGAACAAGCTCGGCGTGCTCGTGCACCTCCGCGGCGGCGACGACGAGCTGGCCCGCAACCTCGCCATGCACATCTCCTGGTCCGATCCGCGCTGGGTCGGTCGCGAGGACGTGCCCGGGGACCTGCTCGCCGCCGAGCGCGAGATCTACCTCAACTCGGACGAGGTGCAGTCGAAGCCGGAGCAGGCTCGCGAGAAGATCGTCGAGGGCATGCTCAACAAGCGCTTCTTCGCGGAGCGCGGCGGCGTCCTCGCCGACCAGCCGTGGATCCACGACTCCGCCCAGACCGTCGGCAAGGTGCTCGCCGACGCGGGCGCGCAGGTGCTCGAGTTCCAGCGCTTCTCGCTGGCCGGGTAGCCGGCGCATGGGCCTGCGACCGGAGACCGTGGCCGAGACGGGCCGGAGCGGGTCGGCGTTCCGCCGCGTCCTGCTGAAGCTGTCCGGCGAGGCGCTCATGGGAGAGCGCGACTACGGCATCGACGTCGGCGTCACGCACGCGCTCGCCGTCGAGGTCGCGGGCGTGCGCGCCGCCGGCGTCGACGTCGCGGTGGTCGTCGGCGGCGGCAACTTCTACCGGGGCCTCGCCGCCTCCGCCGAGGGGATGGAGCGGGCCACGGCGGACTACGCGGGCATGCTCGCGACGCTCCTGAACGCGCTCGCGCTCCAGGACGCGCTCGAGAAGGCGGGCGCCGACACGCGGGTGATGTCGGCGATCGAGGTCTCCGAGGTCGCCGAGCCGTACATCCGCCGGCGCGCGATGCGCCATCTCGAGAAGGGCCGCGTCGTCATCTTCGCCGCCGGCACCGGCAACCCGTACTTCACGACGGACACGGCGTCGGCCCTGCGCGCGCTCGAGATCGGCGCCGACGCGATCCTGATGGCGAAGCACGGCGTGCGCGGCGTCTACGACGGCGATCCGCGCGTCGTCGCGGACGCGCAGTTCCTGCCGCGGCTGACCCACCTGCAGGCGATCGAGCGCGGCCTCAAGGTGATGGACACGACCGCGCTCTCGCTCTGCATGGACAACAGGCTGACCATCCACGTGTTCGAGCTGGCGGACGGCAACATCTCGCGCGTCGTCGCCGGCGACGACGTGGGCACGATCATCGCGACCGGACAGGAGGGCTGAAGGCATGGCGAGCGTCGA
>Ga0075272_1000208_pt1 | contig 13193 bp, 11 predicted proteins | sample SF_Rice_5C_0N_40_FD_69776 | JGI IMG/M metagenome (GOLD analysis project Ga0075272, IMG submission 69776) | Rice paddy soil microbial communities from Twitchell Island, California, USA - SF_Rice_5C_0N_404 | ecosystem: Environmental > Terrestrial > Soil > Paddy field/soil | place: USA: Twitchell... | reverse complement strand
CGGGGGCGGCGCGCTATCATGCCGGCGACCCATGCAGAAGAGAACCGTCGACCGTCCGGTGTTCCGCTGGGCGGCGGTTGCCGGAGACGCGGCGGCGGCGCTCGCGGCGATCGCGCTCGCCCGGGCGATCCGGCTGAGCCTACCGGTCCCCTTCACGGAGTCGCTCCTGCCGCCGCGGAACTTCGGCCTGACGGCACGATCGATCGCCATCGTCCTCGGCGTGCAGTGGCTGGCGCTCATGATCTTCGGCCTCTACGGGCCTCGTGCGCGGGTCGTCGGCTCGCTCTCCCGGCTGCTCCTCCCGGCCCAGGCCGCGCAGCTCCTCGCGTTCGCGACGTTCTTCTATTTTTTCCCGAGGCACGCCGTTCCCCGGAGCGTTCTCGTGATCTATCTCGCCATCGACGGCGTCCTCCTCTACGTCGAGCGGGCTTCGCTCCGCCGCGTCGCGATCGCGGGCGCCCGCCGGCGGGTCCTGATCGTCGGCAACCGCGAGGACGGCGAGATCCTCGCCGAAGCGATCCGGCGGCATCCGTGGACGGGGATCGACATCGCGGAAGTCGTCGCGACGGGAGAGGGACGGCCCGTGCTCGCGACTCCCGGGGACCTCGCGCGGATCATCGACCGGACGGGCGCCGACCACGTGCTGTTCGCCCCCGAGGCCGCTTCGTTCCGTGACCGCGCGATCGAGCATCTGGCGCTCACCGGGCGTGCGTCGCTGTGGGTCCTCCCGTCGCCCTACGAGACGCTGATCGGCAAGCTCCGCTTCCGCCCGCTCGGAGAGCTTCCGCTCCTCGAGGTCCGCACGGCGCCTCCCCAGGGCGTCGGCGCCTTCGTCAAGCGCGCGGTCGACGTGATCGCCGCGGCGGCGGGGCTCCTGCTCCTCTCGCCGGTCCTCGCGGCGGCGGCGCTCGCCGCCTGGGGTCTCTCCGGCCGGCCGATCTTCTTCACGCAGGAGCGCGTCGGGAGGGACCGGAAGACTTTTCGCTTGCTGAAGCTTCGCACGATGCGAACGGATGCCGAGGACGAAACCGGCGCGGTCCTCGCCTCGCACGCCGACCCGAGGGTGACGCGGATCGGCCGTTGGCTTCGCTCGACGCGGATCGACGAGATCCCCCAGCTCGTCAACGTCCTTCGCGGCGAGATGAGCCTCGTCGGTCCCCGCCCGGAAAGGCCCGAGTTCGTCGAGCGATTCGAGCGGGAGATCGCGGGATACGCGCTGCGATTCACCGTCCGCCCCGGGCTGACCGGCTTCGCGCAGATCTCCGGCGAATACGACACGAGCGCGCAGATCAAGCTGCGCTACGACCTCGCGTACGTCAACAACTGGTCGCTCGCGATGGACATGGTGATCCTGGCGCGGACCGTGCCGGTCGTGCTCTCGCGTCGCGGCATGTAGAGAGCAATGGCCGGCGCGGCGATGCATCGAGCCGGACGGGCGCGTGCGCCGCGACCCGCGGCCCGGTGCCCCGGAACGGGAATAGCGATGGCGGCGTTCGGAGCGCCGCAGGGTCAGCGGCAAGGCGACGCGGCGAAGGCGATGCGGTTGCGATCGTCTAGCCGCGGCAACGCCGCCGATGGCCCTGCGCCGCCCGAACCCGAAGGGCGCCCGCACATTGCGAACGATCTCTGCGTCGCGCCCCGGGCCCGATGCACAACGGCATCTGCTCCCGGTGCGCGATATTGAGCTCATCCGCAAGCCGCAGGCGCGCCGCTACCGTTATTCTCGTTCCGGGGCACTCACGTACGCGCCGGTACGCCGCGGCCGCGGGATCGGGCAACCCGCATCCCGTCGGGCTCGCGCCTCGCCGCGCCTTCGACTCCTGGTAACCGAGTTGGCATTCGGCTCCACTCACGGTTGGAGAGCCGGCGGGCGTCCCGAACGCGTCTTCCAACCCGTCTCGGCGCGCCTCACTTTTGCCGAAACCGAAGTGTCTCGCGGCAACTCGCCGCCCTTCTCGTAGACGACTCCGTACGCGTGGGCGGGTCCGGGGCCTTTCGCACCGCGGGAGACCCTGCGCGAAGGGTATCCAGCGCAGCGACCGTGAGGTCGCAGCCGCGAGGCGGCCGGCGCGCGCCGCGCCGGGCGCGTCGACCGCCGAGCACGCCGGTGCGCGAGCTATCGAGCCAGCTCCCGCGACGGAGCTGGGTTAAGATCCGCGCGGGGCGGAGAGACTGTGATCACCGGATTCAACACGGACATCAAGCACGGCGACCGGGTCTTCCACGTGCAGACGGAGGACAAGGGGGAGGACAACCCGTTCGTCGAGTCCCTCGTGTACGTCGGGGGCGAGATCATCGCGTCCAAGAAGACCCCTTACGGCGATTCGATCAAGAACGGCGGCGGCCCGGCGGTCGTCCAGGAAATGATGGAGTCGCAGCACCGGAAGATGATCGCCGCCGTCCAGCGCGGCCGGTTCGACACGTCGGGCAGCGTGCCGGTGCCGCCGGCACGGGAGGAATCCTTCGAGCGGGCGCTCCCGGCGCCCGACGCCGAAGTGGAGATCCCGGCCGGCGCCGTCGTCGTCGAACGCTCCGCCAAGACCGACGAGAAGACCCTGGACCAGGTCATCCTCGATTACCTCGCCTCCGAAGTCTCGCAGGAGCACCTCGACCTGACGCTCTATTCCTCCCCCGATTTCTTCCTGGGAGAGAACGTCGAGATCCGGGTCAAGGCGGAGACTTCGCTCTCCCGCCGGCCGATCATCGGCGCCGGAATCCTCGTCAAGGTGATCTCGACGGTCGACAAACCGGCGGTCGTCTTCCAGGGGAAGACCGCGTCCGACGGCTCCTGCATCGCCCACTGCAAGCTCCCCGACTACCGGAACGGTAACGCCGCGCTCATCATCCAGGCGACTTCGGAAGCCGGGAACAACGAGATCAAATACCTCCTGAGGCATCGCCGGTGAGCGACGGGGCCGCGGAGATCCGCGTGCGCGTCAACGGAGAGGTCCGCGCGGTCGGGCCCGCGACGCGGGTCGCCGACCTCCTCGACGCGCTGGGCGTCGCGACCCCGCGCGTCGCGGTCGAGTACAACCGCGAGATCCTTCCGAAGGGTCAGTACGAGCAGACGCAGCTCCGGGAGGGTGACGAGCTGGAGGTCGTGACCTTCGTCGGCGGAGGGTAACCGTCGCGGGAGCGGGCTCGGGGACCGGGAGCGCGTGACGGGTTCGCGGCTCGCCGAACGAGCGGCTCGACCGCGAACCCGCCACCCCCTTCACCTTCGCTCCCGCTCCCGCATCGCGGAGCTTTCGCCTCGGTTACTTCGGGCGAACGCTTTCCGCGATGCGAAGAGCCCGGGGGCGCGACCGCGGACCATAAACGAAATCGGCAATCCGGTCCGTTCGCTCTTTTCGGAGTCGTCACTCCACCGTCATCGCGAGCGCAGCAGCCTGCCGCGCCGAAGCGTTCAAACGAAGGCGGAAGCGAAGCGATCTTTCGGTCCGCTCATCGGGCGATACCGAACTCGCTTGCGCCGCTTGGCCCTTTCCCGTATCCTTCCGGCTCCGTTGAGGCGTTAGCTCAATTGGCAGAGCAAGAGACTCTTAATCTCTAGGTTCAGGGTTCGATTCCCTGACGCCTCACCATTTCGGCCGCACGGCTCGCGCTCGAGGCGCTCGACCGCTGGCGGCCTCTCAGATCGCGAACCTCCTCCGCGCCGGGGGCTTGCGCACGATCGTGCGCTGCGCTTTCGTCCCGGCGCGGAGACTTTTCGCGATCTGCCCTCCGCCGCTCGGGCGAGAGGCCCTCGACGGCTCCGGGGCCCCTGGTCCGACGGGAGCATTCGCGACGCTCGCGCAGCTCGGATCGCGAAGAGCGGGCTACCGGGCGCGCCGAATCAGGCGCTTTTCTGGCACCGGGGTTGCTGTTCCTTCCTTCCGGAGGCCCGATGAGAAAGCTTCGACGTCTCGCGCCCCTTCTCGCTGCCGCGGTTTTCGCGCTCGCGGCCGGGGTCGGGTGCAACGACAACAGCGACCACGACACGACCCCGACGGGAGGCTCGCTCGCGCAGGTCCAGCTCGGCGGGCCGAGCGGCACCGTGACCTCCGGCTCGAGCTTCAACGTCGACGTGAAGGCGCGCAACCTCGGCTTCTCCGTGCTTCACGACGTCCGCGTCCACGTCGTTCTCCCTCCGCCGCTCGTCGTCGAAAGCGCGGAGGTGACGGCGGGCGGGGGAACCGTGTCGATTTCCAACGGGGTCAACGGAGGGACCGTCGACTACGTTTTCGGGACGATCGACAAGAATTCCCAGTCGACCGGAACGATCCACGTCCACGGGACGCTCGCCAGCGGGACGAACAACGTGCCGGTCACCGTGACGGCGGAGCTCACTTCCGACGAGGTGCACTCGGGCGACGCCGTCGCCTCGGTGACGATCACGCTCCAGCAGTAGCGCTCGCGCGTCCTCGGTTTATCCTAGGGCGGCGAGAATGGCGGAACGGCAGACGCGCAAGACTTAGGATCTTGTGCCCGAAAGGGCGTGAGGGTTCGAGTCCCTCTTCTCGCACCATCCGCCTTCGCCGTGTCGAGCGCACCGCGGCTGCCGACGCTCCGCCGCGACATTCGGAAACGTCCACCGCCGTGAACGCGAAGGAGGATGCCGCGCCATCGCTCGGCGAAGACGAGCGACGGCGGGCGGGTGCCGCGCCATCGAAGTCGCGCCGAAACTTCAGTGAAGGCGGAAGCTCGGCGAAGATGAGCGACGGCGGGCCGCTTCAGCCGGTATCTTCTGATTCCCCGGAAATCCGTTCGATATTCGGCGAAGTTTTCCATGGCACCCATCCTGCAGTTCCGTCCAGCGGACGGTTCGTGCGACCGGCCTTGCCGCGAAGGGAGGCCAGGGTGAATCCGGTGCTGATCGTGGAGGACAACGCGGAGATCCGCGAAGTGCTCGAGGAAATACTGAAGGCCGAAGGGGCCGAGGTCGCCACGGCGGCCGACGGCGCCGAGGGCCTCCGGCGTCTGGCGGACGCTCCTCGCCCCTGCCTGGTCCTCCTCGATCTCAAGATGCCGGTCATGGATGGCTTCGAGTTCCTCGAGAGAAGGAACCGCGAACCGGAACTCGCGAAGATCCCCGTGATCATGCTGACGGGTACGGCGGAGCTCGCCGGACGGGAAAAGGAGCTCAACGTCCAGGGTTTCGTCCGCAAGCCCTTCGATCCCGCAGTCCTCATGACTCTGGTTCGAGAGCACTGCGACTGATGGGAGGGAAGTACTTCTGCGCGACCTGCTTCTCCGACCGGCGGCGGCGGCTCAGCGCCGCGTATCGCGGGTCGGAACGGAGATACCCGGCCTCGGAGAATCGCGACCGCTGGTCGCGCCGCCGGGACGACGTTCCGGAGATCGGATTCAGTTCCGCCCGCGCTCGTTCTCGGCAGCGATCATCGCGTTGAGCGCGGTTTCTTCCTCGACGACGTCCGCCCCCCGGCGGCGGAGCTCCGCGATCTGGGCGCGCAGGCTTTCCTGATCGCGGAAGAAGACTTTCGTCTCCTCGCCGTCCTCGCTCCGGTAGTGGATCTCGGCGCCGACTTCGGGCTCGTCCCGCAGGAGCCGGACGAAGCGGGCGCGGGGCGCCGCGATCATCGGGATCGTCGCCGATCGGGCCGCGGGACTCCCGTTCCTGGATCGAAGCATGCCGCTCATCGGTGCAATCTCGCTGCCATGACGGAGCCCCTGTCATAATCGGGGACGGAGGTGGCGGTGCTCGTCGACCTGCTGGGGAAATAGCGAGATCGCCCCGCGGCTTGCATAGACTGGGAGGATGAGCCGGACGAGTCCCCGGGCGTGGCATCGCGCGGAGCTCCTCTTCGTCATCACGGCGCTCCTCGCGTTCGCCTTCACCCTGCTCGCGCGTGCGGCCGCGAGGCTTCCGCACGGCGGTCCGCTCGACCAGCGGATCGAGCGGGGAGTTCACGCCCGACTTCCCGCGGCGGCGTTCGCCCTGCTCCGCGCGGTCTCCTTCTTCGGAAGCACGATCTTCATCGTCGCGGGGTGCCTCGCGGTCGCGCTCGTGCTCGGGCGGATGGGAGCGCGCCGGCGGCTGCACGCGTTTCTCCTCGCGATCATCGGCGCGGTGGTGTGGGTGCAGCTCTTCAAGCGCTTGTTCCACCGCGCGCGGCCGGATCTCTTCGATCCTCTGGCGAACGCGATCGGGTTCTCGTTCCCGAGCGGCCACTCCGCGCTCGCGGCGGCCTTCTTCGGGTCGGTCGCCGGGCTCGCCGCGGCGTCCTCGAAGCGCGGCCGCCACGCCGCCGTCTATCTCGCCTGCGGGGTCGCGGCGGTCTTTCTGGTCGGGTTCTCGCGCGTCGCGCTCGGCGTGCACTGGCCGACCGATGTCCTCGCCGGCTGGGCGGTCGGTTTCGGCTGGCTCGCGCTCGTTTTCGCCTTCGCCGAGCGTCAGGCGCGCCGCGCCCGCGAAGCGTTCGTCGAAAAGAAGACACCGTGAGGCGGTGCGTCTTTTTGTCACCACTCGGGGACCGGGCTGACATAAATCCATTGCAGCGGCCGGCGGCGCCGCCAACTCATTGAAAACACGGTGGAAGAATCGAGGACGCCTTGGCCCGCGAATTGCGATCCGGATTTTCATACAACTGACGCATTCGGCGGTCGAACGGGGTGCCGTCCATGAGCGAACCGAGAATCGCGAAGAAATGTCCGCAGTGCGGCGAGCTGTACCTCGTCCCGCTGATCGACCGCGCGCTCGTCGAAGAATTCTTCCGCTGCTCGAAATGCGGCTATTCGGAACCCGTGGCCGATCCGGAGGGCCGCGACGACCCGCCGGAAGAGTGATCTCCGGCCGCGGTAAGCTACGCGCTCGATGCGCGCCGCGTCCGCGATTCGATCCCGTTTCCGCCGGAGGCCGGCGTGCACGCGCTGATCGAGCAGCTCGCCCGCCACGGGCTGCCGCTCGTCTTCGCCAACGTTCTGCTCGAGCAGCTCGGGCTTCCGATCCCGGCGATCCCGACGCTCGTGGCGGCCGGCGCGCTGTCGGCGGGCGGGCGCCTCTCGGCTGGCGCTCTCCTCGCGCTCGCCGTCGTCGCTTCGCTCATCGCCGACTCCCTCTGGTATTTCCTCGGGCGCCGGCACGGCTACCGGATCCTTAAGACCGTCTGCGGAATATCGCTCTCTCCCGATTCCTGCGTCCGCGAGACGGAGGCGGTTTTCGAGCGGCACGGCGTCGTCTCGCTGCTGTACGCGAAGTTCATCCCCGGTTTCTCGACGGTGGCGCCGCCGATCGCGGGGGCGGTGCGGATCGGCTTTCTCCGATTCGCCCTCTTCGACGCGGGAGGCGCGCTGATCTGGGCCGGCTCGGGCGTGGCCGCCGGGATCGTCTTCCACCGGGCGATCGACCGCGTCGCCGAATTCCTGGAGGGTCTGGGATTCTGGTCGCTCGTGATCGCCGCAATCCTGCTCGCGCTCTTCGTCGGCTGGAAATGGTGGCAGCGGCGGCGCTTCTACCGTTTTCTCCGGATGGCCCGGATCACGCCGGCCGAGCTCCGGGCCCTGGTCGACGCCGGGAAGGCGCCGGTGATCGTCGACGTGCGCAATCGCGCCGCCGCCCAGCGCGATCCGCGGCGAATCCCGGGCGCGATCCGCCTCCTCGCGGAAGAGATCGACACGTCGATCGACCAGCTGCCGCCGGACCGGGAGATCATCCTGTACTGCACCTGACCCAACGAAGCCTCGGCGGCCCGTGTGGCCCGCCTGCTGATGGACAGGGGATTCATGAAGGTTCGGCCGCTCGAAGGGGGCCTCGACGGCTGGATCGACGGCGGGCATCCGGTCGAAGGGGAGCTGCCGCCTCTGTATGCGATCCGCCCGGCGGGCGGATAGCGCGAGCGGCGCGGTGATACGCGCCGTTATACGGGACGCGTGCGGCCCGCCCGCGGCCTTAACGTACGCCTCGGTACGCCGCGGCCGCGGGGCGGGCCGCCCGCGCGCGTCTTCCGGCACGTCTGACCGCGCCGTGCCGTGAGAATTCAATACACGGATTGTGAAACGGGGGAGGGAGTCACTCGCCCAGCATCTTCTCCCGATAATGCCCGACCGGGACGGGGCCGTCCTCCATCATCCCATCCATGAATTCCCGGAGGCGGAACGCGGGGCCGCGGGCGCGGCGGACGTCGTCGTAGAGCCCGCGCACCTCCCGATAGCCGAGGTAATAGAACGTGAGCTGCGGCGCGCTCGTGATCGCGCGTGTCCACATGTTCGCGGAGAACTGGGCGTCCTGGACGGCGTCCTCCCGGAGGAACCGGGCGAGCTCGTCGCGCGTGATCCCTGTCGTGTGCACCCGGATGTCGGCGATCGTCCGCGCGATGTTCTCCATCTGCTTCTTCAGGTGCGCGACGCGGTCGAGCGGTCCGCCCCAGCCCTCGTCGAGCATCAGCCGCTCGCAGAACGTCCCCCATCCCTCGACGAAGACCCCGTCGGCGAACAGGGCCCGGACCTTGCGCGGATGCCGCGCCGCGAACTTGAGCTGCAGGTAATGGCCGGGAAGGGTCTCGTGCGGCGTGATCATCGTGTTGAAGTGGTCGTTGAAGTCGCGGAAGAACGCGTCGCGCTCGGCCGGTGACGCCGTTTCGGGAGGGGTCGGCAGGAACCAGAGCGTCTTCGCTTCCGGTTCCCACGGGCCCGCGGCGTAGATTCCGCCCACACTCTGGCCGACGAAGAATCCGGGGGAACGGTCGGTCCAGATCGTCAGGGGATCGGGCAGCGTGACGATCTTCCGGTCGCGAAGGTACCGGTCGAGCGCGAGGACGCGCTCCCGATACTGGGCGACGAAAGCGTCGACGCTTTCCGCATGGTCCGCCGCGGCGCGCGCGAAGATCCGGCGCAGGAGGGCGCGGTCGTCCGCGGGAGGCTCCTCCCCGGGAAAGTATCGGCTCCAGATCGTCCGGCCGTACGCGGCCGCCTCCGCGCGCTTGGCCGCGAGGTCCCGCTCCGCGTCGGCGAGCACCGCCTCGACGGATTCGGCGACGCCGGTCCCGAGCCGGAACGTTTCCGCGTAATCGGCGCCCAGACGCGGGTTGCCGGTCGCCTTTCGGCCGAGCGCGTCGAGAAAGGCGCCGAGCCGGTCGAGGGCTTCCGCCGCCTTCGCGCCCGATTCCGACAGCGCCGGATCGACGCGCGGGAACCCCTCGCGATAGAAGGCGGCGCTCGCCCGCGCCTGAGACGCGGCGATCGCGCAGATCTCCGGGGCGACATCGGCCGGAGCCGATTTCGCGAGAGCTTGTTCCGCCTCGCCGGCGAGTCGCGGCAGGAGGGCCGCCCGAGCCGCGGCGGCGGACAGGCGCTCGGCCGCCGGACGGTCGTCCCGGATCAGGAGGAAGACGGTGGCGTTGCCGATCGGATCGGTCCACCAGAGAGGATCGCGCTCGGGCCGCCGGCGGACCGCGAGGTCGTGAATCTCCCGGCGGATCTGTCCCTCGAGGGCCTCGGCGTCGAGCCGATCGTCGGGCGTCCCGCTGCCGGTCCGCTTCCAGGCTTCGATTTCGGCGAGCGTCTTCCCGTTGAAATCGAGCCATTCCTTCCGCCGCGGCTCGGTCCAGCTTTCGAGCTCTCGGTCGTGGTCATGGCGGCCCGCCTGGGTCGCGACGGTCGGCCAGGCCGCGAAATAGCGATCGATGTAGCGATCGCGGATGGGAGCGAGCGCCGGAGCGGCCGCGAGCGTCGGAACCAGAAGAACGAGGAGCATCGATGCATCATAAGGCACGCTTTTTGTATGCCTTTACGGACTTGCGCAAATACGTGTTGACAGGTACGGCAACACCCATAGAATCCATGCAATTTCTTCCATGACGGTCGTTCTCGACACCTCGGCAAAGGAAATGGTGTACGACGGGGAGAACCTCGCCCTGCGGAAGAGCCTCGGCTCGACCGCGGGCTTTTCGTAGCGCGCGCTCCCGTGCTCGTCTGGCAGGGACCAGAGCCAAGCCGGCCGGCCCGAGGCTGGTGCGCCCCACAGAACGAACATTGAGGAGAACCGGAGATGCATTTTCAGTCGACCCTCAGGAGAGCCGCGGGGACTGCCGCGGCTCTTCTTCTTGGCGCCGGGCTCGCGGCCGCCGCGAGCGGCGGCGCCTCGGCCAGCGGCGTCCCGTTCGGGAGCGACATCCCCGGCAGCCGGAAGCTGCCCAACGGCGCGACCCTCATTCCGGTGGTCCACCACGACGTGTCGCTGCCGCTGGCCGCGATTCCCCCCGTTCCCCCCGGTCCGCCCGACGACGTCGACCGGGAGCCGGGACGGATTCCCCTGAATCTCCCGGCGAACCGCCCCGATCCGGTGCGGCAGACGTCGGCCGTGACGCTCGCGATGCCGACCTCGTCGAGCTTCGAAGGCATGGGCGCCGGGCTCGCGGGATTCTCTCCGGGCGGCACGCCTCCCGACACGAACGGCGACGTCGGGCCGAACCACTACGTCCAGACGGTCAACTCGTCGGTGACCGTGTTCAGCAAGAGCGGTGCGATCCTCCTCGGGCCGGAGTCGATCAACACGCTCTGGAGCGGGTTCGGCGGGGGATGCCAGACCAACAACGACGGCGATCCGGTCGTCAAGTACGACGGCGCGGCGGACCGGTGGGTCGTCTCCCAGTTCGCGGTGAGCTCGACGCCGTACCTTCAGTGCGTCGCGGTCTCCTCGACGAGCGATCCCACGGGTTCCTGGAACCGGTATTCCTTCTCGTTCGGTTCCTCGAACTTCAACGACTATCCGAAGATGGGCGTCTGGCCGGACGCCTACTACTTCTCGTTCAACCTCTTCGCCAACGGCAGCACGTTCTCGGGAGGCATGGCGTGCGCCTACGACCGGGCGGGCATGATCGCCGGCGGCACCGCGAAAGCCGCGCAGTGCTTCGGCCCGAAGGCCAATGACGGCGGCCTGCTGCCGTCGGACCTGACGGGGACGACGCTCCCGCCCGGGGGCTCCTCGAATTACTACGTCGACCTCCAGACGAGCTCGCTCAACCTCTGGCGTTTCCACGTCGACTGGACGACGCCTTCCAACTCGAGCTTCAGCGGTCCGACGAGTCTCGCGGTCGCGAGCTACTCCGCCCTGTGCGGCGGCGGAACATGCGTGAAGCAGCCCGGGACCACGCAGCAGCTCGACTCCCTGGCGGACCGCCTGATGTACCGGCTCGCTTACCGCAACATGGGCAGCTACGAGTCTCTCGTCGTCGACCACAGCGTCACGGCGGGCTCCGGCGGCGGCATCCGGTGGTACGAGATCCGCTCGCCGGCCAGCTCGCCGACGATCTTCCAGCAGGGAACGTTCGCGCCCGACTCGAGCTACCGCTGGATGGGATCGGTCGCCATGGATCACGTCGGCAACATCGCGGCGGGATACAGCATCTCCGACGGCTCGACGAACAAGCCGGGAATCCGGTTCGCCGGCCGGCTCGTGACGGACCCCGCCGGGCAATTCTCCCAGGGGGAGAGCACGATGATCACCGGCGGCGGCGTCAACACCGGGTCGTACTCCCGCTGGGGAGACTACTCGAGCATGAGCGTCGATCCCACGGACGACTGCACGTTCTGGTACACGACCGAGTATTACGCGAGCAACGGGGACAGCTTCCACTGGCAGACGCGGATCGGGAACTTCAAGTACACCTCCTGCTCGACGACGTCGAATCCCGACTTCTCGATCTCCGCTTCGCCGGCGTCGGTTTCCGTCGTCCAGGGCAACTCCGGGAGCTCGACGATTTCGACCTCCGCCCTGAACGGCTTCAACAACGCGATCTCGCTGTCGGCCTCGGGTCAGCCGTCGGGCGTGACGGTCTCCTTCAACCCGACGTCGATCGCGGCGCCGGGCTCCGGCTCGTCGACGATGACGATGACGGTCGGCTCGGCCGTGACGACGGGCACGTACACGATCACCGTGACGGGCACGGGCGGCGGAACGACCCACACGGCCTCGGTCTCGCTGACGGTGACGTCGGCGGGCGCGCTCACGGCCGCCTACGACGCCACCCTCGAGGCGCCCAGGTGCGCCACGGTCGGGAGCTCCTGCGACACGGGCACTTCGCTCGTTCTCGGACGCGCGAACCTCGGTCCGGAGCCAAACCAGCCGAACACGATCAACGCCTCCTGCGCCGACGGGACCTCCGGCACGTTCCACTCGGACGAATCGAACGACCGCCTGAAGGTCTTCACGACCGACGGGAGCAACTTCGCGCCCGGGAAGGCGGTCACGGTCCAGGCGACGGTCTGGGCCTACTCGGGCTACACCTCGGACCACCTCGACCTCTACTACGCCGCCAACGCGAGCTCTCCGGCCTGGACGCTGATCGGCACGGTCAATCCGACGGCCGCGGGATCGCAGGTGCTTTCCGGCACCTACACGCTCCCTTCGGGCGGGAGCCTGCAGGCCGTGCGGGCCAACTTCCGGTACAACGGGAGCGCCTCTTCGTGCAGCACGGGCGCCTACGACGACCGCGACGACCTCGTGTTCGCCGTGAGCAGCTCGCCCGACTTCTCGATCTCGGCGTCTCCCACGTCGGTCTCCGTCGTCCAGGGCTCGTCGGGAGGCTCCACGATCTCGACGACCGTTTCGGGCGGGTTCAACAACGCGGTTTCGCTCTCGGCTTCCGGTCAGCCGTCGGGCGTGACGGTCTCCTTCAACCCGACGTCGATCGCGGCGCCCGGATCCGGTTCGTCGACCATGACGATGACGGTCGGTTCGTCCGTCGCCACGGGGACGTACCCGATCACGATCACGGGCTCCGGCGGCGGCGTCACCCACACGACGTCCGTTTCGCTGACGGTGACCGCCGCGGCGACGCCGAACTTCACGATCGCGGCGTCGCCTTCATCGGTTTCCGTCGCTCAGGGCGGCTCCGGAACGTCCACCGTCTCGACGACGGTCTCGGGCGGGTTCAACAACGCGATCTCCCTCTCGGCTTCCGGCCAGCCGTCCGGCGTGACGGTGTCCTTCAACCCGACGGCGATCGCCGCGCCCGGCTCCGGGTCTTCGACGATGACGATGACGGTCGCGTCCTCGACGACGACGGGCACCTACACGATCACGGTGACCGGCACCGGCGGAGGGATCACGCACACCGCGTCGGTCTCCTTGACGGTGACCTCGGGAGGCACCGCCCAGCAGCTGCTGCTCAATCCCGGATTCGAGTCCGGGAACGTCTCCTGGACCGCGACCTCCGGAGTCATCGACAGCTCGACCGGCGAGCCGGCGCACTCGG
>Ga0075272_1000207_pt1 | contig 13214 bp, 11 predicted proteins | sample SF_Rice_5C_0N_40_FD_69776 | JGI IMG/M metagenome (GOLD analysis project Ga0075272, IMG submission 69776) | Rice paddy soil microbial communities from Twitchell Island, California, USA - SF_Rice_5C_0N_404 | ecosystem: Environmental > Terrestrial > Soil > Paddy field/soil | place: USA: Twitchell... | reverse complement strand
CGGGGGGCCTTGAACGCGACGGTGGCCGTCACGCCGGGAGGCACAGTGACCGTGACCGTGCCGCCCGGCAGTGTGGGCCTGCAGGTCGATGGTTCGCCGTTCGTGATTTCTGACTCCGTGGCCGGCGTTGTGCTGACCCTTGCCGGAGGGGTGGCTGGGATGTACGATTCCGACCTAGAGACATTCTTCAGCGGCGATGGCGGAGGGGGATCGCCCGGCGCGACGGAGGACTACTTCAACCGCAACGGCAGTGCAGGAGGAAACGGGACGTTTGTCTCGCCGTACTTCTACAATGGCGGTGGCGGCGGAATCCATGCCCCGACCCAAGTCGTCCCGTGCTCGTTCGTCGCCCCGCGTCAGCCTGCGGGCGGTGTGCTCTCGCCGCTGGCGGCCTCGTTCGGCACCGGCGTGGGCGGCGCGTCGCTCCTTGGATACAGCGTCCGCAACGCGAGTGGCGTCGGCTACGGGTACGGGTGCTCCGCGGACGACTATTACGCCCCTTCCGGCGGCGGATACGGCGAAATCTCGTGGGTGTCGCTGTGCGGGAACGGCCTGCTCGAGCCCGGAGAACAGTGTGACGACGGAAACACCGTGAACGGGGACGGGTGCACTGTCGGGTGCACGGTGGAGTACTCTTACAACTGCATCGGGCAGCCGAGCGTCTGCACCGGCACGCCAGCGTTCACACAGACCATCACGTACGCGACCCCGCTGACGTACAGCGTGCCCCTCCCGACGGACGCCGTGAACATTAGGCTCACCGAGGGCGTAGCGGCCGGCGGCCCGTGCGGGGCGCTCGCTAACACGTATACGGGGAGCTGTAGCGGCGGCGGCACATACACGAACTATGGCGGCGGAGGCGGCGCTGGCGACGGCTTCGTCAACGCCACGCTGTCGTGGGCGTCGGTGCTCCGCCTGGAGGTGCCGGACTCCGAGGGTTACTACTCTTCAGGGGCCGCGCTGCAGGTGCTAGACAAGAACACTCTATCCGTGATGGTCAGCGCGCCGGGCGGGACGTACGCGTTCGTTGACGGCTACCACTGCTACGGCGGGAACGGAGGCAGCGGCCGGCTGGGCGGCACGTGGGCGGTTGAGGTCGGGGACCACACCGCGCCGGAGAACGGCCTGTTTGTGGGCCCGGCCACGTACGAGGGCGCGGGCGCAGGCATGGTCACGATTCTCGCCGGCGGCTGCGCATACCTAGACTGGAGCTACGCGGGCGGTTCTACGACCGGGCCATTCGGCACGAAGACCAGTGTGGGGACGGGCAGCGGCGGCGCGTCGCTGCTTGGGTACTCCCTGAACTACGCCGCCGGGGTCGGCTATGGCTTCGGCTGCGCGGCCGGGCCCACGTTCTACCGCGGCGGGGCCGGGTACGCGCAGCTGGCGTGGGAAACGCGGTGCGGCGATGGCCTTGTCGGCCCGACGGAGGAGTGCGACGACGGGAACGCCCTTGACGGCGACGGGTGCAACACGGCCTGCCAAGTGGAAGCGCACGCGGTCTGCATCGGCGGCCTCGGGAGCAACAGCACGTGCGCCGTGTGCGGCGACGGGGTGACCTCGTCCGGCTTTGGAGAGGAGTGCGACGACGAGAACCAGTTCAGTGGAGACGGGTGCTCGGCCGACTGCAAGATCGAGAGCGCCTGCTTCAACTGTAGCGGCACGCCTAGCGTGTGCACCGTGCTGCCGTCACTAGGTTACCAGATGTACAACGCGACGTTCACGCCTGGGAACTACAGCCTAGCGATCCCCGCGTCGCGGTGCAACATCAGGATCACCGGCTGCGGTGGGGGAGGAGGCGGCGCGGACGACGTTTCGGTTTCCCCGTGGGCAGGCGGCGGCGGCTCGGCGGCCGTGGTGAATCTGCCTCTGGTGACAAACGCCACTGTGCTCCACCTTGACGTCGGCGTGGCCGGGGCTGGAGCCGCGACCACGGGCCTTTCCGGAAGCGCCGGCGGGAACACGGTCGTCTACGAGAACGTGGAGAACGGAACCGTGCTGTACCGGATATACGGTGGGCAGGCCGGCTACCAGCAGTATTCGGGCTGCGGCTCAGGGACGCAGGGCATGTCGGCCTACTACAATCCGACCAACACCAGCACGTCTGCCATGTCCGGCGGCGGGTTCGGGCAGGAGATTCTGCCGCTGAAGAAGGAGGGGCAGCGAGCATCGGCATACGAGTGGGGCGGAGCAGCCGGCGGCATGGTCGTGCTGCGCGCGCTGGGCGACCCGGACACGCCCGCGTTCGTGCTGGAATCGCCCTACACGGGCAGCTTCACCGGGACGTACCCGCAGCACGTGGGGCTCGGCGGCGCGTCGTACTTCGGATGGGGCGGAGACCCGTTCACCCCGACGAGTTCGGGCAGCGGCGCCGGCGGATTCGGCGGCTCAGGCGGCACGAGCCGCGACGGCGGCGCCGGGTTCCTCACCGTCACCTGGTGGGCAGCGTGACGAATGCAGAGTTTCAACTGCCGTTCGGTATAATGGCCGGCCTGTCGTGTGGGCAGGCGAGCATGTGCCGTCCTGCCGTTTTCTTGCTGCTGGGGCTTCTTGCGTGGGCGGCCTACAGCGCCTGCACGATCGGGGCGCCATGCACCGCGGGCGTAGGCGCGTGCCTTCGCCAAGGGAATGTGACAGCGTGTGCCACGAACGGCACGGCCACGTGCAGCGCAGTGGCGGGGACGCCGACGACGGAAGTGTGCAATAACATCGACGACGACTGCAACGGCGTGGTTGACAACGGATTTGCGGTGGGCGCAGCTTTCCCGTGCACGGCCGGCGTCGGGTCCTGCGCCACCACGGGCCCTCAGCGGTGCAGCTCGTACGGGGGGATTCTGTGCTACGCCGTCCCCGAGACCCCGACGCCCGAGGTGTGCAACGGCCTAGACGACGATTGCAATGGGGTCGTTGACGACGGCATCGTTTGCCCGTAATGAAGCTTCAGTGCGTGAAGTGCGCGCGCAGGACGAACGTCCGCAAGGCATTCCGTGGCCATCGTCCGGTCGGCACGGCGTACACGCGCGCGCACATCGGAGCGACCTCCCGCGCCGCGGCGCGCACCTCGCGCCGGCGCCTTCTAGGGAATTCTGCAACGTAGCCGTCGGTGAATGCGCAGAGCAGGCTCATGGCCTGCGCGACCGCCGGGCAATTTTCTTCCGCTGCGCAAGCCTCCCGCAGCACCGCCGCCTCCTGCTCCGTCATCTCCGTGACCCCCACGGCGACCATGTGGCAGACCACGTGCCGGTGGTCGTACCACACGCCCTTGTCCGCCAGCGGCGGCCGCTCGATCAGCACGAGGTAGCGCAGATATACGCCCTGCGCGTCGCCTGGATACTGCTGCATGTGCACTTTCTTATGCACTATTAGATGGCGGCGGCAATAAGCAATGCCAGCTCGTTCTCCGGGCGCAGCGGACGATGCGCGCGCTTCTTTTTGTTGCTATGCTGGCCGCGGCCGCGCTGGCCGCCAAGGTGACCATCCCGCCGGGGCAGCAGCGCATCACGTACTGCCACTGCCCCGACGGTAATCCGCTGAACTGCATCACCATGTACAACCACCCGCTGGTCTCGTGGCTGAATGGCGACCTCATCAACAACCCGTACAGCTGCACCGGCCCGTGCCCGTGCAGCGGCAGCGCGTGCGCCAGCAACCAGACGATGACGCTGAACTGCACGTACAGCTCCCCGATCACGCTGAACGAGACACTGCTGATCAACTGCTCGCTGACGGTCGACCCCGACGACGCGCTGAGCACGCTGACGTTCACGTTCAACTTCGCCGACGGCACCGGCGACGTGACCAACACCGGCGTCACCACGCACCAGTACGCGCTGCCCGGCATGTACAACGCGACGCTGGTGGCCACCGACCCCTGCGGGAACGTCGTGAACGCCACGTTCGTCGTGGACGTGGGCCTCAACTTCGAGCTCTGCGACGGGGTCGACGACAACCTGAACGGCCAGATTGACGAGGGCTATAACGTCGGCGCGTCGTGCTCGGTGGGCCTCGGCACGTGCCTGCGCACGGGCGTGCTGGTGTGCGCGTCCGACCACCTCTCGTCCGTCTGCAACGTCACCGCCGGGACGCCTACGACCGAGACGTGCGACGGCCTTGACGACAACTGCGACGGCGTCGTAGACAACGTGGCCCCCGCCACGCTGGCGGTCGATGCGAGCAACTGCGGCACGTGCTTCCACGCGTGCGGCGCCAACGTGACGTGCGTCAGCGGCATGTGCTCCGGGGCCGCCAACTGCACGAACGGCATGATGGACGGCACCGAGCTCGGCGTCGACTGCGGCCCGGACTGCCCGCTCAAGTGCACGGTCGTCTCGGCGGACTGGTTCGACTGGACAACGTTCTCCGCGAACGCGGCTTCGTACTCGCGCAGCGCGATCGGCGTCCGCGCCACAGTCATTGAGTGGGGGACAATCCCTCCCATCGGGCCTTTTGACGGCCCGACGCTATTGTACGGAACGCAAGCGCTCTACGCTGCGCTCACAAGCGGGGGCTGCGGCTCAAACGGGGCGCTGATCGACCCCGTGAATGCCCTGTTCACGCCTGTCGTGGGAGGCACGCTGAACGTGAGCTTCGACTATGGGGTTTCCTACTATGCGGACTTCCAAGGGCCGCCGATCTTCCAGGGTCACCGCAGCGACTTCCTCTACGGAGCATCGTTCGCGGCCTTCTTGATCAACGCCGCGCTGAATCCGATTGCCACAGCGAACGGGCTGGGCAGCAGCAGCTTCCTGACGTCGGATCAGCTACAGGAGATTTATCAGGGCACCGTGTTCACGTTCCGCTGCGCGGACGTGTCCCCGTGCGGCACGGACTCGTACTTCCCGTCGAACTCGACCCTCAGCGGGATTCCCGGCGTGATCTCGAACGACACGTGCCAGCCGCCGGGCGGTCTGTGCGACAACATGGCCTGCGGCCCGTACGAGTCGTGCGATCAGGGCACCGGCAGCTGCTACACCATCTTCGGCAACGGCAACTGCTTCACGCCTCCGTCGCAGCCGGGCAACCAGAACTGCACCGGCCTGACCAAGGTGTGCAACCGCCTGCTGCGCTACTGCACGGACTGCTGGGTGGACACGGACTGCTCCGGCGGCATGACGTGCGACCAGCCGAGCTTCACCTGCGTGTGAGTTTTTTCAGAAGAAATGAAGCGTCCTCGCGTGGAGCATCGCACCGCACTCGACATTGCCCTCGTGGACGGGTGTGCGCCGGCGTTTTCGGGCGTGGGGCGCCAGTGGCGGCCGATACGCGAGCCGTCGGGGGAGCAGCACTTCGAGGACGAGGAGGCGTGGCTGGCGGCGGTCGAGGTACACGACCGGATCATCGCGGAGGCCACGCGGCGCATCACGGAGCACGTCGCGGCGGTGGCGCCGATCGCCGAGCAGCTGGATGAGGCCATCGGTCTGCGCAACTGGCTGATCATGAAGGCCACCATCGCCGAGGCGCCGCAGCGGGCCACGCCGGTCGACGTGCTGCCGCAGATTGCCGTCGGGCTGTGCGCCCGTGACCTCGTGCGCGTAGCCTCGACGTGCAAGCTGTGGCGCCGCATGCTGTCCGGCCGCGCGGTCGCCCGGGAGATCATCGAAGGCTGGGCCGCGCTGTACCGTGTGGACATGTGGTTGCATCTCGACGCGCTGTCGCACAAGGACTTTTCCGACGAGCTCGGCTCCGAGCACGCAACGAAGATGTGCTTCAAGCTGCTGGTGCACGCGTGGTCGCACGTGACCCTGCATGGCGAGGGCGCACCGGCGCCGCTGGTGCGGAATGTGCTGGACCCGGTCATCTCTCAGAACGGCCTGCTGGTGAAGCGGCCGGACAAGGTTGTGGCCGTGATGCACCGCACGGTCGACTGCCACCACATAGGCGAGCCGCGTACCTACCATCACGTGTACTATCGCGAGCACGTGATCCAGCCGTGGCAGAGGGGCGAGCCCGCGATCCAGCCGTGGCAGAGGGATCAGCCGGCGGCCACGGAGGGAACCTTCGTGCACACGCGCACGCGGTGCGTCAGGGTGACCTGGGTCGCCACCGGGATCAGCGTTAAAGACCTCACGCGCGGCACCCGTGGGATTCGTCTCCACTGCCCCCCGCCTCCCGCCGCCCTGTCCGCGAAGCCGCCGCACGTCGACGCCCGCGGCGAGCAGATTCTGGTGTTTGCGGGCCACGGGAGCCTCTTCGTGGACTTCGAGACGATGCTCCGGCGCTGGATCACGCCGACGCCCGCGTGCCCGTGCGTGCCGCAGTTCATCGCGCGCCGGAACTGGCTGTACAAGCCGGGCTCCAAGCGGCTGTACAACGTCGCGGAGGATCGCAGCGAGCCGCTGCCGGCGGCGTACACGCTCACCGCCGGCGAGCTCGTGAGCCAAGTGACGCGCCGCACGGAGGAGACGAACGGGAAGAAGGTCGTCAAGTTCGGAATATTTGGACGCGAGTTCGCTGGCACCGGCGTGCACATGTACGCGTTCGGGCGCTACACCCTCGTGGCCACGCGCGACCGCACGCACATCCTCGCCGACGGCGGGGACAGCGAGACGGAGCTTTGCGACATGGTGCGCCCGGACGCGCGCTTCCTGCGCGAGAAGGACGGGACGCTGCACGAGATCAACCCCACGCCGCACGGCACGGCCTCGCTCCCTTCGTAATCGCGCGCTTTACAGTATATGCCTTTTCGCACGCGGACTGTGGCCGCACGATGTTCACGCCAAACGACTATCTCGTCGTACTCGGCTGGGTGTGCATCATGTACGGCTCCCGGTTCGGGCCGGTGACCCGACCGGAGAAGTTTTACGAGAAGAACCGCGTGTGGCTGTCGCCGCCGGGGTGGGTGTTCGGCATCGCATGGACGACCCTGTACGCCATGGTCGCCGTCGCGGGCATCATGTTCTACCTGACCCGGCCGGACACCGTGTGGCAGTACCACGTCGGCTCCATTGTCCTCATCGTCAACGTCCTGATGCAGAAGGTGTGGCTGCCCCTCTTCTTTTCGCTCAGGTGGTACCTTGTTGCGCTAATTGACTGCGCCGGCGCGCTCGGCACGGCGGTGGCGTTTGCCATCATGGCCGCATGGATCGCCTTCGAGAACGAGGAGCCGCACGCGTGGGTCGCCTTCGGCATGTTCGTGCCGTACACCCTGTGGCTGGGCTTCGCCACGTTCCTCAGCTTCGAGTACGTCGCCGGCTGGTACGTCCCCGACGACCACGAGCGCCGGCGTCATCGACATAGCAAGGTATAAAAACCTACTTTCTTTGCCTGCGCGCTCTTTGAAGCTCCAGCGCGGCGGCATGCGCGTTGGCTTCCCATGCCGTCGTCTCGGCCGTCCGCCCGGCATCGTCACGCAGCGTAGTGCTCGCGCCGTGATCGAGCAGCCAGCGCACGCGGTCGGACATGTTCTCGCCTGCCATGAGCATAAGCGCGGTCTGGCCGCCGCGGGTGCGCGCGTCCACGGGGACGCCCATGTCGTAGAGGATTTGCGCCGCAGGCCAGCCGCGGCGCGCAAGGGCCGTGACGAGCGTCGTCCAGCCGAGCGGGTTGCGGTACAAGGGGTTGGCGCCGAGGTCGATGAGTGCGCGGAACGCGGCATGGTCATGTGCCACCGCCAGCGCCTCTGACAGCGTGGCCTCGTCGGCGTGCACGGCCGCGGCGGCCTGCGCAATGTCGTGCGGCTCGCCGTTGCGCACGAACGCTTCGAGGAACACGTCGGCATGCGCCCCCACGGGCACGCCCGCGTTCACGAACTGGAGCGCCATCTCCGTGTCGCCCGCGACCGCGGCCAGCGCGGCTGCGGTCATGTTGTTGTTGACGATCACCCCGAGCCCCAGAGGCGACTGCGCGGCGGCGACGCGCAGCAAGTTCATGGCCGCGGCCGCGTTGCCTGTCCTGATCGCGTTGGCCACGCCTTGGAGCTGGACGGGCAGCGGCGCCGCCAACCGGTCGCCGACGTGCGCACAGCGGCCGCGCAACGCGGAAGACATTCGCAAGAGCGGCATCGGGCAGCGGCCTTGTAGCACACAAAGCTCATTTACATGAGCCCGGGCTGGGGGCAGGACGCGTAGAACGCGTACGCGTTCTCAACCTGCTCGCCCTCGTCGTCAAGCAACTCCATGAATTAAAGTGCTTCAATGAGGGGCAGCGACGCTTCGGTGACGACCACATAGGCCGTCACGCGGCCCCCGCTAATGTGATAAAGCTCCTCATAGTCGCCGTCCGACGTCTCCCTCATCACACGCACGGTCAGGCCCTCGGTGCGGCGGCGCCGCTCGAGCAGCACAGCGGCTAGCCTGTGCAGCGCACCGGAGAGTTCGAGCGTGCAGGAGTACTCCGGGCCGGCCGGGGCCTCTGTGGCGCCCGGCACGTTGTACATGAGCAGGAGATCGACGGCGCTGAGCTGGCGCTCGTGACGTGCGGCCGCGGCGCCAGCGGTTAGCGAGCACTCGCGGGCGTCCTTGACGGCACCGGCGACGAAACGGCCGAGCACGCGGGCGACAAAGTAAAGATATGCGACCTCTAGGGGAACCACGGCGTGTCGGTTCAGCGCACGGAATGGAGACCCCGCCAGCGCCATGGTAGCAAGCAGCCCAGTGTAAGCCACGGAGAGCGGGCTCAGATTGCACGCAACACGATATGCAGCGGCCAGTGCAGCCATTTTTATAAAACTGATGGCTGGGGCATTCCTTGAGGTGGCGTTCCACGCCGACCAATTGTGGTCGGAGGTCGTGTGGGCACAGGTTAACCAGATCGTGGATCAGACGCCTGAGGCAATCGAGGACGTGCGGGACGCGCATGTGCGTGCGCGCGTGCATGCGTTCCGGCGCGCTCACCCGTTCGTCCGCGCGGCCATGGGCGGGCTGCTGTACAAGGTGCGCAGGGCGCGGCCGCTGGCCAGCGACGTACAGCTGCTTGCCGCGCTGGAAGGTGCGTGCGCGAACGGGCGCGCGCCCGTGCTCGCGGAGCTGTACTCCTGCGCGCGGACGAAGGAGGAGCGTGAGGAGTGCCTCTACCTCAGCGTCGTCAGCGGCGATCGGGACTGCGTTCAAATCCTGCTCAACTCGGACGCCGATCCCGAATCTGTTATCCCGCGCGGCGCCGACGGCCCCGTTTCTCTTGTCGCCGCGGCCAAGGTAAATGGTCACGAGCACCTGTTGCCCATTCTGCACGGCGCGATCAGAAATAAAAAATGAAAGGTACGCGCGCGACGGATTTGTCGTTCGAAGTGCTCATTTGCGAGGATTGCGGCAATCCGATTTTTGCGCGCGCCCGCCGGCCGGAGGCCGCGGTGTTCGCGCTGGCGGGCACCTTAGCCGAGCACTGCCCGTTCTCCGGCATCCACGTGTGCGCCTCCGGGGCCAAGCGGCCCGCGGACGAGCGCGCCACACCTCCGCCGGTCAAGCGCCCCCGCGCGGGCGGCGCGCCGCACCACCTGCGCGAGCCGAGCTCGCAGGCCGCCTCGGAGAGCTCGGAGTCCGGCGAGGTGATAGAGCCGGGCGCGGAGCCGTCCGAGACGAGCGACGGCGAGGACGCCACCGAAGGCGAGGCATTGATGCATAAGAACAACTACCTGTTCAAGTTGATCCGGTTGCGCGTGCTCCGGGCGGGCGACGAGATCGCCGTGGGCCGCGGGCCGGAGGCGCGTGTAATGGCGCGGATCGTGGAAAGGGGCGACGACCGCTGGGCGCTGGAGCGCGTCGATCCGACGACCAAGTTCCGCTTGGCGCTGCAAAGCATGTGGCACGCGGCATTCCCGAACGGGCCGGCCAAGCCCGTGTACAATCGCGTGTGGCGCGTGCGTGGCGAGGAGCGCGCGCGGCTCAGCGTGCTGGAGCAGGCGGCCGAGGGCGCGGCGCCGCTGCCGGCCGTGTCCCGGCCGAAGTTGTTCCGGCAGGTGCCGTTTACGCAGCCCGCGCAGAGCGTGTTCACGACGCCGAGCAGCTTTGTGGTCACGACGAACCGCCCCGCCTTGTCGGTGGGCGCGGCGCCCGTGACGCTGGACGCGCCGGAAAATAAACTCGTGTGAGCACAAGACGACGCTGCGTGCGCCCAGCGGCCCCCTCTTCTCTACGGCGCTAATCATGCTAACCGCCCTGTAGCGGCTGCGCGGCACCGGCGCCGATGACCTCGTGATCTGCGACGAGCTGGCGCAGATGAGCTCGAACACGTTCCAGAGCGTGCTGATGCCGCTGCTGCAAAAGAACGACGTCGGCTTGCTCGCCATCTCCACGCAGGACGGCGCGATGGGCAACTGGGCACGCATGATCGAGTCGCGCAACCCCGACGGCACGCCCATCTTCGAGGTGATCCGCATCCGCCAAGCCTGCGATGTGTGCATCGAAGCCGATCGCGCCGCCGACTGCACGCATACCGCCGGCGACACGCCGCCGTGGCTCACGCGCGATCAGGACGCCGCGCTGCTGGCCATCGCCGGCGCGGAAATCATGGCCCGCGAGGTGAGGAACGTGGACAACGCCCGCTCCATTCAGCCGTGGTTCCCGAAGCGCATCGTCGACGGCATCGCCGACTTCCGCACGCGCCGCGTGCCGCTACAGGAGAGCGTCCAGACCGTGTTCGTCGGCGTCGATCCCGCCCTCGGCGGCCGCAGCGACTACACCATCTTCTCCATGACCGTGCTCGGCGACGGTCGCCATGTGGTACGTTTGCTCCCAAAGACGCAGGGCGGCGTCGACCAGCTGGCGGGCATGCTCGGCGCGCACGTCGGCGGCCAGCGGCAGGAACGTGATGGCGTTCACGCACATCTTCGTGTACACCTTGCGCTCGACCATGGCGCGCGCGAACGCGGCGCACGCGGCCGCGTCGGCGTCCGACAGGGCGTCCAAAAGCTCGGTGCGGCCGGCGGCGAACGCGCCGCCCGGATCGCCCTCGACGGCGAGGAGGAGCATGAGCATGGCGCGCAAGGCGTTCTCGCTGGCGCCGACGATGAACGCCTCGGCCACCACGGGCAGCGCGCCGACCATGTGCGCTATCGGGCCGCCGCTGGCCTTGTCGCAAAGCATGAGCGAGCGCGTAGTGCGCAGCACGCGGCCGGCCATCTCCTCGCGCGAGAGCGTGCGCACTTTGGCGACCCAGCACGCCGACCCTGTGTCGCAGTGGCGCTCCGGCACGTCGTCGGCGTACACGTCGAGTCCCGCCAGCAGCCGCACATACGCCTCGCGTATCTCCCGTGAAAAGTCCATGCTAATCCTTTGTAGGTTGTGGGCCTCGAGGCGTTCAAGGGCAAGGACCCGAACGTGAACGCCGACCAGCTGGCTGACCACATCCACAAGCTGCGGCAGCAGCCGGCGCTGGCCACGGCGGCCATGATCATCCTGCCGGAGAACAACCTCGGCGGCACGGCGTACATCGTCCACGAGCGGCTGCTGCGCGGCGGCGTGTCCAACTACCTTGTGCTGCAGCTGCGCCGCGACGAGCCCGGCATGCGCACGTTCAAGTTCACGAAGCACCTGCTCTCGGAGGCGTCGCTGTCGCTCCTGCGCAGCGGCCGCGTGTACCCCACCGCGGACATGGTGCGCGTGATCGGCAACCTGTCGCGCTTCTCCACGCCCGAGCGCGCGCGGGTGGACATCTGGAACAAGTTCGCGGACCAGCTGCGCACCTGGTCGATCTTCTCCCTGAAGACGGCCACCGGCCGCGACCTGCCGCCGGAGTTCAAGGGCAACGGCAACAGCGACGACCTCGTGCTGGCGTTCTTCTTCTCGTACACGGCCGCCAAGGCGTGGGAGCGCTTCCGCAACCAGCTGCTGGCCAACTCCTACGGGAACTGCACGCTGCCGATCGAGGCGGGCCGCGACGAGCCGCAGCTGGACGATTTGTACAACATGCGCTTTTTTGTCTAAATAAATGACGCGCGTGGAGTTGACCGACGCGGACGGCAAACGGTTTTTCGTGGAGGACAAGGATCACGAGGGCGTGCGCATCGGCGTGCTGGATGCGCCGCGCATGTGGTTTGAGGGGCAAGAGGCCGATCCCGCCGAGATTTGGGGCAGCGGCGCGCGCCCTACAATGGCGTTTCGTATCCGCATCCCGGAGATCGAGGCTGTGTGCACGTGGCTCAGCCTCTTTGCGTGCGGCCGGCTCGTGCCAACGGCGACGGATGTGCACTTCGACACAGACCTTGTGCCGTGCTTTGAGGAGTACACCAAGGAGCACGCTACGCTTGGCCCGGCGTGCGCGCACATCACCTTCCCACGGCGCCGCGCGGGCCTGCGTCCGAACGTCGTCCTCGACGACTGGGGATCGCAGGCTCAGACGACGGCGAACAACCGCATCCGCCTGACGCCGGACGGCGCGCGTGCGCTGCGCGCCGTACTGGAGGAAATGCACGGCAATTAAAAATAAATCATGAAGCGCGTGCACTCCGGGCAGTTTCCACCGACGAAGAAGGCCAAGACGGCCCCGAGCGCGGCGTGGGCGAAGCGGTTCGCGGCGCTCGGGCCGCTCGACGAGCAGCAGCAGGCGGCCTTCGACGCGATCAAGGGCCGCCGGAACGTCTTCCTCACGGGCGAGGCGGGCTGTGGCAAGACGCGTGTCACGGAGCATGTCCTCAAGGCGTTCGTGGACATGTTTGGCCCTTCCGGGGTGCTGGCCGTGTCCACGACAAATCTCGTGGCGGGGGCGCTGGGGGGCGAGACCATCCACGCCGCGTTCGGCGTCGGCATCCACGAGCTGACGCACGAGGCGCGGTTCCAGCGGCACAATCGCGCGGTGGACGACAAGCTGAGGGAGATTGAGCTGCTCATCATCGAGGAGATCAGCATGGTGCACCCGGACCTGTTCGAGTACATGGACTACGCGCTGCGGGCCATCGGCCGCAGCTCCGCGCCGTTCGGTGGCGTGCAGGTGTTTATGGTCGGCGACTTCTTCCAGCTCGGCCCGATCTTCAAGCGCGGCGAGACTGTGGTGTACACGTTCGAGACCGACGCGTGGCGGCGGCTGCGCCCGCGCGTGATGTGCCTCACCGTGAACCACCGGCAGGACACGGACGCCGAGTTCCTGCGCGCGCTGGCGCTCATCCGCCTTGGCCGTGCGGACGAGGACGTGCGCGCGCTGCTGGGTACGCGCATGGTGGCGCAGGCGGATCGACCGCCGCTCGGCCGCGTGCCGTACCTGACGCCCCTGCGGCGCGACGTGGCGCAGCAGAACGAGACCTATCTGGCCAGCCTCGACGGCCCGATGCGTACGTTTCAGGCGCA
>Ga0075272_1000206_pt1 | contig 13245 bp, 10 predicted proteins | sample SF_Rice_5C_0N_40_FD_69776 | JGI IMG/M metagenome (GOLD analysis project Ga0075272, IMG submission 69776) | Rice paddy soil microbial communities from Twitchell Island, California, USA - SF_Rice_5C_0N_404 | ecosystem: Environmental > Terrestrial > Soil > Paddy field/soil | place: USA: Twitchell... | reverse complement strand
GCTTCGCGTGCCAGGTGCGCATCGGCTCGCCGGGGAAGAACTCCGAGCGGAGCATGGCGAAGGTGCGGTCGATCTTGAAGATCGGGTTGTAGGAGCTGAACGGATCCTGGAAGACGCCCTGCACGCGCCGGTAGTACTCCTTCAGGGCGTGGCGGCGCAGCCCGGAGACGTCGGCGTCGTCGAAGAGGATCCGGCCGCTCGTCGGGGCCGTGAGGCGGAGGATCATCCGGCCGATCGTCGACTTGCCGCTGCCGCTCTCGCCGATCAGCGAGAGCACCTCGCCCGTTCGCACCTCGAAGCCGACGTCGTTCACGGCCTGCAGCCGGCCGCGTCCGAAGGAGCCGACGCTGAAGGTCTTCGAGACGTGCTCGAGCCGGAGCATCAGCGGGCCTCCACTGCGCCGGCGAGGCCGAGCGCCGCAGTCTCCGTGCCCGCCTCCCAGCAGGCGACGGCGTGCCCGGCGTCGACCTCCACGAACGGGGGCTCCTCGGCGCACCGGGCCGACGCGAGCGGGCAGCGGTCGCGGAAGCGGCAGCCGGTGGGTGGGTCGAGCAGCGACGGCGGCCGGCCCGCGATCCCGGAGAGCCGCTTGTCGGCGTAGCGGACGCCGACCTCGGGCAGCGAGCCGATCAGCAGGCGCGTGTACGGGTGGCGCGGCGCCTTCACGATCTCCTCCGCGGGCGCCTTCTCCGCCAGCTTGCCCGCGTACATGACGAGGATCGTGTCGGCGATCTGGTAGAGGACGGAGATGTCGTGGGTGATCACGATCGTGCTCGTGACGAAGCCGCGGTCGCGGAACTCGACGAGCGTCCGCGCGACCGCCTTCTGCGTCGAGACGTCGAGCGCCGAGGTGATCTCGTCGGCGATCAGGAGCGACGGGTCGAGCAGCGTCGAGACCACCATCACGACGCGCTGCTTCATGCCCCCGGAGAGCTCGATCGGGTAACGGTCGAGGACGTCGCGCTCGAGGCCGACGAGCTCGAGGCGGCGCTCGAGCTCCGCGCGGGCGGCGTGGTGGTCGACGCCGCGTGCGTGCAGCAGCTCGCCGACCATCCGGCCGATCTTCCGGGTCGGGTTGAGGGCGCTCATCGCGTACTGCGGCACGATCGAGACCTCGTGGAAGCGGAAGCGGTTCATCGCCTCGTCGTCCCAGATCGGCAGCTGCTCGCCGTCGAGCGTGACGCTCCCGCCGACGTGGCGCATGCGGCCGTCGAGCCGGATCAGGCTCTTGCCGAGCGTCGACTTGCCGCAGCCGGACTCGCCGGCGAGGCCCATGATCTCGCCGTCCGCGAGGTCGAACGAGACACCGTCGAGCGCCTTCACGTCGCCGGCGAGCGTGCGGTAGTGGACGCGGAGGTCGTCGACCTGCAGCGCCACTAGATCCGCTCCCGGCGGCGGCCCGGCCGCCGGCTCCGCTTCGCGTCGAGCTCTCCCGGGCGAGCGCTCACATCGCCCTCAGCTTCGGATTGAAGACCTCGTCGAGGCCGACGTTCATCACGTAGAGCGAGGCGACGATCGCCATGATCGCGAGGCCCGGCGGCAGGAACCACCACCAGAGGTGCAGCTGCAGCGCGGCGTTCTGCACCGAGAGCTGCATCATCATCCCGAGCGAGATCGTGTTCGACGGCCCCAGCCCGATGAAGTCGAGCGTCGCGGCGATCAGGATCGCGCCCCCGAACAGGATGATGAACATCATGAACAGGTAGGAGCTCATGTTCGGGGCGATCTCCTGGAAGATGATCTTCCAGCTGCTGCGGCCGCTCAGCCGCGCCATGTCGACGAAGTCCCGCGACACGAGCGAGAAGGTCTGCGCGCGCAACGCCCGCGCCGCCCACGGCCAGGAGGTGAGCCCGATGAAGATCGACTCGGTCACGACGCCGCGCACCTGGAGGTATGCCGCGATCACGAGCAGCAGCGCGAAGGTCGGGATCACGAGGACGACGTTCGTGAGCATGTTCAGGATCTCGTCCACGATCCCGGCCCGGTAGCCGGCGGTGAAGCCGACGAGCATGCCGACCGCCGCCGCGATGCCGCCGCCGAGGGCGCCGACGATGAACGCCAGCCGCAGGCCGTTCGCGAACTGCGCGTAGACGTCCTGGCCGAGCAGCGTCGTGCCGAACCAGTAGCCGTCGTGCGTCGTCGGCGGGAGCGAGAGCTGGCCGCCGTACTCGAGTGCCGGGTGGTGGGCGAGGAACGGTCCGACGATCGCAAAGAGGAGCATCGCCAGCGTCACGCCGACCCCGAAGACGAGCTTGCGGTTGCGCACCGCGAAGTGGACCGACTCTCGCAGGCTGCTCACGAGCCGCCTCCTTGCATCCCGATCCGCGTGCGCGGGTCGACGATCACGTAGACGAGGTCGACGAGGAAGTTGGCGATCAGGACGCCGACGATGATGAAGAGGAAGATCCCCTGGATCACGAAGTAGTCCTCGTTCGTGATCGCCCGCAGGATCTGGTAGCCGAGACCCGGGTACGAGAAGACGATCTCGGTCACGAGCGCGCCGGCGATCACGGCCCCGAGCGAGAGCGCGAGCCCGGTGATCTGGGGCAGGACGGCGTTGCGGAACGCGTACTTGCGCACGAGCCGCTGCGGGGCGCCGAGCGCCTCGAGGTAGTGGACGTAGTCCGACTCGAGCTCGTAGATGATCATGTTCCGCATCCCGATCGCCCAGCCGCCGAACGAGACGAGGAAGAGGGACAGGAACGGCAGGAACCAGTGGTGGAGCAGGCTGCCGATGAAGGCCCACGTGAAGCCGCGGGCGGCGGTCGGGTCGTAGGCGAAGCCGACCGGGAAGAGGTGCCAGGTGACGGCGAGCGTCCAGGAGAGAAGGATCGCGAGCCACATGTAGGGGGTCGCGGTGAGCGCGTAGCCGAGCGGCAGGGCGGTGTTGTCGAGCACCTTCCGCCGGGCGGCCATGGCGCCGACCTTGTTGCCGGCGTACCAGCTGAGCAGGGTCGCAGGGACGAGCAGGCCGAGCGTGTACGGCACCGCGTGCACGATGATCGCGCTGACGGAGGCGGGGAACTGGACGATGCTCGTCCCGAGATCCCCGTGGAAGAGCGAGACCCAGAAGTAGCCGTACTGCTTCCAGAGCGGGAGGTCGAGGTTGAACGCCCGCATGTAGTGGTGGTACATCTGCTGCGCCACCTGCGGGTCCTGGATCTGGATCCGGCCCATCAACGTGAGCACCGGGTTGCCCGGCATCAGGTGCGGGATCGCCCAGTCGATCGTCACGGCGAGGACGAAGGTCAGGCAGTAGACGATCAGCTTTCTCAGGAAGTAGCGGCGCACGCGGGCTCCTCGTTGGGCCGCCGGGGGCCGGGCCGCGTTGCGGTCCGGCCCCCGACGTTTCAGGTCGGTCGACGGTTCCGCGCCTCTACTTCTTCTTGAGGTGCGTGAACATGTCGATGCCCGTCATCTGCAGGTAGCCGCCCCACATGACGGGGGTGTACTGCCGGCTCGTGCCCGCGCCGGGCCAGTTCGTCCAGTACTTCGACGTGAACTGCGCCCACTGGCCGTTGTACCAGAGCGGGATGATCGGCAGGTCCTTCATCAGGGTCGTCTGCAGCTTGCTGTTGATCTCCTTGATCGCGGCGGTGTTCGTCAGCGGGGTCTTGTCCAGCTTCTGGACGAGCGACCACGCCGTCGGATTCGAGTACCGCTCGAAGTTGAAGTTCGTCTGTCCCGTGCCCGTCGTCAGGATGGGCAGGTTGTAGATGCCCTTCCAGTACGTGTACGGGTTGTCGCTGATCTGGTAGTGGTTGTCGACCACGAGGTCGAATGCGCCGGTGTTCCGGTCCGACTGCCAGGTGTTGAAGTCCTTCACCTTGGCGGTGACCCGGATCCCCGCGGCCTTCGCCGAGGAGACGATCATGTCCCGCGCGGTCTCCCAGTCCGACCAGCCCTGCGGCACGGAGAGCTGAAGGTCGATCTTCGAGCCGTCCTTGTTCAGGAACATGCCGGAGCTGTCCTTCTTGTAGCCGGCGTTCGTGAGCAGCTTCACGGCCTCGGAGGTGCTGTACTTGAAGCCGTTCGCCTTCACCGCGGCCTGGTCGACGTACTTCGACCACGTCGGCAGGAGCCCGGTCGGGTTCGCCGCGAGGACGAGGTTGCCGTAGTCCTGCGAGACGATCTGACCGATGTTGACCGAGGCCGCCAGTGCCCGGCGGAAGACCGGGTCGTTCAGCGGCTTACGGGTCGTGTTCGGCTCGAGCATCGCCGTGTTGGCCGACAGCATGTACGGCGCCTTCTTGTAGTACGTCGACACCTTGCCCTGGTCGACGAGCTGGTTGACGCCGGGGAGGTAGTTGTTGTTCAGGTCCTCGACGCCCGCGAGCACGGCCGAGAGGCTGTTCGTGTTCGAGGTGTTGACGAGGTCGATCACGTACTTCGGCTGCGGCGACGGCGAGAGGTGCTGGTCGGCCGCCCACCAGTGCGCCTTCTTCATCCAGACGACGCGGGTGGTCGGGTCGAAGCCCTTCAGGTCGAGCGCGTACGGCCCGGTGCCGATCGGGTTCTTCGGGCTGTAGGTCGTCAGCTGCTGTGCCGTCTTGATGACCTTCGCCTGTGTCGGGTTGATCATCGGGACGTTCCACATGGCGTTCTGCCACTGGACGTAGTTCGGCGTCGACTTGAAGACGACGACGACCTTGCTGCCGGTCGCCTTCACCGGCGTCTGCAGGTTCAGGTAGAGGTTGTTCCACGGCGACGTGTTGAACCGCATCAGGTTCAGGTTGAACGCCACGTCCTTCGCCGTGAACGCCTTGCCGTTGCCCCACTTGACGTCGGGCCGGACGGCGATCGTGAACTGCCTCGTGCCGGTCCAGGTGGCCGACTTCGCGAGCCAGTTGATGTAGGTGCCCTTGACCGGGTCGAACCGGAGCAGGGTCTCGAGGTCGAGACCGATCATGCCCGCGGCGTAGTTGCCGGTATAGGGGTTCGTGCCGGCGATGTTGCCCCACTGCGTGCCGCTCGTGATGAGCGTCTGCGAGCGGGGATACCCCGCGAGCGGGTTGCTGTGCTTCGTCGGAGCGGCCCCCGCTCCGGAAGCGGTTACGGCGACCGCGGCCATCGCGACGAGTGCGAGCCCCGCGATCGTCCTTCTCCACATGCGTTTCATCTGTCGTGCTCCTCTTCTCGGACAACGAACCGGGACTTGCGGCTCAGGCTGCGGCATCACTCCCTTCCGCGACGGCCGCCGGGGCATCGGCCCCGAGCACGGCGACGCCGGCGGGTGGAAGCGCCAGCTCGGCCGGGAGCGACAGCCCCCGTCCCGGCTCGGCTCGGAGCTCCACGTCGATCGTCTCGAAAGAGCAGTTGACGAGGATCGTGCGCTCGCCGCGGCCGGTGCGGAGCCGGCCGGTGAGCACCCGCGGATCCTCGACGCGCACGGGCCGGGCCACCCCCGCGGCGTCGGCGAGCGCGGAGTAGAGCCGCCAGGTGTCCTCGGGGTTGGCGGCCGGCGTGCGGGCGGCCATGTGCTCGAGCGGGTACGTGCAGAGGACGAGGGCGCCGGCGCCGAGCGTGCGGCGCAGCAGGGCAGGGCGGCCCTCGCCGTCGACGGCCAGGACGGCCGCGCCGGTCGCCTCGACGGGGAGGTGGTCGCGGGCGCCCGCGGCTGCGGGGATGCGGAACGTGAGCCGCTCGCCCGCCGCCAGCTCGCCGAGGGGTGCGACGAGCTCGAGCACGAGCCGGTCGCCGGCGACCGGCTCGGCGAGGCCGTAGCGGAGGAGGTGCCGGACGCCGAAGAGCTCGTCGAGCCCGGGGAGCCAGGAGCCGCGCTGGGCGTCGGTGCTGCCGCCGAACCAGGAGAGGTAGACGGTCGCGCCGTTCTCGGCCAGCTCCGCGAGCCGCCGCAGCCCCGGCGCCGTCAACAGCTTCGCGCACGGCACGAGGTAGAGCGCGGCCCCGCCCGGGATCCCGTCGCGCTCGCGGGCGAGGCCGACCGGCAGGTCGGCTTCCCGCGCGGCGACGTAGCCCTGGAAGAGGTCGTCGCGGAGGTCGCGCCGCTGGGCGACGGTCGTGAACGGGACGTCGCCCTCGAGGTGCTCGGGGACGACGAGCGCGGCGTCGCAGGCGGCGGGCTCCCAGCCCTCGAGGTCGAGCTCGTGCACGAGCGCGGCGAACTCCGACAGCGCGTCGAGCTGGGGCTTCGGGGCGCCGTTCCGGTCGGTGACGCCGAAGTGGAGCTCGAAGGGGTGATGGCGGTAGGGGTCCTCGGCGGCGAGGTCGTCGTAGTCGGCGTTGCACCACGCGAGCCAGCCGCGCGCGCCGGCGAGCAGCGTCGTGTGCAGCACCTGCCGGTAGTAGCCGGCGATGTCGTCGTCGCCGCCGAAGTCGGTCGTGGCCCCGAACTCCTCGAGCACGACGGGACGGCCGAAGCCGCCCGCGAGCTCGCACGCGAAGGCGGCCGCGAGCGCCCTCCGCACCGGGTCGTCGGCCATCGGGTAGACGTGGGGGCCGACGAAGTCGACGAGCGGCGCGAGCGCGCGCAGCGAGAAGCCGTTGTCGCTGCCGGTCGTCTCAGCGCCCCAGGCGCCGTCGCCGAGCGACACCGGCTGCGTCGCCCCGCCCGCGCGCAGCGCCTGGACGAGGATGCGCGCCCAGGCGGTGACCTCCTCACGGGTCGTCGCCGCCCCGTAGAGGGGCATCTCGTTCGACACGAGCCAGCCCGAGACGGCCGGATGGGCGCCGAAGCGCCGGGCGAGCTCGGCGGCGAACCACGCCTCCTCGGCGACGAGCGTCACGTCGCGGTAGAGATCGCGCCCGCCGCGCCACGCGGGATCCCAGTTCTGTCCCGACATGTGCCCGACGAGGACGGTGGGGATCGTCGTCAGTCCGGCTTCCACGTGGGCGTCGAGGAAATCGGCGAAGTGGGCCGACGCACGCGGAGCGAGGACGCCCGGCTCGGGGACGAAGTCGGGCCAGAAGCAGAACGAGCGCGTGACGGTGAGGCCGTGCTCGGCCAGCGTCGCGAGCTCCTCGCGCACGACGGCCGCGTCGTACCGCGACCACATGCGCGGCCCACCCGCACGAGACCAGAAGTTGACTCCGACCCAGGTACTCAGCTCGTCTCCCTGCCTTCGACTGAAAGCGCTACCGGAGATCTGTGGGGCGTGCGAATCGCGCTCCCATGCGGGGATCCCCTGATCTCCCGGTGGCCGGGCCGCTCCTAGAGTCGCCCCGATGAGCAACCGGTTACGGCCGCGGCAGCCGACGATCCACGACATCGCCCGCGAGGCCGGCGTCTCGGCTGCGACGATCTCCCGGGTGCTCAACCGCCGCCCCGAGGTCGCCCCCGCGACCCGGGCGCGCGTGCTCCGCGTGATCCGCGAGCGCGGCTTCTCGAGCAACCGCTCGGCGCGCGCGCTCTCGGGCGGGCACACGGGTCTCGTCGGCGTCACGCTGCCCAAGATCGAGTCGGCGTACTTCGGGCTGCTCGCGGACGGCGTCGTGGACGCGCTCGACGAGCACGACCTGCGGGCCGTCATCTGCCCGACCCGGCACGAGCGCGACCGCGAGCTCGGGCTCCTCGACCTCCTCATGCACGGGCTCACCGAAGGCGCGGTGCTGATCCTCCCCTCGGAGTCCTCCCGGGAACTGCTCGCGCTCCGGGACGGCGGCTACCCCTTCGTGGTGCTCGATCCGAAGACTCCGGCCGGCCCCGGAATCGTCTCGGTCTCGGCCGCGAACGCAGCCGGCGCGGCGGCGGCGACCGAGCATCTGCTCGAGCTCGGCCATCGACGGATCGGTCTGATCACCGGCCCGGCAGGCTGGTGCGCGACCGAGGAGCGCCTGGCGGGGCACCGCGCGGTCCTCGTCGGCGCGGGACTGCCGCGGGATCCTGCGCTCGAGATCGAGGCGGACTTCGAGGTCGCGGGCGGACGCCTCGCGGCGGCGCGGCTGCTGGCGCTCGCCGACCCGCCGACGGCGATTCTCGCCTTCAACGACAACCTCGCCGCCGGGGCCTACCAGGCGGCCCGCCGGCGCGGGCTCGAGCTCCCTCGCGAGCTCTCGGTGATCGGCTTCGACGATGTCGAACACGCCGGCCTCGTCACCCCGGGGCTGACGACCGTCCGGCAGCCGTTGCGCGAGATGGCGAGGATGGCGGTCGATCTGTTCGAGCGCCTGCGCGCAGACCAGCCGCTCGAGGCGCTCGCGGTCGAGCTCGGGACGAGGCTCGTCGTGCGCGAGTCGACCGCGCCGCCGCCTGCCCGCCCTCAGGCGGCGAGGAGGCAGGCGGGGTCCGACGCGAGCGGGTCGCCGCTCGCCGCGTAGGCGCGTGCTCGCGAGCCGCCGCAGAGCTCGCGGAAGGCGCAGGAGCCGCAGGGCCCCGAGAAGTCGGCGGCCCGGATCCGCCGGAGCAGCGGATGGTCGCGGTACACCGGCGCGAGGGCGTCCTCCCGGACGTTGCCGAGCGCGAGCGGCAGGAACCCCGAGGGCTGGATCGCGCCGTCGTGGCCCACGAACACGATGCCGCGGCCGTCGCGCGTGCCCTTCGTCTGCGCCTTCGAGGGCGCCTGCGGCTCGCCCAGCTCGTCGCGCAGCCGCGCGGCGAGCCGCCGGTAGAGCGGTCCCCGCGTGCCGGCGACGCCGTCACGGCGCTGTGCGACCACCCGCCGGAAGAACGGCGCCTCGACCGTCCGCAGGACGAGCCCGTACCGCGACGCGTCGACGAGGAAGTGACACACGTCCTCGTTCTCCTCGGGCGAGAGCTCGCCGAGAGCGCGGCCGCGGCCGACGTGGACGAGGAAGAACAGCTCCCAGATCGTCGCGCCCGCGTCGCGGGCCTGGCGGAGGATCGACGGCAGCTCCTCGACCGTCTCGCGCATGACGACGGTGTTCACCTGGACGCCGACTCCATGCGCGCGCAGCCGCCGGATCGCCGCGAGCGTCTCGGCGTGGTGCCCCGGAACGCCGCGGATGCCGTCGTGGGTCGCGGGCTCCGCGCCGTCGAGGCTGATCGAGGCGATGCGCACGCCGCGAAGGTTCATGGCGCCGATCCGCGCCGCCGTGAGGAGCGGCGTCACGCTCGGGGCGAGCGCGACCGGGATCCGCAGCCCGCGCGCGTGGTCGACGAGCCCGTCCAGCCCCCGCCGCGCGAGCACGTCGCCGCCCGTGGCGACCAGCACCGGACGCGGCTCGCCGAAGGCGGTCAGCGAGTCGAGCAGCGCCCGCGCCTCGCGGTCGTCGAGCTCGCCCGGCGCGGCCTCGCGCAGCGCCTCGGCGCGGCAGTGGCGGCACGCGAGCCCGCACGCCTTCGTCGCCTCCCAGAAGACGAGGATCGGCCTGCTGTCGAGGTCGACGGGCACGAGGCCGACCCTGCCAGCCCGCCGCCGCGGCCGAATCCGTGGAAAGCCTCAGCCGCGCTGCACGATCGGCACGAACTCGCGCTCGTCCGGTCCGGTGTACACCTGCCGCGGCCGCGCGATCTTCTGCTCCGGGTCGCCGAGCATCTCGTCCCACTGCGCGATCCACCCGGGCAGCCGCCCGAGCGCGAAGAGCACGGTGAAGTAGTCCGTCGGGTAGCCCATCGCCTGGTAGATCAGGCCCGAGTAGAAGTCGACGTTCGGATAGAGCTTCCGCGAGACGAAGTACTCGTCCTCGAGCGCGATCCGCTCCAGCTCGAGCGCGACCTGGAGCTTCGGGTCGAGCCCCGTCTGCTCGAAGACGTCGTCGGCGACCTGCTTGATCAGCTTCGCGCGCGGGTCGTAGCTCTTGTAGACGCGGTGGCCGAAGCCCATCAGCCGGCCCTTGCCCGCCTTCACGCTCTCGATGAACGACGGCACGTTCTCGACGTGGTCGATCTCGTCGAGCATGCGCAACACCGCCTCGTTCGCGCCGCCGTGCAGCGGACCGTACAGCGCCGCGATCCCCGCGGAGACCGCCGAGAACGGGTCGACCTGCGAGGAGCCGACGCCGCGCACCGCGTTCGTCGAGCAGTTCTGCTCGTGGTCGGCGTGGAGGATGAGCAGGATCTCGAGCGCCCGCTGCAGCACCGGGTTCGGCTCGTGGCGGCCGCCGATCTCGAAGGTCATGTTGACGAAGTTGCCGATGTAGCCGAGGTCGTTGCGCGGGAAGACGTAGGGCAGCCCGCGCGAGTGGCGGAAGATGAAGGCGGCGATCGTGGGGAACTTCGCGAGCAGGCGCACCCGTTGCAGCCGGCGGCTCGCCGGGTCGGCGATGTTCTTCGCGTCCGGGTAGAAGGTCGAGAGCGCCCCGATCGCGCCGAGCAGCATCCCCATCGGGTGCGCGTCGTGGCGGAAGCCGTCGAGGAACTGGGTGACGTTGGTGTGGACGTAGGTGTGCGTGCGCACCTCGTCCTCCCACGCCGTCAGCTCCTCCTGGGTCGGCAGCTCGCCCTCGAGCAGCAGCCACGCCGTCTCGAGGAAGCTCGCGCGCTCGGCAACCTGCTCGATCGGGTAGCCGCGATAGCGGAGGATGCCGTTGTCGCCGTCGATGTACGTGATCGCGCTGCGACAGGAGGCCGTGTTCAGGAACGCCGGGTCGTAGGAGGTGAGCCCGAGCTCGCGCAGGTCGGTGGCGCGGATCGTTCCGTCGACGATCGGCACCTCGACCTCGCCGCCGGTGCGATTGTCGCGGATCGTGAGGGTCTCGTCGGGCACGGCTGGGCTCCGTTTCGGTCGCTGCTACGGCCGCCCGGACCCTACCGCGGACGCCCGGGCGCGGGCGATCTTGACCTCCGCCGTCAGCGTCGCGACGTCGTACTCGCCGTAGTGGCGGAGGCCGTTGAGGAAGAACGTCGGCGTCCCGGTCACGCCGCTCAGGTCGGCGCCGTCCACGTCCTCGGCGACGCGCGCCGCGCCGACGTGCGCGCGCAGGTCGTCGGCGAAGCGGTCGAGGTCGAGCCCGAGCTGCTCCGCGGCCGCGAGCAGGCCGGGGAGCGCCAGCTCGTCCTGGTGCTCGAGCAGGAGGTCGTGGTACTCCCAGAACCGTCCCTGGGCGGCGGCCGCCTCCGCCGCCTCCGAGGCGAGCTGCGCGCGGGGGTGGACGTCGGTGAGCGGCAGGTGGCGCCAGACGTAGCGCACGTCGCCGCGCTCGGCGAGCAGCTCGCGCACGATCCGCTCGGCGCGGCCGCAGTACGGGCACTCGAAGTCGCCGTACTCGACGAGCGTGACCGGCGCGTCCTCCGGCCCGCGGACGTGGTCGCGCTCCGGGTCGACGGGAGCGGCGAGGTCGACGATCGGCTCCGCCGTGCCGAGCAGCGCGCGGATCCGGAAGCGCGGCGGCAGGAGCGCGGTCGCCCGGAAGAGCAGCCACGTCAGGAGCGCCGAGCACAGGGCGGCGGTGAGCACGCCCAGCTTCGCCTCCTCGAGCTGCCGGCCGTGGAAGGCGAGGCTCGCGATCAGCAGCGAGACGGTGAAGCCGATCCCGGCGATCGTGCCGCCGCCTGCGACTGCGGCCCAGCCGACCGGAGGCCGCACGCGGTTGCGGCTGAGGCGCGAGACGAGCGCGGCGGCGCCGACGATCCCGGCGGGCTTGCCCGCGACGTAGCCGAAGACGATGCCGAGGGTCACCGGCGAGCCGTACGCGTGCGCGAGAAAGCCGCCGCGGACGACGACGCCCGCGTTCGCGAGCGCGAACAGCGGCACGATCACGTAGCTCGTCCACGGGTGGTAGAGCCGCTGCAGCCGCTCGTTCGGCGAGACCGCCTGCCGCAGCCCCTCGCGCGCGGAGCGCTCGAGCTCGGGCGTCGGCTGCTCTCGGAAGAGGCGGAAGAGGTCGCTCGCGCGCTCGAGGTCGCCGCGGGCAGCCGGGCGCGCAACGGTGAGCAGCCCGAGGGCGATCCCCGTCACGACCGGGTCGACGCCCGACTCGTACAGCGCGACCCAGATCGCGAGCCCGAGCACGGCGTAGACCGCGCCCCGCTGCACGCCCGCGAGCACGAGGGCGACGACCGCGGCGAAGAGCAGCGCCGCGAGGGCGAGCGGAGCCGCCGACACGCCCTCGCTGTAGGCGGTCGCGATCACGAGCAGCGCCGTCACGTCGTCGACGACCGCGACGGTGAGCAGGAACGCGCGGAGCCGGTCGGGGAAGCGGGGGCCGACGAGCGCGAGCATCCCGAGCGCGAAGGCCGTGTCCGTCGACATCGCCGTCCCCCAGCCGTGCGCGGAGGCGCGGCCGGCGTTCGCGGCGAGGTAGATCGCCACCGGCACCACCATGCCGCCGATCCCGGCCGCGACGGGAAGCGCCAGGCGCCGACGCTCGCGCAGCTCGCCCATGTCGAACTCGCGCCGAGCCTCGAGGCCGACGACGAAGAAGAAGAGCGCCATCAGGCCGCCGTTCAGCCAGTGGCGCAGGTCCTGGGCGATCCCGTGGCCGCCGACCCGGATCGAGAGCTGCGTCGTCCAGAGGTGCTCGTACGAGGCGTCGTGGACGTTGACCCACACGAGCGCCGCCACGGTCGCCGCGAGCAGGACCACGGCGCTCCCGGTCTGGGTGCGGAGGAAGCTGCGGAGCGGGGTCTCGACACTGCGCGCCCACGCCGTCCGTTCGCCCAGCGGGGCTGCGTGCGCATCGGCCACGCGGGGATTGTCGCTGTTCGCCGCCCTCCACCGAGCCGCCGCGTTTCGCGTCCGTCCGGCGCGGAACCAGTCCGGATCACACCATTGCGACAAAGGGGTCGAAGATGACGTTGAACACGCTTCAGGACGTCCTGCAGGAGCAGCTCGAGGACATGCTGAGCGCCGAGCGCCAGCTCGTCGAGGCACTGCCGAAGCTGGCGAAGGCGGCGAGCGAGGACGAGCTCCGGGAGGCCTTCGAGCACCACCTCGAGGAGACGAAGGGCCACGTCAAGCGGGTCGAGGACGCGCTCGGCGAGCTCGGCGCCTCCGGCTCCTCCGAGGAGTGCAAGGGGATGAAGGGCCTGATCGCCGAGGGCGAGGAGATCATCGAGATGGACGGCGACCCGATGGCGAAGGACGCGGCGCTGATCGGCGCCGCGCAGCGGGTCGAGCACTACGAGATCGCCGCCTACGGCACCGCACGCACGCTGGCCGACCAGTGCGGCCTCGACGGGATCAAGGACCTGATGGACCAGACGCTCGACGAGGAGAGCGAGGCCGACTCGCTCCTGACGAAGCTCGCCACCGGCGGCCGCTTCAGCGCGGGCATCAACGAGCGCGCGGGGGAAGGCAACGCGTGAAGGCGCTGACGTGGCACGGCAAGCGCGACGTCCGCTGCGAGACCGTCCCCGACCCGGGGCTGCAGGAGGCCACCGACGTC
>Ga0075272_1000205_pt1 | contig 13253 bp, 9 predicted proteins | sample SF_Rice_5C_0N_40_FD_69776 | JGI IMG/M metagenome (GOLD analysis project Ga0075272, IMG submission 69776) | Rice paddy soil microbial communities from Twitchell Island, California, USA - SF_Rice_5C_0N_404 | ecosystem: Environmental > Terrestrial > Soil > Paddy field/soil | place: USA: Twitchell... | reverse complement strand
GAGCGCTCAAGGTGCTCGCGGATGGTATCCTGATCGAGGTTTGTGCCCGCGGCGGCGGCCTGCCCCCAGATTCGCCGCGCGGCCTCGGCAATGTCCAGCGCGATGGCGTTTTCGGCCTCGACGCGATCGATGTCCTTCATCATGCGGAACCACGGCTCCGAGTCCTTCTGGTCGGTGGCCTCGAGGTATTGGAGGTACGCCGCCGCGCTCACCGTGCTCAGCGTGGCCAGCAGCGCGTCCGTGCGCGTCTCCAGCGCCCGCATCTCCGCAGGGACGACCACCGTGCGATAGGCCTCGTTGAAGAAGGACTGGAGGAACGCGCGCGCCGTCGTCGTAGTCTCCACCTCGGCGTCCATCTCGCCGTCGTTGCGCCCGCTGAACGAGACGGAGTGTTTGTGCGTCGGCGTGTCGCGCGTGGTGCCGCGCATCGGCGGCGTCATGCCCAGCACGGTGTACACGCGCGACTCGATCCACTCGGCCGTCTCGAGCAACCGGTCGGGAGCGCGCGGAGGCGCCGCCGAGGCCAGCGTGCTTCCGGGCGCGAGCTGCACTTCGTTGTGGAACCACGCCATGAACCGATCGCGCTCAACGCGCGCGCCGTACGCGTCGTAGGTGATCTGGCGCGTGCCTGTCACGGAGGAACGCGCGACGTTGTCCGCGCGCGCCTCCTCGTTGGCCACGTGCGACCGCCGCGCGCGCAGCAGCGTTTCCGCCATCATGGGGTCGCGGCCGGCACGCACCTCCTGCGCACCGAGGTCCATCAAGGCGTTCGCGGCCGCGTCCGGCGCGCCGTCCCCGCGGAACCGGTCGGTCATGCCCTCTCCCGGCCGCGCCACGACGAAGGGCGGATGCGCATTCATGAAGTTGGATTGCTGCGTATCGCTGATCAGCGAGTCCACGAGGTCTGCCAGTTGCAGCAAGGATCCGACGGGCGTCGTGAAGGGTTGCGGCAGCATGGGATCGGGCCGCCACTTGGTGTCGACATAGACGGCCACGCGCGGATCGGGCCGCGGCGGGCCGCTGAACAGCGCGTTGCCCTTCTTGAAGGCCCAGCCGAACATGAACTGCTGCGTCTGGCGGTCGAGCTTCCACAGGAACTGCCCGGTCACCATGTCCGGCACCACCAGTCGGGCGCGCTCGGGCGTCCCGTCGCCGACCTCCATGTACGGCACGAGCCCATAGTGCGTGCGCCGGTCGAAGGCGTCCTCGAAGAAGCGGTCAGACCACGCGCGCACGGCGGGCGAGTTCCAGTCGCGCTTGTCGTCGCTGCCCGTCTCGAACAGAGTCTCCCGCCCGAACACGAGCTTCTTCAGCCGCTCGTACGGCGCCTTGATGTCGTGCCGCGACGTCATCCTCGCCAGCGCGCGCACCACCGTCTCCGGGAACGGCTGCCAGGTGTTGTAGAAGTCGCCCTGAATCATCGCGACTGTCCCGCGGCGCGGGGCTCGCCCTCAAGACGCCCGCAAGGTTTCTTTTTCGTGTGTTCATTCCTTCAGCGCGCGCCGGCGGCGAACTCGGCGCCGCGAAAGCATGCTTCTTGGAACAGCGCGTGTGCGCGTTCCGCCGCAGCGTCCTTAGAGTGGCGCCTCGGCGATGTCGAGGTCCATGTCGTGGCCGATCCGCGCGCCTTGGTCGCCCACGAACACGCCCTCGCGCTCCTCGGGCTCCTGCTCATAGACGCCCCGCTCGAACAGGTTGGCATGCAGGAACGACAGGCGGCGCAGGCGCTCGCTGTCGCGCGGACACGCGGCCATCATGGCGCGCATCCACAAGTCCAGCGCACGGCCGAGGTTGTGCGTGCGCGCGAGCCGGCGCTCGGCCGGCAGAACGGCCCACACCTCGCCGGAGCACCGCACGATCAGCGGGCGGTCGCCCGACTTGACCCACGGCTGCACGGCGTCCATCTCAGGGCGCATGAGGTCGAAGGTCACGTGGCTATCCTTGAACCTGTGCTCGACAAACATGTACAGCTGCTGCCCGAGCAGGTACAGCACGCCCTCGTCGCGCAGCTCCTGCACGAAGCGATCCGCGGGGTCTTTCGTGGAGACGCTGAGGAAGCCGACCTCGTCGTCGTCGGAGCCGCTGATCATGTCCGTCAGCCGCCGGTTCTCGTCCGGGCGCAGCTTGGCGATGACGTTCTGCGCATTCACGGCCCAGTGCGAAAATCGCTCGCGGTACTGGCCGAGGTCGCCGGGCTGCACGGCCCACGTGAAGTTCCTGGCGTTCTTGCGCAGCTGCGGCATGCGGCCGCCAAAGCAGCCCTCGGAGAACCACGCGTTCAGCTGCACGCTGAACGCGGAAGGGCCCGTCTGTGTGCGCAGTGCGGGCCCGCGCTGCGTGTCGTCCAGCGTCTCGACCGTAAATCCGCGGCCGACGAAGTGCGCAAGAAACGCCGCACGCCAGCGCCACGCGCGCTCGAGGTCGTGGAACACGTACGCGCAAAAGTTGAGGAAGGCCCCGTTCACGCCAAAGTAGCGCTCGGGCGGCTCCTTCAGGGGCACCTGCACGCGCATGCTCTCGTCGTCGAGCATGCCACAGGACTCGGGGAACGACCACCGCGACACGAAGCTGACGTGCGTGAGCAGCGCCTCCGACGCGGCGCGGGCGTCCTCGTCATAGTACTGCCGCGTCCAGTCGGTGCGCAGCGCCTCCAGCGCAAACCGCGCGCCACTGAGCGGCAGCACGCCGAGCGGGACAGCGCCGAAGTTCAGGCGCTCGGGCAGCACGGTAGCGCAGTCAAAGCCGTGCGCGGGATTCTGGAGGAGGCGCGCCGTCAGGGCCGCCTGCCACAGCGCGCGCAGGATGTCAAGCGGCAGCGTGGTGTACCCGTCCTCCGGTGTGGGGCGCACGTAGACCTTGCCATAGCAGCGCCACAGGTTGACCGCCAAGGGCGTGACGTGCACGTTCCACTCGTGCAGATACGCCGCGGCTTCCTCCGGCGCGTCGCGCACCCCGACGAGAAGCACGTCCGTCAGCTCCTGAAACTTGTGCAGGAACTGGAGAAGCACGGCGCGCGCCGCGATCGTGCGCGGCGGTGTGGGGGACCTCCCCACCATCAGGTCGGACAGCAGCGGCAGCAACGTGGCGCGGAACCGCCATGCCCACTCCTCGGCCGAGGCCTCGGCGGGCACGGTGAAGTTCGTGCTCACGAAGTTGGGCACCAGCGCCACGCTTCTCATTCTTTGCGACTGCGGCAAAAATGCTTGTATTGGAGCAGTGGCTGCCGTGGCCGCCGCCTGCCGGCTGCGGGGGCGTGACCGTCCATGCCAGGGACAAAAATATATGGCCGTATCGGCGGCAGTTTGTGCCTGCTCGCGCCCAAGTCTGTTTGCTCAGCCGCCCATTCGTGCAGCAAAAAAATGTACTTACTCGACCTGTTGGCGAAGACGGTGTAGCAGCCTGAGGAGCCCTTTTCAGTGCGAAATATGCGGGTTCATAAACTTCCATCGCGCCATGTCCGCCGGGTGGAAAACCGAAAAATAGACCAGTTCGTACGTAAATAAATCAGTGATCCGGCTACCCCCTCAAACCGCGGTAATTACCGGTAAATCTCTAAGGTTTTACGCGATAAGTGGCTCGAAGTTGAATGATTTCCCGGTAAAGACGGATCTGTGATTTTTTTGTATCATGCAGCGCTAGTCGGTAGCGGGCTACGCGATGTTCTCCTGCCCGACCGTCGCGCGCCGTCCCGGCACCAGGGGCGGCGGTGTGCCGATCAGGTAGCACTCATAGCCGTTGGTGGTCAGGCACTCGAAGCGTCGCCTGTGCAGTAACTGGATCGCGCGGTGGCGCTCTAGAATCTGCGGCGTGACGCGAAGAACAAAGATTTCGCCCAGATGCGCGATCATGTGGCACAAGGCGCGCAGCATGCGGCCCTCGACTGCCCAGCGACGGTCGATCTCGTCGTTCAACAGCAGCCCGCCGCCCGGATACGCCGCCAAGGCCTGAGCGCACAGCGCGGCGGACCGCTCGTTGTATTCGTCGTATTCCGCGGGCGACCGCATCTTCATCACATCTGAGAGGGTCTCCACCGCGTCCAGCGCGTTGAACATCGCCACGGCGACCATCTTAGGTGTGCATACAGCGTCCGTCATCTGCTCTCCTTTTTTTTGAAAACTGCGGGCTGTCGCCCCGTCCTTTTCTTGTCACTCTGTCCGCACACACTTTGCCGCAGGCGCATCGCTGGGCTTGCGGTAGATGGTGACCATGCGGAACCGGTGGTTGGTGGAGCGGATGATGCTCATGTAGCCGACAACGCTCAGTGACGCCACGGCCACCTCCGAGACGGCCACACAGTCCAGCCAGAAGACGAGCCCGCGTGACTTCAGCACGATGGCGCACTGGTCGAGGACAGCAGCACGGCTGGAGGCCCTACTCGTGTGCTGTGCGGCTGCACAAGCGCCGATGCGGCAAAAAATGTAACCAACGGGGCGAAGGTAGACCAGACCCCCGCCAAGGCAATTATGATGCTCGTTCTTCGTGCACGTGCGCAGGGGCGCTGGCATAACCGCCCATGGCTTTTTAGCGCGCGCCGCACATTAGCCGCGCCGTGCGCGCCGCGGCACTCCCTAAAAAAACGAGGAGATGAGCCAGTTCTCGCCGCAGCACATTTGGGCCATGGTGCAGCGCCCCGGCGAGCGGCGGCGCCGCGGCCGCCGGCCGTGCGAGGACGGAATGGAAGCGGAGGAGGCCGAGGACGGCGGCGGGTTGCGCATCCGCAGCGCCAGCGTCCACGAGAACCCGTTCTTCGGCTCGGAGGCCGGCTCCGAAGATTCGTTCGGCAGCCCCCCGCAGCGCGCGGGCGGGCGCCGGCGGAGGACGCGTGCGCAGCGCGACGAAGAGGAAGTAGACCCGCCCGTGCCGGTGCCGCTGCAAGAGGCGGAGCTGCCGTACCCACGCACCCTGCCGTTCGCCAGCTCCGACGAGGAGAGCATGGAAGACCGCGACGGCGACATGGAGGCGCTGGCGGCCGAAATGCGGGCGCGGGTCGAGGAGCCGCCCGACGGCGGCGGGGGCGGCGGCGAGCCGCCGGGCGTGGACGAGGAGGACATGCAGTACTGGGGCGGCGTGGACGGCAACCCCCGCGAGTGCTGGATGTGCGCGTACGTGGACTTGGAGGCCGACGCCATCGAGGCCCCGCAGATTCGGCAGCTTGTGGAAGTGCTGAACCGCTGGGGGACACGCGAAGGCTACGAATCGCTGGCCGACCGCATGGCGCGCACGTTCATGCAGATCGTGTACGCGCAGGCTCGGCCCGACGCGCCGCCCGAGCGCCGCCGCGTCATGTACGGGCACATGCGCAAGGCGTGGCTCACGTGCCTGCGCAACCACCGCATCCTGCACGGCCCTGCGCTCGTGGACAAGATCGCCAAGCTGTCCGTGCTGACGCAGGTGGCCTTCGACAGCGTGCGTGTCGAGAAGGCCAGCGGGATTTGCATCGACCAAGAAGCGCTCAAGTCGCTGCAAAGCCTGATCAAGCTCGACCTGCTGCTGCGCAAGGAAGACCCGGAGAAGTGGGTCGGCGCGCGCGGGCAGGCAGGACTTCTGGACATCCCGACGACGGCGCAAAGTACCTTCGCGTTCAGCACGACGCGCGTGGCCGCCGGCCGCCGAAGGCAGCGCGACGCCGCCGCCGCGGCCGATTTTGCGCAGCAACAAATTGTGCTCGGCCCCGACGGCGCCCTGCGCGCGCAGCCGCGGTCGCCGGAAAACAACGGCGCGAATGTATGAGGCCGGGCGCTGTCGGCGCCCCTCTAGAATAACACTCCGGAATGTCGCTGCAGTTCAACGCCACGCCGCGTCCGTCGTTCACGCCGGGCGTGACAACGGGCGAGCGCCCGTCGGGCGCGTTCTCGAACCTCGGCGCCTTCAGCCAGCCCGGCGTTTTCCCGGATCCCGGCCGCGCTGGCGGCGCCCACGGCCATCAGTACTACATCACCAGCCGGGCGTACGACTGGGGCCAGCCGCTCGCGCCCGACCAGACGCTGTACATGCAGTACGTGTTCCAGCGCGGGCGGCCGCCGCGCCGCCGCGGAGAGGGCAAGTCGCTGTACCACAACATCGCCCAGATGTGGTCGGGCCTGACGACGCAGACGGTGGGCGACCAGTGGACGGCCAACGACCAGATCGGCCGCTACGCGTGCCAGATATTTACCCCGCCGGCGCTGAACTACCTGCTCCGCCACGAGCAGAAGCAGCCCGACGGCGGCCCGGTGTTCGAGGAGATCATGGAGAGCCTGAACATGACGCCCTACGGGGTGGTGTGGGTGGCCAATCAGGAGGTACAGGACCCGTGGGGGAACCCCGCCGACCGCAAGATGAGCAGCGTGCTGAGCGTCGTGGTCGATGGCGAGGTGGACATGTCGTACATGTTCCAGATTCCGTCTCACCACACGTCGCGCACGCTGCAAGGCGTCGATCTGTTCCTGTGCGCGGCGCGCAAGTCGCGCGACGACTGGAAGCAGAAGGGCTTCGACCGGTACCGCCTCGGGGCCACGCAGCCGATGAAGCCGGCGCCGACCGACCCGAAGTACACCGACCACCCGTACCAGGTGTGGTTCCAGGCCGGCGAGCGGCCGACGCTCGGCGATCTGCAAGGCGTGGACGACGCCGGCCTGTACGCGCGGGCGTACGTGCAGCGCATCGGCAACGTGATTGACTGGTCGTCGCGGCCCGAGGTTCCGAACACGGCCAGCTTGGTCACGGACAACTCCATGGCGGCGCACTGCGGCGTGGCCACGATCCAGCTCTCGCGGTCAGGCATCACGCCCTGGTGAATGAAAATCAAATGGCGTCATGCACTAGGCGCGGCGCGCCGCGCGGCCCCTGACCTTAGCAAAAGCAGACATGTCTGGCAACCCTCTTCAGCGCACCACCGGCCCGTACACGGTCGAGCAGGAGCAGTCGCCGATCGTCATCCGCGCGGTGGTCAACCGCAGCAACATCAAGCGCCGCATCAACAAGGTCTCCGGGCCGACCCCGCCGCCGCCGGGCGACGTCATCACGCCCAGCGGCATCGGCGAGGACGAGATGTCCAAGATCATGCATCAGGAGATCGTCTTCGTGGAGACCGCCACGCCGGCCGTGCGCGGCCGCATCGACGCCAACAAGGGCTTCGCCGGCGCCGGCGCGCCGGTGTTCAGCGTGCTCAACGACGCGGAAATTCCGAACTTCGACGAGCACTACAAGGTCTTCGGCCTCGCCGGCAAGGACGCCGCCGAGGGCTCGGGCGACACGCTCGGCGTGCACACGGGCGGCCTCTACCCCATCCGCCACAACGGCAATACGGACATCCGCCGCGGCCAGCTCATCATGGCCGAACTTCCCACGGAACGCAACTCCACGCAGCCCTCGGGCTACTCCGGCCTCCCTTCGCACAAGCGCCGCCGCCTCGCCGTGACCACGCCGGTCGAGCCGACTGACCTGTGCTGGAGCGCGCCGCTCGGCAGCCGGCTCGTGAAGTACGCGCGCCAGCACGTCGGCCGCGGCCCGAATGAGTGGGGGCCGAACCATGAGCGGTACAGGAAGCTGTACACGCGCCTGTACGCCGCCATCGAGAAGGTCGTGAACGTGGCCGCTGGTGGCGGCTTCAACGAAGGCGACTTCCAGCGGCTCCTTGTGGAGGATCCGGCCATACCGCCCGGGCAGCGCAGGGCCATGAGCGAGCTGTTTGCCGCCGTTTGCGACGTGCAGCCCATCGCCATGCGCCGGCTGGTGGGCATGGCCACCGACAACATGCCCGCGGCGCAGCCCGGCCGCGCCGGCTCGCTGGGTGCGGTGCAGCTGATGCCGCACGCGTAATACATTGCGTTCAGTTGACCTCGAGCACGTCGTCGATGTCCATGCGCGCGCGCGAGGCCGCGGCCATCACCTTGGCATGCGCGGCGCTGCTGGCGTCGGCGCGCTGCTTGGCGCGGTCCAGCGCGCGCAGCGCGGCGGCATGCTTGCGGGCGGCCACAATGTCCTCCGGCTCTAGCCCGAGCGTACCGGCCGTCTGCTCGCGGCGGTCGCGCTCGGCGCGGCTCTCGGCGCGGCGCGCGCGGCGCTGGTCGATGCCCTTCTGGATGTTCGACGGGATTGCGGCGTCGCCGACGGTGCCCGTGGCCAGCGTCATGTGCGCGATGACACCCTCGGCGTGCAGCTGGTGCAGCATGGCGGCGACGTCCTCCTGCGTCGGCTCGTTCGTGCCGGCGATCTCGTCGAGCCGGTTCGACATGCGCTTGAACACCTCCTCGACCCACTTGGCCGCCAGCAGCTTGGCCGCCTTGTTGGCCTGCACGGGCTTGAGCGCGGCCTTCGTGTCACCGAGGCAGTGCACGCCGCTCTTGGCGCACTCGTTGCGGAACGCGTCGGCGAAGGCCTCGGCGCGCTGGCTGTCGGAACGGCGTGCGGGCTTCTTCGGCGCCGCGCGCGCAGGCTTGGTGTTTTGCTTCTTCCCCATCTTGGATTTTTTTTCGGACAGAGGAAAATGAGTGCTGAGGACGGTACCGTTGCATTCCGCAAGCCCAAGCCCTTTCGCCTGATGGCCGCCGCGCACGGCGCCGAGTGCGCCGACGAGCTCGCCGCCGTCACCGAGGAGCACGTGCGCGTGCTCGCGCAAGTCCTGCTGGCCATGTACGGGCCGGCGGAGGTCACGGAGGACATGATGCGCGCCGCGCTGTTTGCCATCACGCACGGCGGCACGTCCGCCGCGGAGGGCGTGCGCGAGGCTCTCGGAAGCGAATGAAGTGCATTCATCAGAAATCTTCGTGGCTCGGGTTCTTCACACCGAGCAGCACGTAGCGGAGCTCGCTGCCCGCGAGCCCGACCTGCACGAACGTGCGGTCCTTGGCGTCGGTCAGCGCGCCGCCCGCGAGGATGCGGTCGACAGGAAACACCGTCGTCAGCTTGCCCAGTGTGAAGGAGGCCATGGACGGGTCGCGGGTGCGGGCGCGCTGGATGATCTGCGGCGCGCTCCGGTTGCCGACGGCGTAAAGGTCGCCCTTGACGTGCTCGATCAGCAGCCCGACCCCGGCCGACAGCGTGGTGCCGTAGTACGTGGGATACGCCGTCCCGGCGAGGCGCCCGCCGTTGATGACCACGTCGAACTGCATCGGCACGTGCAGCACCTCCTCCGACTCCGGGAACGACACACCGGCCGCGGCCACGGTCATCACGTCGCCGCTCGGCACAAACACCGGCGTGCTGATGTTCCACGCCTCCCGCTGGTCCACAACCGCCTGCGCGGAGACGACCGCGGCCTGCGCGTTGGAGAGGGCCGTCACGTCGTCGCGCGACAGTTCGATCCCGCGGCGCACGAGCGCCTGCACGCGGTGCGCCGCGTCCTCCACGCGATCCTGGTCTCCCTCCTGGTCCAGCAGGCTAACCTCTAGGCCTGACCGAAGCGCGTTGACAGCATCCAACAGGGTCTTGCTGTTGGTGGCATAGAGCGCCCGGAGCCTCAGTGCGGCCCTCTGGTCATCCAGAAGAGTCTGCGCAGCGTCGCGCGCAGCTTTGAGTAAGGCTGTCAACGCAGGATCCGTCTGGCGCGGCGTCTGAGCAACGGCGGTCGTGAAGACCGTCCCGGCGGTCTTGCTCTCCGACGCGGCGGCACCGACGGCGGCCTCTGTGCTTCGGAGCTGGTCGCTGAGCTGCCCGCGCGCAGCGAATGCGACGCCCACATCGGTCGCGCGCTCAAGGAGCGTGGCATCCGCACCACTGATGAAGGTCAGATCATCGAGGGCGAACCGATGCGGTTCCTCAGACGCCGGCTTGTTCAGAATATCCTGCGCACGCTCCCACGCGGACCTCTGGGGCACGGGAGCCGGGGGCTGCGGCGGCCGGGGCTCAGGGGGCGGGTTCCGCATGTCGAACGCCCGCGCGACCGCGTCCCGCCGCTCCTTCTCCTTGCGCACGTCGGCCGCTTCCTCGCTGTCGCGTACGAATTGCGCAAGGAAGTGCTTTCGCAGCCGCTGGATGCGCGCGACGATCGCCGTCACCTCGGGCACCTTGTCGCGAGCGTCCTCCCCGCTGTTGATCCAGGCAATCACCTTCGCCCCGAGATCGTTCGCGGCATCCCGCAGCGTTGCACTGCCCGTTGAAAGCGCGGTCATAGCGTCAGCATACCGCCCATAGGCTCCTGCGACAGCTGCCACTGCATCCTTGTGCGCCTGCCAGTTCTCCCGGGTGTGGCGATCCACGTAAGCCACCTCCGCTTTGCCGGAAGCGCTCTCCGCAGCAAGCACCTCATCACCGCGTTCCTTGGCGGCGTCCTCGTGAAGTCGGTACTGGACGGCTTGGGTGGCAAGATGTTCGGCCGCGCCGGCGAGTGCCGACGCCACGGCCATGCCGGCAAACGCGGACGGCACGGTCGTGTAGGTGGCCGGGTCGAGGTCTCCGGGCTCGAGAGGGAGGCGTTCGGGCTCCACGCCGGCAGCCAGCTGCGCGACGAGGGCGTCCAGCTGCTCGCGCACGCCGGCGCCCACGAGGATGAAGTTCGCCTCATTCTTGGCTGCGGTCACCAGGGCCTTGTCCTGCTCGGCCCTCTCCTTGAGACGGTGCAGCTCCTCGGCGTTCCTCAGCACCTGCGCCTGCCCGCCGGCCTCGGAGAAAAACCCCACGTAGTCACCCAGATCCAGGTTGTCGTGAAGCACTGCGACTGCGCCGCGCACACGATCCACGAGCTCGGTGGGAACCGCCTGCTTCGCCGCCTCGAACGCGCCGGGCACGCTGGCGACAGTGCCTTCCAGTCGTCGCGCCCACGCTTGGCGCTCCGCCGGCGTCATCCCGGAGATCGCACGCTCGTACTGCTCGCGAAGCGTTTCCAACACGGCGGTAGGGTACACGGCGTCGACGGCGGCCGCCGCACGAACCAGCGCCGGCCCATCCGCCTCGATGGTTTGCTTGGCGGCCGCGATGGCCACCTCAAGCGCATTCGGATCGTCGCGCAGCTCAGTAGCTCGTACCCTCACCAGCCGGAGGCGTCCCTCCAAATCCGCCCGCACGCCCTCGAACTCCGCGCGCCAGTCGCGGATGCCTGCCGCGGCTTGACGGGCGGCCGCGTTCAGGTCCGCGGCAGCGAGAAGAAAGCCGCCCGCGACACCGCCCGGGTCGGCCTCGCCAAGCACTTCTAGCCTGCCCGCGTTCTCCTCCATCAGGCCCAGCGCCTCCTCCGCGCGCTGCGCAAGACCGTCCCCCTCCGGTGCCACAATCTGCTCGGCGTTGTTGACCTCGGCGAGGATTCCTTCCAGCGCCGACTCGGCTTCCAGAACGTTTTCCAACGAGACCCGATCGGCACGCTCACTGGCACCGCGGGCCACGGCCAGCTGCTCTGCGACACGCCTAGCCAGCTCCGTCGCGCGCTCACGTTCCCGGATCATCGCCGCGTTGGCGTCCTGCGCTTCGCTCAGCTCGCGCTCGCGGCGCTCACGCTCCTCCCGCTGCCGCGCCTCGCGCGCCTCCCGCTCCCGCGCCTCCTGCTCCCGCGCCTCGCGCGCGCGCCTCGCGGCGACGTCCTCGTGTGCTGCGCGCAGACCGGCGACGATCGCCTCGATTGCGGCGAGGTTGCGAGTGCCTTCAGCGATCGCGTCCTCCTCACCCTTCAGGTCCGGCGCGATCTCCACGCCAGCACCGACGATCTGGCTCAGCAGCACGCGAAACTGCCTGCGGGCCTCCGCCGTGGCCTCCCACGCCGTCTCAGCGCGGCCAAGGGCGTTCTCAGCGTCAGGAAGAACAGCGGCTGTCTGCGCCGTTTGCGCGGCCGCGAGCTCTCGCCCGAGAATCTCGCGCGCGGGCGCGACTGCCGCTACGAGCGCCTGCGCTTCCGCGGTGAGGGTTGCGACATCCGTTCCCGGGGTCGCCGCGGGCTCGCCATCGGCGCCCTCTGAGCCGGGCAGTACCGGCGGCACGTCGGTGAGGGCCCGCCGGACGGCGTTATCGTTCCACCACGCCTTGCCGAAGGCGATGTTGTTGGCGAGGTCCTGCCGATCCGCATCCTCCAGGTTGCTCACGCGATCGGCGTCGTAGAGCATCTGGGGCAACTTGAATCCGAGGCCGGGCACCTCGTAGAATGGATACGGGGACTTTTTCGTCACAGTAACCTTCTCACGGAACACGTAGGCAAACGGGTTGTCACGAGCCTTCGCAGCCCCTAGGTTCCGCCGCATGGCGAGGACGTCACTCTCCGGAGTCTGGTCTCCGGTCACCACGCGGTAGAAGCCCGGCAGGTACACGCTAGTCCGCTGCGGCGGGATAAAGTTCTCGGACAGGGGCGGCGCGTGGACCTCCGTTTTGTTCAGCCGCGTGCCGACCGCCTGTCCTTCTTCGGTGTTGTTATCGCCGCGGTAGCCCATCACCATCGGCACGAACGCGACGTATCCGGCCGACGGCGGGTCCAGTAGCGCGCCGGCTATGTCGAAACCGTGCGCGGTCACCAGATGAACGGTCTTGTTGCTGTCGAACTTGGCGATCCTGATGTCACCAAGCTCAGCCTGCCGCCATTCGGGCTCGCCCTCAGGAATGGCCTCCGGTGGCTGGGTCACATCGATCTCGCCCGCCCCAAGCTTCCGGCCGTACAGCACACCCTCGGCCAGCCCTTGCAGGACGTACGCGGTGCCGGCGACGGTCACGATCCACGACGGCGGCGATCCCGGGAGCTCGCCGGGCTCGGTTGGCACAAACATGGGCCGGACGTTGGCGATCGTCCAGCGCTCGCCCTCACTCAGTTCGGTCAGTTCACTCATCTTTTCTTCGCACGCCGGCGCTGCGCCACGCGGCTAATGCCCCATCCCGCCTGTTTTCGAAAAAGAGGCGCCGACTGCACCAAGGGTGCGCCCGCCGCGCGTCCCGCCGACACCGTGGCTACGAGAATGCTCGCAGCTGCGCACGCCACCCCTTGCGACCGCCGTCTCGTGTACAGCTACGCCCGGGCCACGCGCACCGTGGCCGAGGGCTACGAGCGGCCACACGCGGCCAACATCCGCGCACTGACCCCGCGCACCACCGAGGCCATATTCGTCGCGCAGTCCGCCCAGCGGCTGCGCGGCATCTCGGGCGACGACCGCCACGACGCGCTCTGGCAGGCCATCGACCTGATGGCCGCCAAGGGCACCGAGTTCGTCATGCCCCCGTTCCACTACCGCATCATCACGACGTTCGCGCGCACGATGACCCCGCGCATGTACGGCGCAGACTTTCAGGAGGCCATGCCACGCCTCATGAAGCGCTACCACATGCGCGACGAAGACGCTTTCCGCCAGCAGGTCTTCGTCGAGATG
>Ga0075272_1000204_pt1 | contig 13254 bp, 10 predicted proteins | sample SF_Rice_5C_0N_40_FD_69776 | JGI IMG/M metagenome (GOLD analysis project Ga0075272, IMG submission 69776) | Rice paddy soil microbial communities from Twitchell Island, California, USA - SF_Rice_5C_0N_404 | ecosystem: Environmental > Terrestrial > Soil > Paddy field/soil | place: USA: Twitchell... | reverse complement strand
CAGGACCTTTCCGGCATCGCGGGCGACCGTCACCATCACCTGGAACGATCCGCTCCCCGGATCGACGATCGGGCTGAGGAACGTGACCTTGCCGGTGGTGGTGACGGTGGGGAACTCGGCGGCGCTGACGAGGACCGTCTGGCCGAGGCGCAGGCGTCCGATCGTCTGCTCGGGGAAGTAGACGCGGGTCAGCAGCGGCTCGAGCGCGGTGATCTTGAACAGGGGCGTGTTGTCGTCGAGCAGCACTTTCTGCCCGATGCGCGCGAAGCGCTCGGTGATCACGCCGTCGAACGGCGCGCGGATCACCGAACGGGTCATGATCAGCTTCGCTTTCTCCAGTTCGACGCGCGCGACCTCGTATGCCGCGCTTCGGGTGTCGACCTCCGCCTGGCTGGCGAGCTTCTGCGCGAAGAGCTCGCGGGCCCGGGCCAGCTCCGCCGTCCGCAGCCGGTAGGTCTCCTCGGCCGCCTGGAGATCGAGCTGGAACTCCGACTGATCGAGCGTGGCCAGCGCCTGGTTCCTGCGCACGAACGCGCCGCGGTCGGCGTCGATGGCCGCGATGACCCCGGAGACGCGCGTGGTCACGGCCACGTCGTGGTCGACCATCAGATTCGAGGTCGCGGTCAGCGGCGCGATCGCCGGAAGGAGCGGAAAAACCCAGATCAGAGCGCGAACGGAAAACGTCTTCGCCTCCCCCGAGAGCGGATTGTCGTGAGGGGCGAATTATACCGTCATCCGTGCCGCATCATTTCTTCTTCCGGGGGATCCCCGCCGCCGAGCAGTTGCCCCCCACGCCTCCAGGGCAGGCGAGCATCATCGACCAGACGAAGTCACGCGGCGCGAATCCCGGCGGATACGGCGCCGGATTGCCGACCGGATTCGACGTCAGGTTGTTGATCCCGTCCTTCCCCGCCGCGTTGATCGACGAGACGTGGTGGCAAGTGATGCACGACGACGAATCGAGCGGCACGCCGGCGTTTTCTCCCTCGATCACCGAGTTTCCGAGGAGCGTGGCCTTTCCGGACCCGTCGGTGAACAACACCTGCACGCCGTCCAGCCGGTAGTTCTGCCACACCGGATCGAGATTCGCCGCGGTCATCATGGCCTGCAGCGCGGGCGTCATCTGCGTCGTGGCCCCGGGGGTGTTCGGCGGCGTCTGCGCGGGGTTCGATCCGAACGGATCGTCGCAGCCGAGGACCACGCACCGGCTCGGATTTGTGCCGGTGTTCTGCGGCTCGAACGTGGCCCAGATCCAGTTCGGGAGCAGCTTGGAGATCACGTGCATGCCTGCCAGCGCGTAGCACTGGTTTCCGTAGGTTTCGGTCCAGACGCTTCCCTTCAGCGATGCCGGACAGGGAGCCGGGTACTGTACCCAATCGACTTTGATCTCCACGGCCGGCCAGGGGAAATTGATGTTCGGCCATGCCGGGGGAAAGAACGGCGGCGGCGGAGCCGTGGCGAACTTCGACTGGCCGGCGCGAAAGGCCAGCGTGGCCCCCGGGGCGGGCGCGCTGATGTAGCTCGAGGCCACCGGATCGATGCGCACTTCCTCGCAGAGGATCACCTTCGGGTCGCCCTGGCCCGGCGCACAGTTCTGGTTCGCCACCGCGGGCAGCGTTCCTTTGTGCGATCGGCCGGCGATGACCAGCGCGAGCGGGCTGATGTGGAAGCGCTTTGCCGGTTCGCGCTTCGCGGCGGCGAAGGCCCCCGGGGTGTTCGTGGCTGGATACTGCTGGAGTTGCTCGATCCACGTCTCCCACTGGACGTACGGATAGCGCGTGGGAGTCGCGGTGCTGCAGGCCCCGGCCACGAAGATCTGCCAGGCAACCTTGGCGATCTGCGCGGGGTCGTTGATGTCGGGCGAGGTCTGGGGAATGGCGGGGCATTGAGCCGGGGAGGGGAGGGCGATCAGACAACCGGCGGCGAACAGGAGGGGGGCGATTCGTTTTCTCACGAGGACTCCTTCCTCCGCCTCGGCGCGGATCGCCGGCGCTCACACGAGCGGCGTCCTGCCGCCTCGCGGGATTCGGGATGGCGATGTCGTTGGGGCGGATCCGCGCAGAGTATGTACTCCGGATGGAAGGATGTCCAGAGTTCCCGCGATCACTCGATGCTGACCGGATCGCTTCAGACGTTCACCTCGGCGCCGATCGTGCCGCCCGCGGAAACGACGCACGCCTGGCTGACGGGCTAGAACTTCGCGAACGCCGCCGGAGCGCACGCCGTCAACTTCGACGATTTCGTGCTGGACGACGGGGTGGCGGCGATTCCGGCGTTCGGTCCCCTGGAGCTCCAAAAGCGCCGATGCTGGTGCTCGCGGCGATCGGCCTGGCGGTCCTCCGGCGCGGCGGGATAGCGCTCCGCTTCGCCCTCAATAGGCGTACCCCTGCCGCGCGCGGATCTTGAACTCCGGGTTCTTCAGCGCCACCTGAACCTTCTGATATCCGCTGCCGCTCTTCGGGCTGGTGTAGTAGCTGATCAGGTAGTACCCGTTGGTCTGCTCCTCGATCCGCCGCAGCGCGGGAGTGAAGCTGGTGTTCATCCGGAAGTACTCGCCGTTCGTGTCGGCGGCAATGCGCGCCGGGGTCTGGTCGATGTACATCGGATGGTTCGGATCCTCGAGGAGGCTGATGGGGTAGACGGTGACGTTGGCGCGGTTGAGGGAGCGGACCATCGGGTCGTAGTAGCGGCTGGTGCCGATCACCATCCCGCCGTGGATCTCCTCGCCGGGGGCGAAGATCGCGGCGGTGAAGAGGGCCACATTCTTGCGCGCGTGGATCGAGCGGGTGGCGTCGCCGATGTATTGCAGCGCCTCGTAAACGGTGCCCGTTTGGTCGATCAGGTTGTCGGTGGCGTTGCGGAGGATCGACGGACCGGTGGGGCCGGCCTGCGCGGCGGTCAGCCCCTTTCCATACATCGCCGTCTCGTCGATGGCCTTGTCGAGCTGTTTCCTGTTCTGCGTGAAGTCGCTGTAGACCTTGAGGCGGACGTCGTGGGCCACGATGGCCACGAAGTCGGCCGGCTTCATCTCGTGGTCGACGAACTCGTGGGTGGCGCGGCGTGCGAGGTTCAGGCGGTCGAAGAAGGCGGCGTTGTCGGTCGGCTTGTCGAAGAAGAAGATGAAGTAGCGCTGCTCGTGGATCTGCTCGGCCTTGAACGGGGCCTTGTTCTCCGGCTCGTCGAGCAGCGTCCGGTTGGTGAAGTAGTCGACGGAGTCGATCGTCTGCGGGACTCCGTTCTCCCTGACGACGAAGTCGCTCTTGTCGAGGCCGAGGATCTGGTGACCGTGCGTGTCGGTGACCACGGCGTCGAGCTGCACGAGGTTGACGTCGACCTTCTCGCCGTACGGGGGAACCTGCTGGGCCATGGCGGTGGTGGCGGCGAGGAGAAGGATGGGGAGGATGCGTTTGAACATGGGACTTCCTTTCGTGGAGGGAAACGGATTCCGGGCCGCCGGAATGCCCCGCCCGGCCCCGCGGTTTGACCGGCCGGCGGAAAGCACCTAGAATCCGCCGTTCTCCCGCGTCGCAACGGCGCGTTGCAACACCTCGGGGCATAGCTCAGCCTGGTTAGAGCGCACGGTTCGGGACCGTGAGGTCGGTGGTTCAAATCCACTTGCCCCGACCAACCCGAAAAGCAATCCCTGCAGAGGTTAGAGTCTCGTGGACTGGACGCGATCCGTGTCCGCTATCGTGTCGGGAGACTTGGGCTCGACCATCGCGGTGACGCACACGTTTTCGCACCGCAACCTCTCAGGCAGGCTGGAGGAGGAGTCCGACCAGGCGTTCTTCGAAGGCGTCGAGGTCGGCGCCGAGCTCGCTGGTCGCGCCGTCATAGACGATCCTCCCTCGGGCGATCACGCTGATCCTGCTGCAGAGCGTTCGGATCTCCTGCGCGTCATGGCTGCTGAGGAACGTCGTGACCTGCTCGCTTGCGGCGAGCCGCCGCAGCAGGTTCCACATCTCCCGCTTCGCGGGGAGGTCGAGCCCTCGGGTCGGCTCGTCGAGGAAGAGCACCTTCGGGTTGCCCATCAGGGCGCGCGCGATCTCCACGCGGCGCTTCATGCCGGTACTGTACGTACCGATCAGCTTTCCACGGAAATGCTGCTCCAGTCCGACGTCGTCGAGACTGCGCTCGACGACTTCGGCGGCGCCCGGGAGGTGCCGGACCCTGGCGAAGTAGCCGAGGTACTCGCGCGCCGTCCATGTCGACTGGCTCTCGCTGGTCTCGTCGCTCACCAGCCCGACGAGGCGCCGCACCGCGAGCGGTTCCCGGACGACGTCGTGTCCCCACAGTCTCGCGGTTCCTCCGCTCGGCGGGAGGAGCGTGGTCAGCATGCGAATGGTGGTCGTTTTCCCGGCACCGTTGAGGCCGAGGAACCCGAAGAGCTGTCCTTTGGGGATGTTCAACGAGATTCCGTCGACGGCGACGAACGGGCCAAAGCGGCGCGTGAGTCCTTCGGTCTCGACCGCGTACTCGCTCACCGTGTATGTCTCCATCGCTGCAGGGCCGCTCCGAAACAGAGGATGGGAAGCAGCAGCGAGGCCACGCCCATCTCGTAGATGCCGCGCGACACTTGGGCGTCGATGGCCCCTCGGGCGCTGAACGTACGAACTCGGTCGTCGCCCGAAATGCGATAGGTCGCGTTCACGCTGAGAGGATAGCGGTCGCCACCGATGTCCCACGGCCGGGTCGGGACCAGCGTGACCGGCACGCGCGCCACCCACCCGGTCACGATGTGGTGCCCGTCGGCCGCGGCGGGACCGAGGTCCCGCGGGTAGGTGCGCGTCTCCAGATGCTCGCCCGCGCGCGCCACGGCGCGCGGATCGGGGGTGACCTGCAGGCCGCCTTCACCGGCGATGTCGATCCGAAGGTCGCGGATGGCTTGCGTCGCATCGACCGGGAGCAGGAGCAGGAGGTCCTGGCGCGTGGCTTCGTCCGTACTGAACGGAGGCCAGCTCTCGCGGTTGAGGATGGTGCCGCAGCAATGCTCGGGTGGCTCCCTGCCCGGGGCGGCCATGGCCAGACTGGCGCCCGTGCGGGCGAACAGCGCGCGGATCGCCGGCGCACCGTTCGGGCGCGGCGCGCGCTGGTCGTAGTCGGTATCGGCGAAGGCCACGGGAAAGACGACGATGACCACGAGCGCGATGGCGATCGCCCATCGCTGCGCGCGCGAGGTCTCCCACGTTTCGACGCCCTGGGCGCGAAGAAAAATCCATCCGGCGAGGGCGAACGCACCGCCGGCCACGACCAGCAGGCTGATCCAGGTCATCATCGTGGTGGTGGGAATGCTGCGGGCCACGAGCGTGAAGCCGAGCGCGTTCTTGAGCAGCACCGCCGGGCTGGCCAGTGTGAGGTGGCCGGTCCGCGAGGCTCCGTCGGCCCGCGCGACCATCAGCTCCTGCAACGGAATCAGGCCGGCATGAGCGAGCAGCACGCCCATCCCGGTGGCCGCCGGAGCGGCGATGCTGCGGCCGATGAAGAGAATGCCGACCAGCGTGCCGACGGCGACGCTCAGGACCAGGTTTCCGGCGCTCCAGATCAGAAATTTCTTCAGCAGGAAGGGGAACCCGACGTTCGTGGTGTACACCAGCATCATCGGCAGGAGCGCGAGCCAGTAGGCGGCGGCGATGCTGAAGATCACCAGCACCTTCGCCACCAGCCAGTCACGGCGTTCGACGGGCGCGGTGAACAGGCTCTCCACGAACCGATTGGCGCGCGGGCTGGCGATTACTCCCGCGGCGAGCGGGATGAAGGCCAGCGGCAGGATTCCATAGGCGATGATGCCGTACCCGTCGAGCCACGTGTCCTGCGTCCCGACGGTGGCCACGACGCCGATCGCCAGCAGCACCACTCCGGCACCGAGCCATGCGAACCGGCCCCGCATCATCGCCGCGAGTTCCTCGACGTACAGGGTGCCGATCGATGACATCAGCCCTCCACATTAACGGCCCCGCGATGAACGTGAGGTTAACGTCTGCCCTCAGCGTGCGACGTCGTTCGTCGGCATCGGTGAGACGGGGGGTGGGGTCTGCGGGCTTTCGCGGATCGGAATCCGCGCTGAATGCCCGGCTTGCGGCCGCGGTGTTTGCAGCAGCGCCGTGAATTCGTCGATCGAGGAGACAGGCGTTCCGTTGCAGATGTCGTCGATGATGAACGCGCCGAGCGCGCGGTAGCTCTCGAACTGCGACTCGGTGAACCATTGATCCGACGTGGCCTCGTGCGGAAATTCGGAGTTCTGGGCGGCGTAATTGCGGATGTCGATCGGCTCCTGCCCGTAGATCGACGGCTTGAGATAGACGAGCACGCCATTCGGGGCTCCGTCATCGACCACGCCGTAGTGGATCGTGCCGATGGCGAAGTAACTGCCGGGCCTGCGCGGCTCGCGTGGATGGATCTTCATGTCGTCGACGGTGATGGGGATCCCCAGATCGATCCGGATCTTCCGGATGGCGTTGCCGAGGTCTTCGAACGTGGCTTTCGGATCGCGCCCGGCGTCGCTGACGACGATCGTATGGCAGCGGCGCCGGACCATCTCGTACAGGCCGAGGTTGTCGAAATGGCCGCCGTCGGAGAGGTAGACCCATCGGCTGTTCTCGTTCGTGTGCCCGGTCGCCTCCGCCAGGATGGTGACGAGCGAGGAATCGGGGCCGCTGGCGACGTAGTGCGGCCTGCGCGGATTCCCGAGCCACCACCCCAGCCGGACGTTGAAGAGCGTGAGCAGGAACGAGAGCGCGGGCGACGTGTGATAGCCCATGTTCGGACTGACCGCGGCGCCGGAGACGGCCATCGCCGTTCCCAGCGTGATCCCGAATCCATCGGGCGTGTGCGCATAGCGCGCGGATGGACGATAGCCGAGGATGTCGCTTCCGCAATGCAGCGGCGAAATGGTGAAGGAGGCGGCCTTCCGCTCCTGCCACGCGAGTTTCTCGCTGCTGACGAGATTGAGGGCCATGTTCACCACGTGAAACGGGCGGCGGGGCAGGAAGGTCATGGGGATGTTGTCGCCCTCGTCGAACCCGGTGAACGGATTTTGATGGCGATTCGTGTTCGACGCGCCGAGGTACGCGCGGGTCAGGCGGTTCCGATACAGACCGTGCATCGAGAAGCGGTTGACCTGCACGAACAGCGATGCGATGAGCGAGATGCAGAGCAGGGCGCTCGTGTAGCCCACGACGAGGTCGAGCGGCGTCTGGCGCAGCACCGAGAAATGCATGATGGCCAGCGGCTCGAGCATCGATCGGGTTCGCGCCGGAAGGTGGAGCGCGGACACGGGCGGCATCTGCAGGGCGGCGTGCAGAATCCAGGAGTTGACGAGCGAGAGGCCGGAGAAGACGACCAGGACGAAGACGGGGGCCGCGGCGGCGAGCGCCACGTTCGAGGCCATCGCCTGCCAGCTCTTCCCGGACGTCTGCGTCCGCGTGGCCGGCGATGCTCCACTCCGCCCGAGCACGAGGGTGACGAGACCGGTGACGCCGCCGATCGCGGCGATGGTCCGCGGAAGCATGGCGATCAGCAGCGGTCCGTACGTGGCCACGGCTCCGAGGGCCATGCCGGCGATGCTCACGATCAGGAGCCATGCGGCCCACCGCGCCCACCATTCGCGGTCGTCGTCGTCGTTGAGCTTGCCGGAGATTCCGACGAACATCATGGTCTGCACGAAGAATGCGAGCAGATAGAGCGCGGGCGCGAAGCAGAGAAACGATTCGACCGTCAGGTCGCTGGCATGCAGCGGAACGCGGGCGAGGTTCCGCATGGGATCGTCGAAGATGCGCACGATGATCAGCCACAGGAACCAGCCGGCGGCCGCGCCGGCGACGATGGCGGCGAAGCATTCGAGCGTTGCGCGCGCGAAGACGGAACTGCCCTTCGCAGCCCGCTTCAGCCGCACCGTGTAGAGCGCCCATCCCACGAGGTTGAGAACAACAACCGACAGCATCAACGACACGAGGAGAGCGCTGTCCGCGTCGCGGAAAAGCCTTTGCATGATCGGCACGATCGTCGATCCGAACGGCAGGCGCCGCGCGAATCCCCACGTCGCCGCCCACCACATGGCGGAGCCGCCGCTGCCCTGGTCCGGGATGGCGCGGACGAAACACATCGCCAGTGCCTGGATGACGAGCATGCCGGGGCCGAAGATCGCGAACATCGCACCGTAGCGGCGCTTTCCATCGTCCAGCGAGGGTGTTTCGCCCGGCACAGGCCGGATCACCGCCAGATAGACGACCAGAACCAGTCCGGTCAGTCCGGCGATGGCGAGCAGGGCCATCATCTGGACGACGTGCGCTCGATTTCCGAGCGCGAGCGTGGCCTCCCACAGGCGCGGCACGGCGAGCACCGCCAGGAGGAAGGGGACGAGCACGAACCAGTTGACGATGACGTTGCGCAGGTAGGTCGCCGCCAGCGTCCACGTGTCGGCGGACAGCAGTCCGAGCCGGGGAGTCAGGTAGTTGCTGTAGCTGCGAAGATGCGCGATCTCGTCGGCTTCCGGCTGGCCACCGGAAGGATGGTGCTCGTCGCCGCGCGCCAGGTCGGCAAGAACCTCCTTCGAGGCGTTCCGCCATGCGCCGGCGTCCAACTCGTGATCGGCGTCCGATCCGGCGCGGCGTGCCATCCACGACGTCAGCCACGATCCAATGTACCCGCCGCCGGAGACGGTCGACAGGTAGTCGAAATGTTCGAGGACTCCGATGCGCGCCAGTCCCTGCAGGACGCCGAGCCCGAAGGTCGCGCTGCGAATTCCGCCGCCGGAGAGGCAGAGCGCCGCCGGCTTCGCGTCGTGCAGGCGCTTCCGGACGTCGTCGCCGCTTTCAGACGGCGGGGCGCTGATCCGCTGTCCGCCCCACGACTCGATCTCCGCCCTCAGAACCGCATCGGTGTCGAGTAGCGGGTCCGCTGGAGCGAACAACCCGGGGAAAGTGCGGCGCAGCACTCCGGCCATCCGACGCACAACCTCCTTTATGGATGGAGGGAGTGTATCACCATCGTGCGGCCGGTCCTTCGATGCGGGAGGCAGCGCTGTCCACTTGAACGGAAAAGCGTTCGTGCTCCTCGATCAACGTCCGGGCTTCGAGCAACGTGGTGAAGATTTCACGATCGAGCAACTCGTCGCGGAAGCGGCTGGTGAACGACTCGCTGTAGGAGTTCTCCCATGGGCTGCCGGGCTCGATGCAGTCGGTGGCGATGCCCGCACGCCCGAGCCACTGCTTGACCTCGCCCGCGATGAACTCCGGCCCGTTGTCGGAGCGCAGGAACGACGGCGCGCCGTGTTCGGCGATCAGTTTCTTGAACAGACGCACGACGCTGCTCTCGGGCGGTATCGCTGTGCCGATCGTGCCTGATCGAGCAGTCCACATGCCCGTCGTTCGCTGTACTCCCGTGTGCCCTGCAGATGCTTTACCGCCTGCCGCCGGCTCCGCGGGCTCACCATTTTTTTGAGGCGATCTCTTTGAGCGCGTCGATGTCCATCGCCTGCTCGGCCACGATTCTCTTCAGCCGGCTGTTCTCTCGCTCGAGCTCCGTCATCACCGCAAGGCGCTCTTGCAGAGACATCCTGCGCAGGATCTCGAATTGGACGCGGTCCGCGTCCTCCGTCGTGTCGTCAGATTGCGGCTCGTGCATGGCGATGACACACTTTCGCACCGCTGCGGCCGATGACGCGACGGGCGTTACCGCTGCGCCGGGGCAGCCGCGGCTTCGTATAATCAGACAGTCATCACCGCTCTGATGCGCGCCCTGTTACCGATGCTCCTTCTGGCCGCGGGCGCAGTTCCTCTCCCCGCTCAGCAAAAGCTCTTCGAGTCGATCGAAGTGCGCGTCGTCAATGTGGACGTCGTGGTCACCGATAAGGCCGGCCGGCCGGTCCCGGGCCTCACGCGCGGCGACTTTCAGCTCTTCGAGAACGGCAAGGCAGAGCCGATCACGAACTTTTACGAGGTACGCGGCAGCGGGACCGCGGCGGCGCTCCCGACGCCGGAGGCGCCCGCGGCGGCCGAGCCGGCTCCCGACTTGAAGAGTCGACGGTTCCTGATGTTTCTCGACGACTATTCGCTCAGCGCCGGAAGCCGGAAGCAGGTGCTCGTGTCCCTCGGAAAATTCATCGAGACCGATCTCCAGCCGGGCGACACCGTCTCCATCGTCGAGTGGCTGCACGGCATTCACATCATTGTCCCCTTCACCAGCGACAGGAAACAGCTGCAGGACGGGATCGCGCGCCTGCACCGGCACTACGCCGGAAAGACCGCCGAAGACGAAGAGAACCACATCAAGTCGGACTGCCGCGTGTTCCTGTTGATGGTCGATGCCGGAGGTCGCGGGGTGACGCACGCCTCGGCGCAGCAGGAGTGCATGGACGAGGTCGACGTCTACGAGCAGACGGCGGGCGCGTCGCTGCGCGAGCTGCTGAGCGACATCGCGCGGACGACCGGCTCGCTGGCCGGCATCGACGGGAAGAAGGTGCTGCTGCTGGCCGGCTCGGAGCTTCCGGAGCGTCCCGGCCTGGCGCTGCGACAGTTCGCCCTGACGTTGTTCGGGGTGGACGGCGCCGCCGGCATGGCGGTGATGCAATCGCTGACCGAACAGTTCTCCATCGAGAAGCTGGCGCGCGAGGCCAACGCGAACGGCGTGACGATCTATGCCATCGACGCGCGCGGGCTGAGCCTCGGCATGAGCGCCGAGGAAGAGCCGGTGCAGGGAGAAGCGCCGGATCTCGCTTCCGTCGAAGACTTCATCCGGTACAGCAACAACGCGAAGTCGTTTCACGACCTGGCGGCGATGACCGGCGGCACGGCCGTGCTCAACACGCCGAACTTCGACCTGGCGTTCGAGAGCGTAGCCAGCGATACGAGCTCGTACTACTCGCTCGGATACCGGCCGTCGAATCCGGAGAACACGAGCGACCGCGCGATCGTGGTCAAGGTCCGGAACCGCGATCTGCGCGTCCGCGGACGGATGAGCGTCGCGCTCAGGACGGTCGACGAGAGGATGGGCGACCGCGTGATCGCCAACATCTTCCACGACGGCGTCAGCGGCGGCTGGCCGATCGGAGTGCGCGCCGGAAGTCCCGCGAAATCCGGCCGCTACTTCAAGGTGCCGATCGACGTGTCGATCCCCTCGACGGTGACGCTCCTGCCACAGGGCGATCACCTCACCGGCGGCTTCACGGTCTACGTGGCGGTCGCCGATGCCGACGGACGGATCTCCAACGTGGTCAAGCGGCCGAACGAGATCCGCCTCCCGGCGAAGCTGGAACCGCAGCTCCGCAGCAGGCCGCTGCAGTTCTCCGCCGAGGTGCTCGTGCGGCCGGGGGCGAACACGTTGTCGGTCGCCGTCGTGGATTCCATCGGCGGCACGACCGGCTTCGCGCGCATGATCGTGAACGCGCGGTAAGTCGTGGCGGTGATTCAGGCCGAAGCCCAGTCGATCACCACTTTGATCTCGTCCGCCTCGTGGTGCTCGAGTGCCGGCGCGAAGTCGCTGCTCGGGTGGCGATGCGTGATCAGCGAGCCGACGGCATCGCCCCAGCGGAGCTGCGCGGCCATCAGATCGTCGACCGCCTGCTGGAAGTGGCCGCGCGAGGCGTTCACGCTGCCGAGCATGACCTGATTGCGAAGCACGAGCTGGCGGATCAGCGTGGCTCCCGGCAGCTCGATCGGCCGGTCGCCTCCGGGGATCCCGGTGAGCACGTAGACGCCGTTGATGTCGAGCGCGTCGAGCACGTTGAACTCCACCGGCGCCACTCCGGTGGCGTCGAAGATCAGGGCGAACATGCCGAAGGTCTCGCCGAGCTGGTCGGGATCGACCTTCCGCGCATCGAGGTACGTCCCGCCGATCTTCTCCAGCCAGCGCGGGCGGGCGGACGTCGGATCGACGACGTCGAGTCCATGCACCTCGGCCCCGCGCAGGCGCAGCGCGAGTGCGGCCAGCAGGCCGATCGGGCCGAGGCCGGCGACGAGGCAGCGCCGCCCGGAGAGCCAGTTGGGCGAGGCGACGGCGTCGGGAAGGCGTCCCGCCTGCACGCGCACCGCCTCGTCGATCGCTTTCCCGGCCACCGACATCGGCTCGGTCAGCACGCCGGTCGCTCCGAGCTCCGGAGGAACGCGCACCACGTACTGCTCCGTGTCGACGGCCGACTCCGCCTGGTAGCCGTCGAGCCCCCAGATGCCGCGCTCGCGATAGTCGCCGGTGGCGCACATGTCGGAGCGGTTCATGGCGCACGGAAGGCAGCGGCCGCAGCCTCGCCGGACTGTGAACGCCGCGAAGTCGCCGGGCCGCACGCGCCGGACAGCGGAGCCGACCGCCGTGACGCGGCCGATCATCTCGTGCCCGATGACCAGTGTCGTCTGCCCTTCGGGAGCGAGGGCCCGTCCTCCCGCGACCTCTTCGCGGTCCGTTCCGCAGATGCCGACGCGGAGCACCTGCAACTCGATTTCGTCCGGCCCGCTGATGGCCGGCTTCGGACGGTCGACCATGCTGACGGACTTCGTTCCGGGGACGATGGCGAGCGCTTTCATGGGTCCGAAGCATATCGCTCACACGCGGCCGGTGACTCCTGATACTGCGCGCCGAGAGCGCGTCGGCGAACGTGACGGTGTGAGGTGAACCATGTCCAATCTGAAGGAAGGATGCGTCAAGCCCGCCCGTGGTCCGATCGGCGTGCCGCGAGCCGACACCGGCGCACAACCCGGAGCACCTACCGGAAAGGAGACGATCATGACCGCGCGCGTAGGGGCCGCAGCTCCCGACTTCGAGGCGAACGCCTTCGTCGCCGGGAAGGGATTTCTACCGGTGAAGTTGTCCGATCTGAAGGGGAAGTGGATCGTTCTCTGTTTCTATCCCGGCGACTTCACCTTCGTCTGACCGACGGAACTGGCGGCGGTCGCCGCCATCTACGACGAACTGAAGACGCTCGGCGTCGAAGTGCTCGCCGCGAGCACCGACAGCCGTTTCGTTCACAAGATCTGGCAGGAGCAGGAGCTCTCCCGGATGATCGACGGAGGAGTCCCGTATCCGATGCTCTCCGATGCCGGAGGGGCCATCGGCGCCGTGTACGGCGTGTTCGACTCCGCGGCCGGAGTCGACATCCGCGGCCGTTTTCTCATCGATCCCGATTTCGTGATCCGGGCGATGGAGGTGCTGACGCCGGAAGTGGGGCGCAATCCCGAAGAGCTGCTGCGGCAGATCAAGGCCTTCCAGCACGTCCGCGCGACCGGCGAGGTGACGCCGTCCGGCTGGGTGCCGGGCGAGACCACGCTG
>Ga0075272_1000203_pt1 | contig 13287 bp, 14 predicted proteins | sample SF_Rice_5C_0N_40_FD_69776 | JGI IMG/M metagenome (GOLD analysis project Ga0075272, IMG submission 69776) | Rice paddy soil microbial communities from Twitchell Island, California, USA - SF_Rice_5C_0N_404 | ecosystem: Environmental > Terrestrial > Soil > Paddy field/soil | place: USA: Twitchell... | reverse complement strand
CCAGAAGAGCGACGAGGCGACGCGCCACGCCCGCTTGCGCTCGCCTTTCTCGAGCAGGTCGCTGAAGACCGGCACGAACGCCGACGAGAGGGCGGCGTCCGCGACGAGGGCGCGCACGGTGTTCGGCACGAGGAAGGCGATCTCGAATGCGTTGATCGGGCCGCGGACGCCGAAGAGCGTGCTCTGCGCGATCTCGCGGGCGAGCCCGAGCACGCGCGAGAGCGCGGTCGCGAGCGAGAACACGATCCCGGAGCGCGCGAGCGTGCGCCCGCCACCCTGCTCCTCGCCGGGCGGCGGGGCAGCCGCGTCCGTCTGCTGCGTGTCCGTCTCCCGGTCGAGCGCCGCCGACTCGAGACCGGCGAGCTCGCCGCGGTCGCGCCGCGGGCGCAGAATGGCGGTCGGCTGGTCGGCCGGGTCCTGGAGGATCGGCCAGCTCTCGTGCGTCGCCTCGCTCTCGTGATACGAGGCCTTCCCCTGCTCGCGGCGGCGCCGGTCTCGCTCGCGGCGCCGCTGCTCGCGTTCGTCGTCCGCGCCCACGACGGGAGCATAGGGAGCGGACCGCCCGTGCACGCGTCCCCGCGCCGGTGCTGCTACCATCTCGCCGCCCGCAGACGCGGGCGTTTCTACGCCGATGCCGAACATCAAGCAGCAGGAGAAGCGTGTCCGCCTCGCCGCCCGTCAGCGGCAGTCGAACCTGCGCTGGCGCTCGACCGCGAAGACGCTGATGCGTCGGCTGCGCGAGGCCGTCGACGAGGGTGACTCGGCGGCCGCGGAGTCGCGGCACCTCGAGCTCGTCCGCTGGCTCGACAAGGCCGTCTCGCACGGCGCGCTGCACAGGAACACCGTCGCCCGGCGCAAGTCGCAGGCGGCGAAGCTGCTCGCCGGCGAGCCCGAGGCCTAGGGCCTCTCAGCTCCGCTCGGGACGGCGCGTGATCTCGACGAGCGCGCGCTCGAGCTCGAGATCCACCGGCATGCGCGAGCCCCCCTTCGAGGCGGCATCGAGCTCCGCGAGCCGGACGATCGCCTGACCGAGCTCCTCGCGCGAGAAGTTGCCGGCCTGGCGGCCGGCGTTCTCGGCGGCGAACGGATGCATCTTCAGACGGCCGGCGGCCTCGCGCGGACGGATGCCCTCGTCGGCGAGGCGGGCGACCCGGCGGACGCGCCCGACGTGGCCCACGAGGGCGGACACGAGGCGGATCAGCTCGCCCGACCGCGGTCGGTGCGAACGCTCGAGCAGCGACTCGGCCGAGGAGAGCACCGCGCCGACGTCGCGGCGGCCCCACGCGTCGGTGACCGCGAAGATCGGCGTCTCCGCACGACCGACCGCAAGCTGCTCGACGGCCGCGACGGTGACGGTCTCGCCCCCGGCCCAGGTCGCGAGCTTGTCGACCTCCGAGGCGAGATCGTCGAGATCGTCGCCGACCGCCTCCACGAGCGCGCGGCAGGCGTCGGGCTCCGCAGCGACGCCCAGCCGGGCGAACTGCTCGCCTACCCACTCGGGCAGGCGGCGTTTCGGGACGTCGTAGGTGAGCACGTCGCCGGCCTTCGCCACCGCCTTCGCGAGCGCGGAGTCGGCCTTCACCTCCTCGGCGACGAGTGCGAGAACCGTGGACGGCGACGGTGACGCGAGGTAGCCCACGACCTCCTTGACGTCCGCGGCCTTCCAGGCGTCGACGCCGTCGACGATCACGAGCCGCCCCTCGACGCCGAAGAGCCCCATCGCATTGCAGGCCGCCACGACGTCCTCGCCGCCGGCCTCCCGGGCGCTCAGATGCTCCGTCGAGTCGTCGCCGATCCGCTCACGCAGGCGCTGGACGGCGCGCCCGATCTTCGGCCTGTCACTGCCGACGATCAGGTAGACGGGCTGGAGGTCGGTCACGCCGGCAAGCATAGGCCGCGCCGCCGCGGTCGCCCTCGCGTTCCGGAGTCACGACGACCTGCTCAGGCTCTCGCCGGGTCTCGAGCGCCGGCCAGCCACATCCGCGCCGCGACCGCGAGGGCGGCGACGGCGAGCGCGGCAGCGGCGAGCGGCGAGCGGATCTGCGCCCCCGGCAGGCCGCCGAAGAGCCGGGCGCAGGCGACGAGGTAGGCGGCGCACCAGCCGTTCGCCCACGCGAGCAGCGCGGCGAGCGGCGCCGCGACCGGCGCGACCAGCGCGCACGCGAGCGCGAGCACGAGGAGCGGCGCGACGACCGGAGCCGCGGCCGCGTTGGCCGGGACCGTCAACAACGGGATCTGATGGAACTGCAGCCACGAGATCGGCGCGGTCGCGAGCCCGCACGCCGCGGAGACCGCGATCGTGACCCGCAGGCCGCGGGGCAGCGGGTAGCCCTCGAGCCGGCGGCCGATCCGCGGCGCCAGCCCGAAGATCGCGAGCACCGCCGCGAACGAGAGCTGAAAGCCGGGATCGAGAACGTTGTACGGGCTCCACGCCAGCAGGACGATCGCGGCGACGAGCAGCGCGTATTGCGCGTCCCGCTGCCGGCCGGTCAGCCACGCGAGCGAGCCGAGCGCACCGGCGATCCCCGCCCGGAGCACCGAAGGCTGCGGACCGACTGCGAGCACGTAGGCGCCGATCGCCGCCAGGGCCGCCGACTCGGCGAGCAGCCTCGGGACGCCGAGCGCGAACGCGAGCCAGAGCGTGCCGATCACGACCACGGCGACGTTCCCGCCGCTGACGGCGAGGAGGTGGTAGAGCCCGCTCGCCCGGAAGCTCTGGCGCAGCCCGTCCGAGAGGCCCTGGTCCTCGCCGAGCAGGACGCCCTCGAGCACGCCCCGGCGCTCGCCGGAGAGACCGGGGACGCCGTCGCGGGCGAGCCACGCGTGCAAGCGGTCGGCGATCCCGCCGAGGCCGCCGCGCCGGCCGACCACGTGCCAGGAGTCCGCGCGCAGGACGGCGTGGACGCCGTGACGGCGCAGCCAGGTCTTTTCGTCGAAGCCGTTCGACGGCCCCCGCGGCTCGCGTAGGAGCCCGAGCAGCGAGAGCCGGGCGCCCTGCGGGGGCGAGCGGCCGAGCGGCAGCTCGAGCAGCACCGGCTCGTGCGGGCGCATCGTCCCCCAGCGGAGGACGAGCGCCCGCATCCGCAGCTCGAAGGTCGCGTGCCGCGGCGGCTCCTCGATCTCGACGAGCGCTCGTTCGGCGGTGCCGATGCGCGGGGCGAGCACGCTGCGGTCGATCGCTCCGAGGCGCGCGCTCCCCCATGCCCAGCCGCCGGCGAGGAGCGCCAGGCCGAGCGCGACGACGCGAACCCGGGGCTCGCCCGCTCCGACGGCGACGGCCAGGAGTCCGGACGCGGCGAGCGCGAGCGGCAGCGGCGCCCCGCGGACGGCCGCCGCAGTCGCGAGGCCTGCGCAGAGCGAGGCGGCGAGCGCGTGCGGGAGGCGGACGCTCACGGGATCACCAGCCCTTTCAGCTGCGCGATCCGGGAGGGCCCGATGCCGGGGACGGCATCGAGCTCCTCGACCGAGTGGAAGGCGCCGTGCGCCTGCCGGTACGCGAGGATCTGGGCCGCGGTCGAGGGGCCGATCCCGGGGAGCCCGTCGAGTTGCTCGGCGGTCGCGGTGTTGAGATCGAGCGGCGCCGAGGGCGACGCGCCTGCGGGGGGAGAGAGGGCCGCAGCCGCGCCGCTCCCCGGCACCACCACCTGCTCGCCGTCGGCGAGCGGGGCCGCGAGATTGACGCCTGCCGGATCCGCCTTCGCGGTCGTGCCGCCGGCCGCGGCGACCGCGTCCGCGATCCGGGTGCCCTCGCGCAGGTGGTACAGCCCGGGCCGGCGCACCGCCCCGACCACGTCGACGACGAGCTCCTCGACCGCGGCCGGCCGCGACACGCGCACGGGAGCCACCGACGGCGCCGCGGCGGCGCCGCCGTCGACATGCCGCAGCACGAGGACGAGCACGACGGCGAGCGCGACAGCGCCCGCGAACAGCCGCCTGCGCGAGAGCGACGGAACCGGGAAGTCCATGCCGCGATCGTCGCGGGCAAACCGTCACGACGGGGTCGCACCTTCGTCGCGGGTCCGTGGCGCGCGGCGACGCCGCGCCGACGCTCAGACGACGAAGTTGACGAGCTTGCGCGGGACGACGATCGTCTTGCGGATCTCGCCGCCGTCGAGATGCGTCCGCACCCGCTCAGACGCCTTCGCACGCTCGACCAGCTCGTCCTCGCCGAGCCCCGCGTCGACCTCGAAGCGGTCGCGCACCTTTCCGTTCACCTGGACGACGAGCTCGAACGAGTCCTCGACGAGCTGCGACAGGTCGGCGACCGGCCAGGGCTCCTCCCAGAGCCGCTCGCGACCGAGCCGCTGCCACAGCTCCTCGGTCAGATGCGGCGCCCACGGGTTGATCAGGGACACCGCGGTCTCCGCGGCGAAGCGCGCCGCCGGATCGTCCGCGCCGGCGCGCGAGAGCTCGTTCAGCAGCTCGATCACCGCCGCGATCGCGGTGTGGAAGGACTGCCGGCGGCCGAGGTCGTCGGTCACCTTCGCGATCGTCCGGTGCGCCTTCCGCGACAGCTCGTTCGCCGGCGGCTCGCCCTGCGGCCCCGGTCGGCCGCCTCGCTCACCAGACGGTAGAGGCGGCGCGTGAAGCGGACCATCCCCTCGATCCCCTCGTCCGTCCACTCCATGTCCTCGTTCGCCGGGCCGATGTTGAGGATGTAGAGGCGCACCGCGTCTGCCCCGTAGGCCTCGAGCAGCTCGTCCGGGCCGATCACGTTGCCCTTCGACTTCGACATCTTCGTCCCGCCGAGGTTCACCCAGCCGTTCGAGTAGAAGGCCGCGAACGGCTCGCGGAAGCCGATCAGGTCGAGGTCGTTCAGCGCCTTCATGAAGAAGCGCGCGTAGATCATGTGCATCGTCGCGTGGTCGACGCCGCCGATGTACTGGTCGACCGGGTTCCAGTAATCGGCGAGGTCCCGCCGCCACGGCCGCTCCTCGTCGTGCGGATCGGTGTAGCGGAGGAAGTACCACGACGAGTCGACGAAGGTGTCCATCGTCTCGACCTCGCGGCGGGCCGGACCGGAGCAGGAGGGGCAGGCGGTCGCGACCCACTCCTCGGCGCTCGCGAGCGGGGCGACCCCGCGCGGCTTGTAGTCCTCGACGTCGGGCAGGAGCAGCGGCAGCTCGTCCTCGGGCAGCGGCACGATCCCGCACGCGTCGCAGTAGACGACCGGGATCGGCGAGCCCCAGTAGCGCTGGCGGGAGAAGCCCCAGTCGCGCAGCCGGTAGGAGATCGCCGGCTCGCCGCGGCCCTGCTCGCCGAGCGAGGAGACGATCGCGCCCTTCGCCTCCTCGAACGGCAGGCCGTCGAAGGCGCCGGAGCCGATCAGGCGACCCTCGTCGTCGATCACCGGCGCCACCGGCAGGTCGAAGGTCTCGGCGAACTCGCGGTCGCGCTCGTCGTGAGCGGGCACGGCCATGATCGCGCCGGTGCCGTAATCCATCAGCACGTAGTCGGCGACCCAGATCGGGATCGAGGCGCCGTTGACCGGGTTCGTCGCGTGGAAGCCGGTGAAGACGCCCGTCTTCTCCTCGGCGGCCGCGCGTTCCTCGCCGCGCTTCGCGCCCGCGAGCTGGACGTAGCGGCGCAGCTCGTCCGCCTTCTGCGAGCGCTCCGCCAGTCGCTCGACGAGCGGATGCTCCGGCGCGAGCACGAAGAAGGTGGCGCCGTAGAGCGTGTCGGGGCGAGTCGTGAAGACGGCGACGTCCTCGTCGAGCTCCTCGACGCGAAACAGGATCTCGGCGCCGTCGGAGCGGCCGATCCAGTTGCGCTGCATCGCCTTGACCCGCTCGGGCCACTCCAGCCGCGCGAGCTCGTCGAGCATCTCCTGCGCGTACGCGGTCGTCCGGAAGAACCACTGCTCGAGGTTCTTCGCCACCACCTCGGCGCCGCAGTACTCGCAGCGGCCGTCGTGCACCTGCTCGTTCGCGAGCACTGCCTGGTCGTTCGGACACCACTTCACCGGCGCCGCCTTGCGATAGGCGAGGCCCGCCTCGTAGAGCTTCAGGAACAGCCACTGGTTCCAGCGGTAGTACGACGGGTCGTGCGCGGAGACGACGCGGTCCCAGTCGAACGCCCACCCCATCCGGCGCATCGAGTGCGAGATCGTGCGGATGTTCCGCTCGGTCGTCTCCCGCGGATGGCCGCCCTCGCGGATCGCGGCGTTCTCCGCCGGCAGCCCGAACGAGTCGAAGCCGATCGGATGGAGCACCTCCATCCCCTGGCGGCGGCGGAAGCGCGTGAGGACGTCGCCGATCGTGTAGACGAGCACGTGCCCCATGTGCAGCGTCCCCGACGGGTACGGCCACATCTCGACGACGTAGCTCTTCGGACGCGTCGTGTCGGGCTCCTCGACCCGCGCCGCGCCGGCCTCGTCCCAGACCCGCTGCCAGCGCGCCTCGACCTCTCGTGCGTCGTATCTGTGCGTGTCGTTCTTTCCCATGAGACGAAAAAACCTCTCCGAGGAGAGGCCGAGGGGAGCCGGCGCGGCGGGGCCGCGCGTGTCTCCCTGAGCTAGATAAGCAGTCCCTGCATCGCCGCGTCGATACTAGCAACGTGCTGGAGCTCTTCCCGGAGAGCGCGCGGGTCGTGGACGGCGAGCTCGAGCTCGGCGGCGTCTCCGCGCCGCGGCTCGCGGCCGGGCACGGGACGCCGCTCGTCGTCTATTGCGAGCGGACGCTCCGGGCCCAGGCGCGCGCATACCGCGAGGCCGCTCCGGGCGGGCTCGTGGCCTACGGGACGAAGGCGTTCGCGAACGTCGCGCTGCTGCGCCTGCTCGCCGAGGAGGGCGTCGGCGCGGACGTCTCGACCCTCGGCGAGCTCGCGTTCGCGCGGGCGGCCGGCGTCCCGGGCGAGCGGATCGTCTTCCACGGCAACAACAAGTCGCCCGAGGAGCTGCGCGCCGCTGCCGAGGCCGGCGCGCTCGTCGTGCTCGACGCGCCCCACGAGGTCGACGCGGCCGCCGAGGCGGGCGTGCGCCGCGTGCTCGTGCGGCTCACCCCGGGGGTCGAGGCGGTCACCCACCGCTCGATCCAGACCGCGCACGAGGAGTCGAAGTTCGGGCTCTCGCCCGAGGTGGCCGCCGCGGTCGTCGAGCGGGCGCGCGGGCGCGGTCTCGACGTCGAAGGGCTGCACCTCCACGTCGGCTCGCAGCTGCTGCGCCCGGACGAGAGCGTCGTCGCGGTCGAGCGGTTGCGCGCGTTCCTCGCGGAGCTCGAGTGGACGCCGCGGACGATCGACCTCGGCGGCGGGCTCGGCGTACGCCACAACCGCGAGGAGCATCCGCCCTCGGTGGCCGAGTTCGTCGCGCCGCTCGTCGCGCTCGTCCCCGACGGCGTCCGCGTCGTCCTCGAGCCGGGGCGCTCGCTCGTCGGCCGCGCCGGAGTGACCCTCTACCGGGTCGGGGTCGTCAAGGAGAGCGGCGGCGTCACGTACGCGGCGATCGACGGCGGCATGTCCGACAACCCGCGCCCGCAGCTCTACGGCGCGCGCTACGAGGCGCTGCTCGCGAACCGCGCGGACGAGCTGCCGACCGGTGTCTACCGCGTCGCGGGCAAGCACTGCGAGTCGGGCGACGTCCTGATCGAGGCGGCGGAGCTGCCGCACCCGGAGCCAGGCGACCTGCTCGCGGTGCCGGCGACCGGCGCCTACACGCTCGCGCTCGGCTCGACCTACAACGGTGTGCCGCGTCCGGCGGCCGTGCTCGTCGCGGACGGCGAGGCGCGGGAGATCCGCCGCCGCGAGACCGTGGAGGAGCTGCTCCGCTTCGAGACGGCTACCTGACGAGCGCGGCGAAGAGCCCGAGCACGAGCCCGGAGCCGAAGGCGAGCCACGCGACGTAGTCGCCGAGGACGCCGCTGTGCGCGGCGCGCAGCGCGGCGAGCGGCGGCCCTGCGACGCGACCTGCGACGACCCGGACGAGCCGGGGCAGACGCCGCCGGTAGAGCCCGACGAGGGCGAGCAGGAGCGCAGCGGCGGTCGTGGCGAGGCCCTCGGCGTAGGCCGCGACGCCGACGTGCTGCGGCGGCGCGGACGCGGGCGGCTCCGGCACGCCGTGGAGCACCGCCTCGACGAGTGCGTGCCGGTCCTGCGCCTGGGCGGCCGCCGCCACCGCGTGCCGCGGCAGCCCGGGGACGAGCGCGAGACCGAGCGCGAGCGCGAGGAGCGCCCCGGCCGCGGCGAGCGCGACGCGCGGCCGGCGGACGTCGTCCTCGGGCTCCTCCCGCTCCGCGTGCTGCGGCTGCTGAGAGAGGAGCGGGTCGTCGCGGTCGCCGAGGCCGAGGAAGACGCGACCGGCGGCGCGGAGGACGGCGGCGCCCGAGACGGCCGCGGCGAGCGCGAGCAGGGCGGGCACCCAGCCGAGCCCGAGCGCGCCGGCGGCGTCGCCGACGAGGGCGAAGCCGAGAAACGGGCCGAACGGAGGCAGCAGCGAGACGGCGGCCGCGCCGACGACGAAGATCGCAGCGGCGACCGGAAGGCGCCGGCCGCGGCCGTGCAGTCGCAGCTCGTCGCCGTCCTGGAGCTCGTGCAGGAGGAAGCCGACGCAGAGGAAGAGCGACCCCTTGGCGAGCCCGTCGCCGACAACCCACACGACCTCGCCGGCGAGCGCGGCCGGGCTGAACAGCGCGACGGCGGCGAGGAAGATCCCGGCATGCGACGCGGTGAGGAACGCGAGCATCCGCTTCAGGTCGGCCTGGAGGAAGCTCATCACGGCCGTGATCAGCGCACCCGCGACGCCCAGCGCGACGAGGATCGCCCGCACCTCCGCCTCCCGGTGCGCGAACGTGCCGGCGAAGGCGCTCGAGTGGACGCGGGCGATCGCGTGGATGCCGAGGTCGCTCATCACGCCGGAGAGGAGGACGCAGACGGGCGCGGGCGCGGCCGAGTACGCGTCGGCGAGCCAGAAGTGGAAGGGCACGACGCCGGCCTTGACGAGGAAGGCGCTGACGACGAGCCCGAACGCGGCGGTGACGAGCAGGTCCGGCGGCCGCCCGGCGAGCGCCGCGCCCGCGTCGACGAGGTTGAGCGCGCCCGTGCGGCCGTAGACGAGCGAGATCGCGAGCACGAGCAGCGAGCCCGCGATCGTGTTGAGGATCCCGAACGCGAGCGCGCCCTGGAGCGGGCCCGGCTCGTCGACCCGGTAGCCGGTGAGCGCGAACGCCGGGATCCCCATCAGCTGGAAGAAGACGAAGAGGTTGAAGAGGTCGTCCGAGAGCGCGAACCCGACCATCCCGGCGAGGAAGAGGAGGACGAGGATGTGGAAGAGCGGGAGCGCCTCCTCGAAGTAGTGCCACGCGAAGACGAGCGCGGCGACGGTGAGCGCGCCCGCCAGCGTCGCGAGCGCGGCAGAGAGGGGGTCGACGTCGAACGCGATCCCCGGGACCAACCCGCCGTGCGGGCGCCAGCCGCCGAAGAAGACGTGCAGCGGCCGGTCGGCGGTGCCGACGACGAGCGTCGCCGAGACGCCCGTGACGGCCGCCGCGGCGAGGATCGCCGCCGCGTCGACCACCTGCCGGGGCAGGAAGCGACCGACGGCGCCGAGAACGGCGGCGACCGCGAGCGGCACGGCGACCGGCAGCGGTACGAGCGCGTGCACGCTCTCAGCCCCGGAGCGCGCGCAGCTCGTCCGGGTCCATCGTCCCGCGTCGGCGGTGCACCTGGATCGCGAGCGCGAGCAGGAGCCCGCTGACGGTGATGCCGACGACGATGTCGGTGAGCGTCAGTGCCTGCACGACCGGGTCGACCTGGTGCGACCCCTTCGGGACGCCGCCCAGGATCGGGGCCGTCCCGTGGCGCCGCCAGCCGACCGCGAGGAGCAGGACGTACGTCCCCGTCTGCGCGACGTTCAGGCAGACGATCGCGTGGACGAGGTGCCGGCTGACCGCGATCCCGCCGAGGCCCAGCCCGAAGACGACGATCCCGATCACGTACGGGTAGACGCTCACGAGCGCCCCTCCTCGCCGCGCGCCCGCTCGGCGAACAGCTCCTCGAGGAACTCGACGCCGATCAGGGTGAAGGCCGAGGCGACGGCGAGGCCGGTGGCGGCGTTGAGAAGCGGGATCGTCCCGGCCGACGCGAGCGAGCCGATCGAGCCGGGCGGGAGAACGTTCGCGAGGAACGCGCTGCCCGAGGCGAGGGTGCCGACGCCGAGTGCGGGCCAGGCGAGCACGCCGAGCGACTCGGCCCCTTCGAGCAGGCTCTGCGGCGTCACGCGGCGGAAGGCGCGGTAGGTGCCGGCGAGGAAGACGAGCGCCGCCGCCGTCGCGAGCACGACCCCGCCCTGGAAGCCCCCTCCCGGCGAGACGTACCCGTGCGCGACGACGTAGAGCCCGAGGACGACGACCGCTCCGACGCCGCCGATCCCGAACAGCTTCAGCGCGTCGCCCTCGCCGTGGTCCTCGGCCCGCTCGGCGTCCTCCTCGCGCGTGCTGCGCAACAGCAGCGCCGTCGCCGTCGCGGCAGCGAAGAGGATGAACTCCTCGATCATCGTGTCGAGCCCGCGGACGTCGAAGACGACGGCGGCGACCGAGTTCGCGGCGTGCCGATCGGCGTAGGCCGCGTGGCGCGCGAAGGCGGCATAGGCGCTGTGGACGGAGCCGAAGGCGGGCAGGTCGGCGGCCGCGATCGCGAGCAGCGCGAGCAGGCCCCCGAGCCCGAGCACGAGCAGGACGACCCGCCCCGCGCGTGTCACTCCCCGCGCTCCTTCACGATCGCGACCACGATCGCGAGCGGCATGGCCACGGCGCCGACGACGAGCTCGGAGAGCGCGACGTCGGGTGCGCCGAACACGAGGAAGAGGACGACGAGGACGAGCCCGTAGATGCTGTTCGCGATCGTCAGCTTCACGAGGTCGCGCGTGAGGACGACGAGAAGCGCGCTCAGCGCGACGAGCGAGAGCGCCATGATCTGGACGGCCGTCACGCGTTCCGCTCCTCCGGCAGCGCCGCGACGCTCGCGTACTCGCGCTTGCGGGCGGCGCGCGCTGTCCCGTGCGTGAGGAGCGCGTTCGCGAGGACGAGCAGCCCCGCGACGGCGATCGCGTTCCAGAGCGAGGTCGAGACGCCCTGGTCGAGCCCGACGGCGACCGCGAGCACCACCGGCGGTGCGACGGCGGCGGCCGACGCGTAGTGCAGCCGGTCGTAGTGCGAGCGCGCGAGGACGAGCCCGAGGCACGCCGAGAGCTCGAGCGCGACGGCGACCCAGACCAGCACGTCGACGGCGGTGCTCACGCGCCCGCTCCGCCCCGGATGCTCACAGGAACCGGTCCCCGAAGACGCGGACGAGCAGGAGCGCCCCCGCGAAGGAGACGAGGGGAAGGACGAGCGGCAGCGTCCAGTAGACGGAGCGGTGGAGCCCGACCGCGAGCAGGGCGAGCTCCAGGGTGAGGACCGTCCCCACCACCTCGAGCGCGACGAGGCCGTCGACGGGATCGCCGCGGGCGAGGGTGAACGCGCAGCCGACGAGGCCCGCCGGGAGCACGAGCGCCGCCGCGAGCCAGACGTTCACAGCGGCGTGCCCTCGACCCCGGCGTCGAGCTCGTGGAGGAGGACGAGGCCGCGCACGGCGTCGACGTCGACGACATAGGCGTTCGGGGCCAGCGACCCCCGCGCCTCGGCGAGCGCCTGCACGCCGCGGCCGCGGGCGCCGGCGGGCACCGCGAGCGAGGTCGAGCGGAAGCGCCCCTGCGTCCGCCTCGGCAGCGTCGCGAGCACGACGGCGCTGTCGCGCAGGAGCTCCCACGGCAGCGGCAGGAGCGTCGCGAGCAGCCGCGGCTCGAGCCGGTACTCCGGCAGGTGCCGCCGCGCGGCGGCGACGCCGGCGACCCCGAGGACGGCCGCGACCGCGCCGGCGACGAGCTCCGGAGTCCGGACGTTGCCCACGAGGAGGAGCCAGAGGGCGTACAGCAGCACGCCCCGCACCGACCACCTTCCGACGAGGCGCACTCTCTCGACCATCGCCGCCTGCTACCCGTTTTCGAACCGGGCAATCCCGGCGCAGGTGTGACCCGCGCCCGTCTCGGTACGCTCCGCTCGATGCGCCGTCTTCCCGTGCTCCCGGGCGTGCTGCTCGTCGCCGTCGCCGCGGCGTTGTGGGGCACCGACCCGATCCTGCGCAAGCCGATCCAGGCGTTGCCGGCGACGACGATCGTCTTCGGCGAGCACGTCCTGCTCGTCGCGCTGACGCTGCCGCTGCTCGCCGGCGCCCTCCGGGCGGTGTGGAGCGCCGGGCCGCGGGCGCTCGCGGCTGCCGTCGTCGTGGGCGCCGGCGCCTCCGGGGCCGCGACGATCCTCTTCACGGCCGCGATCCGGCGCGACTTCATCACGGCCGTCGTGATGCAGGAGGCGCAGCCGCTGATCGCGGTGCTCGCCGCCGGCGCGATCCTCGGCGAGCGGCCGCACCGCCGGTTCGGCTGGTTCCTCGCCGCGGGGCTCGCGGGCCTGTGGCTCGTCAACCAGCCGCAGCCGCTCGACCCGGGCGCGCGGGGCCTCGCCGCCGTCGCCGAGGCGCTCGCCGCCGCGACGCTGTGGGCGCTCGGCACCGTCCTCGGCCGCTACCTCGGCCGTTCCCTCCGCTTCGACCGGATCGTCGCGCTCCGCTTCTTCTTCGGCCTCGCCGCGACCGCGGTCGCCGTCGCGGTGCTCGGCGACCGCTGGCACGCGGGCGCCCGCGACTCGCTCTGGATCCTCGCGCTCGCGCTCGTCACCGGCCTGCTGGGGCTGACGCTCTACTACTACGGCCTGCGGCGGACACCCGCGGTCATGGCCTCGCTCGCCGAGCTCGCGAACCCCGCCGTCCTCGCGCTCGCCGGGATCTACGCCTACCACGAGCACCTGCGCGGGTCGCAGTGGGCGGGATTCGCCCTGATCGCCGCCGTCGTCACGCTGCTGCCGGTGCAGCGGCGCCGCGCGATCGTCGAGCTGGGGCCGCGGGACGCGCGCCTCGAAGCGGCGCCCGCCTCCGCATAGCGGGCTCCGTGGGATGATCGGAGGCATGAACGCCTTCGAGGGCAGCCTCGTGCAGAACGCGATCTACATCGCGGGGCAGGCGGAGTGGCCGATCGGGCCGGAGGACTGGGAGACCGCCGCCGAGGCCGTGCTCGACAAGGGCGCGTTCGGCTACATCGCGGGCGGCGCCGGCGGCGAGGCGACCATGCGCGCGAACCTCGAGGCATTCGAGCGGCAGCGGCTGCGGCCGCGGATGCTCGCCGGGAACGCCGTCCGCGACCTCTCGGTCGAGGTGCTCGGGACGCGCTCGCCGGCGCCGTTCCTGCTCGCGCCCGTCGGCGTC
>Ga0075272_1000202_pt1 | contig 13316 bp, 4 predicted proteins | sample SF_Rice_5C_0N_40_FD_69776 | JGI IMG/M metagenome (GOLD analysis project Ga0075272, IMG submission 69776) | Rice paddy soil microbial communities from Twitchell Island, California, USA - SF_Rice_5C_0N_404 | ecosystem: Environmental > Terrestrial > Soil > Paddy field/soil | place: USA: Twitchell... | reverse complement strand
CTCTCGAACGCCAATCAGACGCTGACTCTCATCCCCAACCTCCCGCTCACAACCAACACCAACTACACCATCACCGTCACCGCCGTTCAGGACGTGAGCGGGAACGTGCTCGCCTCTCCAGTAACCTCCAGCTTCACGACCGGAGCCGGAGCGGATTTGGCGGCTCCATCGGTGACCTCTATTTCACCGAGCAAAGCAGCGACTGGCGTACCCACGAGCACGACAGTACAACTGACTTTCAGCAAGCGACTCGATCCGCTGACCGTAAGCAGCGGCACGTTCTACATCTATCCCAGCTCGGGAGTGCCGGTGGCCGCCACGATCACTGTTTCGGCAGACGGCCTGACAGCGACCCTCGCCCCGAGCGCCGCGCTGGCGACCTCAACGACTTACACGATTCATGCGAGCAGCGGAATTCTGGATCTGGAAGGGCAGGCGTTACCAAATTATTCCTGGTCGTTTACGACGGGAGCGCAGTGATACGGTGGCGCGCGGTTATAGCAACGGAACGGAAATAAATCGGGAGGCAGCGAGCGGCGGTATGGAAGCGGCGTTTAGAGGCTGGGGCGGGAAACAGCAGATGCGGTTGTTCGCGCAGGCTCACTGGCTGGTGGGCTTGCTTGCAGTTGCTATTTCTTTCGCAGCATTTCCACAAATCGCTGCGGCTCAGGTTACAGCAAATGTTTCCGTGTTTGGGCCGCAGACGTTTGTGCGTACGACGGGCGATCCGAATCAGTACAACGTCACTTTTAATTTGCCGTCCTGGGTTATTTCGCCTTACGACCTGCACATCGTGAATGGGGATCCGAATGGGAATGACCGGGTTTCCGGAATTTCCTGCGCAACGATCGTTCTCAACGGAACGCAAGTCGCTGCACCATCGGATTTCAATCAGAATGTCGCGACTGTGGACAAATCCGTCACACTGCAGTCAGGCATCAACACGTTGCAAGTCACGCTGGCCAGCAAGCCGGGCTCATATCTGACGATCAATATCCTTGGCACAAACGGCGATAACACGCCGCCCCAGATCGGCATTGTCGCCCCGGCGGCAAATAGCTACATCAACACCGCAACGCCGAGTTTTGAAATCACGTATGCCGATCCGGTTGGCGCGGGCGAGCCTGGCGCTTCTGGCGTCAACACGTCCACATTGCAGATCATGCTCGATGGCGTGGACCGTACGAGTTTGTTTGCGATTCGCGTCGGGGATGCGAGCGCCACTGTTCCAGCAAATCTTGCGTTGTCCGCTGGCTCCCACACGCTAAACGTATCGATAAACGACAACGCCGGCAACACCGGGCAGGAGAGCTCGCAATTCACTATCGACTTAGTTCCGCCGCAGATTGAGATCACCCAACCCGCAGCGGGAAGCTACTTGAACACCACGACGCCGACGATCGGTGTCCAATATTCCGATGTTGATGGCGTGAACTTGTCGAGCTTGAAGATTCTCATCAACAACGCCGACATGACGTCGCTCTTTACCAAAACGAATGCCGGCGCGACCCTGTCGCTCGGAGCCGCGAACGCGCTGCCTCAAGGAGCGAATCAGATTGTCGCGCAGATTCAGGACCTAGCGGGTAACCAAAGCTCCGCGTCGCTTTCCTTCAACGTCGATACGACTCCACCGACGATCTCTGTCGTCCAGCCGACAGCCGGTTCTTATTCCGCCTCAGGCACTGTCAACTTCATGCTGCAGTTTTCTGATGACCAGGCAGTCGATCCCACATCCGTTCAAATGGAAGTAGACGGAACCCCTGTCATTTTGACTATTTCGGGCGGGATCGCCACGGGTACAGTCAGCGGTCTTGCCGACGGAAGTCATACGGTTCAAGCAAGCGTCAAAGACAAAGCTGGAAACCCTGGGACCACGCAAGCGTCCTTCTACGTGGATTCGACAAGGCCCAGCATTCAGGTCAGTATCGCGGCGCCAACCGGCTTCGTGAACACGCCGAGTCCGGCAGTAACGGTCCAATACTCGGACCATGTGGGAGTCAACACGAACTCGCTCCAGATTTCGGTCAACGGTACGGATGGAACGAGCCTTTTTACCGTCGGGTCCAATTCTGCAACGCTCGCAGCTGGTCAGCTCAATCTGCCGCAGGGCTCAAACAGTATTACGGCACAGATTTCGAATTTGGCGGGAGTGGTGGGGACGGTGATATTCAACTTTTCGGTGGACTCCGTTCCCCCGACGATTTCGATCCAAGCTCCGCCAGCGCAAACCAACAAGAACACGCCGGTGATTACGATTTCGTACTCGGATGCGGTGTCAGGAGTTAGTCCCGCAACGTTGAAGGTCTCGCTGGACGGCATGGACGTTAGCAGCTACATCGCCGCCGGCCCGACTTCCGCCACGGGCGTTCTGCAGATTAATCCTCCTCTCGCGGACGGAACGCATCAGATTTCGGCGACGGTGGCGGATCTTGCGGGAAACGTTTCGACGGCTGCCGTACTTCCCTTTGTCGTTGATACGAAGCCGCCTGTGGTCACGTTCGGGTCGCCCGCGAACAACTCGTTCTCGAACAATCCTGCTCCCTCGATCGTCCTGCAGTACACAGATGGGACCGGAGTGGGTGTCGATACGAGTTCGATTCACATTCTGTTGCAGCAGGGATCAAATCCTCCGAGTGATATAACCAGCGATTTCCAGATCGGCGCCTCGCAAGTTACTGGAACCATTCCGCAATCCAGCTCTCTGGCTGATGGAACCTACACCCTAAAGGCTGCCGTTAACGATCTGGTTGGAGACACGGGTACAGCGCAATCCACGTTCGTTATTGACACGGTGCCACCCACCGCATCGATCTTCACGCCCGCCGCTAACGCCATTTTTAATACCACCACTGTTTCTGTCAGCGTTCAATACCAAGATGACAACAGCGGGGTCGACACGTCGAGGCTCCTCCTTACAGTGGATGGAGTCAACCAGACCAGCATCCTTACGTCAGGCCCGAATCAGGCTACAGGGACGTTGCCTGCTTTGGCGGATGGCACTCACACGATTCAGCTCACCATCTACGACAAGGCTGGCAATTCGAGCGGCGTGATTTCACAGACATTCATCACGGATACAGCCCCTCCCACGATCACTGCTTCGTTTTCTCCGTCGCCGAATGCCGCCGGGTGGAACAACGCGGACGTAACGGTAAGTTTCAGTTGTAGCGATTCGATTTCTGGAATCGCCGTTTGCCCCGCATCTGAGGTGGTGAGTACCGAAGGGGCCAATCAAATCATTTCTGGAACTGCGATCAACAATGCCGGCAACACGGCAGTGGCTACGATAACCCTCAATATCGACAAAAGCCCACCCACGATTACTGCCAGCCTGTCCAGTCCGCCGAACGCACAGGGATGGAATGATTCCGGCGTCACAGTGACATTTACATGCAGCGATGCGGTTTCGGGTATAGCCAGCTGTCCGCCGCCACAAACGGTGTCAAGCCAAGGTGCCAATCAAACGATTTCGGGAACCGCCACGGACAACGCGGGAAACACGGCCACCACAAGCACCAAAGTGAGCGTCGACACGACACCACCGACGATCACAGCCGCCGCTTCCCCTACGCCGAACGCGCAGGGTTGGAACAACTCGGACGTGACGGTTGTATTCGCCTGTCAGGACTCGGTTGCTGGCATCGCGACTTGCCCAGCCCCGATCACTGTAAGCACCGAAGGAAAAGACCAACAGATATGTGGCCAGGCTGTAAACAACGCGGGAGTTTCCGCTCCGGGCTGTACGACAGTAAATATTGACAAGACCGCGCCGACGATTACCGCAGTCGCTTCTCCTGCACCCAACAGCAATGGGTGGAACACAACAGCAGTCACCGTCACGTTCACCTGCACGGATAGCCTGTCGGGACTAGCCACCTGCCCGTCACCGCAACAGGTTTCGACCGAGGGGCCGAATCAAGTAATCAGCGGCACAGCTACGGACAAAGCAGGCAACACCTCTGCGCCTGCGCAGGTCACCCTCAGTGTCGAAATGAATCCGCCGACCATCACGGCGTTTGCGGCGCCGTCTCAACTCTCCCCGGGCCAAAGTGGGACAGCCACGCTGACTGCGACCGACGATATCGGCGTGACCTCAGTCGTATTTCAATTGAATGGCACAGCGATCACAACTCTTACTGGTCCACCCTACACGGCAACGTTCACGGTTCCGAGCACGGCCAATGCAGGCGACACGCTGACGCTTACCGCTGTGGTTACGGACGGAGCGGGCCTCGCGACAAGCGCAAGCCGCGGGATTCAAGTTGTGTATTCGGGCGTGGTCGTCGGGCAAGTGCTCTCCGATCTCACAGGGCTACCGATACCCGGGGCAATCGTGCAGGTAGCGGGTGGAACGGGGCAGTCAACAACCGACGCGAGCGGCCGCTACTCGATTCCGTCAACGAGTTCGCATTTATTCCTGACGATCAACGTTCCTGCCAATCCCGCGACAAACACCCCGGCGATGGTCGCGGTCGACCGCGAGGTTTCCGTGCAGCAGGGCGTAGGGACAGTTCCTGTGGATGGGCGGATGACCCCCGTAGCTGCACCCCAATCCGTTACTCCTAGCGGGGGCACCGTCAGTAGTGATTCTATTACTGTCACTGTGCCCGATGGGGCAGTTGGCGCGGCGACGAACTTCTATTTGACGTCGCTATCGCAACAGGGTATCCCCGCTCTGCTCCCGCTCGGATGGTCGCCGATATCGGTGTTCGATCTGCGCAGCGACACGCAACCAACTGGATCATTGACCGCGAATTTCACCACGCTGCCTTCGGTGCCGCTTAGCCTTGTGACGTACGACTATAACGTGCACGCTTGGATGATGGTTGCGCCCGGCCTGACGGTTTCAAAGGGAGCACTCACCGTGCAGCTCTCCTCGACCGGCTCCTACGCTCTCGTTACACCGGATCCAGGAGATACGGCGATTCAAGTGCCGTCCGCCGGTCAGCCGCTGACCGGAGTTCCAATGGTCACGGTCCCCACTACGGCTACAACTTCGGGAGGTCTAAGCCCAGCAAACGTAGCCCCGACCGGTGGAACTTCTACCGCGTCGCTCGCTCTACAATCGCCGACCGCGATCCCTTCAGGAACAGTTCTCCAAGCCAAAGTGACGGAAACGTACTCTCTCACCTCCGGATCGAAGTCCGAGGCGCCAGCCCGGTACGAAGATTTGCTGCTGTATCAGGTCCCTGCGCCTGCTGGGGCGGCAGCCGCTGCAACATTCCCAGTCACGCCATCAGAAACGTTCCAGCCGGAACAGATAACCACCGGCGATGTTCATCTCGACATTCTTGCAGGGCGCGAGTCGGTGCGGGGTGATACTGGCGGCAGCGATGCTGTTTCGGTGCAAAATGACGGAGCCACGCTTACCATCGCGGCAGGTTCGTTGCCTCAGGATACGGCGATTGCGGTCGGTTCCGAAAACGTCGACACCTTGTTGCCCTCGACAAACACGGTGCTTGCGCTTGCGGAATACAACATCGATCTGTCCGGGCAGGTGTTGTCAACGCCCGCGCAGCTGACCGTTCCCGCCGCCAATGCACAGGCTGGTTCGACTTTCGTTGTCGCCCTCGTCCAGCATGTGAACGGAGTACCGTACCTGGTCGCCGTGAGTCTTGCGCAACTGAACGGCACGAATCTCGTCACGCAAGCGACTTCTGGATTTCCGGGCATAACGCAGGGCGGCGATTACGTCTTTTATCAGCTCAACTCTTCCGTCGGTTTCGTCAGCGGTCAGGTGACCGCGACCTCCGGTCCCATCGCGGCCATGGTGGGCACAAACGGCTTGCCGTTCGTTGCGTTCTCGAACACGTCGGGAAATTACATCGTTCCCGCGGTCCCCGGAACAGTCAATTTGACAGCTACAGTTCCAAACACCGCACTCGCTGGGACGGCAACTGTGCCGGTTACTGCAGGGGAAACCGCGACCGCAAGCATCGAGGTTTCCGGTCAGGTCGAAACGGCAACCGTCACACCGCCGAATGGATCGGTCGGCGTGCCGCTTACGGCAGAAATCGATGTCACCGCGCCGAATGCATTTAATCCGCTGACGGTGACTTCAAGCAGTGTGTTGCTTACGCAGAACGGCACGAACACGCCGATTCCCGTCCGATTTGTTTTCTCTAATGCGGGAATGCGGCTCTCCGTTTTCCCTGAAGCCGCGCTGCAGTCGTCCACCGGCTACACGTTCAGCGCCTCTGGCATCGCCGATTCGCTTGGCGGGCTGATCGCCGTCCCAACCACCAGCTTCACGACCCAAGCGACCACCGCACCGAGCTACAACACAGACTCGCTCGTGTTCAGCATGCCGGACTCGAATGGAAACGTTCAAATCACGGCCCCGCCTAGTTCCTTCCCGCCTGGATCGACCATCCAGATCGTCGATGAAACCAATGGTGTCGTGTTCACGGTAACGGTTGCCAATGATGGATCAGTTTCCGGCGAAATGCCCGCGACGATAAACGACCTCTTGCAGATTACTCTGACAGATCCCGCCGGAAACAAGACGACCTTCACGCGAAGCGAGTTTGTCGCACCAGATGGAACGGTAGCAGTGGGTCCGGGTGGTGGCACGGTCACAGGTCCGAACGGCACCTCTCTCATTATTCCCTCTGGAGCTCTGGATAAAGGCGCCACCTTCAAGCTCGGAGTGTTCGGACAAGCCGCTTTGCCAGATATGCCCGCCGTTGACAACCTGCAGTTCGGTACTGGCTTGACGGTTCAGACCAACGGAGTACAGAAGTTCAACAAGGAGGTAAAGTTGGCCTTTCCTGTTCCGGCGAATGCTCCTTCTGGGGCACAGTACTACGTCTATCGTCGAGTGACTTTCGCCGATGGTTCGGTCGGATATGAAGTGATTGACGAGGCCCTGGCACAAGGTAGCGGAAGTTCCACCCAAGTTGTTACAGCCTCCCCGCCGTTCCCTGGGTATGAAGTTGTCAGTGTCGTCAACGGGATCGACACATTCCTCTTGACGTATACTTTCGATCCGTCATTTCCGGGCTATTTTACTCAGGGTGCCATCACCGGAAAGGTTCTGGGATCTTCGTACGAGCCAGGGAGTACGACACCGGTGACCACTGCTGTTCAGGGTGCCCGCGTGTACACACAGAAGCCTGGCGTTGTCGATAGTGCCACTCGCAAAGCTGTTTTCGCCACGACCCAGGTGGATGGAACGTATACTCTTTGGGATCCGAATTTCGTGGGTGGAAGCATTACGGTGTACGCCGATAACATTCCGTCGAGTTTCCTGCCGGCGAACGCGAGTGAGCCATATCAGACGACGGCCTATGAGATCCAAAGCACTGATTCGCTCTACACTCTGTTGACGAGCGGATTGCTCGGGAAGTATCGAAACGTTGCCGCGGGCAATATCACCATACCACCTCCAGCGCCGCCGCAACCTCCTCCGGCATTCGTCGTCTCCGTCATGCAGGACAATGCGGGAACTCGGGTGGCCACAACCGGAGTTGTCACAGTCGGGAGTTCGCTCATCATCGGCGTCAACCCACAGCCCGGAAGCACCCAGGGAGTCGGTGTATCGGGCACGGGAATATCCGTGAGCGGCCAAAGTCTGAGCGTCGGTCAGGATCCACAAGGGCAGTTCGCCGTGATTGCATCGTACTCTCCAGCCACCCCGGGGGTTTATACAGCGCAAGTGACGGTGGCGAATGCATTCGGTGGTCCCGCCGCAACGGCACTAAACACTTTCCGAGCCATTGGTGCCGGAGGAACCGGAAACACCACCACAACCAGTCAAGCGCCGGCAATCCTGACGAATCAGTCGTATCCGACAAACGGTTCGACGCAAGTACCGGTCGATGTGAATCCGCTGATCACGTTCTCCGAACCAGTAACAATCCCAGCCGGCAGCGTGCAACTCCAAGATTCTTCCGGTAACTTGATTTCCTCTAGGATCGCGGGAGTAGACAACAACGGGAATGCGTATTCGGACATTACCCAAGCGCCGGCGGGCACCGCATTGACTTCGATTACGATCCAGCCGCTACAGAACTTGCGCTATTCGGGTCAGACGAACGATCCCAACGGCACTTATCAGATCGTATTGAGCCAGGCCATTCAGGATTTGAACCAGCCGCCGCTTTCGCTAGTAGGGGGTTCAAGCCCAATCATCTTCTCGACCTATCAGATTCCGACCCTTTCCACCGGTGGAGCAGCATTTGCATCACCGGGAATTTTTGTCGCCCGCGATCGCGCGTATGTGGCCGAAATCAATGCCAACACGATGGCGTATGCCACGGTGTGGCAGTACAACGTCAGCAATCCAGCAAGCCCTACGCCCGTTGCCCCCGCCTCGGACGGCAATATAGAAGGGCGCGCCGATTTTGTCACAGGCGAAGACAACTCAGTGGAAGCGGGCGGGAAGACGCTTGTGGCGGTTGCGGTAGCTCCCTACCCACTCGCGCCGGATGCTCCCGCGCAAACTTCCCATGTCATGCTTTACAAGGGAACATCCTCTTCGACGCAGGGGGACATCGATAGCCTGAACTGGATCGGAGCGGTGAGCTTGACGTCGGGCGCCTCGGACGGCACAGTGTCGTCAATCGCCGTGCGAGGGAACCGACTATACGCTGCGACAATTCGCAAAGGCATCCAGGTCGTGGATTTGGATCAAGTGCTGAGCGAATTCAAGAGTTCCAGCGATCCGGTGATCAATTATGGGATCAACACGGAGGGTCAGGGTTTTGCGACGGACGCGGTGATCGCCACGATCGGAGTGCAGAGCGATCCGAGCCTCGAATATCTGGATGATTTGCTCGACATCAAAGTCGCGGACTACCCTGCTTCGGGCGGGCAGACACAAACGCTAGCTGTGGCAACGGGCCGAGTGCCGTCAGCGGTCGGTAGCGCCACGGGGGTGTCGTTCGTGGTGGTCGATCCTAACGCGCAACAAATCGTTTCAAGACTCATGCCACAATCGGCAGGCGGCAGCCTGAGTCGCGGAGTTGCTCTGGCACTAGGATCAATCCAGACGGCAACCACGGCGAAGAATGTCGCGGCAGTTGTCGGGGATGGTGCGGCCGGAAATTGCAGTTCGTGCAACGTGCTCACGGTGATAGACATGAGCACGCCGGCCAGTCCGCAGCCGCTCTCGTTTGTGGCCCTCAGCGATATACCAACCGATGTGGTTTTGAAGGGCAACACGGCCATCGTCGGTTACAGTGACGATAAGGCGGAATTGTTCGATCTCACCGACCCCACGAATCCCCAGTCCCTAGGCGTCATCACAGGCGTGGGGGGCAAGCTGTTCCTGTATAACGGCAATGAGTTGTTCTCAAGCGGCGCCGTTCCCGGTGATCCGTCAAGTTCGCTGGGAGGCGTACATTCCGCAGTGCTTACGCCATCCGTAATTACGAATTGTGGCAACTCGATTCTTGTGGCTCCATCCCTCTCAGGCTCCACGTTCCAGACGGCCCCTCCGGTAATATGCACTGTTCAAGTCGTACCGGGCAGCGTCCCAGCCTCTAGCGCGACCTTCGTGCTCAAGCAACAGAACCAGGCTGTTATTACAAGTAGTACGATCCCATTGCAGAACGATGTTGGGCAAATTCAAGTCCCTCCAGGCACGCTCATCTCTGGGAGTTCAGTGGTTGCTCAGGCAACTGCCGTTAACACTCTCACGAATTCTCCGATCCTGGGGTTTCCGCAGACAATTCCGGTTGGACCTGTGCATCTGGTGGTGGATTCGGACAACAACTCGAAACTCGAACCTGCCAAGGACGATCAGGCACGGATGGCAGGAAAAAAATTCTCGTTCTGGCAGGCAGACCAGAACAATCTGGGCAAGCAGGATGGACTGTTGGATTATGCACAGTTGCAAATCACTATCGGTGCGGTTCCGCAACCTGGACAAGGAAGGATAAAGATCCAATTGACGGGGGCTGCCCCCGCTTCCTGGGTGCTGACGAAGAATGTCGGCGTGCCTGATAACACCGCCGGTCCGAATCCAGACCAACTGGCACAATATCTTACGGACCAAACCACCGCAACGAAGCAGTTGTCCCAAGATCAGAATCAGTCGTGCACAGCAGAGGACGGCTTCTCGGTTTCGAGTTATCAGTGCACTTCCGACGCCGGCGGATACATTGAACTGGTAAATCCGCAGCCTGGAGCCACCTACAACTTATTGTTCTCCTGCCAAAAATGTGTCCAGGACAGCAACATGCAATTGAAGGCGGTGCTTTCGCAGGCCGGCCAGCCCGACGTTATTCTCGATCAACTTCCGATTGACATCCGGCCACTTCAGAACTGGATGACGGTCGAAACGGTTCGCAGTAGTGCAGGAAACACCCCGTTATCCTATCCCACCCTGGACTCTGGTGGGTGGGAAGATATTCCTAGCGCTGCACAGACACTCGTGCTCCTAGTGCATGGCTATGGCGTCAGCGACGAAGATGCAACGCAACAGTTCTTTCCCATGTACTTCAAGCGTTTATATTGGGCGGGTCACCCGGTTCTCATGGCCCAGAACAACACTCAGACGGTCGGTTTCGCCTGGCGCGGTGACATCAGCATACTTGGCTCCGAGTTTCCTCCGAACGAGTTCAGTGCACTCGAGTCTGGGGTACCCTTAGCAACGTGGCTCACGGACCAAGCGCTCCTGTACAACCGAAAGATTCAAATCATAGCCCACAGTCTCGGCAACATGGTTGTGAACAGCGCTCTCATGCGCCCCGAAGCCCTAGGGGCTTTGAATCAGCGTGCCATCACATCTTATCTGATGAACGAGGCGGCCATACCGGCAGAGGCATTCGATCCAAATTACCAGCCAGATGCCGGAGAGAACGCCGTCTTTGATCAAAATGCCGTAACTTACGGTTGGTCTGATAACCCGGCGCAAAGTCCGATAGACTCAGTTTGGCAAGTGCAATGGGCTCAGGCGACCGCCGCGAACCAGCAGGAATGGACGAACACGCTGAGCGCTGCAGGCTATGTAACGTCGCCTCAACCGATTTACCAGTTACGCTGGGGACAACAGAGGCCGAGCAGTGGGATTCCCGACACGGCTCCCTTCAACAGCACCCCACAAAGAGGGTCATGGCGGGGGATCTTCGCCACGAACTTAAGTCTGCCCGGATTGGCAATAATCAACACATACAACGGCTCCGACTCTATCCTGGCAGAGACCTGGGCGCTCGCACAGATACACCAGAAACCGTTCAGCGGCGCGCTCAATTTTTTCTCCGACAATGCGATGATTCAATACTGGGCAGCTCTCACCAATACCGACGGTGGCCAAGAGATTCTCTGGGGCACGGCGTGCAGCAGCATCAGCAACTGTCAGCACTCTAACATTATTCGGCAATGGGCTGAACTAGCTTACTGGTTTCCGAGTCGGTCAGATGCTGCAGGAACTCGGGCACTCACACTTCTTCCGCGCTCCAGCAACATAGACTTCACGGGTTACGCTCCTCCTCCGAGCAATCTGCCAGTCAATCAGATATGGGAGTCCGGACCGCATTCGTACTTACGGGTCAGCCCCTATCCCTCTGTTTTCCCAGCATGGCAACAGATTGCTACTCAACTCAAATGATATATAAAGAGGCTAATCGAATCGCTGAAGGCCGAAGCCAGGCACCGCTACGGAGCCTTCGCTTGCTACTGTGGCTGCTTTGCGCGCCACAGGTCACATTTTTGGTCTTCGGAGTACCTTTAACGATATTAGACCATCCCGGAGGCCGTCTTCCAGATTGGCGCATTCTCGAATGGTTAGGCGGCGTTGGAGGAACAGCAATGCTTCTGACCGTGTTCCTCGGCCCCTATATCAGTGGGCTTGCCGGAATTCTTCTGGTTGTTCTGCTGATATCGAGGAGAGCTGCCCGTAACTTAAAAATTGAGGGGGCGATTGCAGTTGGCATCTCGCTCCTCGCCTTACTGTGGGCAGCGCACCTCTTTAAGCAGGTTCACTAACCGAGTGTGATAAGGAAGGAATATGAATCTGAAAATCATGAGAAATACATTTCTCGTCATAAGCAGCTTTTTTATAGCCCCCGTCGTATCAAGCCAAAGAGTGAAGGGGCGGCGGGCTGCAACTGGTGTGGAACGTGCGGCTCAGGTCGAAACTGTGCTGAAGGCAATCTATCCGGAGGCTGCCTTTCAGTGGGATCCCGATTTAGCCATTCGCGTTGGCAGTGGCCCGTTAACCCCAGTTGACCTCACGGGATTTACGGCTGCGCGCCAAAGCGATGGTAGTGTGAATGGTGTGACGGGCATAGAAGTGGGCACTGCTAAGCTCGATTACATTGACAAACTCAAAAAGCTTCAGTCCATCTCCACCCGGAATTTTCAGACGACCATTGTTGCTTTCCGGATAGATTCGTCAGGTCATATTAGTGATCTCAAGAAGATTTCGCTCGATCCTAGTGATCCGATCACAAAAATCGAGTGGTTGGCCATTCAAAAATGGCCTGTCGGAGGTTGGCCCTCGTTGCGCCTCGACTACAGCTCTTTCATTCGTGAGACTAATTCACTCGGGATGATCGGGTGGGATTCGGTTCTGGACATGGCAACAGGGTCATTTCTCGCCCGAATCCCAACCGCTGTCGCTGTGATCCATAAGGGTGGCCAGCAGGCAAATGATATCGTGTCGGTTCGCCGTTCAAGCCCAACGCAAATTCAAATCACTGGCAACTCGACGAAAAAGGTGATCGATTATCCCTGCACTGATCGGTGCGTTGTGGACGGCCCAACGCTACTCAGAGATTGGTCCGAATGACACAATTCGAGCCGATATAGTCGACGGCGAGCTGCTGACCAGCACGAGCACGCAGTATGCGCCCCCCTTCCCACAGCGTGCGGGCCGATCCCGTTCAGTAGCGGTTGCGGATTGCTGGTCTTCAGTGCGCCAACCCATTCATACTTGAAACTCAGTCCGTATCCGAGCGTATATCCAGCCTGGCAACAGATTGCCGGTGGTCTTAAGTGATTCAAAGCGCCTCAAACATCCCTCGACGGATGCTTCTACGTTTCCTGAACGCGCTTGCGCTGTCCCTTGCCGCCTCAGCCGGAATGATCATGTTTATCCTGCTTCCATACGAATTTCTCGTTACGCGGCATTTAGTTCCAAATTGGGATGTATTCAAATTCATTTATCTGCTGGCTGCGATTCTCCTCGCATGGCTTCACGCCGGAGGCTATATAACGATTACGGTCATCGTGTGCGAAGTGGCGGTCGTTCGTAAGCGTCTGTTTTGAACCGTCTGGACATCGTGAGGCCCCAGCAAAGATGATGGCCTTTGTGGACACGAGGGTCGTGTCCACGAAGGTGAATCGTGGACACTTCGCAAGCGATACAA
>Ga0075272_1000201_pt1 | contig 13318 bp, 8 predicted proteins | sample SF_Rice_5C_0N_40_FD_69776 | JGI IMG/M metagenome (GOLD analysis project Ga0075272, IMG submission 69776) | Rice paddy soil microbial communities from Twitchell Island, California, USA - SF_Rice_5C_0N_404 | ecosystem: Environmental > Terrestrial > Soil > Paddy field/soil | place: USA: Twitchell... | reverse complement strand
CGTCCGCCTCGCGGATCCGCTCGATCTCCTGCGGGGTGATATGCTGATGGACGTAGCAGAACCCTTCCCACGGGATGATGTTCTTCTCCGGCACCTGCTCGGCGACGTGCCGGGCCAGATTGCGGTCGGGGACGAAGAGGATGTTCCGGTTCGGAAGCGAGCCGACGACCGTCGCCCCATTCGCCGACGTGCAAATAATGTCCGAGAGCGCCTTGACCGCGGCGGTGGTGTTCACGTAGCTGACGACGGCCAGATCGGGAAATTGCAGTTTCAGTTCGGCGATGCGAGCCTGGAGCTCCTCGGCCGGCGCGGAATCGGCGAGCTGGCATCCGGCGAGAAGGTTCGGCAACAACACGGTGCGGGAGGGATTCAGGATCTTCGCCGTCTCGGCCATGAAATGAACGCCGCAGAAGTCGATCACGTCCGCGTCGCGCACCTTCGAGGCCATCAGCGCCAGCTCCAGGGAGTCTCCGACGAAATCGGCAATCTTCAGGATCTCCGGCCGGTAGTAGTTGTGCGCCACGACGACCGCGTTGCGCTCCTGCTTCAACACGCGGATCTCGTCGTGCAGCACCGCGAACCGCTCCGCGTCCTCTTCGGTGTATTCGAAGGTTCGGACACGGCTGAGTTCCTCGAACAGTGTGCTCATGACCTTGGGAACAGAGGCGTGAAGCGCGCCATTCTGCGCGGGGGCCGGTGCTACGCCCCTCCCAGCAGCACCACGGTCGCGCCGAGCGAGGCATCGTCTCGGAACCCCTCGACGAACGGCAGGGTCCGCAACAGGGACTGCACGTTGCCCCGCTGCATCCCGATTCCGCGTCCGTGAATCAGACGGACTTCGCGAAAGCCTTTCGCCCGCGCAGCCTCGAGGTACTCGAGCGTCACGCTTCGCACTTCGTCGGGCCGGAATGGGTGCAGGTCGAGCGTGTCGGTGATCGGAATCTCGACCGGCTCCTCGCCGTCCACGCGGAGGATTATGCGATACTCTTTTCCACGATGGTCCTGTTCAACCACGCCACGCGGGAGATGACCGCGAAGATCGTCTACTACGGGCCGGGACTCTGCGGGAAGACGACGAACCTGATGGTCATTTTCGACAAGCTCGACCCCAAACAGAAGGGAAAAATGCTGTCGCTGGCCACCAAGACCGACCGCACGCTCTTCTTCGATCTCCTCCCGGTCGACATCGGCAAAGTCGGCGCTTTCAATCTCAAGATGCAGCTCTACACCGTCCCCGGGCAGGTCTTCTACAACGAGACTCGCAAGCTGGTCCTCAAGGGCGCCGACTCCGTGGTGTTCGTCGCCGACTCGCAGCCGTCGATGGTCGAATCGAACCGCGAGAGTTTCGCGAATCTGCTCGAGAACCTGCGCGAGAACAGCATCGATCCCGACGACACCCCGATCGTCATTCAATACAACAAGCGCGACATCCCCGGCGTCCTCCCCGTCGAGACCCTCCAGGAACAGCTCGAGATGGAGGGATATCCATTCCAGGAAGCATCCGCGCTCAAGGGCGAAGGGGTGATGGAGACGTTCAAGCTCGTCTCCAAGATCACGGCCAAGCATCTCTACAACCGGCTCAAGGGAAAACCGGAGCCGATCGATCGCAAGAAGCCGGAAAAGAAAGCGCACAAGCCGAAGACGGTCGCCGGAACGAAGCGCGTTCCGGAACCGGAGCCCCTGCCGGAAGCGAACCCGTTCGGCGACGCCGTTCCCTTTCCGGAATCGAACCCGCTCGATGCCGGGTACGAGAAGGTGGAAGAGGTCTCGCTCGAACAACTGCTGGAAGGACGCGAACGCCCGGCGACGATGTCCGGCAATGTCCCGCTTCCGGTGGCGGTCGAGGAGGTCGAAGAGCTCGGCGCCGAGGAGTTGATGCCGATGGACGACTCGCCGCTGGCCGTTGCCTTGATGGACGAACCCGCGCCGGCGGCGGCATCGGCCTCGAGTGGCCGCGTGGCGGAGCTCGAAGCGCGCGTGCGCCAGCTCGAGCAGCAGATTGCTTCCGACCGCGCGCAATTCGACGAGATCCTCCGCGTGCTGACGGATCTGACGTCGACCCTTCGCGGCAAGATCCGCTGATGAAAGACGGCTCTTGCACCCGTTTCGGACTCCCCGTACAATCGCCGCTCGCAACAACTCTTATTTGGAGGAAATCACCCATGCGTCGGATTCTGCCCGTCGTTCTGGCCCTCACTGTGGTTTTCGCAGGCTGCAAGGTAAAAGAGCTCGCTGAAAAGGCGGGCATTGAAAAAGATCTCAAGGACCGCGGAACGATCGACCTGATGAAGCAGGTCTCCGAGGACAAATACACGCCACCCAAAGACGGCAAGCTGACCGACGCGCAAGTCCAGATGTATCTGAAGGTGCGCGAGCACGAGAAGGACATCGCCAGAGTGGCCAGAGAGCAGATGCAGAAGCACGCCGATGCGGCGAAGAAGAATGGTGAGAAGTCGCTCTCCGGCCTGATGGAAGGCTTCAAGAGCCTCGGCTCGGTCGCGGAGTTCGCCACCGCCGACATTCGCGCAGCGAAGGACCTCGGCTACAACACCCAGGAGTACCTCTGGGTGAAAGGACAGATCCTCGCCGCGAGCACCGCGGCCATGGCCCAGAAGATGGGCAATGCCCTCTCCGCGCAGATGGACGCTTCGTACGCGCAGATGAAGAAGGCCTACGACAACGCCAAGGACGATCAGACGAAGGCCATGTACAAACAGATGCTCGACAACTACGGCCAGCAGAAGAAGGAGACGGCAGCCGACACGAAGAAGGACGAAGACCCGGCGCTGGCGTACAACCTCACCCTGCTGTCGAAATACGAGAACGCCCTCAACGCCCTCACCACCGAGCTCTCGAAGTACGAGGACAAGACAGGCGAGGCGAAGAAGTCGATGGACGACTGGCAGAAGAGCCTCGACAACGCGACGGCCGACGCAAAGAAGCAAGCGCAGTAGTGGCCACCGAAGACCATCGACCGGCAACGGGCCGCGGTGCGCAGACGCCGCGGCGCTTTCCGTACCGCCTGCGCTGTTCGGCGTGCGCCACGGAGTACGATCCGAACCAGTTGATCAACGTCTGCCGCGAATGCAGCGCGCCGCTGCTGGTGGAATACGACCTCGCGCCCGCGCCCGAGTTGCGCGACGAAGTCCGCCGGCGCGCGCCGAACATGTGGCGCTACGCCGAGGTCCTTCCCGCCGATGACGGGATCACGCTCGGCGAAGGGATCACTCCCCTGCTCCGATCCCGGCGCGAGGCACACGTCTGGTTCAAGGATGAGTCGAAGAACCCCACGCGATCGTTCAAATCGCGCGGCATGGCGGCGGCCGTCACCATGGCCGCCCGAAACGGCGCCCGCACGCTCGGGGCTCCAACCGCGGGAAACGCCGGCGCCGCCCTCTCAGCCTACGCCGCGCGGGCCGGCCTTCCCGCATTCGTGGCCATGCCGCAGGACACGCCGCGCTCGATCGTCGATGAATGCCGCAGCTACGGCGCGCAGGTCGAGCTCGTCGCCGGCCTAATCACCGACGCCGCCAAACGCGTGCAGCAGTTCCTCGCCGCGAACGGCGGATTCGATCTCTCCACGCTCAAGGAACCGTATCGCGTGGAAGGAAAGAAGATCATGGGCTACGAGCTCCTTGAAGACCTCGGAAGACTGCCCGACGCCATCCTCTACCCCACCGGCGGCGGAACGGGTCTGATCGGAATGTGGAAGGCGTTCGAGGAGATGGAGCGCCTCGGCTGGATCGGCCACGAACGGCCGCGGATGTACAGCGTGCAATCGAGCGGCTGCGCGCCGATCGTCCGCGCCTTCGAGCAGCACCTCGACAACGCGCCGGAGTGGGAAAACGCGCGCACCACGGCGTGGGGCCTGCGCGTCCCGAAGGCCATCGGCGACCGGCTCATGCTGCGTGCGCTGCGCGATTCCGGGGGCGCTGCCGTCGCCGTCGACGAAGCGGAGATCGAACCGGCGGCCGCGGAGCTCCGCACCGCCGAGGGAATCGACGCCGGCCCCGAAGGAGGCGCAGCACTGCTCGCCTTGCGGCGTCTAATCAGCTCCGGGGCCATTCGGAAGGATGAGACGGTGGTCGTCTTCAACACCGGCGGGAACAAGTACCACGTGTGATTGCAGTCACGACGCGAACATTTGCAGCCCCGTAGATTGATTCGCAGCGGATTTCCGTCCGCACCGGGAGAGAGATGAAGTTTCGCGCTGCCCTTACGGTCGCCGCCGTCATCGGTTTTTCTGTCCCTGCCGCATTTGCGGCCTGCCCCTCCCAGCCGCCCATCCTCGTCGCACCGTCCGACGGGGCGACCGGCATCTCCTCGCCCGTCGACTTCCGGTGGCGAGAAGTCTCGGGAGCGTCGTCGTACCGCGTCTGGGCGTCAATCGACGGCGGAACGCCGAACGTCATTGCGCTCACGAGCAACAACGACTACGACGTGAGTCTCCCCGGAGGATCGGTGGAGTGGTGGGTGGACGCACTCGGTGACGGCTGCACGACGCTGACTTCGAATCATTTCCGCTTCACGGCAGCCGGCGGAAGCACCTGCCCGTCCAACGCCATGCCTCCGGTGCTCACCGCGCCGGCCGATGGCGCCAGCGGCATCGCCTCCCCGGTGACGCTCACCTGGAACGCGGTCAACGGGGCCGACGAATATCGGATCCACGCGCAGTTGAACGGCCTCCCGTCCGTCGTAATCGGATCGACCGCGGCGACGCAGGTGACCCTGCCGTTTCCGCAGGCATCGATCACCTGGTTCGTCGAGGCCCTCTTCGACGGCTGTCCCTCGACGGTCTCCCGTTCTTCGAGCTTTACCGTGGCATCGGGATCGTCGTGCACCAACACCTCGCCGACGGCCATCGCGCCGGCGAACGGCGTGACGACCTCCTCGCCCGTGACGTTCCGGTGGTCGGCCGTGCCCGACGCGGCCGGATACAAGCTCTACGTCGGAAGCAGCGAGGCCACCGCCGATCTCGCGGGCATCACCACGGACACGACGCTCACGCGCATCCTCGGCGACGGGAGCTTCGTCTGGTGGGTCGCCGCGGTCTTTCCCGGATGCCCCGATACGTCGTCGGCCAAAGTGCAGTTCACGATCCGCGAGGCCAGTTGCGGCGGTTCGATTTCGCTCCTCGCGCCCGCCGAAAATGCGAACGTCAACGCGCCGGTGCTGCTGAGCTGGACGCCGGTCAGCGGTGCGGACGCATATCGAATCTGGATCGCGGCAAACGGCGGCACGCCGTTCGTCATCGCGCGGAGCACGAACGCCTCGCAACTCCTTCCGCTGCCCGGCGGCGCGATCGAGTGGTGGGTCGAGGCGCTTCTCGATCAGTGCCCCTCGGTCCTGTCGCCGCACGGACACTTCAACGTTGCCAGATCGGCCACCTGCGGCACGAATCAGCCGGCGGTTCCGATCGCGCCGATCAACGGCGCGCAGTCCGGCTCGCCCGTTCAGTTCCAGTGGAGCGCCGCTCCCGGCGCGCTGCTGTACCGAGTCTGGGTCTCGGTGAACGACGACCCGTTCCAGGACCTCGGCGCGACCGCGGACACGCAGCTCACGCGCGAGGTCGACCCCGGGAACGTGCAGTGGTACGTGGAAGCCATCTTCCCCGGATGTGATCCGGTCGACTCGGCAAAGACGAACTTCACCATCCCGCAGTCTCCGCGCTGCCAGAACGGAAAGACGATCCTCATCTCGCCCCCCGACGGTGCGACCGGCGTCACGGCACCGGTGACGATGGTCTGGAGTGCGGTGCCCGGAGCGACGGAGTACCGCGTTTTCTCCCGGATCGACGGCGGGAAAATCCTGCTGCTCGACCGCACCCGCGGGACTTCGAGCACCAGGCCGGTCATTCCTGGGAACTTCGAGTGGTGGGTGGAATCCGATTTCGACAGTTGCCCGGGAACGAAGTCGGTGCACGAACACTTCACCGTCCCGCAATCGGCCGACTGCGGGAACGACGTGCCGCAGCTCGTTGCGCCGGCCGACGGGATCACGGATGTCTCCTCGCCGGTGACGTTCGCCTGGAACCCCGTGAGCGATGCTGTGGGCTACGCGCTCATCGTGCAGCACGACGGCGGATCGCCGACGCCGATCGCGGCGACGCTGGGCACGACGCTGACCCGCAGGGTCCCTGAGGGGACGATCGCGTGGTGGATCGTCGCGTTCTTCCCTGGCTGCACGCCACGGGAATCGGCGCACGCGACGTTCACGACCGCGGCGAGCGAATGCCAGACCCGCGCGCCGATCCTCCTGGCGCCGGCCTCCGGTGCCACGCACCTGAACTCGCCCGTCCGTCTGTCGTGGTCGCCCGTGCCCGGCGCGACCGGATACAAGGTGTGGGCTGGAATCGGCGATCAGGACCCGAGCACGGTGACCACCACGACCGACAACAAGTTGACCATCCCCGCTCCGGGCGACACCATCACCTGGTATGTGGAGGCACAGTTCGCATCGTGTCCGCCGGCCGTGTCGGCCTCGGCCACGTTCTCCGTCGACAGCGCGGCGCCTCCGTGCGACACGCCGGAGCGGCCCGTGCCGAGCGTCGCCGCGCAGGTCGCCGGCGGCACGCCCTACACCATCCAGTGGAACGCCGTGCCGAACGCTGCGAACTACGAACTGCTCGAAGCGGCCCACGCAAACTTCAGCGACGCGACCATGCAGGTCGTCGACGGCGTCTCGGCAACCATCAGCCACCCGGCGGCCGCCGAGCCGGTCCGCTACTTCTATCGCCTTCGCGCCGTCAGCGCCTGCAGCGACGCGCACGGACCCTATTCGAAGATCGTCAGCGTGCTCGTCCTTTCGGCGGCCGCGACCTCCGACCATCAGACCAGCATCGATGTCGGAAGCGGAACCGGCGCCGCGCAGCAGATCGCGCTCCCGCCGCAGAACCTGCCCGTCCCCTTCACCGCACACGCCGACAAGCCGTGGATCACCGTCTCGCCGGCGAGCGGCATCGTCGGGCCCCAGGGCGCAACGCTCACCGTCACCTACGATCCCGCCACGCTGCAGCTCGGAACGAACACCGGAACGGTGATCGTCTCCTACGGAAGCGGCGGCAGGCTTGTCGTCAACGGCGCACAGCCTTCCATCCCGGTCTCCGTCAGCCTCGTCACTCCGGTGTCGCCCGTCGGCAAGAACACTCCGCCACCGGACTCTCTGATCATCCCGGCCGTGGGCCACGCGCCGGGGGCCAACGGCTCGCTGTTCGAGTCCGACGTCCGCCTGGCGAACGTGTCCGCGCAGACGATGACCTATCAGCTCAACTTCACGCTCACCGGCACCGACGGGACGAAGTCGGGACAGTCGACGACCATCGACGTCGATCCCGGAGCGACGATGGCTCTGGACGACATCCTGGCGAACTTCTTCGGCATCGGCGGCGACGGCGGCGCGGCCACGGGAGTGCTCGAAATCCGGCCGCTGACCTCGACCACCAGCAGCGGCGCCAACTCCGGCACGCCGAGCGTGCAGACCGTCGCCTCGAGCCGGACGTTCGACTCCACGCCCGACGGGACGTTCGGACAGTTCATCCCGGCGATTCCCTTCTCGCAGTTCGTCGCCTCGCCCGGCCGGATCTCGCTGCAGCAGATCGCGCAGTCCTCCGCGTTCCGGACCAATCTCGGCCTGGTCGAAGCGGCGGGAGAAAGCGCCACCGTGCTGGTACACGTCCTCGACGACAGCGGCAACGAGCTGGCAGCCGTCCCCGAATCGCTGCAACCCGGCGAACACCTGCAGATCAACAACTTCCTGGCGGCGAACGGCATCCCCTCGCTCGCTGACGGACGGATCGAGGTCGAGGTGACCTCGCCGACCGGCAAGGTGTCGGCGTACGCCTCGGTGGTCGACAACGTCACCAACGATCCGCTCGTCGTTTTCCCCGTCACGCGCGGAACGGTCAGCGCCGAGCGCTTCGTCGTTCCGGGAGTGGCCGACATCGACAACCCGGGCGCGAGCTGGCGGACGGATCTGCGGCTGTTCAATTCCGGAGCCGAGCCGGTCTCGGCGACGCTCACCTACTCGCCGCAGCCGGGCTCCATCGGCGCGGCAGGCAGCACCATGGCCATCATTCAGCCCGGCGAAGTCAAGGCCATCGATGACGCGCTGCAGTCGCTCTACGGAATCGGCAATACCGGCGGCGCGCTCCTCGTCACCACGCCGTCGAACTCCGGCCTGGTCGTCACGGCACGGACATTCGATCAGACGTCGAACGGCACCTTCGGCCAGTTCATCCCCGCCGTCACGCCGGCGGATTCGATCGGCATCGGCGAACGTTCGCTGCAACTGCTGCAGCTCGAGTCCTCCGACCGCTACCGGACCAACATCGGCCTGGCCGAGACTTCCGGCAGCCCGGCCACCGCGCGCATCTCGCTGATCCTCCCCGATTCGAAGTTCGCCATCAACGTCGACGTCCCACTCGCCGCGAACGGGTTCGTGCAGTTGCCGCTCGCCGGGTTCAACGCCGGCACGGTCTACAACGGGCGCGTCTCGGTCTCGGTCGTCGGCGGAACGGGGCGCATCACGGCGTACGGGTCGGTCGTCGATGAGACGACCCAGGACCCGACCTACGTCCCCGCGCAGTAAATGCCGAGCCGGCTCTCCACCAGCTCCGCCCGGCGCCTGGAGCGGCGGCTCTACACCATATAATCGCCCCGCTTCTCTGGAGGTCTCGTGGCTGAAGAGCAATACGACATCGTCATCATCGGCAGCGGGCCGGGCGGATACGTCGCCGGCATCCGCGCCGGACAACTGGGGATGAAAGTCGCCGTCATCGAGAAGGACCCGTTCCTCGGCGGGACGTGCACGCACCGCGGATGCATCCCGACGAAGGCGCTCCTGGAGAACGCCGACATCCTCGAGCACGTGAATCGGGCCAAGGAGTTCGGAGTGAATGTCGGCGGCGTCCAGGTCGACTTCAAGGCCGGGCAGGACCGCAAGCAGAACGTGGTCGACAAGAACGCCAAGGGAATCGAGTTCCTCTTCAAGAAGAATAAGGTCGAGCGGATCACCGGATTCGGACGGCTCGCCGGCAAAGGCGTGGTCGAGGTCACCGGCGATCAGCCCCGCCGGCTGCAGGCGAAGAACATCATCCTGGCCATGGGGTCGACGCCGAAGGACCTCCCGCACATCAGGACCGACGGCAAGCGGATCATCAACTCGGACCAGATCCTCCTGCTGCCGGAGATCCCGAAATCGATGCTGGTGATCGGGGCGGGAGCCGTGGGGTGCGAGTTCGCATCGATCTTCTCGCGCTTCGGGACGAAGACCACGATCGTCGAGGTGATGCCGCAGCTCCTCCCGCTCGAAGACGAGGAGATCGCCAAAGAGTTCGGACGCCTCTTCAAGAAGAAAGGGATCGATGTCTACACCGACGCGAAAGTCGAATCGGCCGAGGTGCAGGACAAGGGCGTCAAGGTCGTGGTCACCACGAAGGGCAAACAGCAAACCTTCGACGTGGAGGTCGTCCTGTCGGCGACGGGACGCCGTCCGGTGACGGAAAACTGCGGGTTGGAAAAGACGAAGGTGCAGCTCGACCGCGGGTACGTGAAGGTGGACCCGCTGATGCGCACCGCGGAACCGAATGTCTACGCGATCGGCGACATCGTCCCCACGCCGGCACTCGCGCATTGCGCCTCGGCGGAAGGAATTCTCGCTGTCGAGCACATGCAAGGGCTCCCGGTGCGCCCGATCAACTACGACCACGTTCCGAACTGCACGTACACCGATCCGGAAGTCGCGTCGGTCGGCCTGACGGAGAAGAAGGCGCGAGAGCGCGGCTACGAGGTGAAGATCGGAAAGTTCCCATTCACCGCGAACTCGAAGGCCCGGATCCTCGGAGAATCCGGCGGCCTGGTAAAGTTCGTCTCCGAGAAGAAATACGACGAGGTCCTCGGCGTGCACATCGTCGGTCCGAAAGCCACGGAGCTGATCGTCGAAGGATGCGCGGCGCTGGAACTCGAAGCCACGAGCGAGTCGATCGCCAGGACGATCCACGCCCATCCGACCCTGTCGGAGGCGCTCATGGAGGCGGCCGAGGACGTCGGGGGGCACTCGATCCACCAGTGACTCTCACGCGCGACCAGCTCCTGGAAATCGATTTCTACCTCCGCATGACGCGGACGTTGGAGGAGCGTCTCGCGGCGCTCTTCCGGCAGGCGAAAGTCATCGGCGGGCTCTACCGCTCGCTGGGGCAGGAAGGCGAATCGGTGGCCGCGGCGTACGCGCTGGACTTCAAACGGGGCGACGTCGTCGGGCCGCTGATCCGCAACCTCGGCGCGATCCTCGTCGCCGGGGCGAAGCCGGTCGACATCATCCGCCAGTACATGGCCAAAGGGGACAGCCCCACGCGCGGCCGCGAACTCAACATTCATTTCGGACATCCGGTGCGCGACGGCTTCATCGGACAGATCTCCATGCTCGGCGACATGATCCCGGTCATGGCCGGCATCGCACTCGCCGGAAGGATGCAGCAGAAGCATCTCGTGGCCCTGGGCTTCATCGGCGACGGCGGCTCGTCGACCGGTGCGTTCTACGAGGGGATGAATTTCGCGTCCGTGCAGAAGCTGCCGATGGTCGTGGTCATCGAGGACAACTCCTACGCCTACTCCACGCCGACGGAGAAGCAGACCGCAGCACGCACGCTGGCCGACAAGTCGTACGCCTTCGGCTGCCGCTCCGAGACGGTCGATGGCAACGACGTGCTCGCGGTGTACGAAGCGGCGAAGCGCGCAGTGGATCTCGCGCGGAGCGGCGGCGGCGTGACACTGCTCGAGGTCAAGACCTTCCGCATGAAAGGCCACGCGGAACACGACAATCAGTCGTATGTGCCGCGCGAGGTCATCGACGAGTGGTGCGGGCGCGACCCGATCGAGGTGTTCGAACAGCGACTGATCGACGACGGAACCGCGTCCGCGCCCGATTTCGAGGCCATCCAGCAGCGCGTGCGCCGCGAGGTCGACACCGCGACCGACGAGGCCGAGCGTTCCCCGATGCCGCGGCCCGAGGATGCCGTCCGGGGACTCTTCGCCGGAGATGGGTACTGGGACTGATGGAGACGACCTACCTCGAAGCGATCACGCAGGCCATGGCCGAAGAGATGGCGCGCGACGAACGCGTCTTTCTCATGGGCGAAGACGTCGGAGCGTACGGCGGCGCGTTCAAGACCAGCGCCGGTCTGATCGAGCGCTTCGGCCCGGGACGGGTGATCGATACGCCGATCTCCGAAATCGCCATCGTCGGCGCGGCCTCGGGCGCCGCGCTGATGGGCATGCGTCCCATCGCCGAGATGCAGTTCCTCGATTTCATCACCTGCGCCTACGACATGCTGGTGAACTTCACCGCGACCTCGCGCTATCGCGTCGGCAGCGCGTGCCCCATCGTCGTCCGCGGCCCCGCAGGCGCCGGCGTGCACGGCGGTCCGTTCCATTCCCTCAGCCCCGAGGCGATGTTCCTGAACCGCCCGGGACTGAAGATCGTCTCGCCCGGGACGGCCTACGACGCCAAAGGCCTGCTCAAGGCGGCAATCCGCGACGACGATCCCGTCCTCTACATCGAGCACAAGTACCTCTACCGCCGCGTCAAGGAAGATCTGCCGGCGGAGGATTTCGTCGTGCCGATCGGAAAGGCGAACGTCCGCCGCCGCGGCAAGGACCTGTCGATCATCACCTGGGGCGCCATGCTCTACGTCGCGGACGAAGCTGCCGACGCGCTGGCCAAGGACGGCGTGAGCGCCGAGATCGTCGATCTCCGGTCGATTCTCCCGTTCGACGAGGAGGCAATCCTGGAGTCGGTGGCCAGGACGAACCGCGTGATCATCCTCCACGAGGCACCGCTCACCGGCGGGGCAGGAGCGGAATTTGCCGCGCGCATCGCCGAGAAGGCCTTCGACCATCTCGACGCCCCCGTCAAACGGGTGGCTTCGCTCGACGTGCCGATGCCCTACTCTCCGCCCCTCGAGGAATATGTGCTGCCGAATCGAGATAAAGTGATTGCCGCAGCGCGCGAGCTGCTGTCGTACTGATGGAGCAGACCGAAGATGGCCATTGATGTCGTGATGCCGCAGATGGGGGAATCGATCGCCGAGGGGACGGTCGTCCGCTGGATCAAGAAACCGGGCGACAAGGTGGAGCGCGACGAACCGCTGCTCGAGATCTCGACCGACAAGGTCGACGCCGAGATCCCCTCCCCCGCTTCCGGGACACTCTCCGAAGTGCTGGCCCAGGAGGGGCAGACGGTGGCAGTCAACTCGGTCGTCGCCAGAATCGCCGGTGAAGCGGAAGCAGCCGCCGCGGCCCCGGCGAAGGCACCGGCCGCCGCTCCCGCCGCGGCGCCCGCCGCGGCGCCTCTGGCGAAGGCTCCGGCGCCGGCTCCTGCTCCTCCGCAGGCCGCCAGAGCGGAAAAGGACGAGAACGTGACTTCGCTCGAAGAGCGGCGCCGCACGAAGTCGTCACCGCTCGTCCGCAAGATCGCGCGGGAGAACAACGTCGACATCTCGCAGATCCAGGGTTCCGGTGTTTCCGGACGCGTGACGAAGAACGACATCCTCGAATACATCCAGCAGCCAGGCGGCGCGCAACCCGCCGCTCCGCCGCCCGCCCCGGCCACGCCGGCGCGGGAACGGGTGGAGTTCAAGTCGGGCGAGTCGATCCGCCTCGAGCCGCTGTCGGTCATGCGCAAGAAGATCGCCCAGCACATGATCCTCTCGAAGCAGACCTCGGCGCACGTGACGACGGTGTTCGAGATCGACTTCACGAAGGTCGACGACCTCCGCCGCAAGCACAAGCAGAGCTACGCCGAACGCGGCGCGAAGCTGACCTACATGCCCTTCATCGTGCAGGCCGTCGTCGCCGCGCTGCGAGACTTCCCGATCCTCAACGCGTCGATGGACGAGAACAACATCATCTATCACCGCGACTACAACATCGGCGTGGCCGTGGCCCTCGACTGGGGACTGATCGTCCCCGTGGTCAAGAGCGCCGACGAGAAGAACATCCTCGGGCTGGCCAAGACCATCAACGACCTCGGCGAACGCGCGCGCACCAAACGGCTCAGCCCCGACGATGTGCAGGGCGGGACGTTCACCATCACCAATCCCGGAATCTTCGGCGGCCTGTTCGGAACGCCGATCATCAATCAGCCGCAGGTGGCGATCCTCGGCGTCGGCGGCGTGAAGAAGCGGCCGGTGGTGATCGAGACCGAGGACGGCGACTTCATCGCCATCCGCTCGATGTGCATCGTCTCGCTGACCTTCGACCACCGCCTGGTCGATGGAGCGGTCGCCGATCAGTTCATGGCCAGGATGAAATCTGTTCTGGAG